>Ga0116218_1002184_pt1 | contig 11126 bp, 9 predicted proteins | sample Sb_taG_2_FD_88966 | JGI IMG/M metagenome (GOLD analysis project Ga0116218, IMG submission 88966) | Peat soil microbial communities from Weissenstadt, Germany - Sb_50d_5_LS metaG | ecosystem: Environmental > Terrestrial > Soil > Wetlands > Peat | place: Germany: Weissenstadt | collected 2010-09-21 | reverse complement strand
AGAGGCCGGAAAAGGAGTGTGAGGATGGTAAGCAAACCAGGAAGCGGACGTTTTGCCTTTGTAGATGCAGGTGAAGCGGCACGTCTATTAGGAGTTGACCGGGTGACGTTGGATCAATGGATACGCGATGGTCGCTTAAAATCACATCGGGGTGTTGGACGAGAAGCATTCTTTCGGACTTCAGAAATCGAGGCTTTGAATAATGAACTGCATCCATCGGCTGAACTCGCGGAGGCGGTTGCTGCGGATGAACGCGAGAGCGGGGGTGTAGAAGAAAAGACTCCCTCACGCAAAAAACAAGATCCACAGATGCGCGTTTATTTGAGGTTACAAGCGGATGCAAAGTGGTATGATATTTCAGAAGAAGATATTCGTATCTGGTTTCAGCAACTTGCCCCTGATGGATACGAACGCAATAAGCGAAATGCAGAGCATACCATAAAGAAATTGCAATACTTGGTGGGTTTAATCGAGGAAGCACAGGAGCGCGAAAAAAGCTAGTCTTATCTTCCCTCTACTTTTCTGCTACAATAGGTCAGGTTCTAGCACATCTGTTATTGTCAGTGTAATCCTCAAAGTAAGTAGGTGAATTATGGATAATCAGCAATGGCAACCTCAGCAACAGTATGGACAACCACCACAAGGTCAACCGCAATGGGGCCAGCAACAGCCGTATTATGTACCACCACAACAATATCCTCAACAGCAACAGTGGGGAATGCAACAACCGTATCAACAAATGGGGATACAAAAAGACTGGTTAACTACCCTCATGTTATGTATATTTCTAGGAGTTTTTGGGGTACATCGTTTCTATACCGGTCATATCGTAATCGGCTTGATCCAACTCTTCACCTTTGGTGGTTGCGGTATTTGGTGGTTAATTGACCTGATCATGATTGCGACTGGAAGTTTTACAGACAGCAATGGTCTCCCATTATTAAAAAATATATGAAAAGCACATTACTCACATCGCTTGGGAAAGCGGGAATATATATCCTGCTTCCCCTAACATTGATAACAATGCCCACTGCCTGGCTTGAGGGGCGTCGCAGTATATGCTTATTCCGTAACTTATTTGGTGTGCGGTGTCCTGGTTGTGGCATGGTCAAAGCCATTTCAAGCATATTCCAAGGTGATTTCAAGAGAGCTTTTCACTACAACAAGCTGGTTGTTATCGTATTTCCACTCCTATGCTATACGTGGTTGCAGTCTGTGGCAGCAGAATTCAGGAATGATACGCCTGCCTAAAAATTTCTGTTACTCTACTTTTTGATATCCAGAAAATTTCACATTATCCGGTAAACAGCGCGTTACATCTGTAACCGATCCGACTATGAAATCAGATCCACGTTGTTGGTACAGAGCTTCCTCAAATGGGTGAACAAGCATGACTGCGAGCATATCCGGCTCGCTCTCTTTTTTTATTGCCCGATAATTGAGTACCAGGTCGAGGTCATCACCTGTATCTCCTATATACAAGCCTCCACTTACTTCTCCTCTGATACCTTTGATAGCCAATTGTAAGGCATGGGGATCAGGCTTAGGGCAAATATCGGCGGAAATGACCACATCCCACCAGCGAGTACCCACGTGTGTCTCCATCATCTCCAAAGCGATATCTACTTCCGGACCAACTCTTCCAGTGATCAATCCTAGATGGGGTATACCTCCTTCACGAAGAGTAGTAAAGAAATCGGGAGGAAAATTCATTTCTTCGTTATGCACAAAACCAGGAAAGTCTGGTAAATAGTGGGGTGTGTAACCAAAGCGTTTCTTAATTTCAGTGGCGCCCCAATAAAATTCGTGGTAAATGTCCCCAATCACATTGTAATCTAGTTGCGAAGTAACAGGCATGATCTCTCTGACCCATTCTATACCGCCATGACCTTCCTCGTTGGCGGCTCGTGAAAGCGCAGCCCATTCTTCGATACTGCGCTCCGCCAGAGGTGCGCCTTTCCATTCACGTAGACGCGCTGTACAAAGCGTTGCCAGTAGATAACACATATCCCAGTCGTTATTGTAACCACCAGCTTGTTTGAAAGAGATCACGTCTTCATGTGTTACCAACGTTTTACCTTCATCCTGACCCCAATCGAGACCATGAATTGTACTAGTGACATATTCCGCTGTCGCTATATCAGTGGCATGAAACGAGTCGATGGTTTTAATAAGTACCCCATCGATATCAAAGAAAATGGTATTAAATTGAGAGGGAAAGTGCAGATTCGGTCGTTTCCAGAAAACCGGGGTTTCCATAGAAAAGCCTTTCGTACGTAATATAGATGAAGGGCGCTCATGTGCGCCCCCTTAAAGACGATGTTCGTTACAGGCATAGTGAATTGCGCCCGTTAGAGATATTGTATCTCCAAAAAAGGAAAATGGGTAGCGCGACTTATAAGCTCTGGCTATCCTCTAACTCGACTTTAACATCCATATCTTGCTCACCCAGGATTTGGATTAGATCCCAACCTTCTTGTGGTGTATCAAGTAATGCACGTTGCAACAGGCCAGTATGGTATGGAATTACACGCTCTTCAACCAGGCGTTGCCTGCTCTTGTTGCGTTCAAGGCAAATCTCGGGAGGAATGTTAAAGATAAGCAAACAACCAAAGTAGCCGAAGTGGCGTGATAAGTCTCTCAACTTGCGGCGAGCATCTGGATGGAGAGCTGTACTATCAGCAACAGTGAAGCGTCCCAGTGAAAGGCGCTTTTGAATAATCAGGTGGAAGAGTTCAAAAGTGTCACGGTTCACCTTCTGATTGTTCTCGTCATCGCAAATCATTGCACGACAGTGATCGGATGAAACAATATTTGTCGCGGCAAAGCGTTGAGTAGCGAATGTGCTTTTACCTGAGCCAGCAGGTCCACATAGGACAAGCAAAGTTCTATATGGGATTGTGATGATGCGTGGCATATTCATGTTTTAAGCTCTCTTGCCATTGCTATGCATTCCCTCCTTTGATATAATAGCCCTGCACATCTACAATCATTTGACGCATCAAGGCATATTAGGTAAAGTGCGGAGCTTTTCTTCTAATAAGCAATTTTACAACGTTCAGTTCAAGTTCATCTATTTTATATTTCTTGGGAGGAGGAATAGTGGGGATTCTGTCGCTATGAAAGAAAGGGCACTACGCTCTCTATTCCCAAACAATTCGAGAAAGAACGAGCATTTATGGCTTTTTGATAGAGGAGGACAAGGTGTCGGTTGAAATGAAATTTACAAGTACCGAAGTTCGTGAGCTTTTCCTGGATTTCTTTGCCAGCAAGGGTCATTTGAAGATGCCCAGTTCTTCATTGATTCCCAATGATCCAACTGTGTTGCTGACTACGGCAGGTATGCAGCAGATGATCCCTTTCTTTTTAGGACGGGAGACTCCTCCAGCGTTACGGCTTACCTCTGCGCAAAAGTGCTTCCGCACAACCGATATCGATATTGTGGGGAACGAGCGCACCTTGACCTTTTTTGAAATGCTGGGCAATTTTTCCGTGGGTGACTACTTTAAACGCGAAGCGGTTGCATTTGCATGGGAATTCCTTACACAGGTGGTCAAATTGCCTGCTGGCAGGTTGCACCCAACCGTGCACCCAGAAGATAACGAGGCGCCAGGATGGTGGAGTGAAATCGCGGGTATTTCTGACGATGGTATCGTAAGGTTAGAGGATAACTGGTGGGGCCCACCTGGAGCCTCAGGCCCGTGCGGCCCTGATTCCGAGATTTATTATGATCGAGGCATCGAGCATGGCTGTGGTAGAGCCGATTGCAAACCTGGGTGTGATTGCGAACGTTTCCTGGAGATCTGGAATCTTGTCTTTATGGAATTCTACCAGGACCTTGATGGTACACGAACGCCATTGCCCAGAAAAAATATTGATACGGGTTTAGGCCTGGAGCGGCTCTCGATGATCTTGCAAGGCAAAGAATCGGTCTTTGATACCGACGCGTTTCGTGTCGTAATCGATCGCTTTGCTTCCCTTGCCAATACTACGTATGGGAATGATACGAAGATTGACACCTCTTTGCGTGTGATTGCAGATCATGCACGCGCACTTGTCTTTCTGGCAGCCGATGGCGTATTGCCAAGTAACGAAGGTCGTGGCTACATTTTTCGCCGTATACTACGCCGTGCTGTGCGGCATGGCAAATTGTTAGGTTTGGATAAACCTTTTCTCGCTGAGGCAGCCGATACTGTTATTAATCTCATGCGGGGACATTATGTCGAATTGGGATTGCAACGCGATCGCATTGTAGAAATATTGAGCCTCGAAGAGAAGAAATTTGGACAGACGCTCAATGCAGGCATGAACTTGCTCGCGAACCTGCTTGAAGATCTAAAGCAAAAAGGTCATACAGCTATTCCAGGAACAGATGCTTTTAAGTTATATGATACACATGGTTTTCCACTGGAACTCACACAGGAAGTTGCAGCAGAGCAGGGTTTTACTGTCGATGTCTCTGGCTTTGAGCAATCAATGCAGCAACAACAGGATCGAAGCAGGGCAGCAAGCGCATTTACTCAAATGCGCGACGATGGGGCACTTGCGGAAGTGCTGAAGCGTGTTGGACCAACTGAATTCGCGGGTTATCAGGGTATTACTGCTATGAGTAAGGTCGTTGGATTAGTTGTAGATGGCATCGAAGTTGATACAATAAGTGCTCCGCAAGATGCTCTAGTGATACTTGATGTTACCCCATTCTACGCTGAAAGCGGTGGTCAAATAGGCGACCGTGGTGATTTGAGCGGTTCCATGGGAGTATTTAGGGTTCAGGATACCCGTCGTCCCTTGAAGGGGTTAATGGTTCATTATGGAAGTATCCGCGAGGGCTTCTTGCGTGTGGGTAATAGCGTGCAGTCCAACGTAATTGCGTCTAGACGTGAAGATACGATGCGTAATCATAGCGCTACACACCTTTTGCATAAGGCGCTGCGCGATATCATTGGGCCGCAAGTTGAGCAGCGTGGCTCGTTAGTTGAGCCGGAGCGCCTGCGTTTTGACTTTGCCTGCCCGCGTGCATTGACTGCTCAAGAACTAGCGCTTGTAGATGAGCAGATTAATCGTTGGATTCGTGCTGATTTTCCCATTCATACAAAAATTATGCCATTGCAAGAGGCATTAACAACTGGTGCAATGGCGCTCTTTGGTGAAAAATATGACGATGAAGTGCGTGTCGTTTCAATGGGGAAAAGCATTGAATTGTGTGGTGGTACGCACTGCTCTTCAACTGGTCAGATAGGGTTGTATATTACCATCCAGGAAACGAGTATTGCTGCCGGTATCCGCCGTATCGAGGCATTGACAGGGCGTGGCGCGGAGTCGTATTTGCGCGAGCGTAGTTCTCTAGTAGAGAAAATCAGTGCTAAATTGCAAACGCAGCCCGACGTGCTTGAAACAAGAGTCGATCAGCTCTTACAAGAATTGGCTGCTGCTCGCAGGCAAATTGTTCAATTCAATCGCGACGCTGCCTTTCGGCAAACAGAGATGCTAGCTCGTAAAGCCCAGGAAGTAGCCGGGGTTTCTATCGTAGCGACAAGTGTGGATGTACCGGATGAGAAGCTTTTGCGAGAAATGGGCGATATGGTGCTCAACAAGCTTGACACTTCCGGGGTAGTGGTATTGGCTGGCAACTTCCAGGATCGGGTGGGGCTACAAGTAAGTGTCTCAACTGAACTGACTAAACGCGGCCTACATGCAGGGAAAATTGCCAATGCTGTGGGCCAACGTCTTGGTGGTAAAGGAGGCGGCAGGCCAGAGTCAGCACAGGGTGGAGGCAAAAATAAAGCTGAGCTCGGTGCAGCGCTCGACATGGTGACAAAACTGGTTAGTGAAGCGCTCTAGAAAAGGTCACTCTTGCGGTCATTCGTTCAACGTGCTATAACGTACTCAAGAAGCTTGAAAAATGAAAGAACCGACGAGTTGAGTAAATTGAACGTTCTCTTCTATAGTGAGACCATAATCAACCCTGTCCAGGAAGACATTCATGCATGAGTAATCCCTTTCAATTCCTACTCGACTTTTTTGCAAAATTAGGACGACAAGAGAACGGAAGATACTCCAGTCGTGGCAATGATGTTCGCTCTTCTGTTGGAGAAGATTCGCGGCCAGTTTTTACTGCACTTGATATCGGTACCGCTTATGCTAAGGCTATCATTATCGAGGTCCAGGATGATGTTGGAGTGGTATTGGGGGTGGGACGTCATCAACAAAGTTATAGCCATATGTCGGATGGTATCGTCACCGATATTCCGGGCGTGATTACAAATTGTAACGAAGCATTAACCAAAGCAGAGCAATCTGCCGGGGGTATTATTGCTCCTTCAACAGTAATTGGCATTGCGGGCGAGCTGGTGAAGGGCAGCTCAATCACAATTTCCAAACAGAGACAGCAACCTACTAAGCCCATTACGCCCGAAGAGCTTGAAAGCATCATTTCTAGCGCCCAACAAAAATTGCTGAAGATTGCGAAAGAGCGTATCGCGGCAGAGACGGGCTATCCGAACATCGAAGTGCGCTTAACCAATGCAGCAGTGATTTCGGTGCGTATAGATGGACAAACAGTTTCTAATCCGATAGGCTTTCGCGGACGTCACTTCACGTTAACTCTGTTTAGCGCCTTCGCACCGCTCATGCAATTAGGCGCATTGGAGACGGTTGCGCAGGGACTGGATTTGACGCTTGTCACCATAGTCGCAGAGCCATATGCACTGGCACGATGTCTAAGTGCCAACGCAAGTGCTGATAGCGGTGCAATCTTTATTGATATTGGCGGAGGTACAACAGACATTGCGCTTGTGCGCCAGGGTGGAATTGAAGAGACTCGTATGTTTGCATTAGGTGGGCGTACGTTTACCCGTCGACTCGCGGCGAGCAAAGGCCTGTCGGTGAAAGAGGCAGAGAAACTCAAGTTGAGTTATAGTAGCGGGAGTATTAAAGGGAATGAACGGGACGAGATTCAAAACATATATGCCTCGGAAGCTCAGATATGGATAGATAGCGTAGAATTGCTAGTTGAGGAACTGGCGAAAGGAGAACTACTGCCTCCCGCTATTTATTTAGTTGGAGGAGGTTCGGGTCTGCCCGATTTACGTCAAAAACTTGAGAATTTCCCATGGACAGAACGTCTCCCATTTTCTCGCCAGCCAATCGTCGAAACAATTCAGCCAACAATGGTGACTAGCATTGTGGATCCCAATAACCTTTTAAGGAATGCCCAGGATATTACGCCAATGGCGCTTGCATATCAGGCAATTGAACTGCAAAACGAAGATAACGTTTTAGAGAGGGTGCTCTACCGAGTAATTCATCAGATGCACATCTAACATGTATAGCCAGCATTGAGATTACCGGTATCTTTACTGCAATCCTGCCAGGAGGGGGAGAAGGGCGAATGGCTAATGAAAAGATCATTTATCTTGGCCCAGAAGAAGAACTAACACAAGTGCGTGAGCGCCTGGAAAACACTAAAGCCGGATCTATTATACTTGTAATTCCACCTCAGACACAGTTGCGTAGCCATGTTGGGTGGCGCTTGTTACGCTCGCGTGTACGAGAGCTAGGCCAGGATGTATTGATTATTAGTTCTGATCGACAGATCCGGGCCGTTGCCAAAGCTGCTGGATTTCGAGTTGCGGATTCGCTCGAGTCTCCACCTTCTAATAGACCTCGACCTATCAATCGTCCTGTTCGCAGTACCACGAGCGGGAAAACATCTCAAGGTGCCAATAAACAAACAAGTAACGGTAACAGAGCTAGTCGTTCTTTACAGTCAGGTCAGCAACAAACGCCGTCTTCATCAGGGAAGAATGGGGACATGTTAAGCGGCTCTGAAAACGTAAGTAGAGAGAGCGATACATTTGCTTCGTCCACATTCGAGATAGAAGAAATACCCTACGATTCTCATTATGACTTCCCAATGGAAACAGTACCTGCTCCTCAATCCGATGTTGGCGATCGAGAAGATGCTGAAGTCGACTCGTTGGTTCAAGACTACTATGTTGCGCGTAGTATTCGCGAGGCAGCGCAAAGTTCCGAGAGTAGTCAACTGTCACCAACGATTGAAGACCCGGAAACAAGTGGTACATTTGAACAATCTAGCAGGATTCCTCAGCCAAGTGAGAGAGAAGACGATCCCTTTGGGTACATGGAGGATATTCAGCCAACTGCTTTGCCAGAGCAAAGAGCTTCCACAGTCATACACGATATCGATCAGGGTGTGCCTGATATTTCTGATGTGCCAACTGATGTGTATGACGCAGAGGTCGAGGATTTAGGCGATGTGGGAGGAGAGTTGCTTCATGATGATTGGTCGTCTCATACATTAGATGAACAGGCGCTGGAGGAATCAGATAATCAAGAAGCTCCGCGAGTGTATCGTATGCCCCAACGCGATAACAACATGGGAAATACTATGCGTCCATCGTTAGAGGATTTTGGGGATGAAGATGACCTGTTACCTCCTTCAAGCAAAATTGAGGATCAGCCGACACGCCTTACCACATCAACTGTAGCCAGGCGTGAACCACAACCAATCATTCAGCCTTCACCACAGGCGCGTAAGGTAACAGTTAATCCTACTACGCAACAAACAAATAAGCCAATAACTACAACTACGAATAAGGGTCGCGTAGTCACGACACCTCCTTTAAACAGACAGGTTAGGAGGCAGACAAGTTCAAATTCCAATCGCAATAGCAAAAGGATATTGGCTATTGTTTCGATCAGTCTTGGGGTATTGTTACTGGCTCTCTTGCTGTTTATCTATTTTGCTTCGAGCGCCACCGTTACGGTTGTCGTACCTTCTCAATCGCTGAGTGTGACGAATCAACAATATGTAGCAAGTATGGACCCACAAAGCGGCCAACAAAATACCATTCCTTCTCAGGTTCTGACATACACACCAACTGCCAGAGGACAAGGAACAGCCACTGGCACAATCAAGCAGGGAAATCAGGTGGCAACAGGTACAGTCTCTTTTACTAATACTAGTTCGAGCCAACTGGATATCCCAAGCGGCACTGTACTTTCCACCAATAGTACCACTCCTGTACGGTTTGTGACGATTGCTGATGTACTTGTTCAGCCTGGCGTGAACAATACCATTCCCACACCGATACAGGCACAACTTCCAGGCGAAAGCGGCAATGTTGCAGCTAACACGATTATCATAATTCCACCCGATAGTCTTACCAGGATCGCACAAAACAATCCAGGGTCTACACCAACTCCGACGAATTTGACGGTCACGAATACTGATCCCACAACAGGAGGCGGAGCGACGAACGTCAAGGCGGTGTCTAACAGTGATGCGAATGCCCTTGCAGCGACACTCCAGCAACAAATTCAAAACGAAGTAAATGCCTGGTTGAAAGCCGTCGTGCATCCAGGCGATGTAGCCGGAACACCAGTACCAGATGTGTTAACAAGCTCTACCCCTCTGCCAGAGGAAACCTTCATCACGACACCCACTATTGGGCAGCCTGCACCCGGTGGAAAGTTTAGCGGCGTATTGACTGCTAAAGTTTCAGTACTGGTAATCAGAAACGCTTCCATCCAGGTGGCTGGGAGAGTTCAGCTTACGGCACATGCCTTGCACATGAACCCACTCGCTGTCCTGGCAACATCATTACCTGTTACAGTAAAAGTGACCAAGAGTACCCCATCGCATGATGGGAAAAGCTTGACCGTGATAGTAGACGCAACAGGGCATGTTGTGCAACAAGTTTCAGCACAACAGATCAGTCAACAATTGGCAGGTAAAAGCGTGGGTCAAGCAAAAAGTTTTATCAATAGCGGTCAGGCTGGTATAACAGAAGTCGTCACTACCAATATTGTAGTCGTTCCCCCATTCCTGGAGTTTATGCCTTTCCGTTCAGAACAAATTCACATCGTGATCCAACCTGGACCAGTCAAAGGTGCCGCGAACGGCTAATTGTGTCCTGTGGATACCCCCCAATCGTTATAAATTCTAGACAAAAGGGCCTTCCTACATTAGAATAGTCTGAAGCTTACTATGAATTGTCTTAGAATGTGGAGAATACTTAACCACATCAGGGATAGCATTGGTTGCCTCGGATACTAATTGGTATTCTTTGAGGAGAGCGACATGGCACGATGGTTGGCGTTAGACGTTGGAGAGGCTAGAATCGGCGTAGCAATCAGCGATACCACAGGGTTTCTGGCTTCACCGTATACGACGTTGCATGTCACACGTGATGAATCTCAGACATGGAGAGCCATTCAGCATCTGCTTGATGAATCTGAGACTGAAGGACTTGTAGTAGGCCTCCCGATTAGTTTGGATGGAGCAATACACTCACAAGGTAAACGGGTGCTAGCTTTCGCTGAACGTCTGAAAGAACATATTACTGTTCCGATCATTTTCTGGGATGAGCGCCTTTCAACAGTCGAGGCAGAACGTTTGCTAGCTGAACGAGGAGAAGCTGAGCTGGGAAAGCGTTATAAAACCACTGGTAGAGGGAAAAGTAATCAAGCAAAACGGCGGCGCAAAAAACAAGAGGTTGATGCTCTTGCTGCGACTGTCATTTTGCAGGAATACCTGGATTCTCAAGTGAGCAAAACGAGAGGCACTGAGTAATGAAAAAACGGGGACAGCGTGGCGCTATCGTTGCGGTGCTTCTGCTTGGCCTGCTAATATTTGGTGGAGTCTACTTTTCGTGGACAATGGTCACCGATATCTTCCAACCTGTGAACACTGATCAAGGCAAAACTGTGGCAATTGTGGTTCAGAGCGGAGATACTGCGCTCCAGATTGCTGATGAATTGCAGGCAAAAGGCTTAATACGTAATGCGCTTGCTTTTCGTATCTGGGCGAGAATCAAAGGTTTGGATACCCATTTACAAGCTGGCGCGTATAATCTGAACACGGGTATGACAATTGACGCTATCATTAGCCAATTGCTTAATGCTCAGCCTGACTACTATATTGTATCTATTCCAGAAGGCTTACGTATCGTGCAGATCTCACAAAGGTTAGGGGCTGCTGGCTTACCAAGATTCAAAACCCAAGAATTCCTGAACTATACAAAAAATCCGTCTCAATTCCCCGATGCAGTGAAATATCCAATCTTAAAATCTATACCATCAGGAGATAGTTTGGAGGGTCT
>Ga0116218_1002181_pt1 | contig 11134 bp, 9 predicted proteins | sample Sb_taG_2_FD_88966 | JGI IMG/M metagenome (GOLD analysis project Ga0116218, IMG submission 88966) | Peat soil microbial communities from Weissenstadt, Germany - Sb_50d_5_LS metaG | ecosystem: Environmental > Terrestrial > Soil > Wetlands > Peat | place: Germany: Weissenstadt | collected 2010-09-21 | reverse complement strand
CCCAGATGGAATTTAGAAAGGCATAGGTTTTTGGGTTACTCAGGTCTAGTAGCTCCTTATCTGTCTTGCCTGCAAGATCTGGACGGTATTGAGTGAACGCGAGATCATGTGCTGGTGCATCAATTTCTGGAGTGATAGTGACTGCATATTGCTTAGCAATGGTTTGTAGTTCGCGTATATCCTGTTCGGTGTATGAGCCATCTTTGGCTGCTAACCCTTTGAAACGAGGGCTATCAAGGCGGAATGCTGCGTATTTGTGCTTCCAGTCGGGACTTTTGCCACCATCGATCTCGTTATCATTCAAATGTAAGTGAAAGTTGTTCATTTTATACCATGCCATGAATTTCACGTAATCTTCCAGGAACTGGATCGAGAAAAACTTGCGTCCGACGTCAAGCATAAAACCTCTCTCTGGATAGCGCGGATAATCTCTCGCAGTTCCCCTGACAATGTGCGTTTTTGCTGGGTCTTGAATCAGGATTTGTAATATGGTGCGTGTACCATAAAAGACGCCTGTACTTGTATTGGCGCTGATAACCACTGAATCTCCCACCTTGAGGAGATACCCTTCGTTCCCAATACCCCGATCTGAATTCTTTAAAGTCAGATAAAAGTCACCTATAATTGGTGAGCCAGTTGTGACGGCTGGAAGAGAAGATCCGGTCACCTTGTATAAGTCACTTTGGAAGACATGTGCTGTATCTTGTAACTGGGAAGCAAACTTGGGGTCAATCGTGATACGTGATGCAGAATCGATCATAAACGATCCACTACCACCTTGCCATTCGCGCAGGGCTGGGATGACCTCAGGAGCAGAGTTTGCAAATAAGACTGTAGGATACATTATGCGCAAGGGGAAAAGAAATGTGAAGATCATGCCTATACTCAACAGCGCAATCATAGTTAAAATGATTGTTCTTTTCTTCAAGAAATGATCTCCCTCAAATGGCTATTTTATGTTATCCTATGTCTGCTTGCAAGGAATTTGAAATCTGCATACAGTAGTAGATAACGAGTTAAGGCACTGCTTATCTCTTAAACAATTACTATTTGGCAATGAATGTGATGCCTATATTCATTCGTGAATATATCACATGGGCATTCTTGTCTATTATCAGAGTGACGCTTGATCAAGAAATTGTCATTTATGAGCATGAACAAATCCGTAGATTAGAGAGATAATGTTTTCCTGTTTTCGTGCTACACTGAAAGAATGTAAACATTAATGGTTATGTAACTAATTCAGAAAATTGTAGAAAAGGTGAAGCACTGTGGTAGATCAATTACAAAAAGGATTTGCAGATGTCAATGGCACACGCCTGTATTACGAGGTTGCAGGTGAAGGGCATCCACTCGTGCTGAATCACGGCGGGCTTGTTGATAATCACCTGTGGGACGATCAATTCAAAGAGTTTGCTAAGCATTTCAAAGTGATACGTTACGATATGCGTGGTTTTGGTGATTCTGGAATAATCAAGAATGGCATGGAACCATATTCGATGGAACGTGACCTTTTGAGCCTCCTGCAATACCTGGATATTCAGAAAACGTATTTAATGGGTTTGTCGATGGGTGGTTCGCTCTCCGTTGACTTCACGTTGCAATATCCTGAGATGGTGGATGCTTTGATTACGGTTGGAGCAGGCTTGAGTGGTTATGAAGAGGAAGATACTGAACTCATAGCGAAGGAGGAGGAGATGGAAGAGGCTTTTAAAAGAGGCGATATCGCGCGTTCAGTCGAGATCTCGTTGCAGATATGGACGGATGGACCATTGCGAACGCCGCAGCAAGTCAATCCACAGGTACGCGAGCGTGTCAGAGCTATGACAACACACAATATCGAGCGTGGAGATGATCAAGATGTACAGCCGCAACATATTGAACCACCTGCTGTGGGTCGCCTATCAGAGATACATGTACCAACGCTGATTATTGTAGGCGGCGAGGATGTAGAATTAATTCTTTCGATTGCGAATAAGCTCGAAAGAGATATCGTGGGTGCGAAGAAGGTGGTGATTCCTCACACGGCGCATCATCTCAATATGGAGAACCCTCAAGAGTTCAATCGTATAGTGATTGATTTCTTGGAACAATTTGGTAAATCGAGGTAACTTTAATCACTTGTTCGGCTGGCTACCCCTTCGACGATAGCCATCGCCATATCAAGGCCAAAGCGAGCGCCGCGTCCATGAACGTCTCCTGCTGGATTATAGACTGCGAGTGAAGCTACTTTTACTGGAAGCGTTTGAGCAGTAGCCCTGGCAGCTTCAATGATATGCTGTCGTGGCGGCCAATGGGGGGCGGGAGTCAGGTTACCGGGATTTTCTTCAGGCCCTGCAACATCAAGGTCGATATGCAAATACCATGCTTTTGCTTCAGTAGCCCTTGGTCGTAACGCTGTTTGAAGTCTTTTTGCTACATCTGGTTGCTCCATTTCGACCGCATCCATACGAAAGATCTGATGTTTCTCTAACGCTTTAATTTCTGCGAGATCAAGGTCACTGGCTCCGATCAATGCTGCTGCCTCAGGTCGAACGGGCTGCTCCAAACCAGCGGCGAGTCTCCAATCGTCGAGATCCCAGCCTAGCGCTACTGCATAAGGCAATCCACCCAGGAAGCCACTTGTCGTTGTCTCCCATGTGTTAAGGTCTCCATGCGCATCGAACCAGACGACTCCTGGCGACCCTTTCACCTGAGCAAGTCCTCCGATTGCACCTACAGCGTGTGTGCAATCACCCTCGAGCACCAGTACAAAACTGTCTTGTTGTATAAGTGCTTCCCTTATCGCTGCGGATGAGCGTTTCGCAATATTCCCAAGGTTTGTGATTGAATCACGGGTGCGCTCTGATTTGGGTAGATCAATCCAGATGGGGTTAGAGACTGTGTGGCCTTTTGCCTGTAACAGTTGGATTAAGCCGTGATCGAGAAATGCCTGTGGACCAAGGGCTACACCCCAGCGGGTGACGTCGATTTGGTATGGTATGCAGATGATAGAGATATGCATGATGTGTTTCCTTCTGAGGAATTGTAGTTAGCCGTACAGGAGCAATGATGTCAGGTAGATAATCGCAGCCGCTGTCCAGGCCTGTACGTTACATGAGTTGAAGTAATGTGCCAGGAACCATTCTGACTCGATACGCGGCCAACGTAGCCAGTGCGCTGGCTGCACCGTGTAAAGTTCTACAGGATCATCAAAAGCAAGCATAGCTTGCAATACTCTCTCTGCGATGGAGAATGCCTCGGTTTTGAATCCATAACGATACATACCAACTGCTGCCACTGCATTGTCGAAAGGCCAGATAGCACCACAGTGGTATATGAGAGGATTGTAGTAGTAAGCCTGATCAGAGAGCGTACGCAATCCCCAGGGGGTGAGCATATCTGGTAACATCAAGCGTTTGCATATGAGTTCAGCTTGCTCTTGCTCCAGGCATTCGCTCCAGAGCAGGTGTCCTGGGTTTGATGAAATAGTACGGATTGGTTTTTTCTCTCCATCCAAAACAATGGCCGGAAACTGCTCCTCATCAAGCCAGAAATGGCACAGCCCTTCCTGAATACGTACCATGCGCTGCTGTATTTCTTGATGGAGTGAGTGGTCCAGGCACTCTCGTTTCTTTGCTAGTCTGCTAAATGCTGCATAGGCACTCCAGGCATAACCCTGGATTTCGACCCAGGCTACAGGATATCTAATCAGCTGATGATCACGTTGCTGGATTGATTCTCCACTGTCTTTCCATGATTGGTGAGCTAGCCCAATCCCATCTGGATTACGCTTTGCGTACTCCACCAGTCCATCCTGATCCAGATCAGACCAATCAAGCATCCAATGAAATGCCGCTTCGGCGCTTGACCAAAGTTCTTCAAGCAAAGCTCCGTCATCAAAGAATTCAACAACCTGTAACAGCGTACTCAAGTATAGGAAGGTTGCATCAAAGGCACCGTAGTAGCGACCATTGATTACTGGCCAGCCTGCCATAATCATACCCTGTGGCACAGGATCCCAGTATTCATGGATGATCCTTCCAGGTTGCTCCTCGTTGACATCATTCAGAACTTTGCCTTGCAAACTTGCCAGTCCACTAAGAACAGTGACTGCCAATTTATGGAGCCAGGTATGATAGTCAGAATAGCTGACAAGAGAGGGAGCATAAATGTTTTCCTCTTGCCTCTTTGACGTTCGCAGTAAGTGGCCTGCTTCCAACGCAAACAGCACTGTCCAGAGCGAGTCACGCCCAAAAATCGCGTGAAAGTGGTCATCCTGACCGCTGGCCATTACGCCTAGTGGTGTTTGCAGCGATTGTAACACTGCCAGCGCACGATGCCAGGAGGTATGCAAATCTTCACCTTTGAAAGCGGGGTCTGCTCGTTTTTCGATTTCCACCTTGAACTTTCCTAATTCTGTTCGTGAATGATAGCTGCCCAATTGTGCCTGCGCGCCAATCTCTCCACTGCAAGTTGGAAGACACTTGGGACCAATAGAGCCAGATGTGCCGTGGGAGTGGCAATTGTCCGACTCCGATGCTCCATGCCTCTCACCAGCAAAGCGGCGGTCTCCTCGAGGGGCTGCGGTTTCATCATTCGAAGTCCTGGAAGCCCGCGTATCAGAGGATGTTCCACAGCACTTCGGCCAGTCTCAGTAGCTGTGTAGATGATATGGGCTGTACCAATGTCTACCCCTAGACCCTGGACTTCCAGACGCAGCGTGTTAGCAAATGCCTGAAGACCAGCCTTACTGCTATTATAAGCTGCATGCAGTGGCCCCTGGACCGTTCCAGCCAGAGAGGATACAAAGAGAATGTAACCTTGAGTAGCGATCACGTGTGGCAGTACAGCGCGGACAGTTTGCCATGCACCCAACAAGTTCACTGCGATGACCCGCTCGAATGCCTGGGGGTCACCGCTCTCAACTGATCCCACAGTTACAACTCCTGCGTTCACCAACACTACATCGAGTTGACCAAAGTGTTCAAGTGTAGAGGCTACTGCCACATTGAGTGCTTCGTACTGCGTGATGTCGACCTCATGGTATACGGTTTTACCCCCAAGGTCGAGAGCAAGCTGGCGCAGGGCAGAGCCTTGAACATCCAACAACGACAGATGTGTATTTCGTGCTGCAAGGAGACTTGCTGTAGCGGCCCCAATTCCGTTTGCCGCTCCTGTGATTAGCGCACTTTTGCCTGTCAGATGCCATGTGCTTTTTCGCATAGTGTTCTTCGCTCCTGGTTTTCAACTCAAATATGTATTGCACAGTATTTCTAGCCGATCAGACATCACTCGGGCGAGATCATTCGGGTAGGGTATACCATGTGCCTGTGCCAAATAAGGAGCCAATTCCTGATAGAAACGTACGATGGTGAGGGCAGCCTGGAGCATAGCATCTCGCTCCATAGGACAGAAGGTCACTTGTAAAGCTACTAACTGCTCGACTGGTACAGCTTGTTCCACCTTTTCATAGCCCTCTGCCACCGCTGAGAAATTTTGTCGCAGACGAGCCAGGTTCACGCATGTGAGACGTAGATCCTCTAAAGCGCCATATGCAGACCAGAGTTGCCCACGTGCCATTGGTGTGATGAAGTGATGTGACAGATCATGCCAAAACCAGTTGATCAAGCGGCGTAACGTCTCGACCTGCTCGGCCTGTATGGGTTTGTGCGATGGGAAAACTGCTCCCACCAGGATACCTTTTTTGTCTAGCAGGACCTTGTAAGGCCCACCATGAATGTGAGTGAAGTGGCTTTCCTGGCCAAGTCCAAGTTCACCTTCTGTCCCATTAGCAAAAATGAAGAGAACAAGGTCAAATCCATAATCATTATAGACTTCCAAGAACAGTGGTTCACCCAGCCGTCGCATAAAAACCTCGAGCGAGGTTGTGAAGTCAACGTACATCTCATCCGAGGTAATCAGGTAGAGATCCAGATCGGAGTAGACATCGGTCTTGCCTCTGGCATAAGAGCCACCGATAAACGCTGCTACCACGCGCTCATCTGCCTGGCAAGCTTCCATGAAGTGATTCATTATGACCTGATGGTGATGAGGCATCTGTAGTTCTTGCGTATCCATGACTTTGTTCCTCCCTTTGAAATGTATTTTATTCGCTCGAAAATAGGGTCACTCCTTGTGGTTATTCTTTCTACATCGCACGACCAGGATAGCAGGAACTTCTGCCCACACTGGCCTCTGGGCGCCTGACAAAGATGGTGAGCCAGTATAAGAACCTATGACGCACGGCTCACTCATCTGTTCCACTATTAGACCAGCATCAGACAGTGCATTGAAATAGGTCGAGAGGGTTCGGTGATAGGCACCAACTTTACCGGGAGGACCTGTTCTGGTGTCAGAACGCCAATAGCCCTCTACAAAGTAGCTACCAATAGTGCGAACCACACCTTCAGGCAAAACCAATTCTCCCGACTGCGAAGTGTGAAAACAGGGATGTAAGATTGAAAAGATGAACCATCCATCTGCTTGTAAGATGTGTGTGACGCTATTTATGGTCAGAGCAAGGTCTTGGATATCCATCAATGCCATAGAACAGATGACTCCATCGAATATGCCAACATTCTCACTATCAAGGCTCTGAGCATCAGCGTGAAGATACGTGATCCCACGTGGCAACTCCTCTTCATGATGACGTGCGATTTCGAGTAGTTTTGCTGAAAGGTCGATGCCGACGACGTGTGCGCCCTGGTCTGCCAGATATCGTGACACTCTGCCCTGGCCACATGCAAGATCGCAAATACGCCGTTCGGAAATCTCGCCCATAAGCGCTTCTACTGCCGCAAAGAAAGGATCATCGTGCATCGAATGAGTGCCGACCCACTGGTCATACCACTCAGCAATGTCGTCGTAGGTGTTCATGAATATCGACTCTTCATTCTGGTCTGGGATGTTTGCAACACTCTAGCTGAAGTTTTGCTCTGCTTATACACATTACAACGAAATGCGAAAATCGACCTATCAGCTGATGGCCGATAATGGAGTTTCAAAAAATAAGCTGGATATCCGTAAGGGTCACAGCCTTGTCATGCTGAGCCGCAGCGAAGCATTTCGACACCCAGCGCGACAGACCCTTCGCTGCGGCTCAGGGTGACAGTTGAAGGGCCGATTTCAAAGTCCGACGTATTTTTTGAAACAGCATCATGGGCGATGGGAACGATTTATCGGCCCTTATGATAACCCCGGTTATTTTGTTAATCAGCATGAGCATTTCTCACGTATTCTAGAATGAGGTACGTAGGTCTGCAAAGGTTGACAGTGTCAATAAGCGTCTCTCTCCCGTATTCTGAACCTCCTCGTGTTCTAAATGCCAGGTATGGGGATGAGGAATATAGACTGCGTTAAGTCCAGCAGCGAGTGCGGGATTGATATCAGAGCGTGGAGAATTTCCTACCATCCAGGCGCGTTGGGGGTCAATTTGCAACTCGTTTACGACACGATGATAGGTGGTAACGTCTTTTTCAGGCACGATGACAATCCTATTGAAGTATTCCTCAATGCCTGATCGCTCAACTTTGAGCTTCTGTTCTTCGCTATCGCCTTTGGTAAGCAGGAACAGGTCGTGTCGAGGAAAGAGATAGTCCAATGTTTCCCGGACCCCGTCAAGAAGCTGCAAGGGTTGGGTGCGAATCTGCTCACCAAAGCGGCGAACCTGCTCAATATCCTCCTCCTGCAGATCTTTTTCAGCAAGGCGAAGATAGGTTTCGACCAGGCTCTTCGTGAAATTAACCGATCCATAACCTATCAGACGTTCAACCTCATCCAGCACCCCTCGAACCTCCTCACGAGAGAGCCGTGAATGGTCGAGGAATGTTATGAAAGCGTGAATGGCTTGCTCAAAATATATATTGTTCTCCCAGAGGGTATCATCGGCATCCATAATGAGATGGAAACGCATGTGTTGGTCGATCCTTTTTATTGTTTTCGTTTTGTGAAATAAAACAAGATTAAGGGTTGAGGTCTTGTCAGTGTCAGTCATCACAACAACCCGAGGCGTCTTGTGATTAACTGCTTATATAGTTTAGTATAACACGCGAGCTTACCACGGCGTTGCTTCATATAATTTGCTAAGACTTCAAAATGTTAAAAGAGGTTGTTGAGTTTCGTTTCGTTTCGTGGTAACAGTTGTTCCCTGTCTGCTATACAATAAGAGGTAATAGCGATCTATTGTGAGGTGGTCTCATGCTTTTAATCATCTTTTGGCTCTTCTTTTTTATTAGTGCCGTTGCACTATTGAGTTGCATAGCAGCATCAACAACCATGGGATTACGTTTCCGTGACATGATTAAAAACACATCAAATAGTGAGACTGTGTCTTCACTCTCAATGATTGTGCCACTTAAAGGAGCAGATGATTTTACTGCATCACATCTCAAGGCTCTTGTTGAGTCAGAAGTGGACATTCCTGTTGAATACCTGTTTACTATGGAGTCAATCAATGATCCCGCTCTTGAAGTCTGCCAGAAGGTAAAAGAGGAACATGCTGACAAGGATATTCGTATTATTCTTAGCGGGCCTGCTAATGGAAGAATGGGTAAACAACATAACCTTGCAGTGGCAACGCAACAAGCTCGCTACAAAGCTATTGGTTCGATGGATGCTGATGTGCTGGTCGAGCCGGACACCCTGGCGGTAGGACTCCGGTATGTTGCTCTTTCAAGCACTGGTATTGCTTACTTTCTTCCTGCTTACTATGGCCCCGGTCCAACAGGTGGCTTGCTAGTAGCATTGTACTCCAATTACTATTATCAACTCTATATGGGAGCTTTGGCACTCACGGTGAACGCTCCTTTTATCACCGGGGCTTTGTGGCTTGTGCGCAAAGAAATTTTACAGCATATTGGAGGCTTGCAGCAGTTCAGCTTAACAGTCAGCGACGATGCTGCGATTGGCAAAGCGATACTCCAACAAAATCTGAAGAATGTGCTTATTCCACGTACTGTCAGGATACCTTTCGAGCAAGTCGTTCTGTCAGGTGGTGGAAAACATCTTCTCAAATGGATGGCAATGCTACGTTCAGAGGGCATTCTGACTTTTCTCGCGATCCTTGTGTCCTGGCATCCCATCCTGTGGGCCTTTATCACATTCATCATAGGCATACTACTTTTCGGCTCTAATGAGCAATATATGACCTACGGAACATTTCTACTGATCTCAGCCCTGTTTGTGAAGTTAGCCAGTGCCTTGCTCCTCAATCGTCGTATCTACTCCTTCTCAGGAATACAAAATCTGTTCTTTCTACCAGCTTACGAACTAGTAGCAGTGCCAATACTCTTCGGTAAGGGTTTATTTCAGCGAACTATCGAATGGCGCGGAAGACGTTATCGCCTGGGTCGCAATGGAGTGATTCAGTCAATGACAGAGCAGAAGAACATTTCAACATAATCTGATTCACAAGCCATTATTCAAGGTGGATTGAATTTGTTGCCTCTCTCATTTTGCTGTAATCTATTATTGTGATGAGAATGTGACACACCTGTGTGAGGTTACTACTATGACTGAGTTACACGATACAACAAACTCAAGTGCTGATACCGAGACGGTTATGCCAGGGCAATCCGGTGAGCCCCATCCTATTTCCACATCAAACACGTCCCAAAGCGCGGAAAGATTAGGTATTCCAGAGAACGTTGAGAGTAATGCTCATAAACTCCATGTTGAGATGCCGCATGTGGTTATAGTGGGCGCCGGTTTCGGAGGATTGCGGGCGGCGCGAGCGTTACGCAACGCACCTGTACAGGTTACGGTGATCGATCGCCAGAATCATCACCTGTTTCAGCCCTTGTTATACTGGGTTGCTACTGCTGGCTTATCGCCAGCGGATATCTGTTCTCCAATTCGGGGTATTCTGCGAAATCAAAAAAATGCAGAGGTATTCATGGACGAGGTGACAGGTGTTGATGTGCAGGGTCAGCATGTGCTGATGGGTGATCATTCAGTGCCGTACGACTACCTTGTGCTTGCAACTGGCGTGCACGATAACTACTTTGGGCATCCTGAATGGGAGGATTACGCTCCAGGGTTGAAATCGATCGTTGATGCAATATCCATTCGGCGCAAAATACTCCTCGCATTTGAAGCTGCCGAAATCGAGACCGATCCGGAGAAGATCAAAGCACTTTTAACCTTTGTGCTTGTTGGCGCCGGGCCAACTGGAGTTGAAATGGCTGGCGCGATTGCAGAATTGGCACATAAAGCCCTGGCACCCGATTTCCGACACATCGACACGCGTATGACACGCATTATACTTATCGAAGCTGGGCCAAGGATACTGGCGGCATTCCCTGAATCCCTGGCTCAGAAAACGCAACAGAAATTGGTTTCTATGGGTGTGGAAGTACTCACTGGTACACCTGTTACCAATGTAGACGAACACGGTGTTGTAGTTGACGGAGAGCGTATCAATGCCGCCACGATCATCTGGGGGGCAGGTGTGTCTGCATCCTCGGCAGGTAAGTGGCTAGGAACTGAAGTAGATCGGGCTGGTCGTGTAAAGGTGTTGAACGATTTGTCAATTCCAGGGCATCCAAACATATTTGTGATTGGTGATACAGTGAGCTTCATTCAAAACGGGAAACCACTTCCAGGTGTTGCGCAGGTCGCTATGCAAGGCGGTCATTATGTGGCTTCAGTCATCAGTCAACGAGTTAAAGGCAAAGAACTGGAAAAGTCTTTTTATTATCGTGATAAAGGCAATCTGGCTACTGTGGGACGTTCATACGCTATTGTAGATCTCGGTAACATTCGCCTGACGGGTTTTTTTGCGTGGTTGATGTGGCTTGCAGTGCATATCTACTTCCTCGTGGGATTCCGTAATCGCCTGGTAGCCATCTTTCAGTGGGCGTGGACTTACTTTACATATGCGCGGGGAGCCCGCTTGATAACGTTTGAGAATGAGCATGAGCCTTAGATAAAGTCGAGTTTCATATCTTTTAAGATCACAACTTTCAATGTAATGGCAAAGATGAGACGGGTTTTCAACACGAATGTTGTGATGAAGTACGATGCTAGCAGCGGGTGCGTTTCATTTTTTTGCACATAGCTCTGCTGTAGCACCAGGGGTGGCAGGAGGACGTCGGAGAAAGGGTTTGCGCCAGGAGTACCCAGAGCCAGGACGGGCCGTTGGTTGTTTCTGGAT
>Ga0116218_1002179_pt1 | contig 11136 bp, 7 predicted proteins | sample Sb_taG_2_FD_88966 | JGI IMG/M metagenome (GOLD analysis project Ga0116218, IMG submission 88966) | Peat soil microbial communities from Weissenstadt, Germany - Sb_50d_5_LS metaG | ecosystem: Environmental > Terrestrial > Soil > Wetlands > Peat | place: Germany: Weissenstadt | collected 2010-09-21 | reverse complement strand
GCGTCTGCCCAAAAGTCTGAGTGAAGCCACACAAGAGCTGCTGTTCCTCTCGCGTGAGAGGGAAGGTGGAAGCGTGGAAGCACCGCTTAGAACCCCCCGTGCTTCAGCCGGGGGAGCCTTCAGAAGTAGAAAACTTAGTCGTGTTTAAGCTGTTGAAGCCAGGCTTCGATTTCCTTGATTAATGGTAGTGTGTACGACTGCCCGAAAAGTAAGTTCATAATTTCCTATAGTAATATAGTCTCCATCTATCAATGGATAACCTTTGTCAATTTGGATTGGCAGACCATTGACTAGAATACCATTGGCACTTCTTCTATCGTAGATCAAAAAGCAATTATTTTCGCGTTTGAGTAACGCGTGGTGCCTTGATGTGAGATCATCCCGGTCAAGTAAGATGTCACTAGAACCAGCACGACCAATGGTCATTTCTTCACCATGCAATTCAACAATAGTAGGTTCCTGTGTGTAGGGGGAAAAGATAATAAGATGCGCGATAATAGCAGAATCCTCAGCCTCCGTCAAATTTTTCTCGTTTTCTGTTTCAGCGAATGGGGTTTCTTCAGTTACTTGCACAGTAGGTAGCTGAGGTATTTTCTCGGAATTGTCGAGATCATTTGAAATGATGTGATTCGTTGACTCTGTTGCAAAAACATGCTGGGTTTTTGGAGATAAAGTTAACAGGAAGGCATCTGCGAACGCTTGTACAGATGGGTATCGATCTTCAGGAGAAACTGATAAAGCGCGTAATACTACCCCGTCTTGTTCAACCGTGATATTGGGGTTGAATGAAGAAAGAGGAGTAATAGTTTCTGTTAGTTTTAACTGTTCAATCTCCTCAGATGAGCCAATGAATGGCGGTCGTCCTGTCAACCAGAAATAGAGGAGCGCTGCCAGGGAAAACTGGTCACTGGCTGGGATGATGCGCTTATAAAGCTGCTCTGGGGCAGCGGTGATTGGCAAAGGTATGTTATTGTTTTCACTTCTGCTGCGGATAAAATGCGTAAGGCCAACATCGGCAAGTAGGAAAGGTCTATTTTCGCGTTCATTTTCCAGAGAAGGATTATGTAATACCAGAATATTAGACATTGTAATGGCACCATGTAAATGCCCCCGGTTGTGAATATATTGTAGTACCTGAGCCAATTGATGCCCGTAGTCTACAGCATCAAATATAGCTAAGGGAGCCTTGAACCACGATCTGCCGTTGGAACCCAGGAGCGAGCCATTCCTAACATAACGACGAGCAACATAAAGTTTGCCGTCAAATTCGCCATAATCAAGCACCTGTGCAAGATAGGGATGATTAAGAATGCTAACGCCTTGCATCTCGCGGAAAAACTGCCTTCGGGCAGCATCTGGCAAAGTAGCAATAGGATGGATGAGTTTAAGAGTTACCTTACGATGAAGCATAATATCTTCGGCTTCATAACTCTCGCCTGATATACTGCTACCTAACCAATCTATAATTTGATAGCGTTCAAAACGTTGACCTGTTTCCAATGTTGGCATAACACAGCCTCACCATATCCTGTGTAAGTAAAAAGAGATGGTATAGTGTGCCGAATGGTCTATTCTCTTGCATCCCATCCTTCGGTATGCTATCATACCACACGCAAAGTAGAAAATACGCATCTATACACCTTTAGTCCTATTAGAACTTTTTATTGATGCAATGATAATTTTTTTCCCGTTTTTTTCCCTCGCATAAGTAAAAGCTAACAGTAGGCACAAGATGGCAAAGATGCACATTTGGAGTCATACTGATTTTGTTTAAGCTTAGCAATGAACATGTAAATAAATCAGACAAGAATCAAGAACAACAAAGCGATGCAAATGTATCGCTGAGGCGCCTTTGGCCCAATTTGCTAAATCTAGGTATCGTTGTTTTGATGTGTGGACTTCTGTTTTATGCTGTCTCGTATCAATTATTTAGACCCAGAACAGATGCTGGTAAGTATCAATGTTACGCTCTAGTTTTTTGGGAGGGTAAGCAAGCAGTTCAATCGCTGCCGACTGAACAATGTTTGTTTCTTAAATATTACTCACCCGCTTCAATTATTAATGGAATGAAGACTAGCAAGGTCAAGATTCCAGGGAGAATTATTCATCTCGCAGAATCTCAGAATACTTCGGGGCCATTACGAAATTTACCCTTTGAGTATCCACTTTTATCCATTATCCCATTTAGTCTTGGTCTCATTGCTCCAACTGCCTGGTACCAGGTCGCGTTTGCTATATGGATGTTACTTTTGGCTGCGATCATTTATTTTATTCTTAGCAAAACAAGGTCTACTGGCGCAGCGATAGCCTTTGCCTTTTACCTGGTGATCGGGAATTGGGGAAGCGCTGCTGCGCGATTTGATTTAGTACCTGCTGCTTTGATACTTGGATCTGTGATTCTGGCTGCTCGAACTAAATGGAAATGGGCATTTGCTCTGCTGGCACTGGCAACTATGTTCAAATTTTTCCCAGTAGTGCTTGTTATTCCTTTTCTCATCACTCAGCAAAAGCAATACCGCGAGAGATGGTACTCGTGGCCCAGATGGAGCGCTTTAGGACTGTTTTGTGGAATTTGTGTACTCGCGACACTTCTATCATTTTCACTGAATATTGCGAATACGATTAATCCTTTTCTCTATTTCTTTAATAGGCCTATTCAGGTTGAGTCTGCTCCGGCAACAATTCTCTGGCTTGGTACATTTTGGGGCTATCCATTCAAAATTATCCAATCATATGGGTCTGTCAATATAACTAGCGCAATAAACGGTAACATTTCACTCGCGAGTACCATATGTTTGGTGGTGGGTTTGTTGTATACCTATTGGCTGGAATTTAGAGGTAAGTTAGATATATATACTGCCAGTCTTTTAACAGTCTTGATTATCATCTTTACCGGAAAAGTGTTTAGTCCGCAGTATTTAATTTGGGTTGCTCCATTAGTTGCTTTCGTAGGACAGGCAAACTGGAGGTGGCTACTGACCTGGGGTAGTGTTGGGCTATTAACTACATGGGTATATCCCAATATGTATAATATGGTACCACTCAAATATGTTCCTCTCCTCCCAGCATTTTATCCGGTCGTTTTTGCGCGTGACATGCTAATTTTCGGATTGATTATCGTATTGCTCTACTATGCTACTCGCAAAAAATTCGTAGTTTCCACATAGTATCCTTTGCAAGATGTGCACTAAAGACCGGTTTTGATTTCCTCTTTTTCAATTTCTCTCTTTTCCTTTGTATGGGTAATAGCTTGAGCGATCTTCTGCCTGCGCAAGCGCAAGACAACCAATACTCCTAGCACAACAACTACGATCAATGCCGTTCCAAGCCATCCTAATGTAGTGGCTAGTCGTTCCACCAGCGCAAAGTTATCATGGAAAAAACGGCCAGCAATATATCCTAGAGTGCCGTATATCGTTGCCCACAGAATACCACCAGCAGCATTATAGAAGAGGAAAGCGCGCCAGTTCATGTGATTAACACCAGCAAGAAATGCAGCCCAGGCGCGAAGAAGAGCAAGAAAGCGACCAAAAAAGACCGTTTTATTTCCGTGTTTGGCAAAATATGCTTCTGCGAGAGAGAGATGCTCAGGCTTGATAAAAACATATTTACCATAGCGTATTACAATAGACCGGCCACCTGTACGCCCAATTAAGTAACCGATGTTGTCACCTATGATTGCCCCAAAAGCAGCACAAGCAATCACCAGGGGTATTTGCAACTGGTGACTAACGGCAGCGTAAAATGAGGCTAGAAGTAGCATTGTTTCACCAGGGAAAGGGATGCCTGAACTTTCGACCATTATAAAAAGAGCTACAGCCGCATATCCAAAGTTATCCAGTGCATTTTGTAAAGCTGCAAGCGAAATGAGTGCTGCTAATGGTTCTCTCAACCACAAAAATACTTTGATAATCAAGACTGATCGCCAATACATTCCGTATTTCCTTTGAAGTGGTTGAGATTAAAGTACCAAAATGAATATCCAACGATTTCCGATCAATTATACCATCCAGCGATTCAACACAAAAAGTAGGGCAAGTGTAGCTTGTAGAAACGGAAACGCGATCAAAAGCCCCAGGTGGATTCGGGGATATTTTACACCGAGTACTGCTAAGGTAATGAATGCGGGGAACATTTCAAGTACAAAACGTTGGTTAGATACCAAAACATCGTGCTGTGCAATGGCTGGACTGATGAGCATAAAGAAAAGCAGTAGGACAATCCAGATATTATAACTCATGCGTAACTTGCGCCATCCTAAGATTGCCAATGCGATGAAGCTGATGGTAGCAGCAAGATCGAGAAGTAGATGAACTTCAAAAAAAGAGCCAAAGGGTTGAATCAACAATAATTCGCGCAGAGATGACAAAATTCCGACCCAGGGCCAGGTCGTATGTCGATCCCAATGGCTTTGTACGGCTGCAAATGCAAGAGGATTATGAAAGACCTTCCAACAGTAGATACAATAGATCAGGGTTCCTACTGGGATGATGAGTACAGGTAAAGCTCTAGAGATCGTGCTCAGTATTTTATGGAAAGTGTTTTGATTACTGCTTATGATGCTCTCTCTTGAAATCCACAGTTCGTAAAGGAAAGGAATGACAAGTAACACACCTGCAGTGCGAGTCATGGCAGCAAAAAAGCCCAGTATAGCAGCTAACCACCATTTCTGTCGGCGCATCGCAAGAAACGAGCTGGCAGTCAGAAAAAGAAAAAGTGATTCATTGTAAGCAGCAAAAAAGAAAAATGCTGTTGGGAAGATACACAGGTATAAAAGGGTTCGCCGACCTATCTGTTCTCCTAGTATGTCTGTAGCAATCTGATAGAGTACAAAGAGTGCTCCGAGCAGTGCCAAATTGCTAAGAATCATACCAATGGCTATATAGCCATTGTTGCCAAAGAGAAAGGCTATACCTCTAATAAGCATAGGAAAAAGCGGGAAAAAGGCAGTATCATAGATGGTTTGGTAACCATATTGGGCGATACGCGTAAAATTGGCTGCATCCCAATGATTCCAGGAAGTAAGTAAAGCGGAAATATTAACCGCTGAGACGGGATACACGTGCGGGGGTACTGGAAACAAAATAAAGCCAATATAGGTTACCAACACGAGTAATACACGTGTTCCAACAAATAACCAGATAATATCCGAAGTAGGTGCCCGTTTCATCAATTTTCCACCTGATATATGCATATTATTTACAAACTAATCTCGCATGCTCTTGTATACTAACGGATAAAGAAGCTTTTCAGGTACAATCCATTGGTGGCATTGATGACTGTACTATGTTAGATTTGGGCTATTCTTCCAGCAATTCTCCAATTTTTTGCTCAATCGAAAGAGAAGTTGGGAAAAAGGCAGTTTCCTCGGGTGCATTGTACGGAGCAGCCGGGGCCGGTAATGCCGAAATGAAGGCAGGAGTGGCATCGAGATCGTAGAAACAATTTTCGACAATCCATGAATGAACGTGTCTTCCAAAACTCGTCAGATCAATTTCTTCTGTTACCACAATCACGCGGTTAGCTTTACGAACGGCAGTCACTACGGCCTCTTCGTCAAATGGAGCGAGAGTTCTTAGATCAACAACCTCGATTGAGCCGCCGTTGCGGTTGACAATGTTTGCAGCGGCTGTGCACGATTCTAAAACCATAGTACCCCAACATATAATCGCCACTTGAGGTGGTCCATTGCCAATCTTCAATGGTCGTGCTTTCCCAATTGGCAAAGTGTAGTATCCCTCGGGGACAAACCAAAATTCTGCCATGACATCAATCAGGTTGCCTAGATTGTCCTTAGGTGGTTCAGAGCGATAGAGACGACCCCTTTCAAGAAAAACAACAGGTGATTGCGATCGTGCTGCTTCGAGAAGTAGACCCTTGGCGTCAAAAGGCGTAGCAGGGCAAATGGTAATCAAGCCTGGAACACTAGTGAACCACTGCTCACCAGCATTGGAGTGACCAAATGCGCCCCCACCAGCTCCACCAGATGAAATTGGGCCTCCGCCACCACTTCCTGACTTCGTGCGAATGAGTAATGGAACAGTCCAATCTCCGAAACTCTGGTACGCTGTGCGAGCAGCAAGCCGTATAGTTTGAGCCGCTGATTGATGGTAGTCTACAAACTGAATTTCTGCACAGCGAGCCTTACCATCTACCATGCCCGCTCCTGCGGCTAATCCGACGATAACCTGTTCATTGAGGGGGCTGCTGATTGCCCTTCCTGGAAGTTGACTTACCAGCATGGAAGTTGCACCGAACACGCCACCTCTAGGACTTCCAACATCCTGCCCGTACACAAAGAAGTCAGGATCACGTTGCGCAATTGCTAACAAAGCCTCGTTAATAGCTCCCAACATTGGCAATTGTTTTTTTGTTCCTCGAGGGATATTTTCCTGCCATTTAGGAACGTACAAAATATGTTCCATAACACGTTCGGCAGTAGGTTCAGACTCTCGTAGAATCTGTGCTTCGGCACTTTCTAGTTCAGCTCGAACTTCCTTACGAATGCGCTCGATATCGCCTTCCTGGATATGTCCATTTTCGACAAGCCAACGACCGAAGTTTTTCACAGGGTCTTTGGTCGTCATTGTTAATTCAATCTCCTCTTTTGTACGGTAAGCCTTAATATCAGTACTGCTGGAATGAGGATCAAGTAGACCAAGCCGCAAGTGCATAAGTACAGGCCCTCGTCCTGTGCGAACATGATCAACGAGACGTACAGTGGCTTGATATGTTTCAATGGCATTTGTCCCATCAACCTCTTCGGCATAGACGCCGCCACCTTTTGCCCACTCAACAAGAGATCCTCCCCATTGTATGGTAGAGGGAGCGGTAATTGCCCAACCATTATCTTCGACTACCATTAAAACGGGTAATTGATGTACGCTGGCCTGGCGAAAGAGGGCATTGAAATCGTTAGTCGCAGCTCCACCGTCACCACAGGTAAACATAATAATGTCATTTGATTTGTGCCACTTTAAGGAGAAACTAACGCCGCCTGCAAATGGGGCGAGGGCCGCTACTTCGCTAAAGGTAGGTAGGATGCGATGGCGTTTGCTACTGTAATGCGATGGCATATTGCGTCCTGCACACATTGGTCCGGTTGTACGTGAGTACGCCTCGCGAAAGGGGCCATAAATGTCTCCAGTACGCTGTAACCAGGCTGCGAGGTCACGATAGTAAAGGGACATCCAGTCATCTTTATTGAGAGCCAAAGCTACAGCGGCCATGCTTTCATGTCCTGCACAGCCTATATAAAAGGGAAATCGACCTTGAGTTTTACGAGTTTTCAGGATATCGTTGGTCACTCGTGCTGTAACCATGGTGCGATATAGTGAGAGGATGTCCAGCTGCACTGCTGTATTACTGGCTTCCGTAGCCCGAATGTTTACTGTCATGCTGCCTCCATGTCTACTCTGACTGTTCAGGCTTAATGATCCCTGGATAATGTTATTGCTCGTTTATTATAGAATCCTTATTTGCGAAAATGCAATGAGTGATAACGAACAATGTTTGAGAAAATAGTTTTCCACAGTGCTTGTTGTGCCTGTCACAGCATCAAGCATATAATACAGCAAATATTCATGGGAGTGTATTTGATCAGTTGGAGTACATGCATGAAGCAACCTTTCCCCTCGACGATTCTTTACGGGGCTGACTACAACCCGGAACAATGGCCTGAATCAATTTGGCTTGATGATATGCGGCTGATGAAACTTGCACATGTAAATATGGTGTCGATTAATATTTTCTCCTGGGCGCTTCTGCATCCAGAACCAGGGCGTTTTGAATTCGATCAACTGGATCGAATTATGCATATGCTGGCTGAGCATGGAATTGCAGCTGATCTTGCAACCGCAACTGCAACTCCACCAACGTGGATGAGTCGTTTGTATCCAAGTATGTTGCCAGTTACACGTGATGGTAAGCGCCTCAATCATGGCTCGCGCCAGCACTATTGTCCTAATAGCGTTGATTATCGTCGAGAATCAGTTGATCTTGTCAGGCGTCTTGCCGAACGGTACCGTTCTCATCCTGCGCTCAAGATGTGGCATGTACATAACGAATATGGGGATCACATCTCAAGCTGTTATTGTGATCGTTGCGCTGTTGCTTTTCGTGATTGGTTAAGGTCGCGTTACCAGACATTAGACCGGTTGAATTTTGTTTGGGGGACTAGTTTCTGGAGTCAATATTACTATGATTGGGATGATATTCTGCCTCCGCGCATTACACCAGCAAGTAATAATCCCAGTCAGTCGCTCGACTACTTCAGATTTATGTCAGATTCTTTACTGGCTTGTTATCTTACCGAGGCAGATACGTTGCGCGAAATAACGCCTGATGTACCAATTACAACCAATTTTACAGTATCATTTAAAGCTACCGATTACTTTTCCTGGGCACGTCATATTGACATCATCTCTTTCGATAATTACCCGGCGATCACAACTCCAGCATGGGAAGCGGCATTACGGCATGATTTGATGAGGTCGCTTAAGAGCGGACAGCCGCATATGGTCATGGAGCAGACACCAAGTCAATTGAACTGGATGCCTCAGAATCCCCATATGCGCCCTGGTCGTCTTCGGTTGCAAAGCATGCAAGCGATTGCACATGGAGCTGATGGCGTTATGTATTTTCAATGGCGTCAATCGAAATCAGGTTCGGAGAAATTCCATAGTGCGATTGTGCCACATGAGGGTAGCGAGCATGGACGCATTTTTCAGCAGGTTGCTCAGATTGGCGCGGAATTAGAGCGACTCTCACATGAGGTTGTAGGTTCTTGTTTTACGTCGCAAGTGGCTATATTGATGGACTGGCAGAACTGGTGGGCTGTCGAGTACCAACCTGGGCCAAGCGATCGATTAAGGTATTGGGAGCAGATCAAATCTCATTATCAGGCATTGCACCGTTTCAATGTAGCTGTTGATTTCGTCTCTCCCGATGGTGACTTGAGTGGGTACCGGCTAGTGATTGCTCCTCTCCTTTATATGCTGCGACCTGGATTAGCAGATATTCTGGAGCAGTTTGTAGCACATGGGGGAGTACTGCTTACAACTTTCTTTAGTGGTATAGTAGATCAAAATGATCATGTTGTTCTGGGAGGATATCCCGCCGAGTTACGAAGACTTTTGGGCATATATGTAGAAGAGTTTGACCCATGGATCGAGGGAATGACGAATGCAGTGGTCATTAGGGAGGGACCATTACAAGGTTCATATGCTTGTTCTCTCTGGGGAGAAGTGGTACGCCTGGAGGGAGCGAAAGTAGTAGGTGTCTTTGCCGATGATTACTATGCAGAAGGGCCTGCATTAACTATGAATCAGTTTGGAAAGGGAAAAGCATATTACCTGGCCACTCAGGGAAGTGATGAGTTATTAGCTAGACTGGCGTGTCTGCTTTGCGAGCAAGTTAAGGTACGACCTACACTAGGCGTAGAGGAAGGCCTGGAAGTAACGCAGCGTTTACGTTCTGATGGGCGCATTGTATATTTCCTGCTTAATCGCAATGAAAGTTCTGTTAAAGTACTTTTGCCTGACGGGATTTTTAGCTCGTTATTAATTGGAGAAGAGCTAGTGGGAAGTGTTGAGATAGCTGCACACGATGCATGCGTATTGCTTGAAATGAGGACCAAAAATACTTGAAGGAATTTAAATGGGAAGATTTCTATAAAATAACGAAAGGCAGACCTCCGTGGCCTCTTTTGGTACAGGCTGTATCTTTAGTCTCCCAAGGGAAAGATGCGCTTGATCTAGGATGCGGAGCAGGACGTGATACACGATTTTTACTTGAGCATGGTTTTACGGTTACTGCAGTGGATAATGATCCACATGCGATTGCGTTACTGGCAGACTTACCTCAGAATCGCCTTCGGATAGTACATGCTTCGTTTGAAGCTTTTGATTTTGAGACATATGACCTGGTTAATGCCCACTTTGCTCTTCCTTTCTTGCCCAAAGAACATTTCCGCCTTGTATTTGTGCGAATAACGCAGGCACTTCATGCAGGTGGATTATTTGTAGGTCAGTTCTTTGGTGTGAATGATGAATGGAATACTCCTGGAAATCAGATGACTTTTTTAACAAGAGTGCAGGCTGAATCTGAACTAAAAGAATTGGAGGTACTAGAGTTCCGAGAAGAGGATATAGACAGTCATGTAGCCGATGGAACACCTAAACACTGGCATGTTTTCCATATCATTGCTAAAAAGGGAACCTAGCAATGTTATAGAGTGGTTGTTTGGTGATAAAAGTTTAGCTTATGGTATACTGCTTTTGGGGTTCCAATGCACTGTTCTGGAGATCAGGTAACATGGATAGTGCATTCATACGCTACAGAATTTTTCCCTGGAAGTATATGTGCTACCACCCTAAGCAATTTCATAAGGTGGCCGTATGAACGAGTTTCGCTATATCTCATATGCGCAGGAAATCATCTTTGCTGCAGGCTCTGTAGCTCAACTGGGAGACGCAGTTGAACGCTTTCACGTGCGACGTTTAATGCTTTGCGCGACTGGCTCACTGCGTAGAGAAGGGCAGATTAAGCTCATTGAGGAAGTGCTTGGGAGTCGATTGGTCGCAGTCTATGAACACGTTCAGCCACATGTTCCAGATTTCCAGGTAGCTGAGGCACTTGAACTTGCAAGTGAGAATGAGATTGACGCTCTGATTGGTATGGGAGGTGGTAGTCCGATTGGGATGGCGAAGGCTATTAGCGTGGCTTTGGAAGAAAAACGTACTGGTCAATCTGCGAGAGCTGCATTTCCTACAGACCAACCTCTGATACCCGTCATTGCTATTCCTACCACGTACGCAGGTTCTGAGATGACCCCGACGTTTGGCATTACATATCATAATGATGGTGTTTCTCGCAAGGTTACACTGACAGACTCTAAAATCACTCCTAAACTAGTAATGTATGATCCACTGTTAACGCTTAACTTACCACCGGAAATAACTGCTTCGACAGGCATTAATGCGTTGGCACATTGCATTGAGGCTCTTTACTCAATTACACGCAATCCGCTCTCAACTTCAGTGGCGCTCAGTGGTGTACACTCTATTTACACAGCACTACCTCGTTGCTATGTTGATGGGAATGACCTTGAAGCTCGCATAGAAATGCTGGTGGGGT
>Ga0116218_1002171_pt1 | contig 11168 bp, 11 predicted proteins | sample Sb_taG_2_FD_88966 | JGI IMG/M metagenome (GOLD analysis project Ga0116218, IMG submission 88966) | Peat soil microbial communities from Weissenstadt, Germany - Sb_50d_5_LS metaG | ecosystem: Environmental > Terrestrial > Soil > Wetlands > Peat | place: Germany: Weissenstadt | collected 2010-09-21 | reverse complement strand
CTCTTGGCTCGGACTCCGACACGGGCTCGCCGATCTGGGCGTGCGGACTGGTGCTCGGCGGCGGAGGATCGCGTGAGGTCCTAACGCGCGAAGGGGGCTCGCCTTAATGCGCGCGTGACGAGCGCCAGCGCGCAACCGCGAGCGTCGGTACCGGCTGGCGGTACCACCAAAGACTCCTGCTGTCCGGCTGTGCAGACCGGCCCGCCAGTGAGACCCTCAACGCCATGAACACTCTCTCGGGATCGCCAATCGACGCGAGACCTGACGATATCCACCAGGACGCCCCACGCGAGGTCGCGGCGCTGGAAACCGCTTGCTCAAGCGGGCCCGCTCCAGTGCCCTTCGTCACGATCCGCGTCTACAGCCCGCCCGACACGTCGGCTTTGAACCGCCTGGCGCCGCTGGACTCCTCCCACGTTTCAGCTGGCCCGTTCTTGCTCGCCGAGATCGGCGGTGAGTTGCGTGCGGCTTTGTCGCTCACCGATGGAGCGATCCTCGCCGACCCGTTTTACCCGACCGCCGCGGTCGTGCAACTGCTCGTGATACGCGCACAGCAGGTCGGAGGCGATCGGCCGGCGCAAAAGCGTAGGTCGCGGTGGGCCATCACCGGCCGACCTGGACGCTACCGCAAGGCCAAACCACCCCCACACTGGAGCTTCCATGACAGTTCTCGCCCGGCACCTTGCGCGTGTCAAGCCCAATCACTTGACCGCGCCGGCCTGCCGAAACGCCGGTCCGGTCGCGTGGATGGCATTCCTTCCCGCGCGGCTGCGGATCCGGGTCGGGCGGACTGTCGCGTTCAAGGTCGACTCAAGCCACGAGCCGCACATCTTCACCTTCGGTCCGCAGGCACACACCGGTGCGATCGGGCGCACGCTGGTCGAGCCGCAACCGCGCGCCGAGCGACCGACCGCACTGATCATCAACCCCCTTGGAGCCGATCCAGCGATCCGTTTGGGTCACCGCTCATCCACGCCGGTGCCAACCACGGCAACGGCTTCGTGAACAGCGGCGTGCTCGATACCAACCCGCACACCCCAATCCATCCGAAGTGGCCGAGCGGATCACGTTTACCAAGCTCGGCCCCTACTACTTCGAGTGCGTGACCTACCCGAACATCGACAACACGATCATGGTGACCCGATGAACCACATGCCGACAGCAACAGGAGCAAACCATGCGAAGAAGTGCCCAGGCGAAAGGCAGGTGACGATCTGGGAGGCCTGGTGGACGGCACTCGACGGCACTCCTGGAGAGATCGTCTGGGACGCCGACGAGGACGATCTCAACGCCGACCTTGACGTGTTCGGCGACCGGTTTGACGGCCGGCTGCCGGTGATCGATCTTGGCTGCGGCAACGGGCGACAGACACGCTTTCTCGCCGGCCACTTCTCGACCGTGCTCGGCGTCGATATCTCACCAACCGCCGTGGAGCGAGCCCAGCGCGCGAACAACCCGTCGAACGTCAGCTATCGCGTGCTCGATACCTGCCGCCGCGACGAGGCGGAGCGGCTTCACAGCGAGCTGGGCGACGCGAACGTGTACGTTCGCGGAGTGCTGCAGGCACTGCCGCTCGCGGACCGTCCCAAAGCGGTCAGCAGCATCGCGGTGCTGCTCGGTGAGAAGGGAACGCTGTTCGCCAAGGAGCTCCCCCCGGAGGCCTCCTCCTACTTCGCCGAGCTCGTCCACCGCCACGGCCTATCCCGCGCACTCGAGCGCGTGATGCGGCTGATACCCCCGGGGCAGATCACAGAGCCACAGCTCCGGCGCTTGTTCCCAGCCGATCGCTTCGAGGTGATCGGCACCGGAGCGAGCCACATCCACACGATCAACGTCCTACCGAACGGTGACGCAGTCACGGTCCCCGCAATCTACGCGCTCATCCGGCCTCGCCATCCGAACCAGGGATCCGCATGAGCGTCAACCCCGAGAAGACAGCTGGCAGAGACATGCTCCGCCCCGGCGATGACATCGCGCGTGATCTCGGAGCGCTCGAGCCGAAGCTGATCGACACCCGCCGCGTGTTGCACCGCCGGCCCGAGCTGGCCTTTGCAGAACACCAGACGGCCGGCGTGGTGGCTCGCCGGCTCCGGGCGATGGGATACGAACCCCGGATCGGCGTCGGCAAGACGGGGGTCATCGCAGACGTTGAAGGGCGCACGTCGGGACCGACGCTGCTGATCCGAGCCGACATGGACGCGCTGCCCCTGGATGAACTCCCCGGGCGCTCGTACGGCTCGCAGGTCGCGGGCCGCATGCACGCATGCGGGCACGACGCGCACACCAGCGCGCTGCTGGGCGTCGCGGCGCTCTTGAAGCCCTGCCGGGAACAGCTCGCGGGCCGCGTGCGCTTGCTGTTCCAACCGGCCGAGGAGATCGGGCTCGGCGCGCTCGCGGTCATCGACGACGGTGCGCTCGAAGGCGTTGACGAAGCGATCATGGCGCACGTCTTCACCGCGATGCCGTTCGGCACCGTCGCTCTGCACGAGGGCGTGGCGCTCATGGGCACGGACATGTTCGAGCTCACCGTCGACGGTGGAGGGGGCCACGCCGGTCTCGCCCACGAAACCCGCGATGCCGTGTTCGCCGCGGCGCAACTCGTCAGCGCGCTGCAAACGATCACCGCGCGAGAGACCTCACCGCGCGAGACCCTGGTGCTCAGCATCGCGTCAATCGCTGGCGGCACCGCAGCCAATGTCGTCGCCAGCGAGGTCACGCTTCGCGGCACCCTGCGCTGGTTGGACCCCACCGTGCGCGACCGTGCGCTCACCCGCATGGATCAGATCTCCGCCGGCGTGAGCGCGGCGCTACGTGTCTCTTATCGACTTCAGGTAACAGCAACCGTACCAGTGCTGCGATGCGCCCCGGACCCGATCGCGAAGCTGGCCGCCGCGGCCGCCAGCGCTGACGTGACCGTAATCGATCCCGGCGTTCTCCCGGTCAGCGATGACTTCTCGCACATCGCCGAGCGCGTTCCCGCAGCATTCATCGCTGTCGGCGCAGGCGGCGTGGGCTGCGGCGCCCATCACGCGCCCGACTTCGATATCGACGAACGCTCGATCGGGCTGAGCGCCGACATCCTCACCCGAGCAGCACTCGCATACTTGGCCTCGCGCCAGACGTCGTCTTGCGAGAAGAAGCCGCGCCCACCTAGATCCTCGCCAGCATGAGTGGTTACACGCGCGCAGCGACCGCTCGTGCTCTTCGCCAACCGAGAACAGCTGGCGTCGCGTGGAGCAGCTCTAGCGGGCGCTTGAAGAAATCGGCGTCGCCTCACGCTCGCGAGTAGACGTTCGAACACCAGCGTTTGTCGCCCAGTCCGGGCCGAGCGCCCGCAGCATCAGCTTCAACGTGAACTCCCGATCGCCGACAAGCCGAACTCGGCAGGTACAGTCGTGTCTCGGCCCGGCCGGGTCGACACGGCCAACCCCTCCAAGCCCGTCGGCGCGGGCCGCGAGCGCACAGACGAGTGCTTCACCGCGATGCTGAGCTCGGCGCGGGGGCAGAGACGACGGGCTCGGGCGTCTGACCGACCGTGAGCGAGGGGACCTCGCCCCTGATGGGCGACGCGGGTCGAGGAAGCGATCGCGCAACAGCTATTGGTAACCGAGCGCATCGTCGCAAGACACGTCAATGACGTCCTCGGCCCGCTGCGCCCTCCACGGTCGCCCAGCGATCACCGCCGGGCACGGTACCGCCCTTCCGATCTCGCGCTAGAGCCCGCCGGAAGACGGAGCGGTCTACCGGCTGGCCGTACCCGCCAAGACTCCGGCTGCCCGGCTGGGCAACCACGCCCGCGGCGGCGATCATTTCCTCATGCCCCAACGCCGAGAGCTCTGGATCATCGTGGTGAATCACGCGAGATCCGAAATGCAAGACCATCATGCGTACCGGTCAGCGACGGTCGGGCGGGCCTGATGAGTCGGTGCGACGGGACATTCACAATCCTCGTGGAGGAGCCTTCCGGTTCCGCTGGGTTGTGGGACGATCGTGAGCAGGCGGTCGGCTTCGAGAACATCGGGACCTACGTGCCGCGAACACCGGCGAGTCAGGCCGAGTTCGATGCGCGGATCGTTCCCGAGTTGCGGTGCCCTGCCGACGCGAACCTCGCCGGCCGCGACGACGCGCGCGCGAAAACCCGAACTCACACACGAGTCGTCGTGAATCGACGGCTCGGCCGGGCAGGACTCCGATGCTAGCCGCGCGGGCGTACAAGGGCGAAGGCGAGTTCCGCCTTGAGGAACTTGATACTCCACGGGCAGCGGCGGGCGAGATTATGATCAACGTGCAGTCCGCCGGCCTAACCCCGGGCGTGCTCGAGCTTTGGCGACGCGGCATGTATCCGATCATGCCGCGCACGCTCGGCAACGAGGCCGCGGGGATGGTGCTGGAGGTCGGCTCGGGTGTTGAGCGCCTGTCGGTCGGGCAGCGAGTCCGCCTGCATCCGAACTTGGTTTGCCGCCACTGTCCCTATTGTCTGACGGGCCGCGAGCAGCTTTGCCGGGAGTGCTCGGTCATCGGGCACGGCATCTTCGGCCGCGACGCGATGCCGCTGTATCAGCGCTACCACCACGGCGCTTTGGCCGAGTTCGTCGTCGCACCCGAATGGGCCGTCGAATTCTTGCCGGACGAGATCTCGTTCGATGTCGGCGCGAAGATTCATGACGTGGCCGACGCGCTGCACGCGCTACGCACGGTTGACCCTCCGGCCGCCGGAGTGCTCATCGTGACCGGCGCGACGGGAACGATCGGAACATCGCTCGTGCGGCTCTCGCCGCTATTCGGAATCTCGCGCTTGATCGCCGTGGCACGGTCGCGCGCGCGGCTTGAGCAGGTCAAGGACCTCAACCCCGATCTCGTCGAGATCGTCGCGCTCGAGGAACTCGATACGAACTGGCCCGCTGAGCAAGGTCTTGTCAAGGCGCTGCGCAAAGTGGCTCCCGAAGGCGTCGACGGCGTAATCGACTGCATCCCGGAGGGGCCCGCAGGCTGGCAGGCGATCGCCTCCTTGCGACCGGGCGGCCGCGCCGCCGTGATGGCTGGAAATCCTGCGCCGCCGCCATTGCCGGCGATCGCGGTGATGATCAACTGCTGGCAGATCCATGGAAGCCGCAACTGCACGCGCGAGGACGCGCTGCAGGTGTCCAACTGGATCCGCGATGGGCTGCTGGTGCTCGATGACCTGATCACGCATCGCTTCGCCCTTGAGGACATCAGGGCTGCGACCCGCATCGTCCGAGATAGACCCGAGCCCGCCTGGATGACCGTCATCCATCCTCACGCACACAAATCCTGAGAGAAGCGACAGATGAACACGCTATTCATCGGCTACAACGACGGGCTAGCACGAGTGAAGCTCACCGACGTGGCCGAGGCACAATTCGTGCTGCAGGGACCACCCGTAGCCAGCGTCGCTGTCGATCCACATGAGCCCGACCTCGTCTACGCCGCGACTCTCGGTGCGGGCCTGTGGCGCAGCCACGACGGAGGCGCGACATTTCAGAAGAGCGACTTCGAATGGCCGCTGACCTGGTGCGCGACTGTAAGTCCCTGTGAGCGCACCGGCGCGACAGGCGCGCTGTACCTCGGCACCCAGCTGTCGGCCGTGTTCAAATCGAACGACGCAGGCAAATCGTTCGAAGAGCTGACGACCGTGCAACAGATACCGAGTCGGTCTGAATGGAGCTTCCCCCCCGCTCCAAATACGCATCACGTACATCAGATCGCGCTGCATCTCGAGGATCCCGACGTCATCCTGTTCGGCGTCGAGCTCGGCGGCGTCTATCACAGCTCCGACGGTGGACGCACCTGGGCTCAGACGAGCGCCGATCCCGACCCGCACACATTACGCATCCACCCGACCCAACCAAACCGGGTCTACGAAGGTGGTGGCGCGTCATATTGCGATAGCCGCGACGGAGGCGCAAGCTGGCGGCGCGACCTCGAGGGTATTCCCGACGATATCCGCTACTTCTACAGCCTTGCCGTCGACTCGGGTGACCCCGCCAACGTGCTGCTGTCCGGCTCCCGCGACCCCTTCAGCGGCCACGCGGTGATTCCCGAGATGCCCGTCTGGTCCTCCCTATATCGCCACAAGCTCGACCTCGGCTTCGAGGAGATAACAGACGGGCTTCCGCCCCGAGACGAGACAGCGATGGGAACACTCGCCGCGGGAGACGCGGGCGAGTTCGTCTACGTCACCGAGCCCGGCGACATCTACCGCTCCACCGACGGTGGACGCAGCTTTGCCACCGTGCCATATGCAGCCCGCGCGGCGCGAGGCTCGATCGCGCGCGCAGTCAGTTTCTCTCCACGCTAGCCAAGGAGCAACCATGATGAGCAGCGACTCCAGCGATACCGCCCAGCGCAAGCAACTGCTTCGCCTAGCAATCCAGAAACTAGCCTGCGCGCCCCAGGCACAGCGCCGCTACGTGCAAATGGGCTGGATGCGGCCAGCCATCGAAAACCTGATCCGCATCGGCGACGAACTGGACGCTCTGCAGAATGCGGGTGAGATTGACGCCGAACAGGTCGCTCTGGTTACCGAGCTGCGCGAACAGGTCATGCGCCACCTTGACACAAATCAAGACTTCCTCGAAGAGCGCGACGCCGCGCCCCGCGAATTTCTCTTCGGGCATGCGCTCGAGAACGACCCCTGGAATCGCGTCCGCCACACGGCTCGACGCTGCCACTCCAGGCTTGCTGGAGCCGATGCTCCGTCTGCAGCGATCATCGCTCGGTAGGCGGTCGCTCCACGCCGGGCTCTGACTGCACCGATTCACAGCCCAACCAGCATCTGCGAATGCCTCCACCGTCGTCGCCGCCCCCAAGCTATGCGTTCAGACGCACCAACACTCCCCCGTCACATCAACGAACGTCATGTCCTAAAGCTGCTGCCCGCGATGCCGCGCGCAGGGGGGTGATGGAGGATCGGGCGGTCAGCCGCAGCGACGCTAGAACCCTGCAGGGCGGGGTGATCTCGCCGTGCCTGTGAAACGATCTGAACCGGCTTGACCCGGCAGCCGACAGAGCGCGGGCACAGGGCCTGGTGCGCCACGCGGATGACGTGGTCGCGATGTGCCGACGCCGAAATGCGGCCGACCGCGCGTTCGAAGCGCTACGGGCGATCCTCTCGGAATCGGCCTCACACTGAAGGACGCCAAGACGTGCATCGTGGAGCTGCGCGAAAACGGGGAGAGGCTAAACTTCGGTATCAACACGCAATCCAGAGTCACCCATCCAGCCTCGCCCGCCAATGCAGACCGCTGGCCTCACGCGCTCCAGCTAACTGCCGTATCAGCCAGATCAGGGCCAGCCTCATCACCGCCGACACGAGGAAGGATCCACGGGCACAGCGGGTGACAGATCCGAGACCGGAGCGACCGTGCTCCCATGGCACGGCTAGCGGTGCGGGCGCCGCGGGCCGATCCGGATCACGTCCCAGTGCGCTCTGAACTGGACATGACTGATCGGATCGTCATCCGGCCTGCGCGTGACAGTGATCGCGACTTCGTCGTGAGCCTGGTTTCGAGCCTGCTCGAGTTCGGCTCTCCGGCCTGGGAAGACGCGGAGACTCTGGCTCCCGGGTTCGGTGACATGCTCGCTCACGTGGTGAGCGCTCAGGACCCGCGAGCCACGGTGTTGATCGCCCAAGCAGCAGACGAGACGCCGCTCGGGTTCATTTCCTTACGAGTGCGCGAGGACGTCACTGGCGTTGAGCGGGGTCACGTCGCGGACCTGGCGGTCACGGAGAACGCGCGCAGGATGGGAGTCGGCAAGGCTCTAATGAAGGCCGGGGAAGCGTGGGCGCGAGAGCGACGCTTGCGCGTACTAAGTCTCGACGTGTGGTCGACGAACGACCCGGCATTGTCGTTCTACCGCCAGATGGGCTACACGGCCGAGTCGCTGTGCCTGATGAAACGCCTCGACTGATCGAGCTGTCGTCCGCGGGCGGCATCGCTTGTTCGACCGCGGTCATGGGAAGCGACAGCAGCTGCGGCAGGTCACGCCCCGTTGAGGACGACATGCGACGAGTTGCCATCGGCGCGCCATGCCAAGGCCGGTAAACGTCTCCGCGTTGGGGTCCCTCTCGACCAGCAGTGCTCCGCTCCTGCCGCCCGTGCTCGATCGATTAATTTACCTAGCAGCACGGGACCTATCCCGCTGCCGATCAGCTCTGGCTCGACGAACAACGCGATGAGCTCGGGAGGGTCCGCGAGATCGAGGACCGAGACGCCGACCGCGGACGTCGACGATCTCGATCCCCTCCGCGTGCGGAACTCGGGACGCTCGCATTCCGTACTGAATGGCGGAGGCCCGGACGCTCACTCTGGCGACGGATCCCACCACCGGAGCTATACCCAGAAGTTGTGGATGACCTCGAGAACGAAGGCGGCGTACCTTCCCGGTTGATCAAGACCGAATCCGCCCCGAAGGGCGGAGAAAGGAAGGCACGCCGATGGTGGATGTTCGCACGCTCCCGATCCCGGAGTCCAGCGGGGAGATCACGATCACGCTCGACGATCTCGCCCGCGAGGGAGCTCGGCGGATGATCGCCGCCGCGCTCAGGGCCGAGGCGGACGAGTACGTCGCCCGGTTCGACGACGATCTCGATGAGGATGGTCACCGGCTGGTGGTCCGCAACGGCCGGGCCCGAGAGCGCAAGGTCACCGTCGGGTCGGGGACCGTCCCGGTCCGCGCGCCGCGCGTCAACGACAAGCGCGTCGACGAGGAACCGGCGAGCGGCAGCGGTTCTCCTCGATGGTCGCTCGAACTGCCTGCCGTTCGAGAGGATGCGTTCGATCCTCGATCGCCATTCAAACCTCCTTGGTGGGCGGAGCCCGACGATACGACGCGGAGAGCTGCCCGCCATCCGGAGTTCCCCGCGGGCCGAGGACGGAGAAGCCACGCGTGCGACTTCACGCAGCCCGGGGTCAAGCGGGATGTTGTTGCGCCGCCGGTCGGCGAGCCACCACGAGCCCGGCGTTCCAGCCCGGAGCGCGGCCACCGTCTGGCGGCTGGATCGACTCCGTACTCAGGCCGCTGCTGGCGATCAGCCATGAGATCACCGAGTTGGAGTTCCACATCTCGCCCGTGGCCAACTCGTCCCGACCCCAAACCGGCGTCGGGAGGGAGGGCACCAAGTCAAGCAATCGGCGTGCACACTCCGGGTCATCCGTGAGTCGCCGCGGGCTATCGACCGCCTCGCCAACATCAGGGATCGCACCGTCGCGCCAGCGACGCACCTCGTAGCGGAAGATCCGAAAGTGCCCTGCCCAGCGGGCGCCAACCGCACCACCAGCAGCGACGCCTCGCCGCGCCCGGTCGCCGCGCGGGACCGGGGCTTGCTCAATTACGAAACGTCCCCCGGGCACGCGTACCTCGAGCGCGGAGTGGTAGAGATCACACGCCGGCCGATGTTCAAGGCGCGACACCACCGCTTCGAACACACGACCGTTGAAACGCACAGAATGGCCACCGGCCCCCAACGGAATCCAGTACAGATCGACGCCAGCAACGGCCTGGCCGCGGCCGGTATCCGGCCGGTCGAGGTCGTTCGTCGTCATCAGGGCAAAGGTTCTCACGGTCGCGACGAGCGCCTGCATCCTGCCGGTAAGAAGCGTCGACCGGCCAGATCGTGGCCCGTCGCCACCCAGGTGCGGTCGTTTCAGAATCTCGCTCGGAGGCTCGCTGCCGTGCAGTCGAGAGGACCCCGCAACCGTCGTCATGGTGCTTAGCGGGCCGGCAAAGCAGGTCCGCTGATGCACTCAGGGCAGGAGCTCGTAGCGTGTGACTACGGCCTCTAAGAATGGCTCGTAACGTGGGGTTCCGTACCACCAACCAACTGTCATTTGGCTCGGGACCACATAATCGCCGAAGCGCTGTTCGGCGAGGATGTCGCCGCCGAACGGGATGTAGCTGAACTCTCGCTGACCCACGTTTCCCCAGCGGTCCAAGCTCACGCTGCGTAGGGCTCCACGCTCGTCGATGCCAAGGCGTAATTCGGGTCGCTCTGGAGGAACAGCGAAGCTGGCGACGATCGTGTTTTCGTCCCTCGTGTGCCAGCTCACCTCCCGCTGGGGCATGAGCGATGCTGGAACCCAGACGCTCTCCGCCGCACCGCGGGCAGCCGCTGCGCGGGCGGTGTTCGCGTCTACAGCGTGCAGGAACGGCAAGCGGCCGAACAACCTACCCTCGGTCCCACCGGCGCCGTTCGCGTAACTGTCAACGACATGCATCGGCTTGAACCGCCGCCATCCTGCCCTCGCCCGCCATTCGAACTCATGCCCGTTGAAGTCCTGGTCAGCATCGAACTCCATCCAGCGACCAACCTTGATACGCCCGTGCATCGTCAACCGCACACGCTCCGTCAGAACCGCGCCGGGCGCAACGGCGTGGATGATGTAACGACGGATCGGCTCGTCGAGACCAGCGACCAGCGCCGGGTCGAAACGCTGGATGAGCTGACCCGCAGACACGCCCACCAGCATCCCACCTCAACAGGGAGTTCTCACTCGCGTGCTACTGGCGGCGCAGGAGCGCTGAGCGCAAGGCTATCCAGCGACGCTCCAGGCCTGCCATCCGCACGAAGCAGGTGCGCGCCGACGACGCCTCGGATGCCCGTGCCAAGTGCCAAACGGAGTCTCCCGGTCGAGGTCGCTGACGCTGGGATGGATCAGTTCCACATCCGGAATCGCGGAGCCGGAGCCTCCCTGAGCCGGCGGACAATGGCGCGTCCCTTTCGAGCCGAGGTGTGACGCGGCTTTGGCGAGACGTACCTCACGAACGAGGTCCGCATCGTGATGCGGACCGTTGATCCTGGACGCGGTCAACCCGCGGGTTGAGGCTTGAGATCAACCCGTTGTTCAACCCTCGGGCCGACGACAACGGGCTGCCTGAAGCAGATCATGGCACCTATGACAATCACCGATTACCTCATCAACGCAGTGTTCGTCCTGATCGTCGTCCGTCAGGCCCGCGAGCGAGAGCTCGACCTCCGCAGTTTCCTCATCCCGCTGGCCGTCGTGGCGTATGTCGCCCACATGTATGTGCACTCGATCCCGACCTCCGGCAACGACCTCGTGCTGATCGGCGCGCTCGGAACCGTCGGCCTCACGCTTGGTATCGCCAGCGGCCTCGCCACCCATGTTCGCGCGGGCGAGAATGGT
>Ga0116218_1002169_pt1 | contig 11183 bp, 15 predicted proteins | sample Sb_taG_2_FD_88966 | JGI IMG/M metagenome (GOLD analysis project Ga0116218, IMG submission 88966) | Peat soil microbial communities from Weissenstadt, Germany - Sb_50d_5_LS metaG | ecosystem: Environmental > Terrestrial > Soil > Wetlands > Peat | place: Germany: Weissenstadt | collected 2010-09-21 | reverse complement strand
GGCTTCCTGCTCGTCCTCGGCTTTGAGCGACAGGTTGATGGGCAAAACCTCAAGCACAGCGCGATAGCTGCGACGCGTAGGCGAGCCTGGAGCGTACAGGCAGAGCATGTCGCCCTTCGTTTCGCGCAGGCGTACCATGTCGCGCTGGACACCTGGCTGTTCGCGTGTAGGCTTCATCGCGCCTCTCCTCCTAGCTGGGTGTTCAAGGTATGCTGGCTACCCAAATTTTCCATGTCACTTTCGTCCCAACCTGGGACAAGCGGAGAGAGGTGCTGCTCATAGATGCGGATGCTTCACCAGAGGTAGCGTTTTGGTCGGAGCCGATAGCGCACCAGCACCACGAACCAGACCTCGATGTAGCGATCGGCATGTTGGTACCAGGCGATGAAGAGGGCCAGCAAGAAAGGTGGTAATGACAGCAGCAACCGCACAATCTCTCCAGGGACAGCGTAGTGACCAAAGAGGCCCAGGTGTTGCCAGACAGTGCCGCCAATACCCCCGCCGACCAATAGCAATAAAAGCTGGCGGGCCGTCAGGCTAAACGACCACAACGTCAACACCTGATCCGGCATCTGTAGATGCGTCGGCACAATATGCTTCCTGGGAAGAGACACGGGATGCGTGGTCTTCATACCATGAATGGACTGCGACATAGGACGATCTCACTTTCATGCGTACGATGCGGGCTTTTCCGTCACGCTTCCAAACTGGTCGAGTTAGACAGCCAGGCGGGAGCTATTGACCCTGCGCCGCGCCGTTGATCAGGCTGGCGATGGTCTGGGCGAGAATGGCCAGTGCCAGCCCACTGAGCGCCACATACAGGGCGCTTCTGGCCTGGACGCGGTGGTTCTCGTTCTGGTTGGCCGTCATGTACAGGAGCGCCGCCCAGCCAAAGAAGAAGGTCGCCATGGCCACGGCAAAGGCCGTCAGGTCGTTATACAGGTTGCCGAAAAAGCCGCTGATGCTGCTCAGTACGATGAGCGTGTTCACAGCAGTTTTCACCAGCGTCGCCACCTGCGCTGGATGGAACAGTGCGGCGGCAATCAGGGTTTTCGTGTTCATAGTACGTGTCATGCTCCTTTCTGCGCGCTGGCGCTCATGATTGTGTCTGACCGAATTGTGGTGCCGCCTGTGCGCTGGCTACCCCAGCACTGGGGCGGATATAGCCCCAGACACTATAGCCGGGCCACATGGCGGTATCGACGGTCAGGTCGGACAACAATGGCATGGTGGTGTATGGGCTGACGCTATTAGCATTACTGAAGGTAATCGCTCCAAGCGTCGTCATAGTCGGCATCTCGACGCTCATCACAATCGCCGCAGGCCCGATGCTCGCATCCTTGAAGACCATGACGTCACCTGGTCTAGGAATACCGCGTTGTCCAGCAGGCGCAGACGCCGAGGGAATCTCTCTCCAACCTGGCTGTGTGGCATAGACTGCCCATAGATCAAACGCATTGGCAGTCAGGCGCATGGGATAGACCTGGGAGTAGGCCCCGCGTACGAAACTTACGCACTGGTAGCTGCCGTTGGCTCAGGCAGAGCAACCCGGACAGACCTGCGCGCCATACTGGATCACCGCCTGCGGGAAGGTAGGCGCGCTGGGTGGGAAAGCGGCGCCAGGTGCTTTGTACCAGGTGAAGTAGCAATTCGGATAGCTGACACGCCCTCCACAGGCTGGATTCACGTACAGTGCCCTTGCCATCGCCTGCGCCCAGGCCACGACCTGCGCGCCGATCTGGCTCGCTGGTACGCAAGGAGAGGTGTTTCCATCAGGCGCAGTCGTCGTACCAGGCGTGGAGGTATTCGTCCCAGGTGTGACCGCCTGGCAGAGAACCGGGCCGCTCCCGTATCCGCCGCCTGCCATCCAGGCAAAAGTGGCTGCTACACCGGAGAGCAAAAGCCCCGCCAGCAACGTCACTATGACCACACCGCCAATGAGCATTGTCAAGGTTCTGCCTGAGCTGTTCATCATAGCTGTCCCTCCCTACAGTAGCGCCAGTAGGCGCGGCGCAACATCTGCCACCACTCCTGCCGCACCCTCAGCGGCTCCGGCGACTGCTCTGGAAGCATCCATCATGGGACGCAGGGCGAAGCGATGCACGATGCCGGGGATACGCAAGACGAGATAGAGCAGGGCCACACACACCAGGAGCGTCGCCAGGGTGCCGCCAACCCCAAAGACGTTGGAGGCGCCCAGCGAGGTCACGAGCATCCCACCCAGGGACAGTGTCACCACCTGGAAGAACTGCACCAGTACCGTGGTGGCGGTGAGCGAGAGCCACATGCGGCCGTAACCTATCGTTTGTGGGAGCGCGAAGCAGGCCAGTCCCGGCCCAGCGAGCACCAGCAAGACCCACAGGAGCGCAAGGCGCACCGCCATCTGCGCCCCTAGCAGGATCGCCATCACCCCCAACACGAAGCCCAGCACCCACACCAACAATCCTTCAGTCGCAAGATTGCCCTGGAACAGCGCAGAAATGATGTTGGTGAGCATCGAGGTGCCTGCCAGGTTCAGAGCGACACTATTCAGCGCATTTTCCAGGTCGATGAACAGGCCCAGGAAAAACAGGCTGAAGTGTGCTGCGCCATAGGCCAGCAGGAGACGTGGCAGGAACTCCGCCAGTTCCGAGTGGGGCAGTCCCAGGTGGCGACCCACCACGACATTGTAGCCGCCGATGACAATCAGACTGGCCAGGGCGAGATCGACCACCGCGAGGAAGGCATTCCACCAGGTGATCACCACCGGGTTTTGATAGGTGTCGGCAGGTGGCGTCTGGGTAAGGATGTTGAGCGGGTTGTGCATGATAGCTCCGATTACGGGTTGGAGCGCACCCATGACCTGCTGTGCCATCCACTGGGCAGCGTTCTGCAACCAGCAGGTAGCATCAAGCGGGTTGAGACACACTGCCGCTGGCGCGTTGGCGTTTGCACTCCCATCAGAGGTGGCTCCGGCTCCTGAGCCAACCGCTGGAAAAGCACTGGGTACGGCAGCAAGGTCTGTATGAACCGATGCACGGCTGGACACAACACGTTGTATCGAGAAAGTATTTCCTTTGGCTGCACCCGATCCAGTAGCAAGTAGATGCAGCCCGAATAATGTCAGGACAAGTAGCATGCAGATCCGGTAGTGCCGAGGGAACCGGCGTGGCGACGTTCGTTGGTCGCGTTCAGGCATATGCTGAACATCGGCAACATCACTCTCTTGCAAGAAATGATCTGGATACATAGCTGCGAGACACTCCTTCTTGACCGGGACTACTCGGTGCGTAACACCTTGGAGTGTAGCGGAAACCCAGTGAAGAAGGTGAGACAGGTGTTGCGGGTTTTGAGAGAGAAGTGTTGCAGAGAAACAGGAAGAAGATGGCACAGAAAGAAGGAGGAGAGCGTCAGCTGAATCGCTGAAGGCCCTGCGCTACGTAAGCTGTCATGAAGGGTAGGATAGCGGTTACAAGAGGTAAAAAAGTATATGATGCTTCATTGCCAGCAGCTCGTAGCGGTCGCGAGAATTATCGAGGGTCGCGAAAATATTTGCTGCTTCCATGGGTTTTTCTCCATTGCTCTCTTCCATTTGGGGTAACGTTACTTATGCGTTCTATGTCTGTTGCTTTATTATCTCCTAACCCTCGACTTTTGAAGGAGATTGAGATTTCGCTAGTTCCAACTCCTCCAGGATCTTCTTTAAATCTTTTTTCGTCAGCCTGGAGGCAGGTTTATATCTTTTGACGTATTGGGGAAGCATTCTCTTTCGCCAAGCATCTGTCATGTCAGAAGAAATGGCATGGGTCACCGAGCATGCTCTCTCAAAACTAGGGAAGACGTTGGGTTGAGATTCTCTTTGATGTTTTAACCACCAGGCAGTAGACTCATGCCAAAGCTTTTCATAACTTGTCCTATAGGCCATAAAATAAATGTCCCAGCCATCCTGCACTTCGAGATAACCTTCTTCACCAAGGATGGCGACGAAATTGAGAAAGGCTACAGCCCTGTAAATCGCATCTCGCTTCCTTTCATCTGACACATCTTTCGCAAACTCAGTGTAATTGGTATTTTTTGCCAAAGCGGCTATGACTGCTATGCCATCTTCGCCGTCGCCACGAGAAGCAATTTCGAGCTGATGCAAGTTGAGGAAAGACTGAGCACTGATCGCTTTCCTGGCAAGAGAAATTTGCCTGGCGCCGACCAGGAATGCCGCTATAACGCCGAGGGAACTAATGATAATGCCGATAGAGCTAACGATATCAAAAGTAGAAGTCATCATATGAGGTCATCTCCATTCCTTTGATAGATGGTATCGCATTTACAGCTGGGTTAGAACTTGCTTTCGAGGGAGAGCACTGCTGTACTGAGTCCACCACTAACCGGCATTAGTCGTAATCAACATACCCCACAGAAACGAGCTATGCAGGCCATGTGCTACGTAAGTTGTCATGGGACACAAGTAGCAAGCATAAGTAGATTGACAGGTGACAGGCTATGTTTTATTCGCTTTATCTGGTGCGTCGAGTACCGATTTGCCAATTGGAACAGGAACTGGCCCGCTTTCTCTATCGCAAAAGGCGTAAAATGAGCAAGAGTTCTTCGATTTTCCCCCAACGAGTACCGGAACAGTTCTTTTTGGGAACTGGCAATGAAGCATCATATACTTTTTTACCTCTTGTAACCGCTATCCTACCCTTCATGACAACTTACGTAGCGCAAGGCCTTCAGCGATTCATCTCTCGAACATGACGTTTTCAGACCACCATGGGAAAGCGGGAGCGGCAAGAAGAAGAGCGTGCATCCCCAAAACTACTGAAGCCAAGCATATCCCTGATATCCGGCATATACTCGGCTCCGGTTCACTCCTCCAGATCGTGAAAGTCTAAGAGCCATAGGGAGGAGCGCATCTCCGATAGTAATCCGACGACGCAACTTTCACGCACGTAGCGAATATACCGAAGTTGGCCTGTAATGCAGAGACCAGCCATTTTTGACATCCGTCTCTCATTGCGACATGTACAGTATAGCTCCAAAAACGCGTTCGATCAAGGCCTCAAGCCCCTCTAGCATCACAGAACCATCACAAAGCTACCACTCCCTCTTTCCTCCTCCCTACAATAGTTGAAAGGATTTCTACACTGAACAGCAGAAGCGGAATATCCTGGAGGTCTTTCATGATCAGGAACAGGGAAGCGAGATCGATCACATTGTGCGTGAGCAATCGTTCATCCACAAGCATGAGGTCTGGTGTGCATGAGCGAAGGAAAAGGCGGTCACACCATCATGCTGACACTCGCTCATCGTGTTGCGGGACTAAGGGCTCGTAATAGGCAAGGAAACTCCACTCGTTCAGTTGTTCCCGCCTGGTCAATTCCTTTTGAAAGGCACGTAATTCCTCCGGGGTCGAAATCCGCCGGACCCTCAGTGGCAGAGACGGTGCAGTGGCCTTATACTCATAATACCTGGCCTCAATCGGGAAATGACTTGGCCAAAAATGCGTGTGAAACGAGAGCAATTCAGCAAGAACCATCGGTCGCCTCCTGCCGCTCGAAACAGTCTCAACCCTGGGAATGTGAGAGTGCTGCCGATCTCATCAGCTTCTCGGAATTCTTTCCCAGCCCTCCCACTCCTTGTCTAGTAAGAGTGTACTCGCATCGACTCACGAGGGTATCACGCGTCAAGAGTGCAACATCACAGGTGCATCAAAAAAGTGCGCAGGGTGTGTTTTCGTCCACGCTCAAAGATGAGCTTTTTCTTGCAGCACACCCTGCGCTCAATCGATCACCAGGTATAGCCAATTTGGGGCATGTTGGCATGCTTCTGTACACCATTCCAGGATGAGCATGTACTATAAGAAATGGTAGAGGGGATTACCTTTTTCGTTCTATTGACCAAATGTACATTTCTCTGTGTTGGCAGGAACCATCAAAGATCAGGGTTTGCAGGCGCCGACACAGCTCTCTTCGCGACATATGAGGGAAACATATGGTAGAACAGCAACGATGGCACGCTCACCCATCCGAAACGAATACGCGAACCGACGTCTCGTCAACGTTCGTGAAACCTCTTCATGCTGGATCATCGCAGTACACTTCTCCCTATCCATATGCTACGGGAACAGCTATTCCCCCTCCACCACCAGACCTCTACCCACCACTTCCATCTCAGCCGAAAAGGAACCGAGTGTATATGATCGCGATCACTCTCCTCACAGTAGTGGTGGTGGGACTCGTCTCCCTGGAAGGTATACAATTGACCACACATACCCTGTTTCCAACATTTCCCTATGGGCCTGCTGGATCGAATCAAGCAGGAATCGCTCCGGATCAGCATGCGATAGCACTTCTCAAGACCACACCTGTGAAGATGCTGACTCCCGGGACGATCAAAGAGAGTAGGACGTTGACCTGCAGCGGCTGCGATGATCCCATTCTCACCACCATCAACGCCATCACGATTGATACCACGAATCTCAGGACAGTTTGGACAGTCACCTTGAACAACCAAAGTGGAGCTCAACAAACCGATTACTTCGCCCAGTTCAGCCTGCAAGACCCATTGGGTAATACGTATGATGGAACAGGAGAGCTCAATGCCAATTTCTTTTTGAGTGCTGGACACATGGCATCCAAAACCGAAATCTTCTCGTTTCTGCCGCGTCCAGGTGTCTCCTACACGCTCGTTGCACGATTTGGCGTTTCAGGCATAACCTATGATCCGCTTCAATTCACGTTTTAGACAGCACGTTGGGTCGTTGACCAACATCCTGAAAGGTGTACTACTAGATTGAACACTCATTGGCAGTGCAGCAATCGGGAAGAAAGCTTGCAGTTTGAAGTGTTCTCATATGGGAACAGCACCATGCATTGGAAGACTGGAAGCGTGTCTTGCATCTTCCTCTGAGGAAGCAGCAGTTTTATTGCTTCGGATACAAGAGAGAGAGGAGAACCGCGATGAAACCCACGCTTGAAGACCTGTTTATAGGTCCACTGGCCTCGCCATCCTTTAGCCAAGGCCAGGGATTTCGCTGGGAAGACAGCCGACGGCGTGTGCGAGTGGTCGCAGGCTGGTGTGACCATTGCCGACAGCAAACACGTTATGTTGTTGCACGAATTTGGTCGCTTACCCGTCTTCTATTTTCCACTGGAAGACGTGCGAATGGATGTGTTGGAAGCATCTGAACATCGCACACATTCGCCGCTCAAAGGCGAAGCCTCCTTCTGGACAGTGCGAGTCGGTGACCGAAGTGCTGACCATGCAGCCTGGAACTATCCTCAGCCGTTGCCCGAAGGGCCGCAGATTCAAGGCTACCTGGCGTTCTACTGGGATCTGATGGATGCCTGGTATGAAGAAGAGCAACAGGTGTATGCACATGCACGCGATCCCTACAAGCGCGTGGATATCTTGCCGAGTTCCCGGCACGTGCGCATCGTGCTTGGCGGTGTGACCATAGCCGAGACCAACAGTGCCCAGCTCCTGCTCGAAACGGGGCTGCCGATTCGCTACTACATTCCCATGCAGGATATCAGGATGGAGTGTCTGGAGCCGACAGAAACCACCACCCGTTGCCCATATAAAGGTATGGCAACCTATTGGTCTGCCAGCATTGGCGAACAGGTCTTCAAGGACATCGTGTGGAACTACCAGGAACCGCTGCCTGAATGTACCCCCATCGCCCATTTCCTGTGCTTGTATAATGAACGCGTCGATGCCATTTACGTGGATGACGAACTGATGCCTGTGCCCACAACGATCTGGTCCGAGTGAGCTTGCTGCTTTTGAGAAAATCATGGAGTATGCTCATTGGTAGGCCTTTGCATACCTTGAAAGGAAGCGCGTTATGTCATCTCCGAATCCGATACGTGAAGTGCGTATTACACTGACGGTAGCTTCATATGAGGAGGCAGTCCAGTTCTACCGCGATGGACTTGGGCTGGCGGTGGTCGAGCAGTGGCAGACAACAGAAGGCAGGGGTATGATCCTTGCACTAGGGCCTCATATCACCCTGGAACTCTTTGATGCCGCTCAAGCAACCTTGGTTGATCGGCTGGAAGTAGGTAGACGTGTGAGTGGCCCAGTTCGTTTGGCGTTTCAAGTTCCAGATGTTGAAGCTGAAATTTCAGCCCTGCAGCAGGCTGGTGCAACGGTGCTTTCTCAGCCAACACGCATGCCCTGGGGTGATCGCAATGCGCGGATAGAAACTCCCGATGGGATGCAAGTGACGCTCTATGAGGTTGTGATCCCAGAAGAACAGCACAACGATGAGCGATCCTGAGGAGACACGCGACCTCACGAAACCAAGGAAGAACTCACACGATGTCATCGCTACAAGACACCTGCTGAAGGTGCTCTGATTGGCGAATATCCACGCAAGTGCCAGTTCAACTCCAGGTGATCCTCATGCAGTGTGCACTGTTTGACGGTGTGGGATAGTGTGTCAAAGGGAGGCAGATACTGAGCTGCAACGTGGGAAATCAGGCTACGTCATGGAGAGTGGCCGTTCGCGACAGGGCGATACTGCTGCCGATGTGATTCCTTCTATCGACACCTTGTTCATGAACTTCCCCTTTAACAACGAGTGACTCTCCTTTACGCAAGAGGATCTCGCGATGGACGCTGTCGAACAGTACCACTGTGTACGATCTTCGAGCAAACCAGCAGCTAGTGTCAGCTCTAGTTCATTTCTGTGCCGACACCCGTATTTTGACGAGAACGTTCTTCCTGTGAGCAGGTGCTTAGGCATGAAAGAGGACAAGCTGTTGTCTGTGTTCTTGACAATGGTCAATCACGGCTTTCGTTCGTTCATACACGTAGTCACCTGACTGAAAGTATCTCTCGTTCAGTGTCCTAAGTAACTCGATATTGCGCTGGTAGGTCTGTCGCAACATATCACAGAGGGCCTCAAGCGATTGCTCTCCCATCAGCGTCACCATTGCAGCGTTGATGGCATCGTTCATGACCGTTTGCTTTGTTGGGTCGATAAACTCCGCAGGTGGCATCCCAGCTACAATCCTGGGAATACGCACGCGTGCCATAACTTCCCATCCTGTCAGGTGAGCCACGATCTCGCGTGGTCCCCACCCGTCTCTCCCTTGCTCCAATACATCTCACTTAAGGGATTTTTAGCTCTTAATAGCAAAGGTAAAAACCGTTCATTTGAGCTCACGAATCGGCCTTGCTTGACTCGCACACTTTCTTAAGTGAGATGTATTGTCCCTTGCGTCACCCCGCGCTGTGCTGCCAGCGTTGCCGTTTCCATGAGGTGTTCATAGGCTTGTGCGAACTCCTGTAAGAGCTGTTCTTTTAACATTGTTTCCTTTCCACTCATCGGTTGTCGGCAGGAAGATGTGTCTCGATTTCTGCCAGGCCTGCTTGTTGATAGATGCCAAGGACGTTACCCGCAGGATCTCGAAAATGGGCATACACCTCATGCTCATCCGGGTTGACGGGCTGCACGATCGTGCTGCCTGCTGCGATGATGGCCTCGATCGTGGTCGCAGCATCCGCGACCATGATGTACACGAGCAGGCCTGGATCAGTCGAGGGAGGGCGTCCAAGGACCCACGTGCCGCTCACTTCGCCGACCATGTCGTCGAAAGCGATCGATCCGTCAGAGCGCTGACGCGTGTGCCAACCAAAGACCTGCTGGTAGAACTGGGCTGACCTTGCAATGTCGATGGCAGGGACTTCGATGTAACAAATCTTGCCAGTTCGGTAGTTGGGTGATGGCGTTGGTGTGGTCATTCTTCTGCTCCTTGCTCTTGCTCGATACGTTTTAAATGACTGTCTCACGATCTCCTCTTCAAGGATAGACCATTTGTTCCATGAAAGCAAGAAGCAGACAGCGTTACATGACGTGTGTGTATGACATACCTGGGAAGTCATTCGAAGAGACGTGAACGAGAGCACCAACCACTAGCTAAGCTTGTATCCGTCAGCATGCTCATACGCTTCGTGCACGCGTGATCCAGGTAAAGCCCTTCGCTATCCGAACCACCTACATCTACCTGTCTGGTATTGGAATGCAAGAGAGTATTGCGTGCGATACGTCCAAGGACGATAGCCATTGAGCTTGCTCCTACCCTGTTCGTATGATTTTCAAAATGGGCATACGGCTACCCTGCCATTTCAGAAAGCTGCCATTTTCTTCCATATGAGAGAGTAGCGCCACAACAGATGCTTCCTGATCTTCACTTCGGGTAAGAGCATGCGGCAGCGCTGGCGAAGTTCAGAAAGCGTCAGATACGTATCATGCTTGCCATGTTCAGCCCACACAGTTCGTACTTCTGGTGGCTCCTTGAAACGACCGGTGTTGAGGTATTTCAGCATAAGATTGATCGGGATAACAGGAAGGCTCGTGAACGCTCCGGCGAGGCTTTCCTGATAGAGATCCAGGACGAGCAGAACTCCATTCACCCTCAAGGCTCGTTTCATTTTGAGAAGCATTTCCTCCAGCGGCACATGGTGCAATGTGGCAATCGAAACGATGCAATCAAAGTGGTTGGGAGGAAACTCCCACGACAAAGCATCTGCCATGTGAAATGTAATGTGTGGATACTGGTGTGAACGTTCTTGAGCCAGGCGGATCATCTGTGGTGACACGTCCAGAGCAAGCACCTGCTCGGCCCGTGTGGCGAGAAGACGCGCAAAGGCACCGCTGCCACATCCAATCTCTAAGGCCTGCTGACAAGGCTGTGGGACATGCCTCAACAGAAAACGATGGTAGTGGCTGTTATGGTTCCATCCATCCTGAGAGAATGCGGCCAGTCTGTCGAAATCTGCTTGTATCAATGAGACGTCACAGTATTCTGTCATACGTTCAGTATACTGATCCACAAGCCCTCAAGCAAGGAGGGTCTGGCTATTCATCCCTGTCCCCACATGCGCAGGGCACACTCTTACTTGCCGGTACTCGCACGATTGAGTGCCTGTATGTCATCTACATGAAGCGAAACCTCAACCGCGCCGAGTAGTTTGTGTACCTGCTCGACCGAGGTGGCGCTGGCAATCGCGGACGTAATGCCGGGCTGTGTCATAATCCAGGCCAGCGCCACCTGCGATACTGTCGCGGAGTGAGTCGCAGCCACACGGTCAAGCGTCTCCAGCACGCGAAACCCCTGCTCATGCATGTATCGTTCCTCAATCCCTTTGGCGCGTGGACTGCTCGGCAATGCTTTCCCCTGACGATACTTGCCTGAAAG
>Ga0116218_1002167_pt1 | contig 11196 bp, 6 predicted proteins | sample Sb_taG_2_FD_88966 | JGI IMG/M metagenome (GOLD analysis project Ga0116218, IMG submission 88966) | Peat soil microbial communities from Weissenstadt, Germany - Sb_50d_5_LS metaG | ecosystem: Environmental > Terrestrial > Soil > Wetlands > Peat | place: Germany: Weissenstadt | collected 2010-09-21 | reverse complement strand
GCCAGTTCCGTGGCCCGCTCAATGTCGTTGCCCGCGCCCGTCGACATCTGGTTCAGGAAAAGCTCTTCCGCAATTCGCCCGCCCATCAGGATAGCGATCTGCGTGTCGAGATAGTTCTTGTAATAGTTGTGACGATCGTCGGTCGGCAACTGCATGGTCAAACCAAGCGCCATGCCGCGCGGAATGATCGTGACCTTGTGCACCGGATCGGAGTGCGGCAGCATGGCTGCCACCAGCGCGTGTCCGGCTTCGTGGTACGCCGTGTTCTTCTTCTCTTCATCGGAGAGCAGAAGCGACTTGCGTTCCACTCCCATCAGCACTTTATCCTTCGCTACTTCGAAGTCGTACATCAGCACGGCCTTGCGATTCTGCCGGGCCGCAGCCAATGCCGCTTCGTTTACCATGTTGGCCAAGTCTGCGCCGGAGAATCCTGGTGTGCCGCGGGCGAGGACGTTCAGTTCCACATCGTCCGCGAGAGGAATCTTGCGGGTGTGCACGCGCAGAATTTCTTCGCGTCCGCGAACATCGGGACGATTCACCACCACGCGCCGGTCGAAACGCCCAGGCCGCAACAGCGCCGGATCAAGCACGTCCGGACGATTTGTCGCCGCCATCAGGATGACGCCTTCGTTCGATTCGAAGCCGTCCATTTCGACAAGGAGCTGGTTCAAAGTCTGCTCGCGTTCATCGTGACCACCGCCGAGGCCGGCACCGCGGTGACGTCCCACGGCGTCAATTTCGTCGATGAAGATGATGCAGGGAGCGTTCTTCTTGCCCTGCTCAAACAAGTCGCGTACGCGGCTCGCGCCCACACCCACGAACATTTCCACGAAGTCTGAGCCGGAGATGGAGAAGAACGGAACATTCGCTTCGCCCGCAACCGCGCGTGCCAGCAAAGTCTTGCCCGTTCCCGGAGGTCCAACCAGCAGCACGCCCTTCGGAATGCGTCCACCCAGCTTCTGGAACTTCTGCGCTTCGCGCAGGAATTCGATAATCTCGCGAAGTTCTTCCTTCGCCTCATCCACGCCCGCCACGTCTTTGAACGTAATCTTTTTCTGCTGCATGGAGAGCAGCCGCGCCCGGCTCTTGCCAAACGACAGCGCCTTATTTCCACCCGTCTGCATCTGCCGGATCATGAAGAACCAGAGCGCGCCCAGCAGCACCAGCGGCAGCAGATTCAGAATCCAGCTCGGCCAGGTGCCGTTGCTGATGTCCTTAAAGCTGTACGGGACATTCTTCTCCGTCAGCTTCTTGTACATGTCCGGATAGTTCGCGGGCACGATAGTGTGAAACGGCGCGTCGGGGTTCTTGAACTTCCCCTTCACTTCCTGGCCGATAAACATCACATCGTGGACATTGCCTTGGTCCACGTCCGACAGGAATTCGGAAAAGCCGATTTCTTTTTCCTTCTGAGCGTTGCTGCCGGTTTTCACCACCTGCCAGAGCAGGATGGCCGAAACCGCGATCACCGCCCAGAACAGTACCGTTTTGATCGTTGAATTCACCTAAGACTCCTCGAAGCGCAGCCCCCGTCCCCTGCCGGATCCCTGCCAAAAAAACAGACGCCGCCTCTACAGCTCATATTAGATGCCGGAGGCGGGAATTCGACTGGGAAAAGACCGCCCCCTCATTCTAGACCTTTTCGACAGAAAAGGGAGCGCTAAAGGCAGGGCACAGAAGTCACGGAGGGCAGACTCGTGTCTACTTAGCCGCCGCCACATACGGCAGATTCCGCCCCGTTTGCTCCGGACTCCCCAATCCATAGCCGCAAAGAAACGCGTCATCCACCAGAAATCCGAAATAGTCCGGTTGCAGCGGCACCCGGCGGGCCGCCTGCCGATCCAGCAGCGTAACCAGCTTCACCGAAGCCGCGCCCCGCCCGCGCAGGTCGTTCATCAGGAATTCGCTGGTCACCCCCGAGTGCACCAACCCTTCGACCAGCAGCACATGCTCGCCGGCAATCGCCAGTTCGTGGCTGAAAAGAATCTCCAGCACTGCGGATTCACCCCGCTGGCTCTGCTTGTAGCTGGGCTTGATAAAGGAACAGACGATGGGTACATCGATTACCCGTACCAGGTCGGCCATGAACAGAAAGCTGTTTTCCAGAATACCCAGCATGATCACGGTCTGGCCGCGATAGTCGTCGGAGATCTGCCGTCCCAGTTCGCGGACTCTTTTCTGAATCTGGTCGGCCGAGATTACCTGCCTTAACCCGGCATTCGGCGAAACATTCATAGCGGAAGTGGCGCCTCCGGTTTCGTGCCTGATCTTGTAACTCTGGAGCCGTAACTCCGAACCAATAACTCCAACGATGGCATGTTACATCATGCCCTCAATCTCCCGAATCCAAATCGCCTTCGAAGCCCCCGCAGGCGCCTCCCAAGCGGCCGGAACCGCAAATCCGCGCATCCAGACCAGCCCGCAGCCTTCCGCAACCGCCACCGGCCAACGCTTTTTCTCCGCTCCAACCGCATGACGGTCGCTCAGCAGCTCCTTCACTTTCTTTGCCGACGCTGTATGCGCCGGCCAGTAGCGATCTCCAGCCCGCCAGTTGCGGATCAGAACATCCTTCGGCACGCGCTCCAGATCCAGCAACTGACCGCGCTCACCCTCCGGAACACCTCCCGCATCCACCACCCGGGCCTCGATCCAAGCCCCCAGTTCGGGGACCTCCACCGCGCCCGGCACCGCTAAAGCGTACTCGTAATCCGCGGTTTTACCCCCATCGGCGGTTTCCAGTTCCAGCAAAAGCTCCTTCCGCCCGCGTTGTCGTGTAACGCGGAGAGTGTGCCCCTCCGTCAGCTCCAGTCTCTGACCCGCTGCACTGCGTGCCAGTTCCAGCACCTCCTCGATGAGCCGGAACGAGATACTCAAATCGGCGACATTCGCTTCCAGCCACACCTGCACCAGCCGTCGTTGCGCCGCCAAAGAAAGGTCCAACAACCCCCTCGCCGGTAGAGAAGCGGCGCGCCGCGCCACCGGCGCTGCAGAAGAAATGACGGCTTTAGCCGCCGGGAATAATTGTGCCGCCAGCTCCGGATGCGCGTGTTCCCAATGCTCCTCTTCCGCCCGCGCGATTTCCGCCAGCTCACCCATGTGTTCGATCACGGCCTCGCCGAATTCTTCCCCAATGATCGGCAGCAGCCGGTGCCGCACACGATTCCGAAGAAAGGCAATATCCCGATTCGACGAATCTTCCCGCCAGCTCTGCCCACGCTCACGCAGAAATTCCTGCAATTCTGCGCGCCGGAAGCCAAGCAGTGGCCGCAGCACCTCGCCAAACTCGCGCCCCTGCTCCTCGAAAACAATGCGCGGATGAATGCCCGAGAGTCCGCGAATTCCCGTACCGCGAAAGATGCGCTGCAACACCGTCTCTGCCTGATCGTCGAGCGTGTGCGCCGTCGCGATCATGGCCACGCGACCCTCCCGCGCCAACTCGCGAAAAAAACGGTAGCGCAGTTCCCGCGCTGCCGCTTCGATCCCGGAACTTTTGCCGGAACCGATTTCGGAACCAATTTCCGAACTACTCCTCCCGTCAACCGGCGCCTCGCGAACATGCAGCTCGAGCCCCTGCTGCCGCGCCAATTCCGAGACAAACCGCTCGTCCTCGTCCGACTCTTCTCCGCGCAGCTTGTGATTGACATGCGCAACCGACAGCACGACCCCCAACTCGGCTCGCAACTCCAGCAGCAGGCAAAGCAGAGCCACCGAATCCGCTCCACCGGAAACCGCCGCCGCCACGCGGTCCCCAGCCCCAATCGATTCCTGCCTCCGAATTGTCTTCAACAGCCGCACCGCCAGCGAGTGCACGGAGAAATGGTACAGCAGTTGCCAGTACCCAGTTGCCAGCAAAACCGCAACTGGGTACTGGCAACAGGCAACCGGTTTTCTGCTATGCTGTTCTGCAAATGTGGGGAGTTTCTCGCTGGACTGCCAGGTTTCTACTGCTGGTCATGCTCGCTCCGGCCTACGCGCCGCTGGCGATGGCTTGTTCCGCCCAGCCGGCAGCCATGCACTGCATGCGCCAGCCGATGTCCACTCCTGCGGCGCCGCCTGCGATGCCATGCCACCATGCAATGGCGCAGTCGATGCCGCCCCAGTCGGAATCCTCCGAAACTTCGTTTCAATCCAGCAATGACGATAGCTGCTGCAGGGACCATTGCTGCTGTGGCGCTACCACCTCCGAGTGGGCGCAGCCCGCTTCCAGTCTGCTGTCTTTTTTTAGGCTCCTGATCGAACCCGCGCGCCCCGCGCAAAGCACACTACTGCGCTCAAGCGATATCTCCGGACGCGATTCCGCCCGCGCTCCTCCTCGCAGCTAGCCCCTTTTGACAAGCCCCCGAAAAGCGGCCCCCTGGCAAGCTCCGTTGGAGTTGCGAGCATCTAGCGCATCGCTTTACGCGAAACCAGAGTTGCCGCGACCACAGGCAACTGCCGAGTTGCGCTCGGCTTGGACGGCTCGAAACCCCGTCCCCACGCGGGAGACAAATCGCATGACTCGCCTTAAGCTGCTGACATTCGCTGTCTTGCTATTGGTATTGATACTGACAACGACCACCCCCGCCGCCTTCGCCAACGACTACGGCGCGGTTCGCGGCGTTGTGCATGACCCCCAGCATCGTCCGATTCAAGACGCCATGGTGATGCTCCGAGCCAAATCGTCAGAATGGGCAAAAAGCGCCACCACCAACGCCAGCGGAGAATTCCAACTCAACGCCGTCCCGCTCGGCGAATACTCAGTCAGCGTCGCCAGTAAGGGTTTCGCGCAAACTTCGCAGGACGTCGTCGTCATCTCCGGATCTGTCCCGGTCGTTCATTTTCAACTGCAAGTGGCCGCGGCCAATGAAAAAGTCACCGTCTCTGGCGTGCCCGCAGTCGTTGCCACCGACAGCTTCACGCCGACTACTCTCGTCAGCCGCCTCGACATCGAGCGCACTCCTGGCGCTGACGGCACCAACAGCATGGCCATGATCACCGACTACGTTCCCGGAGCCTACGTCACCCATGACATGCTCCACATGCGCGGGGGCCATCAGACCACCTGGCTCCTCGACGGCATTCCCGTAATCAATACCGCCATCGCCCAAAACCTCGGACCCCAGTTCGATCCCAATGACATGGATTACGTGGAAGTCGATCGCGGCAGCTATAGCGCTGAATTCGGCGACCGCACCTATGGCGTCTTCAACGTCGTCCCGCGCACCGGTTTCGAGCGCAACAACCAAGCCGAACTCACCATCACCGCCGGCAACTTCTACCAGACCGATGACGCCCTCAGCTTCGGCAGCCACGCCGACCGCTTCGCGTATTACGTCAGCGTCAACGGCAACCGCAGCGATCTCGGCCTACAGCCCCCAGTCCCCCAAATCGTGCACGACGCCGTCAACGGCGTCGGCGGCTTTGGATCGTTCATCTACAATGTGGATCCCTCCAACCAGCTTCGCCTGATGACGTCAGGCCGCCGCGACTATTATCAGATCCCTTACGATCCGAATCCCAACGACATTGAAAATAGTCCCGGCAGCGGTCAGTACTCCCCCAGCATCGGCCTGCGCGATGGCCAGCACGAGGCCGATGCCGGCGTACTGTTGAGTTGGGTCCATACTTTTAATTCCCATCTCCTGACCACGGTTTCGCCTTTCTACCACTACAACAGCGGCGACTACGCCAGCAATCCCAGCGACAATCCCATCGCCAGCACGGAAGACCGGAGTTCCAATTACCTCGGAGGTCAGGCCACCTTCGCCGCCAACTACAAAAAGAACGACCTGCAGGTTGGATTCGTCAGCTTCTATCAGAGCGATAACCAGTTCTTCGGAGCCATCTTCAATCCCCTCGCATTTCCTCCACCCGTGCCTCCGGCCATCGCCGATCCCGAACATCCGACCGCCCATCTCGAGGCCTTCTACATCGACGACAAATTCAAACCCTTTTCCTGGCTCACACTCTCCGCGGGCATGCGCCCGACCTGGTTCTCGGAAGGCAATTTTGCAGCCGGTTCAACGCCGCCCATCTCCGAGTCCGCCATCAGCCCGCGCTTTGGCGCCACCGTCACTATTCCTAAAATTCGCTGGACATTCCGCGCCTTCTACGGACACTACTACCAGGCGCCGCCGATCGAGACCGTTTCCGGTCCGGCTCTTCTCGAGTACACCGGACAGCAGGGCCTGGGCTTCATCCCTCTGCACGGTGAACGCGACGAAGAACATCAGTTCGGCGTCACCATCCCTTACCGCGGATGGGTGCTTGATGCCGATAACTTCCAAACCAACGTCGCCAACTTTCTCGACCACAACAACATCGGAGCGTCCAACATCTTCTTCCCCATCACCGTTTCCCAGGCCCTGATCCGCGGATGGGAACTCACTCTGCGCTCTCCCCGCATCGCCCACCGCGCCCAGGTTCATCTCTCCTACTCCAACCAGATCGCCGAGGGCAGCGGCACCATCACCGGCGGCCTCACCGATTTCACACTCTCTCCCGGACTCACTCCGCTCGACCACGACCAGCGCAACACGCTCAACGTAGGCGGCGACGTCAGCCTCCCGTGGCGCTCCTATGCCTCCACCAACGTTTACTACGGCTCCGGCTTCACCAATGCTTTCCCCGGAGCGCCCTATCCGGGCAATTATCTGCCGCAGCACACCACCTTCGACTTGTCGCTCGGCAAAGACTTTGGAGAGCGCCTCACCGCCTCCCTCACCGCGTTGAACGTAACCAACCACCGCGTCGAGTACGACAACAGCCTGACTTTTGGCGGATATCACTGGAACCTGCCGCGCCAAATCTATGTGCAGGTGCGCTATCGTTTTCACTACTGAGGATTCGTCGGCCGAGGGTTGACAGTTGAACACCGGCTCGCATCGAACTAACCAGAGCGGCGAGATTGTTTGACGCTGTTCCGGTACGCTCCGTATAATGCTTAGCGTCCATACCCTGATCACCACGCTTGCGGTTAGGCGTGAAGACAAGCGGGCTCGTAGCTGTTTTTGCGCGCTCGCTGCTTCCGGTCAGGTTTGTGTTTCAGGTCATATTTCAGATCTGATGACTGATAGGCTCGGGTTGCGATCAGTTTCTCGTTGAGCCCAGCGAGCTGGAAGCTTCCAGCATTCCGAAAATCCCGAAGGAGTTCAAAGGATCCAATGATTAGCAAGTTAATGATCAGCAAGATTGCACGCGTTACCCTAGCCGTTGTTTTCAGTTTCTCCGTCTTCTCTCTGGCCCAGACCGCGCCGCCTGCCGGCGCTCCCGCGGCTGCCTCCGTGCCCAACGCCCCTTCCGCTGCCGCGGCGGCAGTGGCCAAAGCTACGGGCACCAAAGTCGGTACCATCAACATCGAACAGGCGCTGTTCCAATCCAACGAAGGACGGCGCGATTTCGAAGCGCTCGCCAAGAAGTTTGAACCCAAACAGAACGAGCTGAAGGGCTTGGCCGACGAAATCGACAGCCTCAATAAGCAGCTCAGTGCCCAGCAGGATAAGTTGAACGAGGAATCGCGCGACAAGCTGGTGAAGCAGATCGAGACAAAAAAGAAGAGCTTTGATCGCGCTACTCAGGACGCGCAGGAAGATTTCCAGGCCCAGCAGGGCGAGATCGGAAACAAAATCCTTACGAAAATGGCGCCCATCATCCAGAAGTATGTTGTTGACAACGGCTACGGTATCCTTTTCGACACTTCTCAAACGTGGCCGCGGACCCCGGTGATTGTGTCTATGCCGGTGATGGACATCACCCAACCGGTCGTCGAAGCCTACAACGCCCAATCCGGCGTGCCGGCGCCGCCCGCAGGGAGCACCGCTCAAAAGCCCGCAGCAAAGCCGTCAACCACGAAACCCGCTGCGCCCGCGAGCACTCCACCGAAGCAGTAGCGACACCGCTCGGGTAGTTTTAGTTCCAACTTACTTCTACTTCTAAAGACCGCGTGCAGACGCGGTCCTTTTTTTCGCCGCTTTTTTGTGGAGAGCCGGGCGTCCTCGCCCGGCGGACCCTTCGACTGGGCTCAGGGCAGGCTCGCGAAACGCCCGTCCCTCCATCGCTCGGGATCAAATCGCAAGCTCCGGGTGTCTGTAGGGACAACGGGCCCGTTCCGGAGGACACACTCTATGTTCAGCACACTCGAAAGCAACTGGGACCAGTCTGCCCGTCGCGGATGGACTACGCTCGCATCCTTTACCATGCAAGCCTTTGGACTGAGCCTGCTGCTCGCAATCCCGTTGCTCTGGGTTCAGCGGCCGCCGCAGTTGCATTGGCTGGAGCGGCTCGCGGCGCCCGCAGCGTTCGAGCAGCCTGCCGCCTCACAGGCGGCACGCGGCCATTCCACCACTACCCCGGCTAGCAACCCGCGCACGGAACAGATCACCGCCCCGCCGTCGATCCCCGATCACATCGCGGAGGTCAACGATGCCGGCTCGGGTCCGCCTGCGCCGGACTTCTCCACCATTGGCAATGGACCAGGTCGCGGACCAGGCGTTGGCGTTCCCGGCGGCTGGGGGGACAACATCCCCGCCGTCATTCCGGCTCGCCCAGTTGCGGTCAGGCCTCTGCTCGTATCGCATTTGGCGGAGGCCAACCTCCTGTACCGCGTGCAGCCGATCTATCCGCCCATCGCGCGCCAGGCGCGCATTCAGGGAGCGGTCGAGTTGCGGGCGATCATCAGCAAGGCGGGAACGATCGAGAATCTGGTCGTCGTCCGCGGACACCCAATGCTGGTCAAATCCGCGCTTGAAGCGGTCCGGCAATGGCGCTACCGCCCCTACCTGCTGAACAACGAACCCTTCGAGGTGGAGACGGAAATCACGGTGAACTTTGTCTTATCCGGCAGTTAACAGCCCGTGGTGCAGGCTGGATTCGTGTAGAGACGGGGCTTGCCCCGTCTTGGGCCGCCCCGGAACTATGTTCGAGCACAAACGGGTAGAGCACGGCTTTTTAGCGATGCCGTAACCTGTTCGAAATCAGACGCCCCCTTAGGGGCTGGGCCGTGAAAATCGACTTTCACCTCGGAAGTTACCATCGGCACTTAACCCCGCGGCGCGTGCCGTCACTATAATCGGGACGTGAACGCGCCGCGTCCCGATCTGTCGAAAATACCCGACCACCGCTCGCTGATTCTCGACGGCCGGACCTGGGCGGAAGTTTCCCTGGCAGCGCTGGGGAAAAATTTCCACGCAGTACAAAAGCACGTCGGCGGCGACGTCACCATTTGCGCGGTGGTCAAAGCCGACGGCTACGGCCACGGTGCGGTCGAATGCGCGCTCGCGCTCGAATCCGAGGGCGCCCAATGGCTGGGCGTGACCGATGCCGCCGAAGGCCTGGCATTGCGCGCCACCGGGATCAAGGCGCGCATTCTGCTGATGACCGGCATCTGGAAGGGTGAGGAGGATGGGATCGTCGCCCGGAATCTCACTCCTACCATCTGGGAACCGTGGCACATTGAGTCGCTCGAACGTGCGGCGCGGAAACGTCAGGGCGACCTACCATCCCATCACTTGCCTGTTCATCTGAAGCTCGACACGGGCATGAACCGTCTCGGCGCATCGCCTGAAGCTTTGCCGCGCTTGTGCGAGATGCTATCCGCATGTAAGCACCTGACTCTCGAAGGAGTGAGCACGCACTTCGCATCAGCGGAAGTGCTCGACGCCGAAGACGCGGTCCGCCAGATGAAGCGCTTTGAAGAGGGACTGGCGGTCCTGCGGAACTATGGCCTCCGGCCTGCCCTGGTTCACATGGGAAATTCCGCCGCCATGAGCGCTCGGCCCGAGACGTGGAAAACCATGGTGCGTCCGGGTATCGCGCTCTACGGATATTCGCTGGCTTTCACCCGTGGCGGTGCACCCGCTACTGTCGCGGAGCTGCCGCTTCGTCCGGTGCTGTCGTGGAAGACGCGAGTGCTGACGGTGAAGGAAGTGGCCGCGGGTGAAGCGGTCGGGTACATGGGCACGTTCGTCACCAAAGCGCGGAGCCGTATCGCGGTGCTCCCCGTCGGTTACGCGGACGGTTATCCGCGCCTGCTTTCGAATCGCGCGCGGGTGATCGTGGGTGGCGAATACGCGCCGGTGGTGGGGCGTGTCTCGATGGACCTGACCATCGTCGACGTCACCCATATTCGGGGCGTTGCGGTAGGGGATGAAGTCATCCTGATTGGAAAAGATGAACGCAGCGGCAAGAGTGTGGATGCTGTAGAACTGGCTAGTTTGTGCGAAAGCGTGCCCTACGAAATTCTGTGCGGATTGTCGCAGAGAGTGCCGCGAGTTTACCTCTGAGCAGTCAGCACACGGCATTCAGCACTCAACGTTCAGCTTCAGCACTCCGTATTCGGCCAACACGTTTCGTATCAGGGTATCGCTTCAGCGAGACCATAAGTCCTTCCAAAGTCCTTCCAAGTCAGATAGCCCCTTTAGGGGCTGGCATTCGGGAAGCTACTGAATGCTGGGTGCAGACTGCTGAGTGCTGAAATCCAGCCATTAAACTGACCCAAGTCGCCAAATCACGCTCCCTTGCTGTATTTCTAGAAGGTAGATGCCCTCGCGCTACGCTCAATGGATGTACGACTGGGAGACCCAGCTCACGTCGGTGGACAACAACCGCGTGGTGCGTCCGCTGGACTGGGGACTGGATTGGACCCATAGCTGGCCGGGCCGCAACGGCGGTCCTTCTCCTGCTCAGAGCGCAGGACAGAACTCGGGAAAGAGCTCCCACGATCTGCTGGGCTATTTCTCGCGCTTCAACGATCGCATCATCTCTGCCAGTGACGATTTTTACTCTTACCAGAAGCCGTCAGATTTCCGCCTGGAGCGCCGCGCAGTGCAGGTCTTCAGCACGCGCGAAGTACCCGACCCGCGCCTCGAAGAAAAAGTTCGCGGCACTCATGCCGAGTTTCTGCGCTTCACCTCACCGGTGGCAACGCCTTTCCCCGAAAATAATCTGGTAAACGCGCGCTGGTTTCCAGCACGCGGACGCCGCGCCGTAGTCCTGCTCCCGCACTGGAATTCCGATGCGATTTCCTACACCAGCCTCTGCCGCGTCCTGAACTGGATGGGTATCGCGGTGCTGCGACTGAGTATGCCGTATCACGACATTCGCCGTCCGGCGGAGATCGACCGCGCCGACTATGCCGTTTCCGCCAACATTGGACGCACGCTCGATTCAGTGCGCCAGGGCGTAATCGACGCGCGCTGCTGTCTCGACTGGCTGGAAGCG
>Ga0116218_1002166_pt1 | contig 11203 bp, 9 predicted proteins | sample Sb_taG_2_FD_88966 | JGI IMG/M metagenome (GOLD analysis project Ga0116218, IMG submission 88966) | Peat soil microbial communities from Weissenstadt, Germany - Sb_50d_5_LS metaG | ecosystem: Environmental > Terrestrial > Soil > Wetlands > Peat | place: Germany: Weissenstadt | collected 2010-09-21 | reverse complement strand
GCCGACTCAACCGCGAGTCCGTAGAGACGTTGCTTGCAACGTCTCTCTCACCATCGCCGGGAACGCCGCCGGCAAGACGTAGCAAGCTACGTCTCTACACGGTTTTCAGTTAGTGTAGATCCGCACGTAGTCGATCAGCATCTGTGACGGCCACGGAGTGGAACTGTCGGGCGGTCCGGGCCAACTCCCGCCAATCGCCAGATTCAGAATGATGAAATTGGCCTGCCCCGCGTCGAATGGCCAGACACCGCCAACGCCAGTAACATCTGCCGGAGTGTAGGTGGCGTAGTACGGCGGGTTTGGGTTATCGACATAATAGGAGACACTACCCGGCGACCAGATCATGCCGTAGGTATGAAACTGACCCCCTGCCGTCTGGCCACTGGGGAAGTCGTACTGAGTGCCCAATCCTGTCCCGCCGGTGAAGCCCGGCCCGTGAACGGAGCCCGCATTCCAATCCGGCGTAGTTGCCGCGTTGACGCGCTCCAGCACATCCATCTCGCCGCAGGCGGGCCAGTTCACGGTCGCGATGTTGTTGCCTAGCAGCCAATTCGCCGGCCAGAAACCTTGCGCCTCGGGCACCAGAGCCCTAAATTCAACCCGGCCATACTGAACACTGAACAGGCCTTGCGTCTTCAACCGCGCCGAGGTGTACACCGAGGGCGACGGATTCTGTGCCACGATATACAAAACCCCATCCGTCCCCGTGTACGGACCCACATATGCGGTGGGATTCGTCGTGCTGCACGGCGAAGTGGACGATCCCCATGCACAGTAGGTCTCCAGTTCGTTGTTGCCAAAACCGCTGTTGCCGGTGTCGTAGGTCCACACCGCGGGATTAGGCTGAGTTGGGGCACCGGTGGAATAGTTGAACTCGTCGCTCCAGACCAGCGTGTTGGACGGAATGTTCGGCGAGAAGCTCTGGCTGGCAACCGTGCTGACCATTTGCGTGGTGGATGCGCCAGATACAGCAATCGCCTTAACCGTAAGATTCGACGCCACCAGAAAAGGCGCCTGGTATTGCTGCGAAGCTGGAGTGGGCGTGCTCCCATCGACGGTGTAGTTCATGAGTGTGCCTGCGGCCGCTGTGAGGCTGACAATCACGGCACCACCCTGTGCCGGTGTCGTCGAGATGGTCGGCGCCGCCGGTGGATTCCCGCCACCACCAATGGTTCCCCCGCTCCCGCCGCCGCATCCGCACATTAAAGCACTCGACAGAAGAGCCGTTAGCACCGCCGGTTGTACCCGCATGGGCCTACCTTCTCGACGAGAGTAGAGGGAACTTTCGTCTGTTCCCTATTTAACCGCCGCGAAACTGTGGAGTCAAACAAGGCATGCGTAGAGACGTTGCCGGCAACGTCTCTGCTTGGAGCGTTCGAAATGATGGTAAGAGAGACGTAGCCAGCTACGTCTCTACGAGAGATTGCTCCATCTCCAGCAGAGTTTTCTTGCGGTCGATGCCCCAGCGGTATCCGCCCATGCCGCCGTCTCCTCGAACCACTCGATGGCACGGGATCGCCACCGCAACAGGATTGGTAGCGCAGGCGCGGGCGACGGCACGTGTGGCGCTGGGCCGTCCGATGGCCTTGGCAACCTGGCCGTAGGACCGTGTCGCCCCGAATGGAATCGACTGCAGGTACGTCCACACTCGCCGCTGAAAAGCGGTCGCGCGAATGTCGAGCGGCAAAGACGAGTCCAGATCCTTACCCCGCATGTGCCGGAGCAGCGCGCCCACCCACGACTGCAGCCCGCCTTCATCCACCTTGCGGGCGGCGAACGGAAACTCGCGCTTCAAGCCCTCCATCAACTCGCCGTCGGAGCGGGCAAACTGGATCGAACAAATCCCGAGCTCGGTCGCGGCGATCAGCATGCGTCCCAGCGGCGAGTCAGCGCAGGTATAACGAATCGCGGCGGCAATGGCGCCGCGGCGGTACTTGTCGGGCGTCATGCCAAGCTGCGAAGCGGTGCGCTCGTAAAGCCGGCTGCTGGAGCCGTATCCCGCCTCGTACATCGCTCGAGTGACCGTGTCCCCGGCCTGCAGATTGCGCTTGAACATCCGCAACCGGCAGGAGTCGGCATACTCGCGCGGCGTAATGCCTAGCACTGCCTTGAACCGCCGCTGCAGATGAAACGGGCTCTGATGAAATTCCGTGCCCAGACGGCCGAGCGTCAGCGGCTCGTCAAGATGCTGCTCGATGAAGCGGCAAATCGCCTTCACTCCATCCGAATCCGTGTTCCCATGAAACGACTTGGGCCGGCAGCGCAGACAGGCCCGGTATCCAGCCTGCTCGGCTTGTTCGGGCCGAACGAAGAACTGAACATTTTCCCGCCGCGGACGGCGCGCCGCGCAGGATGGCCGGCAGTACACACCCGTGCTTGAAACTGCGAAAACGAATTCTCCGTCGCGGGAGGCGTCGCGGGCGACCACGGCATTCCAGCGCGGGTCATCGGCAATCTCCGCAGATTGAGTCGTCGGTTTGGGTTGACGGGCAGGCATCACTTCCAAGCTTTCCGCTGTGAGTATGGCATTGGTTGTCATGGTAGGGAAAGCGTACGGCTAGGCGCCGACAGCGAACTATCCGAATCTTGCGGGCAAAGTGAAATTGTGCGGAATTCGAGTTCTCAGTTCTCAGTTCTCAGTTCCCAGTTTGTCACAGCGTCTGGCTTTTGCATGGCGTGGCGAATCCGTTTGCGACTAACGAGCGAAAGGATTAGATTCTCCCTGAGCATTTCTTCACTTCAAGAATCGAGGACTGATATTCCATGAAAACCCGTTTAGTGGTCGTTGGCTGTCTGATGTTGGCGATCTCGTCGCTGGCCGTAGCGCAGCAGGCATCGAAGCACGTACTCAGCAGCGACGAACTGAAGAAGGCGGTGCCGGCGGAATATTTCTTCCGCGGCCAGAAGGCGCAGGTGCAGCTGCGCAACGCCGTTGGATTTCAGCTCGCGGACGGCAAGATGGCACTAGCCGCCCTGGTCGATGCCTCGGGATATTCCACGGCGATCAAGGATAAATACCAAGGCATGCTTATCACCGAATCCAAGCTCAACCTCGGCGGATCCGAGTTGGCGCCCGGTGAATATGGCTTCGGATTCTCCGCCGACGGCAAGTTCATCGTGATGGACGTGGCCAACAACGACGTGCTCAGCGTGCCCTCGCAGACCGATTCCGCGCTGCCCCATGCCGTCCCGCTAAAGCTGGTCGAAGACGGCGCAGGCTACAAGCTCTACGCCGGAAAGAAGTGGATAGGAATCAAGGCAGAGTAAGGCAGAGGTCTGAGGTCTGAAGTCCGAGGCCGACGTCTAGTGCGCCAGCGGCTGGAACGGCCCCAGCACGGTGGTCATCCCTGCGCGCTTGCGCAGCTCGGTCAGGATGGCGCTGGCCGCATTCTGATATGTCTTGTTGGGATCGGAAGGGTCCGCCCACACCGCGTCATAAATAATCTGCGCAGCTTCTTTTAGTTCCAGGTGGAGAGCTGCCTCGAAAACATCCAGCCGCTCCTGCAGGCGCTCGTAGCAAGCCTGGCAGATTTCAGCGTGGGCTGGTTCCCCGGAATGGTGCTCCCCAAACTTGCACACGGATTCGGGAGCGTTCACTACTCCGGCATGCGCCTCCATGAGTTGCGACTTGAATTGGCGCAAAAATTCCTCGCGCTCTTGCTCGACAACAGCGGTGTCAGGAATCGGTTCGACGGCAGCCTGCGCCACTTTCGGCACTATTTTTGGAACGACCGGCGACACTCGCTGATTGTGCTTGCAGGTGGGGCAGACATCGAGATCGGCAGGATAGTACAAGTGGCATTTCGCGCACGGCAGACCGTATCCCACGGCCTTGCGCGGGGCATCCGTCCCGGAAACTGGCGCAGACGACGCCTCACCACGGCGAGCGCCCCCTTCCTTCGTCAAAGCCGCTTGTACAACGGCGTTGGCGCTTGCCTGCTGGGTTCGGGTTGCGTTCGTCGGCATTAGGAAGCCTCCCCGTCGACACGTTGCTGCCGCCCGATGGGGTTCGGACTCTATCTAGTGTAAGGACTGCCTGCGGCTTCGCCTAAGCACCGTAGTACATCCGGGGGGATTGGCCGAGCGGTCGGCTTTCGAGTCTGGTGGAGTTTTGAACCTTGTGCTCGTAGGCCCCTGTGCCTCTGACCGCCGGGCTTCGCCCCTTCGACTTCGCTCAGGGCAGGCTCCGGCGGGACAGCCGAGGCGGCTATCCCTACATGAGCGGCCTTAGCGCGAATTCGTGTCCTTCATCAGCTTGAGCAGTTCTTCGCGGCGCGCGCGATAGAGCGTGCGTTCTGGATCAAGCCGCGAAGCCGTTTCCAGCTCCGACAGCGCTTCCTCGTACCGGTCCATGCTCATCAGGCAGGCCGCCAGCGAGTAGTGATTGTCCGCCGAGGCATTTACCCGGAGCGCTTCGCGGAATTCCTTCTCCGCCGCCTGCAGCTTTTGCTGCTGAAACAGGACCGTCCCCAGCAGGTGGTGCGCAATGTCGGAATCGGGATTCAGAGATACGGCGAGCCGCAGTTCGCGCAACGCCTCGTCCGGCTTGTTGTCGAGCAGCAGCGCCTGCCCCAGGATGCGGTGCTCGGTTGACCCGGTCGGATTCAGCTGCAGCGCCAGCCGGAGTTCGTCCACTGCCGCGTCGTAGTTTTTCTTCGCCATGTAGGCGCTGGCCAGGCAAGCGTGCCCCTGCTGCCACTCCGGATGCTCACGATAAAGTGCGTGGAGTTCCTCAATAGCGGAATCGAAGTTTCCCTGATCGCAATAAGTGTTGCCCAGATTGTTGCGGATGGAGGCTTCTCCGGGCGCGATCCTCTTAGCCTCGCGATATTCCTCCACGGCCTGGGCGAGTTTGCCCTCTTCGTGCAGAATCAGCCCCAGGTTGGCGTGAGCCTCCCAAAACGCGGGCCGAAGGTGAATCGCCTTCTCATAAGCGGCCTTGGCCATGGGCAGATTTCCGTCCGCATGCAGGGCAATTCCCATATCGTAGTAGGTGTCGGCGTTGTCGCGGTCCCGGGCCAGCGACTCAGCATAGGCATGGACCGCGGCCTGATACTGACCGTTTGAGTACAGGCCAAGCCCTAGAAATTGATAGGCCTCTGCGTTCTGCGGATCAAGACTGAGCGCCGTCCGCGCCTCGGCGATCGCGTTCGGCCCATCGTCCATGCGATAAAAAAGGTAAGCTAGCGCTCCATGGTTCTCGGGCAGATCGGGCATGATCTGCGTGGCCTGGGTGAGTTCATCGAACGCCTCGTCCTATTTTTCCTGCTGGCGGTACATCACGCCGAGCGCGAAGTGGAGAGCGGAATCTTGCGAGTCAGCGGCCGGGGTTCCCACGCCTAGGACTTCGCGAAGGTCGGCTTCGGCCTCATGGAAACGCTGCTGGCGAGCCTCGGTGGCGGCCTTCAAGAGACCTTGTGGAATCGGGGCGCCCACCCGTGCGGACTGGACATTCCCCGAACTTAGGACGGTCATCAAATCTTGATTGGCCCCCGCAGACTCCATCTGCCGGAGTTCACTCTTCGTCGGCAGCGTGGCCAGACCGCGCTCCGCGACCAGGCGAGCGAGATGGCTGCTGGGAACACCGCCGATCAGCCAGGCTGCCAGCTGCGTCGTGTTTACGGGCTGAGCATGGGAGGACTGAGTGTCGCCGGGTGGAATGCCGGCGGAACGTGCGACCGAGGCGGTCGCCAGACTGAATAGCAATAAGGATAGGAAAGCCTTTACTCTCACCGGACTCCCCAAACGCATGGATTGGCTTGCTGGTGGCGGCTTTTGAGGACAACTGCCTTCAGAAACCCCTTCAGAAACATAGCCCGCCCATGGACTCGCGGGTAAGGTCACGGAGGTAACTGGCCGGATGGCCGTACCGCAGCGGGTTCCAGGGCGCGCGGCTCCCGTGGCTGTGATTAAGATCACAATTGACCGTGGCAGGGTTCACCGAAGTTCCACCGGTCTGCAGTAAAATGATGAAAAGGCTAACGATGGCCCAGGTCAAGGTCCCATGACCTTTCCCCGGTCCGTCCAATAGCGTATGATTTGGAGTTGTGGTTTTGTGCCTTGGAGGCTCCGATGTTTGAAGGTCTATTTCAACCGATGCACCTGCTGGTGATCTTCTTTATTGCTTTGCTGGTGTTCGGTCCCAAGAAATTGCCTGAGCTCGGCAAAGGTCTGGGCGAGGGGATTCGTGCCCTGAAAGACGGCATGAAGGATACCCCTCCGGCGCAGACTCCGACCGATCAGAACAAGAAGACTGAAACCAAGAGCTGATCCAGCTCCCCGTTTGGGGAGCGTCGCGGGCAGTTTTTCCGGTCGCAGTTTCCGCCTCTTTGTCGTGGTATCCCTAATTCTGCTCCATTGAAAATTTCGGGCTCCCAAAGTAGTTTTTCATTCTCAAAAGACTCTGCAATCTGGAGGTAGGTCGTGTTGCGTAGATTTGAATTGTTCACCCTCATTGTGCTTCTTGGACTCTCGCCGGCCCTGTTCGCCGACCAGGTCACGCTGAAAAACGGCGACCGCCTGACCGGTACCGTCGTGAAGTCCGACGGCAAGACGCTGGTGTTGCACACCGATGCCGCGGGAGATGTCACCATTCAGTTTGCTGCCATTCAGGAAATCAAGACCGATCAGCAACTGCACGTCAGCCTGAAAGGCGGAAAGACGGCGGTCGGCCCGGTCACCACGACCGACGGCAAGCTTGAGATCGCTACCAAGACCGCAGGCACCGTCGAAGCGTCCAAAGACGATGTGACCTTGATCCGCAACGACGCCGAGCAAACGGCCTACGACAAGTCGCTGCATCCCGGACTGAGGCACGGATGGACTGGCGGAGCCAATGTGGGTTTCTCGGTGGCTCGTGGAAACAGCGAGACGGAAAACCTGGCCGTGGCATTCAACGCGGTACATGCCTCTCTCAATGACAAGATTACGCTCTACGCCAGTTCCATCGACACCACCAATAACCTGGCTACTCCTAGTACCGTCGCGAACTTGAACTCGGGCGGCCTGCGCTACGACCGCAACGTGAATCCGCGGCTGTTCGCCTTCGGCGCTGCCGACTTTATGAGCAACGCCCTGCAGTACCTGGATTTACGTGCCGTCTACACCGGTGGATTCGGCTTTCACGCCATCAAGTCGGACCACACTACGTTGAACGTCCTGGGGGGCATCAACTACACGCACGAAACTTATTCGAACGGCGCGGTCAACACTCCGGTCACCATTCCTCCCACGTACGTGTCCTACGGCAAGACCAACAAATTCGCAGCCCTAACTCTGGGCGAAGAACTGAACCACAAACTGGGAAAGACCACGGTGGTCACCGAGAATTTCTATTTCTATCCCAACCTGCAGCAGACGGGAGAGTACCGGGCCAACTTCAATCTCGGTACCGTCACCAAAATCAGCAAGTGGCTGGGGTGGCAGAACCAGTTCGGCGACATTTATGTGTCAAACCCGCCGACCGGCTCCAAGAACAACGACCTCATCCTAACCACCGGCCTGAATTTCTCGTTCACGCACTAAACCTGGACGAATATACAAGCGGGTGCCCCACCCTTGTGGCGATTTTGGCGAAAGAGCCTGCCCTGAGCGAAGTCGAAGGGGTGGGGCTTTTGACTTTATGTGGGGATCTTGACTTTATAGGGTGCCCCATTTCTCGCGCTCTTTGCGAGAAGTGGGCCTTTGACTTTCTTGCTGGTTGCGACGCGCTAGTCGATCCCGTGAATTCTCATACTCACCAGCTTGTCGATGCTGAGGTCATGAATCCCCCGCGCGCGCATGTCGCTGATGTATTCCGGCGTCACATTGTGAATGCGCATGGCGATCAATTCGTCCGGATCAGGATGCGGGTATCCCAGCCCCTGCAGCTTCTGGATGAATTCCGGCGAAACGCCGTGGATGCGGAACGCGATCAGTTTATCCAGGTCGACATGATCGTATCCACGCTGCTTGAGTTCCGCCATCCATTCCGGGGTCGCCCCGTGAATTCTCATCGCAATCAACTTGTCTTCGTCGGGCGAATAGCCTGCCTGATGAAGGCTGTGAACCATCTGCGGCGTCACGCCGTGGATGCGGAAGGCAACCAGTTTGTCGGCGTCGGAAACCTTCAATCCTTCGGCCCGCAGCGCCTCGATGAAAGCCGAGTCCACGCGGAAAATGCGGAAGGCGATCAGCTTGTCGGCGTCGAGATTGCTGAGATTTTCGTTCTTCATTTGCTTCGCAAATTCCAGGCTGACGTCTTGCACCGCCATGCCGAATTGCTTTTCGTCGTCGACGGAGAAACCGAGGGCGTTCATCTCGCGTGGATAATTCGGATCCGGCTGAAAGTGAAAAAGCCCCGCACCCTCGCCGTTATTGAGAAACCCCTCGCAATCAATCTTGCCCGCGTCGCGCGTAATGGTGAAGTGAACGTCCTGACGCCCGGGTTTCGAAAAGTCTACGCCCGCAAACGAACTGGCAGCCCAGTCGGATTGGTGGCTTGAGGTCCCGCCGTGATGGTGTTCGATCAGGGAGAACTCGACCTTCCCAGCGTTTTCGGACTTGCTGATGGTCCAATCCCCGCTGCGGACTTCCGCCGCTCGATTCTTGATCACGAACACAACCACGCAGGACGCGAAGACTAAATAGGCAAGAGTTCGACGCATTCTCATAAATTATCTCCTTATCTGCTCATGTGGCTTATCTGCTGATGTGGCTTATCTGCTCATGTGGCGACGGCCGCCTCGGCCGTCCAAGCGTGGGCGAAGCCCCGCGCCAAGCACCACAACTCTCACCGATCGGCCTTCGAATCCAAGATTCCCAACTGCCGCAGCTGAATCAGTTTCTGCAGGGTCAGATCCTTGAAACCGTGCTGTTTGGCCCGCTCGATGAATTCCGGTGTGACGTCCTGCACCTTGGCGCCGATGATGTCGCCGATATCAACCTTGAATCCCGCCGATTGCAGGGCCTTGATGTATTCGGGCGTCACGTCTTGCACCCGCAGTCCAATCAGTTCGCTGGCAGACGGCTTGAGACCGAGGGCCTGGATGCCGCGCACGTATTCGGGCGTCACGTCCTGTACCTTCATGCCGATCACATCATCGGTCCGAAGCTCAATCCCCAGGTCGTGCATGGCCTTCAGGTACGCGGGCGTAACATCCTGCACCTTCAGTCCGATCACTTGATTTGCGGTTACTGAGAGGCCAGCCGCGCGAATCTCTCGAACGTATTCGGGGGTCACACCCTGCACCTTCATCCCGATGAGAGTGTTCACGTCGGGCTGCAGACCAGCTTCTTTGAGTCCGCGGTAGTACGCGCCGTCCGCGCCCTGGACCTTCAGCGCAATGAGTTGGTTCTGGTCGGGATTGAGCCCGGAGTCGCGCAGTCCGCGCAGGTACTCTGGGGTGATGTCCTGCACGCGCATCGCAACCAGTGTGTCCGCATCAGGATGCAAGCCTTGATCATGAAGCTCTTTCACATACTCCGGAGTGACATCTTGAATCTTCAAGGCAATCAACTGATCGACCGTGAGATCGGTGAGACCGGCGGCCTTCATGGCGTCGATGTAGGAAGACGCCTGGGAGCCTGCCGTTGAGGGTTCGCTGCTTTGCGGATGAGCGGGCGACGGCTTGGCGGCTGGGGTGCTCTGCGTGGCAGGCTGCTGCGCGGAGTTAGCTGCGGGCTTGGCCGCCGCTTGCCAGATTGCGCCAGCACGCGCCGACGGCGGATGCGCCATACCCGCCATAGCATTTCCAGCAATCAGGGCCGCGGCCAGACACAGAACACTGCCGGTCAGTCCGATGCCGCGCATGCCCGCACCCAGCGTCTTCAGGCCAAGCACGCGGACGATGCGATCGGTTAGCGGACCGCGGTTCGCAGCCATGGCAAAGACCGGCGCGCTGCGCCACTCTTCCATCAGCGTGAGGGCGCGCGCATATTCGACGGCGTTGCCGCACAGAGCAACTGCCAGGTCATCGCAGCAGTGCTCGCGTTCGGAGCGGATCCGTTTGTTCAGCCACCAGACTGCGGGATGGTAGAAAAGCAGTGTCTCCACACACACCTGGAACACGTTCACAAAAGGATCGAAGCGCTGAATGTGCGCCAGTTCGTGGGCAATCACCAGCTCAAGCTGTTCCTCGGAGAGGCCCGTAAGGGCGGTCGCCGGCAAGAACACGACGGGACGAAACCATCCGATTACGGCGGGCGCCTGCAGCCACTTGCATTCGCAGTAAGCAATCGCGCGGTCTATACCAAGCTGGTCTTGCAGCCTGCGACAGATCTCAAGCACCTGTGGGCCGACCACGATCGATTGTTTGCGCCGTTCGCGCTCCAGCAGCAGGAAGCCACCCGCAGAACGAAGACTGAAGAAAGCGACGCCGAGCAGCCAAGCCTCAACCAGCCAGGGCAGTGCGTCGAGCGAAGGCGCGATGGAGGATCGTCCGATGGAGTAACGTCCAAAGGCAGAACGTTCGGCCGGGCCACTCGCCGCGTCTCTGTCCCTCGCTGTTGTCCGGGCCGCGGCGAGCGGCGACGACTTCGCAGTGTCTGCCACACCGGAATGCTGCTGCGAATAGAAAAAGAAGGTCGCCAGCGGAGCCAGCAGCATAAGCGCAAGCGCTACCACTCCTAGCAAATAGCGCGTGGAGGCGCGACGGCACAGCGCCATCGCACCCGCGGCTAGAGCCGCGAGCGCTGTCACCTGCCACAGGAAATGCAACAGCGCCCATCCTAAAGACTGCATTGCGCTGGGAGAGAACCAATGCGTGAGAGTGGTCGTCATCGCTGCGATCATTTGCGGCTCCCTTCATATTCGTCGAGCAAGCGGCGCAATTCCTCGATTTCCTCGGGCGAGGACTTGCGACCGGCGAGCGCGTGCATCATGAGCTGGCTCGCTGAGCCCTCGAACACCCGCTGCAACATGTCCCCGGCAAGCTGGCGCTTGGTTTGCTCGGCCGGAAGGCATGCTTCATAGACGTGCGCGCGCTGGGTTTCGTTTCGGCGCACCGTCCCTTTTGTGGTCATGATCTGGAGAAGCTTCAGCACCGTCGTGTAACCGAGCTCTTTTTTCTCGCTGAGAGATTCGTGGACTTCGCGAACCGTGGAAGGCCCGCGGGTCCAGAGCACGCGGAGAATCTCCAGTTCCGAAGCGGTGGGTTTGTGCGGAGGCTGCTTCATGGAGAAGGAACATACTACGAAGGTATTCGTAGTGTCAACGAAAATCTTC
>Ga0116218_1002161_pt1 | contig 11237 bp, 10 predicted proteins | sample Sb_taG_2_FD_88966 | JGI IMG/M metagenome (GOLD analysis project Ga0116218, IMG submission 88966) | Peat soil microbial communities from Weissenstadt, Germany - Sb_50d_5_LS metaG | ecosystem: Environmental > Terrestrial > Soil > Wetlands > Peat | place: Germany: Weissenstadt | collected 2010-09-21 | reverse complement strand
GGCGGTGGCGGGGGAACCGGCGGGGGAACCGGCGGCGGTGGCGGAACCGGCGGTGGCGGAGGCTCGGGCGGCGGCGGCGCGGGCTCGGGCGGAGCCGGCCTCGGCGGCGGCGGAGGCGGCGGCTGAGAAGCCACCCGCCGCCCTGACCGGGCGCGAGCGGACCAGCTAGGAAGCCACCCGCGCCCTCACCGGCCGGGACAAAAACCGGCTTCCGGTGGCGACGAACCGCCACGGCAGCTCCGGCGCCTTGGTGATCCCGATCCGCACGTCGGCGGACACCTCCGGCTGTTCCCAGCCAGCGGGGCGCTCAGAGATGAACACGGGGCCTTTCGTCAAATCGATCCCGTTGTGAACGAGCTCGATCCCGAGCGCCTGGGTCAGCTTGCCCGGCCCCGAGCACAGATCCTCGACCCGCTCGACCCCTCGCCGCGCACGCATCTCCTCGAGACCGGACGCCGGCTCGAGCGCCCGGATCAGCACCGCGGCGCCGACGCCGGCCGGCTCGCACACCGCGTTCAGGCACGCGTGGATGCCGTAGGAGAGGTACACGTAGGCCCGCCCCGGCGGTCCGAACAGCGTCCGCGTCCGGGGCGTTAGCCCCACGAACGCGTGAGACGCAGGCTCGGAGTGGTGGTAGGCCTCGGTCTCGACGATCACCCCCGACGTATCGCCGTGGCTGACGACACAGCCGATCAGGTCCTGCGATACCTCGAGCACGGGGCGGTCGTAGAACTCGGCATCCACAGCTAGGCGCCCACCGCGGCACGAGCGCGATCGAGCTGCTCCCGGACCCGCGCCAGGCTGGTCCCGCCCTCGGACACCTTCGACTCGAGCCACGCGCCGTCCCTCAGTACGGCGTAGAACTCCTCATCGAGGACGGGTGAGTGCTCGGTGAGCTGCTCGGGGGTCAGCTCCGACAGCGGCACCCCCTCCTCGACGGCCTGGCGAACGATCCCGGCGACGATCCCGTGGGACTCGCGGAAGGGGACGCCGCGCCGGACTAGCAGGTCGGCGATGTCGGTGGCGGCGAGCAGCTCATCGGTGGCGGCGGCAGCGAGCCGGTCGCGCCGGAACGAGATCGTCGACATCATGCCGTCGGCCGCCGCGAGGCACAGCTCGAGCGTGTCGACCGTGTCGAACAGGTGCTCCTTGTCCTCCTGCATGTCCTTGCTATAGGTGAGCGGCAGTCCGTGCATCACGCCGTGGAGCGCGACCAGGTGCGCGGCGACGCGCGGCGCCTTGGCCCGCAGGAGCTCGGCGGCGTCCGGGTTCTTCTTCTGCGGCATGATCGATGACCCCGACGCCCACGCGTCGGACACCTCGCAGAAGCCGAACTCCTCGCTTGACCACAACACGATCTCGGCCCCGAGCCGCGATAGATGAGTCGCGCACGTGGCCGCCGCCGCCAGGTAGTCGAGCACGAAGTCGCGGTTCGAGACGGCGTCGATCGAGTTCTCGGCGGGTCGGCCGAATCCGAGCTCACGGGCCAACAACCCGCGATCGGTGTCGAAGTTGACGCCCGCCAGCGCGCCCGCCCCCAGCGGCAGCGATCCGGTCGCATCGACGACGCCAAGAAAGCGATCGCGATCCCGGACCAGCATCCACACGTACGCGAGCAGGTGGTGGCTCAGGTACACGGGCTGGGCCCGCTGCAGGTGGGTGTAGCCGGGCATCGGCCAGTCCAGGTGGCGCTCGGCCAGATCCACGAACGCCCTCGAAACCGCGCTGATCGAGTCGACCGCTCGCTCCGCCGCAGCCCGGACGAACAGCGCCATGTCTGTCGCCACCTGGTCATTGCGCGAGCGCGCCGTGTGCAGCTTTCCCCCGACCGCGCCGGCGAGCTCGGTCACGCGGCGCTCGATCGCCATGTGAATGTCCTCGTCGCCGTCGGCGAACGGGAACGTCCCGTCGGCGAGCTCGCGTCCGGCCTGCGTCAGCGCCTGATCGAGCTGGTCGCGCTCGGACTCGGAGATGATGCCCTGCGCCGCCAGCATCGCCGCGTGGGCCCGCGACTGCTCGACGTCATACGGCCCGAGCCGCCGGTCGAAGCCAATCGAGTCGTTCAGCCGGCGGAAGGCTGCGTCCTGTGGCTCGGCAAATCGAGACATCGCGCCGCCATGGTATGAGACCGCCCCGGCAACCCGCAGCCGCGCCGCAAAGCAACGGGCGGCCGCCGGGACAGCGAGTCACCTTAGGTACGCGATTGACGTCCGATACGCCGTGTAGCTGATGTAGTGCCCATGCAGCCACAGCAGCTTGATCAGGCCCTTGCCGCCACCGCGCGGCACGACCGGCCTGACATTGCCGATGCCCGGCGTGCGGGCAACCGTCGAGTGGTGCCAGGTGTAGCCCCCGTTGCTCGTCACCCATTGCTCGATCTCGAACCACCCGTTGACCTTGCGCGACAGGTAGACGATCGACGGATCGGCGTGGTCGAGGGCGATTCCGCCCGAGTACTCGGTCTCGATCGTGCCCGGGCTGATCGTCGGCCCGGCGTAGGTCATGAAGTGCGACACCCACCGCTGACCGTCCCAGCGGGCGTACCAGTAGGCGTGGTTGGAGAGCGAGCGGAACGTCGCGTAGACGACCACCGGCCGCTGCCGTGAGTCGAGCGCCACGTCCCACACCCAGCTGGAAACATGGGTCTTCGCGCCGTCGTAGACCAGGTCTCCCCGGTCCGGCAGGATCGGACCGCTGCCAAGCCGGGCGATCGGCCGGCTATCGGCGTGCCGCAGCCAGCCCCCGCGGTAGGCGGCGTAGTAGATGCTCGTCGTCGTCTCGCGCGGGTGGCCGTTGGTGTACGCGAACGCGATCGTGCCCAGCCCGTTCGTCGCGACCTTCACGTACGGGCGCTGGCCGGGGTTGTGGATCAACTTCCGCGCCGGGGTCCAACGACCGTTCAACCCCCGGGTCTCGTAGTCGGTGCTGTAGTCCGCCCCGCGCCAGAACAGGTACAGCTTCTCGCCCTCGCTGGAGAGCAGGACCGGGTTGGGGTAGGTGAAGCCGAGGTCCCCGGGCAGCCGCGATTGGATCTGCTGGACGGGACCCCAGGCGCTGATGTCGCCCGGGTTGACGGTCGTGCGGTAGTTCATCTGCCGGCCGTTGTGCCCGGACCAGAACACCGTGATCTGCTTGTCGGGCTCGACCAGGACGGCGGGCGCGCCGTGGTCGTCGTGGAACAGGTGGCCGACCGCATAGGTCTGCTGCACCCCGCACCCGGGGTCGAGCGCGGCGACCGTGACGTTCCCGGTCCAGTCGATCCAGCCGACGATCGTCTCGTCGTAGGGGGAGTCGATGTCGACGGCGCGGGGATCCGCGAACCACGACCACGAGCCCTTGCCGAGGATCCCCATCCGCCCGGCCGCGGCGACCTGCACGGCGGTCCCGTTCGGGCACGACGCTGCATGGGCCGTCGGCCCTCGATTCGTGCGGCGAGCCGACGCCAGCATCGACCCCGGGCCCAGGGCGACTCCCAGACCGAGCGCCACGGCGACCAGAGATGCCGGTAGCGCGCGCCTCAGCCCGAGGTCCGCCTGTCCGGCTCCAGCACGTCCGCCAGGGCCGACGCGACCATCTCCACCTGCCCCTCGGCCATCTCCGGAAAGAACGGCAGCGCGATCGAGCGCGCCGCGACGTCCTCGCACACCGGGAACTCCCCATCGCGGTGGCCGAACTGCTCGCGGTAGTAGCTCATCAGGTGAACCGCCGGGAAGTACGGCTTGCTCGGGATCCCGCGCGAGCCCAACGCCCGCACGACCGAATCCCGGTCGACCCCCCGCGGCAACTGCACGACGTACACGAACCACCCCCGGCGGTTGCCCCCCGACTCCGGGCACGGCAGCGACAGACCCTCGATCGCCCCCAGCACCGACCCGTACAGCGAGGCCACCCGCGCCCGCCCCTCGAGCAGCGAATCGAGCCGCTCGAGCTGTGCCAGCCCGAGCGCGCAGGCGATGTCCGAGAGCCGGTAGTTGTAGCCGAGGCGATCGTGATCCAGCCAATCCATGTCGGGCGCGCGGCCCTGGTTGCGCTCCGAGTCGATCCGTTCCTTCATCGCCTGGGATGAGAGCGTGACCATCCCCCCCTCGCCGGTCGTCAGCTGCTTGTTGGCGTAGAAGCCGAACACGGCGGGGTGGCCGCGGCCCCCGACCGGCACCCCGTCGACATGGACGGCGCCGAGCGCCTCGCAGGCGTCCTCGACGATCGGGAGCCCGAGCGCCTCGAACCCGGCGATGTCGCAGGGGTAGCCGAAGATGTGGACGGGCAACAGAGCCGTCGTCCGCGAAGTGACCGCCGCCGCCGCCGCGTCCACCGACAGATTCAGCGTCACCGGATCGATGTCGGCGAACACCGGTCGGGCGCGCTCGTAGACAGCGACGTTGGCACTGGCGACGAACGAGAACGGACTCGTGATCACCTCGTCGCCGTCGCTGACGCCGACCGCCCGCAGCGCCAGGTGCAGGCCGGCCGTCCCGCTCGAGACCGCGCTCGCGAACGGAGCGTCAACCCGCGCCGCGAACGCCTGCTCGAACTCGGCCAGCCGCGGGCCGAGCGACAGCTGGCCCGAGCGCAGCACCTCGAGCACGAGCTCCTCCTCACGCGCCCCCAACACCGGCCGTGCCAGCGGCAGCGTGTCGTGCGAGACCGAGCTCACGAGCCGGAGCCCGTGCCCCGGACCGGGCGCGCCGCCAATCCAGCAACCTGCATCCCGTACTCGAGCGAGTCGACGAGCGCTTCCCAGGATGCCTCGATCACGTTCTCCGAGACCCCGATCGAACCCCACACCTGGTCCCCGTCGGAGGCGTCGAGCAGCACGCGGGTGATCGCGCCGGTGCCCTTCGCCTCGTCCAGGATCCTGACCTTGAAGTTGACGAGGTCGATGTCCGCCAGGTGCGGGTGAATCTCGACCAGAGCATCGCGCAGCGCGCGGTCGAGCGCGTTGACCGGACCGTTGCCCTCGGCCGTCCGGACGTAGCGCTCGCCGTCGACCCAGATCTTGATCGTCGCCTCGGTCTCGACCCGCCCATCGGCGCGCTTCTCGACGATCGCCCGCCAGGACTCGAGCCGGAACAGCGGGTCGTACTCGCCGGTCTCGCGGCGGAGCAGCAGCTCGAACGAGCCGCCAGCCGCCTCGTAGTGGTAGCCGCGGTGCTCGAGCTCCTTGACGCGTTCGACGACACGAGCCGCGGCGGGATCGTCGAGCGCGATCCCGGCCTCACGTGCGCGCGCGTGAACCGTTCCCTTTCCTGACAGCTCGGAGATCAGCACCTCGCGCCGGTTGCCCACGACGGCAGGATCGATGTGCTCGAACGTGGCCGGATCGGCGGCGATCCCCGCGACGTGCATCCCACCCTTGTGCGCGAACGCATTGCGCCCGACGTACGGCTGGTCGGGATCCGGCGTGAAGTTGAGAAGCTCGTCGAGGAAGTGCGCCGCGGGCGTAAGCGCCCCGAGCTGCTCGGCGGTCAGGCACTCGTAGCCGAGCTTCAGCTGCAGGTTGGGGATGATCGAGACGAGGTTGGCGTTCCCGCACCGCTCCCCGTAGCCGTTCATCGTCCCCTGCACGTGCGTGGCGCCACGATGCACAGCGGCCAGCGAGTTGGCGACGCCGCAGCCCGCGTCGTCGTGGCAGTGGATCCCCACCCGCACTCCAACCAACCCGGCCGCCTCGACCACAGACGCCATCGCCAAACCCACCTGATCCGGGAGCGTCCCGCCGTTGGTGTCGCAGCACACGACGGTCTCGGCGCCCGCCGCCGCCGCCACGGACAGGCACCGAACGGCGTACTCGGGGTCGGACGCGAAGCCGTCGAAGAAGTGCTCGGCGTCGTACACGACCCGCTTGCCCTCCGCAACGAGAAAGGCGACCGACTCCTCGATCATCCGCAGGTTCTCCTCGCCATCGACCTTCAGCACCTTCTCCAGGTGAAGCCGCCACGTCTTGCCGACGAGCGTGCACACCGGCGCGAAGCAGTCGGCCAGGACTCGCAGCGCCGGGTCGTGGTCGGCGGCGACCCCGCGGCGCCGGGTCATCCCGAACGCGGCTACCTCCGCCTGTCCGAACCGCTCGCGCCCGAGCAGCTCGAACAGCTCGAGCTCCTTGGGGTTCGAGCTCGGGAACCCGGCCTCGATCAGGGCGATCCCGAGCTCGTCCAGGCGGTGGGCGACGCGCAGCTTCTCCTGCGCCGAGAGCGACATGCCCTCGCCCTGCATGCCGTCGCGGAGCGTCGTGTCGTAGAGCTGGATCTTCGTCATCGAGAGAGGGGACCGCCCCTGCGGCCTTAGACCGCCTTGGAAGGCACCTTCACGACGTCGAGCCACTCGACGTAGCGCGGATCGCGTCCGTGCAGCGCGTCGTCGAACACGCGCTGGATCTCGCGCGTGACCGGGCCGGGCTCGCCGGCCCCGATCGTGTGATCGTCGATCTCCCGCACGGGCACGAGCTCGGCCGCCGTGCCGGACAGGAACACCTCATCGGCGAGGTACAGCTCCGCTCGGGCGAGGTCGCGCTCGGTGATCTCGATCCCGAGGTCGCGGGCGATCTGGAAGAGCGACTTGCGCGAGATGCCGTCCAGGATCCCGGCCGCGTGTGGCGGGGTCACGATGCTGCCATCCCTGATCGCGTAGACGTTCTCGCCCGAGCCCTCGCACACGAACCCGCGTGAGTCGAGGAGGATCGCTTCCTGATAGCCGGCTTTGGACGCCTCGATCTTGGCCAGGACGCTGTTCAGATACTGCCCGCAGGCCTTCGCGTGCGGGATCAAGGAGTCGTGTGAGATCCGACGCCAGCTCGCGACCTTGGCGCGGACTCCCTGGCGCTTGCCCTCCTCGCCCAGGTACGCGCCCCACGGCCACACGGCGATCGAGACTTCAACCGGGGAGTCCAGCGGATACAGGCCCATCTGTCCGTAGCCGCGGAACACGATCGGGCGGATGTAGCACTCGCGCAGCTCGTTGGCCGCGATCAGCTCGTGGGTGGCGGTGCGCAGCTCCTCGAGCGTGTATGGGATCGGCATGTAGTACAGCTCGGCGGACTTGAACAGCCGGTCGAGGTGATCGCGGTGGCGGAAGATCGCCGGGCCCTGCGGCGTGTCGTAGGCGCGCTCGCCTTCGAACACGCCGGTCCCGTAGTGCAGGCCATGCGTCAGTACGTGGACCTTCGCGTCCTCCCAGGCGACCAGCTCTCCGTTGTGCCAGATGAGGTCCGCTTGTTCCACGAGTACTCCTTACAGGTTCTTGAGGACAGCCTGGGTGGCCTGCTCCGTCGTCGCGTCGCCTCCCAAATCGGGTGTGCGCAACCCTTCGGCCAGGGCCCGATCAACGGCCGATTCTACCGCCACCGCCTGCGCTTCCATAGCGAGTCCGTGGCGCAGCATCAGCGCCGCGGACAGGAACATCGCCAGTGGATTGGCGGCGTCGGTGCCCGCGATGTCCGGCGCCGAGCCATGGACGGGCTCGAACAGCCCGGGCCCGTCCTCCCCCAGCGACGCGCTCGGCAGCATCCCGATCGACCCGGTCAGCATCGCCGCCTCATCGCTGAGGATGTCACCGAACATGTTCTCGGTCAGGATCACGTCGAAGTGGCGCGGGGCGGCCACCAGCCGCATCGCAGCGTTGTCGACCAGCAGGTGCTCGAGCTCGATGTTGGGGAACTCCCGCGAGTGCGTGGCATGAACCACTTCCCTCCACAGGCGGCTCGTCTCGAGCACGTTCGCCTTGTCGACGCTGGTAACCCGCGAGCGGGCCGCGCCGAACGCGGTCCGGGCGATCCGCTCGATCTCCGCCCGCGTGTACACGCACGCGTCGGACGCCGAGTCAGCGGTCCGCGTCTTCTCGCCGAAGTAGATCCCGCCGGTCAGCTCGCGCACGACGAGCAGGTCGGTCCCTTCGATGATCTCGCGCCGGAGCGGGCTCGCGTCATACAGCGCCGGCAGTGGCCTGACCGGACGCAGGTTGGCGAACAGCCCGAGCGCCTTGCGCAGGCCGAGCAGCCCCTGCTCGGGCCGGGGCTTCGCGGGGTCGGTGGTGTCCCACTTGGGACCGCCGACAGCCGCGAGCAGGACCGCATCGGCGGACCGGCACGCGGCCAGCGTCTCGTCGCTGAGCGCGGTTCCGTATTCGTCGATCGAGACCCCACCGAACAGGTGCGATTCGTACTCGAGCTCGCCCGGCGCGACCGCGTCCAGGACCCGGACGGCGGGCTCGATGATCTCGGGACCGATCCCGTCGCCGGGCAGGAGGACGATCTTGCGGGCCATCGCCGACGGGACGATAGATCAGCGCCAGACGCTGACGAGCGCCGCGCTGTACCCGGCCAGCGCCAGGTGGTAGACGCCGTCGACGCCGCCGACCTTGCTCGTCACCAGCCGTCCCTGCCAGTGGCCCTGTGAGTTGATGTGCTGGCCGCCCCAACTCACGCCGTTCTGAGCCGCGATCGACGGCGCGGTCAGCCGCCGGACGAACCCCGGCTGGTTGCCCGTGCCGAGACGGAGCGTCACGTTGGCCGGGCGCCCGCCCTTGTTGATCAGCAGCACGCGCGTGCCCCTCGGCGTCCGCACCGCCCAGCCCTTGACGTGCAGGGCGGAGGAGACGGTCGAGTTCAGCAGCTCGGCGCCCGGCGTGATCATCTGCGCGAACACGGCGAGCCCGTACATCTCGGGCATCGCCTCGATGCCGTTGTTCTTGAACAGGAACGGAGCGTTGAGCTGGTCCGGGCGAATGTGCCAGCTGACCGAGTCGACGCCGGCCTGCACGAACGAGAACAGGGCATCCGGCGCCCACAGAGCGGTCACGAACGCGTTGGCGACGCCGGTGTTGCCGCCGCAGCTGATCGAGTTGACCTCGGTCAGCCGGAGCGCCTCGTGTCGGCTGTGGGCGAACTGGACGGCGCTCTCAACCGAGCTCGCGAGCCCGGCCGCCGAGCCCTCGTTGAGCATGATCGCGATCGTCGGCCACCAGGGGGAGGTCTTCGGCCAGCACGAGGAGGAGGCGTAGCGGTGGATCGTGATGAATCCCGGAGACAGGCGCCCGAGTCCCGAGACCGAATCCAGCCAGGGAGCCTTGTTGGAGATGATCTCGGGGCCGCCGAGCGGAACCCCCGGCAGCTTCTTCTTCAATGCCCGGGCGTACGAGGTCCAGTCACGCCGGTAGTCGGCCGGCGAGTAGTTGATCGTCCAGTGTTGCGGGGTCGCCGCGCTGGTGGTGGCAATCCGCTGTTTGGACAGCCACGGCTGGCGCCAGTAGAGATCCGGCTCGTTGCCGACCTCGAGCCCCTCCAGCGTGCCCGGCGGCAGCGCGGCCTTCGCCGCCTGCGCAAACTCTGTCTCCTCGGTGGGCGAGTGGACGGCCAGGTTCAGGTCGAGCATCACGCTCAGGTGCTCGCTGGATGCGAGCGCGCTCAGCTTGCTGAGCCACTGCGGGTCGAGGCGGATCACTTGGCGCGGGTACTTGGCCGGGACCGCCTGCCAAAACGTGTGGTCCGCCGACTTTCCCCCGATCCTAAGCAGCATCTTGCTGCCATCCTGCGGGCGCATGAGCGAGAGCGCGCGGTCGAACAACGGCCCGGCATTCTCGTAGGTGGTCAACTGGTCGTACTCGGTGGAGATCCCGAAGAACGATCTCGGCACGTACCGGCCGCCGCTCGTGAGGCTGAACACCGCCGGCAGCGGGCCCGGCCCCGTGGCCGCCCGGACAGTGTCGCCGGAGGCAAGCGCCCAGATACCGGACGTCGCCGCCACAACACTTGCCACAGTCGTCACAAAGCGGTGCCGTGCTGCTGCGTGAAGCACCCGCCGCCAAATACACATCAACGCCACAAGACCTACCTTCGCCCCCCAGATAACAATTTGCCACATGCTACGGCCTTCGCGCCGTCATGTTCAGCCGCACGTATTTCAGCACAAGCGGATGACCGCACAGCGCCAGTACCCGGTCGATGAACTCGTCCCGCAGCTGTGGCGGAAGCGGGTCGAGATGGCGAACGAGGCACACCGTCTGGATGAACGCCCGCGGGTCCTCCGGCGTCACGTCCTTGGGCTGCAGCCAGCAGGCGACGTCCTCGAACCCCGCCCGCTCCAGGCGCTCCGCGGTGTCGGAGTCGGTGGCGTAGTTCCACGGCCGCTGCCAGTCGGCGAAGTACTGGGCGAACGGCTCCTCGCCGGCCACCAGGTCGGCCGTCGTCCGGAACGAGTCGATGTTGCCGCGCCCGCCGCACTGCGCCACCAGCCGGCCGCGGGGCTTCAGCGTCCTCGCCAGCGCCGCGAACAACGCGTCGTGGTCGTGGATCCAGTGGAACGTGGCGTTGGAGAAGATCGCATCGACGGGCTCGGGCAGGTCGAGCTCGACGAGGTCCTGGCAGAGCATGGTCGCGCGGGCGCCGAGCGCCGTGCGCGCGTGCTCGACCATCGACGGCGCCACGTCGACCGCGTACACCCGCCCGGCCGGCAGGCGATCGGCCAGCAGCGCGGTGACGCGCCCGGAGCCGCAACCGGCGTCGAGCACGACCTCGTCGCCGGCCAGCGGGAGCCGTTCGAGCTGCTCCACCGCCCACCCCAGCTGCGGGTCGCTGACGCGGTCATACGACGCCGCGTCCCAATCGCGCGAGCTCACAGCGCCGTGGTCACCGGGCCTGACCGCTCGCTCTCGCGCTCGTAGGCGTCGATCGCCTCGCTGTCCTCCGCGAGCGTCGCGGCGATGTCGTCGAGGCCGTTGAGCAGCCGGTGCTTGATCTGCCAGTCGATCTCGAAGGTCCCGCTGCCGCCCGGCCAGCGGACCTCCTGCGCCCGCAGATCGACCTGGGCCTCCCCCGCCTCCGCGATCGCGGCGCATTCCTGCTCTGTCAGCTGCACGGGCAGCAGCCCGATCTTGGTGCAGTTGGAGCGGAAGATGTCGGCGAAGCTCGGGGCGATGACCGCTCGGAAGCCGTAGTCCTCGAGCGCCCACGCCGCGTGCTCGCGGCTCGACCCGCAGCCGAAGTTGGCGCGCGCCAGCAGGATGGAGGCGCCCTGGTAGCGCGGGTGGTTGAGGATAAAGTCCGGGTTGGACGTCTTGCCGTCGTCGAGATAGCGCCAGTCGTAAAACAACGTGCGCCCGAAACCTTCGCGCGTGAGCGCCTTCAAGAATTGCTTGGGCACCATCTGGTCGGTATCGACGTTCACGCGATCCATGGGCGCGACAAGCCCGGTGTGCTTTGTGAAAGGCTGCATGTTCTGCTCCTGGGCCAAATTGACTTATGGACT
>Ga0116218_1002157_pt1 | contig 11248 bp, 4 predicted proteins | sample Sb_taG_2_FD_88966 | JGI IMG/M metagenome (GOLD analysis project Ga0116218, IMG submission 88966) | Peat soil microbial communities from Weissenstadt, Germany - Sb_50d_5_LS metaG | ecosystem: Environmental > Terrestrial > Soil > Wetlands > Peat | place: Germany: Weissenstadt | collected 2010-09-21 | reverse complement strand
TCGGAACTCGCCCCGAAATGGCGGACGTCCCCCACGACTCCCACCACTCTTCGGGGCGTCTTGTCGTATTGCAGGGTCATCTGCTCGCCGATGGGATCTCTATCTGGCCAGTACTGCTGGGCGAAGGCCTGGCTGACCACCACGACGGGCTCGCCACTGGCCAAGTCCTGCTCGGTGAAGGTTCGTCCCCGCAGAGTGGTGACTTCCATGGTGTGGAAATAGTCCGGGCTGGCCGCGCTCCACACAACGGGGGCCTCTTTTTCCGCTGGCCTTCCAGGGATGCTGAAGGTTCGGACTGCGTACCACCCACTCAAAGGAAGAAAGGTAACGCCGCCCACCGAGCGCACTCCGGGCAGGGCCCGAACCCCGCGTAGCACCTGATCTGTGAAGTTTCTCTGCTGGGGTTCAGAAGGATACTTCGCGTCCGGCAGTATCACCCTGAAAGTCAAAACGCCGTCTGCTGTGAAACCCAGTTTCCTTCCCAAGAGGTCGACGAAGCTCCTGACCAGAAGTCCTGCACCCACCAGCAGCACCAGGGACAGCGCCACTTCGGAAACCACCAGCGCGCTGCGGTAGGTTCCGTTGCGCGAGCCACGGGAGCCTCGGCTTGCATCCTGCAGACCCTCGCGCAAATTGATTCGCGAACGCAACGCCGGCGCGATGCCAAACAGCAATCCGGTCAACAACGAAACCACCAGCGCAAACCCGAGGACTCGCCCGTCGATCGGAATACTCTCCACGCGAGGGATATTCAGATTTGAAACGGTGGGAGGAAACATGCGGACCAGCATGTTGACGCTCAAGGAAGCCAGGAACACCCCTAACGCGCCTCCCACCAAGCCCAATAGAATGCTCTCGGTGACGAACTGCTGCACCAGTCGCAACTGGCTAGCACCGAGCGCAGCGCGCACCGCAATTTCTCCACGCCGCTTTGCTGAGCGCGCCAGCAGCAGATTCGCCACGTTCGCGCAAGCGATCAGCAACACAAATCCGACTGCCCCCATCAGCGCCAGAAGTGCCGGCCGGATATCCCGCGTCTCCTCCTCCTCGACCGAGACCAGGTGCGCACCCTGCCCGGTGTTCGTGTCAGGGTGCAACGCCTCAATGCGAGCGGCAATCGTGGCGCTCTCTGCCTGCGCCTGTTGTTGAGAGATGGACGGTTTCAGTCGAGCCCACACTCGCAGGAAACGTGCGCTACGATCGTTCAAGGCTCCCGCCGGAACTACCATCGGGGTCCACAGTTCATTGTCAGGCACCGGGAAATAGAAGCCCTCCGGCATCACTCCGATCACGGTGTAGGGCTCACCGTTCAAACTGATGGCCTTCCCCAGAATTCCTGCGTTGCCGCCAAACCGCCGTTGCCACAAGCGATAGCTCAACACCACAACGTGGTCGTGGCCGAGGGTATCTTCTCCGGCGGAAAAAGTGCGCCCCATGACCGGATCCACTCCCAACAGGCTGAAGAAATTAGCCGACAACTGGTATCCGGGCAGCGATTCGGGGTCCCCGGCATTGGTCAGGTTGTAGACTTGGTCGGTCGAAGCGCCGATGTCTTCAAACGCTCGACTCTGACTGCGCAAGTCCTCAAAGTCAGCGGGAGCGATGGCGTCTACATCAATTCCCTTCTTCGGATTCGTACCCCAAATCTTGACGAGCGCGGCAGCGTTCTTGTACGGAAGCGGGCGCAACAGGACGGTATTGATCATGCTAAAGATAGCTGTGTTCGCGCCAATCCCCAGCGCCAGGGTGATGACCGCAACCGCGGTAAACCCCGGACTCTTGCGCAACTGGCGCACCGCGTAGCGAAGATCTTGAATCATGCCACTCACCGTTTGCGTCCTCCTACTCGTATCTCAACGCCACCACAGGATCGACCTTCGTGGCGCGGCGGGCTGGGACATAGCAGGCCGCGAGCGCGACCAGAGTCAGCAGCACGGCAACTCCAGCAAAAGTTAACGGATCCTTCGCACCGACTCCGTAGAGCAAACTGGCCATGAGCCGTGTGAGACCGAGCGCGGCCGCCAACCCAAGAGCCACCCCGAACCCGGCCAGCTTTCCTCCACGGCCCAAAATCAGACGCAAAATGTCCTGCGGCTGCGCGCCCAGAGCCATGCGCAAACCGATTTCGTGTCCGCGTTGTCCCACGACGTAAGAAACAACGCCGTAGATTCCCACGGCAGCAAGCAGAAGTGCCAATGCGGCGAAGACTACCAACAAAATCATTGAGAATCTTTGTCTGGCCACAGAATCGGCGATAAGAGAGTCCATCGTCTGCGCCCCAAAATTGACTTGCTGGTTGCTCATCTGCGCATTGATATGCCGGATCGAATCCAGAAGCCCCACGGAAGCGTTCCCTGCCCTTACGATCACGGCCGAGCCAGAAGGCGTCATGGCAATGAAGTCGTCGGGCATCTGCATGCATGGAATATAGAGTCCAGAGCGCAGCGACTGCTGATCGTCGCGACCTAACCCCCACTGGTTGACGTGCCCGACTACGCCCACGATCTCTGCTGGTTGGGCGAATCGATTCACATGGATGCGCTGGCCCACGGGATTCTGGTTGAGGAAATATTTCTGGGCAAAGACTTCATCGACCACGACGACGAGTGGCGAGTGCTCGTTATCCTGGGGAGTAAAGAACCGGCCGCGCAGCAGCGGAATTCCCATCGCCTTCAAATAGTCCGGTTCAACGATGTAGTCGATGGCCCAATTCATTTCGTTTTCATGTGTCGGCTTGGGCTGGCCGTCCAGCCAGAAGAGTTGTTCGTCGTCACCACTCAGCGGAATTGCTCCCCACGTCTGGGAAACCGCCTGGACTCCTGGGACGGCGGCGAGCCTGGCGTCAAAGTCACGAAATGCAGAGCGGATTGAGTCATGGGTTGTGCTCATCATCGACGGTGGAAGTGACAGCCCGAAGGTGAGCACGTTGTGTGGACTGAAACCTGGGTCCACGCTCCACAGCTTCGTCAGACTGCGGATGGTCAAACCTGCCCCAATCAGCAGCACGAGCGCGAGTGCTAACTCGACGACCACGAATACGCCCTGTGCGCGGTGTCGTGTTCCGCTCGCTCCCCGGCCTCCTTGCTTGAGCGTTTCGTGCAGATCTGGCTGGGATGTCTTCAGTGCCGGGGTCAGCCCGAAAAGAACACCCACGAGTAGAGAGATGCCGACCGTAAAGAACAGCACCTGAGGATCAAGTCCAACTTGCTCGGCGCGCGGCAGAGCAGCCGGCAAGACTCCGAGCGCTGCGCGCGTTCCCCACGCGGCCAGAAGCAAGCCCAGTCCTCCACCCGCCAAAGCGAGCAACACGCTTTCGGTGAGCAGCTGGCGCACGACTCGTCCCTGGCTCGCGCCCAGCGCCGCACGAACGGCGAACTCTCGAGTCCGGCCGGTCGCTCTCGCCAGCAACAGATTAGCGACATTCACGCACGCAATCAGAAGCACGAAGCCGACAGCGGCCAGAAGCACGAGTAACAGCGGCCGGACGTGCCCCACCATCTGCTCTTTGAGCGGATTGAGCTTTGCGCTGATGCCTTTGTCGGCATCCGGAAAGGCAGTCGCCAGGTTGCGTGTAACCGCGTCCATGTCGGCGCGCGCCTGCTCGACGGTCACGCCAGGTCTGAGCCGGCCGATGCCATGGATCCCCAACCCAGCTCCGCGTTGAAGCAGCAGGGGATTGCTCCACTGCGTGATAGGCACATACACGTCAGTTTCGCGGAAGCCCGGGATCTGCAAGTGAAAATCCGCAGGGATGACGCCCACGATGGTGTAGTCCCTGGCATCTAGAGTGATGCTCTTTCCCAGGATGTCTGCAGCAGAACTAAACTTGCGCTGCCATAATCCAGCGCTGATGAGAGCAACGGGGCCTGCGCCCACCTGATCTTCATCTTGGGAAAACGTACGGCCAACTGTCGGTCTCACGCCCAGCACGGGAAAGAAATCCGCGGAAATAAACTCTCCGCCCACCTGTTCGGCCTCGCCGAAGCCTGTCAGGCTGAAAGCGGAGATGCGCCCTACGGCCAGCGCGGAAAACGTGTGGTTATCCTTCTGCCAGTCGCGGAAGTTTGGATAGGAAACCGATCCGCCCTCAAAATTAGGCTTGTTCTCGTGCAGGGTCACCAACTGGTCTGGGTTCGGGAAAGGCAGCGGGCTCAGCAACACCCCATTGATCACGGAGAACAGCGCGGTATTGGCTCCGATGCCCAAAGCCAGAGTCACCACCGCCACCGCCGTGAACCCCGGACTCTTCACCAGCATGCGAAAGCCGTAGCGCAAATCGTGGAACAGAGTTTCCATGTCCACCTCGAAACTTTATTCGTAGCGCAATGCCACCATGGGATCGACTCTGGCCGCCCGCCATGCTGGCACCCCGCACGCAATCATCGACACAGCTCCGAGGAGCGCGATCACGCCGAAGTATGTGAGCGGGTCGAGCGGCGATACTCCGAACAGCAGCGCGGCGATGGTTTGACTCGCCGCCACAGCGCCCAGTAGTCCCAGCATGATGCCGATCGCTGTGAGCGCCATCCCCTGGCGGACGACCAGCGCGAGGATGTCGCGGCGTGACGCGCCCAGGGCCGATCGCACTCCGATCTCGCGGGTTCGCTCGGTGACGCTGCCGGACAGGACGCCATAGATTCCGGTCGCCGCCAATATCAAGGACACCAGGCCAAATGCCTCGAACAAAATCAACACAAAACTTCGTTCGGCTGCCGATGCGGCCAGCAGGTTGTCCATGGTGGCGACGCGCACGACCGGCTGACCCTTGTCCACCGACCAGATCGCGTTCTTGAGAGCGGGAGTGAGTGCGGCTACACCAACACCGGCACGGACTACCAGCGACAATGTTCCGTCCGCCCAATGCCACTGCGTGGTGGTGGCGTAGACAGCGTCGGAGTCGCCCAGGGCGAGCGACATTTGCTTCACGTCGCCCACCACGCCAACGACGGTAAAGCGCGTCGCGCTCGCTCCTCCGCCCACCTGAAGACGCTTTCCAACCGGGTCTTGACCAGGGAAACGGCGCTTCGCCAGCGACTCGCTGATGAGCATCACGCGAGGGGCTTCGGCCGTGTCCCGAGCGTCGAGCAAGCGGCCGCGACGCAGCGGGATCCCGAGCGTTGCGAAATAATCTGGCGTCACCGCGTATCGAAATACCGGGTAGCCGGTCTCCGGATCGTCGCCTTCGAAATGCGCGCCATAGACATCGGAGTCTCCGCTTAGCGGCAGCTGGCTGGTGAACGCAGCGGCAGTGACTCCGGGAACCTCCCGCACCGCGTCGAGGGCCTGGGCAAAAAACTGATGACAGACGCGGTCATCGTCGTACCGGCGTCCGTAGGTTTGCACTTGCATAGTGAGCACGCCTGATCCATCGAAGCCCGGAGACACCGCGAATAACCGTCGCAAACTGTGGAGCAGCAACCCCGCGCTCACCAGCAATACCAGCGCAAGCGCGACTTCGGCGATGGCGAACAGGCGACGCGTCAACTGGTGATGTCCGGCTGTACGCTGTGAGCCTTCCTGCACTCCCAGCTGCAAGTCGCCGCGGGCGGCTTGCCGTGCCGGAATCAGCCCGACAACCAGGCCAATCAGCGCGGTGATGCCGAGCGCAAAGACGAAAACCGTGCCATCAAGGCGGATCGCATCCACTCGCGGCAGATCCGCCGGACTGAGCGCCACCAGTGCGCGTATACCCGCTTGCGCCACCATCAATCCGACAGCGCCGCCCAGAACGGCAAGCAGCAGACTCTCCGTGATCAGTTGCCGGACCAGTCGCGATCGTCCCGCACCCAATGCGACCCGCATAGAAAATTCGCTGCGGCGCTGCGCGCTGCGCGCCAGCAGGAGGTTCGACACATTCACGCAGGCGATCAGCAACACCAGCAGCACTGCCCCGAAAACCGCCAGCAGCGCGGGCTTGACGCCACGAGTGATTTCATCTTGCAGCGAGTTGACGATGAACTCATGCGCCAGAGATACAAAATTGGGCCGGGGAAATTCCGGCACCGGTGTGTGCGCAATCGAATTGAGATCACTGCGCGCTTGTTCCACGCTGACCACCGCTCGCACCCTCCCCACCATTCGCAGGTGATGTCCCCACTCTCTCGAATGAACCTCAGCAATGTTCCCGCTGTCGTACTGCAAGGGCGACCAGACTTCAGCGGAGGGAGCGAGGACATTGTCGAACGAGCGCGGCATAACGCCGATGACGGTATAGCTCTCGCCGTCGAGTTTCACCGGGTGGCCGATAATCGTGCTATCAGCGCCGAAGCGCCGCCGCCACAGCCCGTCGCCCAGGATCACCACCCTTGGGCCGTTGAGCACATCGTCCGCGGCCTGGAAATCGCGCCCCAGGGCCGGTGACACTCCCAGCGCGCGGAGATAGCCTGCGCTTACCTGTTGCCCATCGAATCGCTCCGGCTGGTCTCCTAGGGTGAGAGTCGGCTGCCACGGTTTCACCACCGCGATCGCGTCGAGCGATCGATTCCGTTCGGCCACTTCCTGATACGTGTGAAAGGCTTGGGGAATCCTGGATCCGTCCTCCCCGGCGTACCAGATCATCATGATCCGGTTGGCAGTCGGATACGGCAGGGGCTCGAACAGGATCGGGTTGATTGTGCTGAAGATGGCGGTCGTGCCTCCGATGCCGAGTGCCAGGATGGCGATCGCCGTGCACGCAAAGCCTGGACTCTTGCGCAACTGGCGCACCGCGTAGCGAAGATCTTGCAGCAGTCCGGTCATTGCAGTCTCCTTACTCGTACCTCAGCGCGACCATGGGATCGATCTTGGTTGCCCGGCGCGTAGGAATATAGGTGGCCACGCACGCAATGGTGGCCAGCAAAAGCGAAACTCCCACGTAGGTGAATGGATCGGTGGACGTAATGCCAACGAGAAAATTGCCAACCAGACGGCCCGCCGCGAGCGCGGCGAACAAGCCAACGGTCAGGCCTAATGCGACAATCAACGCCCCGCGGAGTCCGATCATCCTGAGAATGTCGCGACGCTGAGCTCCCAGCGCCATCCGGACACCAATCTCTTGAGTACGTTGGCTGACGGCGTAAGACATCACTCCGTACACTCCGACGACGGCGAGAATCAACCCCAGCAAGCCCAAGGCCGCCGCCAGGCTCGCCCCAAGTTCGAAGAACAGCAAGCCATTCCCTCCGTGAAGGGCTTCCGTCATGGTACGCACGCCATATACCGGAATCGCCGGCGCCAGCGACTGTGCGATCGCCCTTACTTCCGAGACTGTGTCTTGCACACTTCGTTGCGAGCGTATTTGCAGCGTCTCCGTCGACGCGTAACTCTGCGCCAGCGGCAGATAGAAGATCGGCTCGAAGTCCCCATAAAGCTGGTTCATTCGACCGTTTCTAACCACACCCACAATGGTCACCGGATGCTTTGGATCAGACGTGATCGTGAAGGATTTTCCCAGCGAATCCTGGCCCGGCCAAAAATGTTCCGCCATGGCATGGTTGATCACCGCGACGTGGGGCGCGTTCTCGTTGTCCGCATCGGTGAAATCACGGCCGCGGTTCAGCGCCATTCGCATGGTCGTGAAATAGTCCGGGGACACCGCATTGAATTCAGCATGAGGCGCTTCCTGGTTGGAGGAGGTTACGTACTCGGGAATCGCCAGGTCGCTGCCCTGGACGGAGTCACTGAGCGGAACCACCAATGCAAGGCTGGCAGACTGCACTCCGGGCAAAGCACGCGTGCGCTCCAGCATCGTTCGATAAAAAGCCCGGCCCTGCGCTTCCGCATAGCCAATCTCATTCGGGTCGAGCGTCAAATTGAGGACATGCTGGGGATCGAACCCTAAATCGCTGTTCTGCACACCACGAAGACTGCGCACAAACAGTCCTGCAACAATCAGCAAAGTCAACGACCCGCCAACCTGGACCGCGACCAGGACGTCGCGCAAACGCTGGCGCCCACCGGTCGATGTGCGTCCGCCTTCGTGCAGAACGTCCTGCAGGTTCCCACGCGAGACGCGAACTGCGGGCACGACGACAACGAACGCTGCGGTTAGCACCGCTGCCGCGAAGGCGTAAGCAAAAACATGCCAGTTGAAATCGAAGTCGAGCACGATTGGCAACTCACTTTGCATCGATACAGAGCCGAGCACGCGTACTCCAGCCAGGCCGAGCAGGACTCCCACTCCGCTACTGAGAGCTGCCACAAACAGACTCTCGGTGAGCAGTTGGCGCACTAACCGGCCGCTCCCAGCGCCCAGGGCAGCACGCACCGCCATCTCGCGCTGGCGCGTAGCGGCGCGAACCAGAAAAAGGTTCGCGACGTTCACGCAAGCCAGGGCCAGCACCAGGGCAGCAAGAGTCAGGAACAGAGCCGCCAGCTTGGGAAAGGGATTCGCCCCGCCTATGATTCCGGGCGGACGCAAAGGATCGGCGTACAGCTCGCCAATTCCGCGATCTCTGGGATACTGCTTCAGCAGGCGCTGGCCCACGACAGCGAGTTCCGACTGGACGTGTTTGCTCTGCCCGCCGGGCTTCGACCGTGCGAGGGCGAGCATGCTGCGAGTGCCGGGATTAGTCAGGAAGTCGCCAGCCACTCCCCTCTCGATCAGGAACATGCTCAGCGGAAGATAAGCCTGGATCTCAAGAAGGGGAGTCGGTCCAAGAAACCCTTTCGGCGTCACGCCGATCACCGTGACCGGATGGCCGTTAATCGAGACGGCTTTCCCGACAACCGTGAGATCACCGCCGAAGCGAGTCTGCCAATAGTTGTAGCTGAGAACGACGACCGGGTCCGCACCTGCGGCCTTGCCTTCGGTGCTCAAAATAAAACGGCCAGTGGCGGGCGCAATGCCCAGCAGCGAGAAGAAATCGCCGCCGACGTACGCCGTCTGAACCGGTTTGGTTGTTCCGTCTGCGGTCAGGCCACTTTGTGAGTTTTGCGCGCCCGCCAGGCCGCCAAAAATAAAGGGCGTTATGCCCGAAAACACATCGGTGGTTTGCTTTTGAAGGTCTCCCAACTCCGCATAAGAGAATTGAAGCTCAGCACTTCCACCAGGCCGGGCAAAAACCAGGACATGCATCTGCTGCGGATCTTTGATGGGCAGAGACCGCAGGATCAGCCAATCCACCATGCTGAAGATTGCAGTGTTGGCCCCTATGCCGAGTCCAAGGGTCAACACGACAACCAGGAAAAACGCGGGGCTCTTGCGCAGCTGACGCGCCGCATAGCGAACGTCTTGCAGCAAGCTGGCCATCTTCTTGATCTCCTCGTTACTCGTACCGCAACGCCACCATGGGATCGACCTTCGCTCCGCTCAGTGCAGGCACTGCCGCTGCCACGCACGCGACCAGCCCCAGCACAGCAACCGCGATCGCAAGCGTAAATAAGTCGGCGGGCGCTACTCCGAACAGCAAGCTGCGCAGCGCCTGCGCCGCTGCGATGGCGCTCGCTACGCCAATCACCGTGCCGATCCCTGTCAGTCGCAGAGCGTAACCAATGACCATCCGAAAAATTGCTCGGCGCTGCGCTCCCAAGGCCATCCGAACACCAATCTCCGGGATGCGCCGCCCCACGAGAAAGGCCATCAGTCCATAGATCCCGACCGCCGCCAGCAGAAGGCCCAATCCGCCCATAACGCCAATTAGCCCCGCCATGACTCGCTCTTCGTAGAGCGCCTCCCGCATGTGCTCTCGCAATGTCACGAGAGAAATAATGGGTACTCCGCGGTTGAGTTCGCGTAGTGCTCTTCGCACCGCAGGGGCCAGTACCCCCGGATTGACGCTGGTTTTCACTGCCATCGCCAGTTCGCCGTATTCATCGCTTCTCATGGGCAGAAACAGGTAGGGCATTCGATCTTCACGCACGTCGTTGTACTTCCCGTCTTCAGCAACTCCGATTACCTCGTACTCCTCTCCGTCTGTCCGCCCCAGGTGAACACGTTGCCCCACGGGATCTCCATTTGGCCAGAAGCGATTTGCCATGGCTTGATTCACCACCATGACACGGGCATCCGCATCCAAGTCGTGTTGCTCGATGGCGCGGCCACGCACGAGTTGGGTACCCATTACCGAAAAGTATCCCTCCCCTACGGGGTCAAAATTGATGGTGGCGCCTTCAGCGCCGGCGCTGGCCGGGTTCCCAGGAAGAAAGACCTTGCGCGTCGCACCGCCGCCACTCATCCCGAACGGAAATCGCATAGCGATGGTGGTCGCCGTCACTCAGGGTAGCGCCTGTAGACGTCGGCGCGCCTCGACCACGAACGCCATGCTGGCCTTTTCGCCCTTCGTGCCGAAGTCCGGCACCAACTCCATGATGAGCATATTCTGATGCGCATTGAAGCCGGGATCGAGGGCGAGCGCTTTTGTCACCGTCCGCACCAGCAGGCCGCTGCACACAACCATCACCAAAGAGAGAGCAGCCTGCGTGACGATAAGCGCGCTTCTAAGCGTTCGCCGTGCACCTCCGGTGTATGCGCTGGATTGCTTGAGAACGGCGGCTGGCGTCACGTTTGTGGTCTGCAGCACCGGAACCAACCCGAAAAAAAACAAAGAAGCCAGCGCCGTTCCCAGCGCAAATAACAGGGCACGCGAATTCAGATGTGCGTCGATCGCAATGGGAAAGCTAGTCTGCGGCAATAAGGTTGGGAGTTCGTTAAGGACAAAGTTTCCCACGAACAACGCCGCCACCGTGGCAGCAGCTGCCAGCAGGGCGGTTTCGACGAGTAACTGGCGAACGACCTTTCCCCGTGAAGCGCCCAAGGCAAGCCGCGTTGCAATCTCCTTCCGCCGATACTCCCCGCGCGCAATCAAGAGCCCGGCCACGTTGGCGCACGCGACCAACAGCACCAATGCCGCTATGCCCAGCAGTGCCAATCCGATGTTCGCGACTCCACCCCGCGTCGAATCTTCCGCAACCATTGTCATTCTGCGTCCGGCATCGGACGCCGGATAAGAATTGGCCAATGCGGCAGCAACAGTTCCCAATTCTGCTTTGGCTTGTTGCAGAATGACGCCCTCCCGCAATCGTCCGAACAGTTCGTATTGGCGCGATCCCCGGATGGTCTGCTTTTCGCGCTCGCCCGTGAGTTGCTGCCATGTCGGCATTGGAATCCAGAGGTCCGGCACCACTAGCGCCTCTGAGCCTCGGAAGCCTCGCGGCAGAACACCCAGTACAGTCACGGGCTGGTTGTCGACGATGACTGTCCGTCCCGGAAGTTCCGTATCGCCATTGAACTGTTGCCGCCAGAATGGGTAACTGAGCACAACCGACGGTG
>Ga0116218_1002154_pt1 | contig 11259 bp, 8 predicted proteins | sample Sb_taG_2_FD_88966 | JGI IMG/M metagenome (GOLD analysis project Ga0116218, IMG submission 88966) | Peat soil microbial communities from Weissenstadt, Germany - Sb_50d_5_LS metaG | ecosystem: Environmental > Terrestrial > Soil > Wetlands > Peat | place: Germany: Weissenstadt | collected 2010-09-21 | reverse complement strand
GATCAGCGCAGCAACGGAGGGCAGCACGAACGCGAGGGGCAGCGCGGACGCGACGACAAGCAGACCTGCCGCCCAGCGCGACAGAATGCCGGCTCGCAGCGTCGCGATGCCAAACAGGATGCCGCCGAGGATATAGCCGATCCCGACGATCGAATAGATCGCTGGGAGGGCTCCGAGGTTCACGCCGCTCACGGGCCCATTGGGGCTCCTCAGGAGGTTATCCACAAATCTGGGCGCCGTGGTTGCCAACAGCGGCAGGATAAAGGCTGTGGCGAACACAAAGGCCGACTGGAGCGCCCAACTGAGGCTCAGCAGGAGATAGCCTGCCAGACCAGTCCACCCGGTCTCTTTCACTTGCCTGGCATAGAGCCCTGTCCAGCTCAGTAGGAAGAGGAGGCACATGGCGTACTTCAAGGGGGTGATGATTGCCCAGGCACTGGTCGTGACGGACGAAAGCACTTCAGGTGGCTGGATTGGCTGATATGCTGCGAAAATGAGCCCTGCCAAGATCGCTGCTACACCGCTCCACCGGATGAGCTTCGAGGGTGTTATCTTCATTTTGCTCTCCTTCGTGACTGAGGTCTCGCGATTGGTATTCATCTGTGTGTCTCCTTTCAGGGTTGCAGTCTGCTTGATTGCACTCGTTTGTTCATTGGTAGCCATCGTTTTTTTCTCCTTGCTGATTCTTTCTGATACTGACACGCTCAATGCACTTGAACGTGGCCTCGAACTGTGGTCGCCGATCCTGTTCCCAGGGTGTGAAAAAGACGAGAAATGTATCAAGGGCAGTTCTCCTTTCTCAGCCACTTGCCTCAACTCAGTCTTTGACATCTTTCGCATCGACCTGGTCGGTTTTGACGCGGGTTACCGAGAGTAATGGCACGCCTAAATCACGCACTTTCCTGAGCAAGCCATACAACGCGGCCTGATCGACGACCGGGCCAGAGATGGCGGTGGTCCCATTGGGCAACGGAGTGATGGTCAATCCATCGAACCAGTTGACCCAGTTCGGGTTCAGGTGGCCCTTGACGGTAATCTGGTAGAATTCCTGTGGCATGCTCGTTTTCTTCTCCATGCACGTAAAGGTAATGATCTCTCTCCTGGTTGCCAACGATGTCTTTCACACGCGCATCGTTGTTGTAGGAAGTGTATCAGGACAGGAGGGAGGTTTGGACCCATCAAAAGGTGGTAATGGGGGGTGGAAGTTTTTCCGTGCTGATGAGGAGGGGGTGGATGCAGGCGGGGATGGGAGGTGGCTACTGTGTATTCCGAGAGCCAACGGCGCATGCACGCCTACCGCTTCGCGGTCAGGCTCTCGGTTCAGAAGACTCGGAGAGCAGGTGGAGTGCTCTGGCGCGTGCCACCGCCTGGGTGCGGCTCTCCACCTGGAGCTTACCGTAGATGGTATTGACATACGATTTGACGGTGCTCAATGCCAGGACGAGCCGGGCCGCAATCGCACGATTGGAGAGGCCAGCCGCAATGAGGCGCAGTACTTCCAATTCGCGCTCGGTCAGCGGGTCGAGCAGCGATTGGGCAGGCGCTGGTGCAGAGGGTGCAGTTGGGGAGGTCAAATCCTGAACCCGTTCTCTGCGCAGCAGTGCGAGGAGCCGTTCGATGTAGGCCAGGGGAACGCTCGTCAAGGCGGCACGGGGTCGTTTCCGCGAATGCTCGTGGAGACGCGCGAGCAGGACCGCCATGGGTGGGCCTTCATCTATAAAGATTCGAACGTAGCCCTCCGGCTCTGCCAGCGTCAGGGCGCGGGAGAGCGGCACAAGAGCAGCAGAAATATCGCCTTGCTCCTGGTGAGCGAGTGCCTGCACGATCAGGATTTCGATCGTTCTTCCCATCCGCTCCCCTGCTTCCGCTGCTTGCAGGAGGCGCTCGAGTAGTCCCATGGCATCTCGAAGGGAGCGGTCTGTCCGATCGCTCGTATACTGAGCCAGGAGCACCCTGGCCAGGGTGATGTGCTCGAACTCGTGTAGGTAGCTCAGGTCGTCATGGGCGGACAGTCCCTGCTCACGTGCCCAGACGAGGGCTTCACCCACCCTCCCTTGCGCGACCCATATCCGTGTCACGAGCGCAGCTATAGGGCGCACATTGGGGAAGAAGTCGCTTACATACAGACGTTCTGCCTCCTGGAGCAGGTCGAGCGCGCCGTCCAGATCTCCATGGGCCTCCCATATGCGAGCCATCGCCACGCGCCAGCGATACCGGTTCTGCGGTAAACCAATGTGCTCACCCAGTTCCTTACTCTGCGCCAGGAGTTGCGTCGCGGCATGTAGATCGTTCCACTCACGTTGGAGCTCGCTCATTCCCACATACATATCTGGCGCTCCCCGCAGCGGAATCCCGCTCTGCTCTGTCGCAAGCTGCAATCCCCGCTCATAGGTGCTCATTGCCTCGCGCAGACGACCTTGTGAAATCCGTATATCAGCCAGGGCGATAGAGCAGCCGAGTGCGTCAGAGAGATACCCAGCCCGCTGCACCCGAGCCATGCACTCGGCGTAGAACCGGTGCGCGGCCTCGAGATCCCCACTCGTCCAATATGCTAGCCCCAGGAATCCCGCTGCCGAGCCGCGCCAGTGATCGTCGTCCTCAGGAACGAGGTCAAGCGCCCGTCGGGCGTATTTCATGGTGTTGGCCACATCGCCCAAAGCCAGGGCAATTGCGGCACGGTAAACGGCGATATTACCCGCTAGACCTCGAAATTCCTCTTCATCCACGACGACCAACTCAGCCGATGAGGTGAGCTTGCGCTCACCCATGTCTGTTTTTGTGTCCAACCACTGTTCGGCGTCCCGCAGTCGGGCCTCAACGCCTTCGAGTTCGCCGTGAAGCAGTAACGCCCCGGCATAGTGAACGCTAAGTACGGGCCTGGCGCGCACCAGCTCGTAGGGGAGCGCCTTGAGCCAGCCAAGCACCCTGGCCTCCTGTCTGCTCCGGGCCATGGCTGGAATTGCCATCTCGACCAGGTCCGCCGCTCGCCCGAAATCAAAGGCTTCCAGCGCGTGGCGGATCGCATCGGCCTCCGAACCATGCTGCTCGTACCACGCGCTCGCGCGCCGGTGCAGCGTAGCTACCTGATTGGGCTGCTCTGCCATCAAATGCGCAGAGAGCACTTCGGCAAAGAGGTGGTGGTAGCGATACCAGTGCCTCTTGTCATCGAGCGGAACGACAAAGAAGTTGCCGCGCTCCAGGGCCTCCAACCGGACGTTGCCTTCCTTCTGGCCGGTGACGGCATCGCACAGCGAACCACTCAACCGGTCAAGAATGGAGGTCTGGAGTAAGAAGCTGCGGACAGATTCGGGCTGACGGTGGAGGACCTCTTCGACCAGATAGTCCACAATATACCGATCGTCTCCAGCAAATGCCTGGATGAACCCGTGAACATCCTGGCGGCCCTGCATGGAAAGCGCGGCTAATTGCAGGCCGGCAATCCAGCCTTCGGTGTGATCTTCTAGCGCGGCGATGTCTTCCGCAGAGAGGCTGAGACCCATCACCTGGCTAAGAAATTCGGAGGCTTCGGAGGCGGTAAAACGTAAGTCGGCGGCGCGCACTTCGGTCAATTGACCCTGGGCGCGTAATCGGGCCAGGGGTAACTGTGGATCTTCGCGGGTGGCAATAACCAGGTGCATCTGCGGGGGCAGGTGCTCGACGAGATAGGTGAGGGCATCGTCAACCGATTTGGCATCAATCACGTGGTAGTCGTCAAGGACGAGGACGAAATGGTCCGGGAGCGCGGCGATCTCATTGAGCAGGGTCATCAGGATTGCTTCGAGTGGCGGTGGCTGAGGGGATTGAAGCACACCCAACACCCCTTCCCCAATAGTGGCCGCAATCGTTTGTAAAGCAGCGACGAGGTACATCAGAAAGCGTGCGGGGTCGTTCTCCCCTTCGTCCAGCGAAAGCCAGGCGGTCGGTCGCTCAATGACGGCGACCCATGCACTGACCAGCGTGGTTTTCCCAAAGCCAGCGGGGGCAGCGATGAGGATCAGTTTGCGGTGCAGACCCTCGTTCAGCCGCTCGAGTAGCCGAGGGCGGCTGACCACGTGAGGTCGAAGCCGAGGGAGATACAGTTTCGTGGCGAGAATGGACGTAGGCATGCTGGCTTATTTTCCTTCTGACGGTTCACATGAGCGCGAGTAAAAGAGTACTACCCTAGGGCGCCATTGTTCCATCTACTCAACTCCATATATGCTTTTCCGTTTGAACAGTCGATTCTAACCAACGAGCTGCAGAAACACCGGGGTCTCCAATTGGATCAGCGTTCCCTCTTCTGGCAGCAGCGTCGTGGTCGTATCACCCAGATTAAGCAAGGTCCACCGCTTGCCGTCCCAGTCGAGCGGCGCGTTGGCATGAAGCGTGGTGAGGTGTGCGCCTTCCATCCGCCCAAAGGGAGTGCTGCCCTGATGGGGTGCTAGACACTTTTGCCCAAAGCATACCCAATTCTTGAACCAAAAACAAGGTGTTGACGCAATTTTATGGTCTTTCCGACACCCTTTCTTTTACATCGCTTGACATCTTCATATCTCCATGATATATATCTAATAGATATATATCATGGAGATATGAAGTTATGGCTAAAGAAAACAAAAGTAAATATGCTTTACTTGGCATACTCAGTATGTGTCCAGGATCAGGTTATGATATCAAAAAGTTCATGGAGCAGAGCACAAGTAACTTTTGGAGCGAGAGCTATGGGCAAATCTACCCAATACTTAAGCAACTGGTAGAGGAAGGTCTTGCAACCAGTCATACTGAGAAACAAGAAGGCAAACCAGAACGCTACGTTTATACGTTGACTGACAAAGGGCTTGAAGAACTGCGACATTGGCTCACTGAACCAATCGAGCATACAGTTGAGCGTAATGAATTGTTACTCAAGCTATTGTTTGGGAAGGAGAATAGCATTGCCGATAACATTGAGCATGTCAAGCAATTTCGCATATTGCAGGAGCAGCTCTTGCAAAAGTATCGGGGTATAGAAACGTATTTGAAGGCGAACTGTGTCGATGATGCGGAACAAATTTACTCGTTGATCACTTTAAGATATGGCATTCTCAGGTGCCAGGCTTTAGTGACCTGGTGTGAAGAGACTATTGACAAGTTAAGTGTATTCGCAGAAAAAAATGAGGCTGTAAAGCAGTAATGTGATGCTACTTCACATTGTACGTTTCTGAAAGGAGTTATTCATCGTGGCTAGAGTGATGCCAGGAAGATATACCGCGCAGACCGATGAACCATTCGTTGTATTCATGATTGGCATGCGCATCAACAAATTCTTTGCCTTTCGTAAATGGATCCCTGTTGCCAGGGCAATGGGGCCAATGTTGCGCACGTTATACCAGCATCCTGAAAAAGGTTTTCTGGGAGCGGAGTTCTTCTTGAATTTACGCGGACCTGTGCTCATTCAGTACTGGCGATCATTTGCGGATCTAGAAAAGTTTGCCAGGGATAAGTCTGATCCGCATCTAAGCGCATGGAGGCGATTCAATAAGGCAATTGGTTCAGATGGTAGTGTAGGTATCTGGCACGAGACTTATCTGGTCGAGCCAGGCAAGTATGAAGCTGTCTATGGCAATATGCCGGTTTTTGGATTAGCTTCTGCAACCAATCATGTACCTGCTGTTGGCCGTCGCGAGACGGCACGCCGCCGACTTGGCGGCGAGAATGAGCCAGCGATTGCATCACCAACATAGTTTGTTATAAACCATGCATATTCTCAGCGTCTTTGGTAAACAACCCTGGTGGTGTCTTTTGTGGAACAATTACCTTGAGGATTCCAGGAGCGACGCTCAATTCAGCTGGAGTATAGCCTCCTGCTTCTCCATCAATTTGATAGGGAATCGGCGCAGGCGTTTCTATTTTTAAGGTTTTAAATGTATCATAGCGTACCCAGAGACTGCGTTGTGACCTGCGCAAGATAAAGTCTCTAGCTACTATAAGTCGTCCCCACATATTGCGTTTACGCACAATACACAGATCGAGTAATCCATCATCACACTTTGCCTGCCAGGTAAATTTGACCGCACCTGCATAGAGTTGGGTGTTGCCTACGAAGATTTGCAGAGCACGAGTTTTTACGACGTATTTATCGATTTGGGCAACGACTGGAAAGCCCCGATATCCAGGTCCAAGCCATAAAACAGCCAGGGTATAACCGAGAATACCAAGACGTTTGAGAGGTTTGTGTTCAACTGCCTGGGTCACCTCTCCGTCGAAACCAATCCCGACCATCAGCAGAAAGTAGCGACCATTGATGCACCCAAGATCAATACGACGTGTTTGTCCATTCACCAGTACGTTGCGCGCTCGTGCATCGTCTAACGGGATACCTAATTCTCTTGCCCAAACGTTGACAGTCCCACTGGGAAGAACCCCTAAAGCAGTTTCACTGCCCGCTAACCCCTGAATAATCTCATTAATTGTGCCGTCACCGCCTGCAGCAATCACAAGGTTGACCTGCTGCTTGACCGCCTTTCTGGCCAGATTCTCTCCATCGCCTGCTGCTTGCGTGTACCAGATTTCCGCTTTCCAGCCTTGTTTACGCAGAAATGCTAGCGTTTCGTCAAAGTTGCGGTTCGGATGTGGAAAGCCCGCGTTCCCTGATGTAGGATTAGCGATGATAACGGCAAAAAACTGTGAAGAGTCAGAAGAGTGCGACATATTCTCCAGTTCGTCCAATTGCATCTTCGTTCTCTCCTGTCGATTTTACTGAAACGAGGGAATATCAATCTACTCGCGGTACGCGAGCTAGAATCTCTGAAACAACCTCATAATTAATTGTACCCAATCTTTGGGCTACCTGCTCGGCAGTAAGGCTGGCTGCTCCCTGTTGGCCTATCAGGACGACTTCGTCACCTACTCTGACATTGGTGATATGTGTAATATCTATAATACACTGATCCATACAAACTCGTCCAAGCAACGGTGCCTCTTGTTCATGAACTAGCACATATCCCCAATTTGTGGGGGCTCGTCGAAATCCATCAGCATACCCGACTGGCAAGATCGCTACACGCGTTGGCTGATCCGTTATGTAGGTGCATCCATAACTGATGCTTTCTCCCTCTGGAATGTCTTTCACCTGAGCCACCTGGGTTTTGAACGAAAGTGCCGGTCGAAATTCTTCTGGCAGCGGTACTTCAGAAGATGGGTCTAATCCATATAATGCAATTCCCGGGCGAACCATATCGAAATGAGCTTCAGGCAGGTTGAAGATAGCAGCGCTATTTGCCGCATGTATCAACGATGGTAGCCTCTGCTTTTCTTCGATACTCCGCAAGACGTGCTTGAATCTGGTAAGTTGCATTCTTGCGTGTGTTTGATCTTGCGTATCGGCCATCGCAAAATGCGTAAAGATTCCTTCAAACTCCAGACGCGGCAGTGAGCTAATTTCGAGTAATAACTCTACAATCTCATGAATATGCTCTGCTCGGATACCCAGTCGTCCCATACCTGTATCAACTTTCACATGCACCTTGACCGTCTGTTTCAATGCCTGCGCTGCACGCGAAAGAGCCTGGGCAGCTTCAATCGAATAGAGTGTAAGAGTTAGACGCAGGCGAACCGCTTCGCGCATTTGCCAGTGAGGCACATAACCAAATACCAGAATAGGCGCGTGAATGCCTGCTTCGCGTAATGGAATGGCCTCGCTCAGGGTAGCTACTCCTAGCAAGCTGGCGCCGTTTTGCAATACAGTACGGGCTACCTTCAATGCTCCATGTCCGTAAGCATCAGCTTTGAGGCTGGCCAGGATGCGTACGTTTGGCCCAATCAGCGACTGAATCTGGCGCGTGTTGTGTGCTATGGCACTTAGATCGATTTCAACCCAGGTGGGCCGGTCAGGACGCATGACTACTATCTGTTTCCAGCCGGGTGTCTGTCGCACCAGTTGTTCGCGTGCCTGTTCGGGTTGTGCCAATAATAATTCGGTTACACGTTCCATGCGTGTCTCTTCGGATCCTTTGATAAGGATTGAGGGCCGATAAATCGGCGATGGGCGCGATAAATCGGCCCCTACGGAGGGTTGGGTTGTTTTGGTAAAATCAATTGATAGGGATGTGGTTGATAGATCGGCTTGTTCAAGCAGGTTTTTTGTTGCTTGAGCTGCGTCTTCAGGGGTTGAGGAGATGATAATATGCTCTGACGATAGACCTGCTTTGTGAGCAGACTCAGCAATTAGGGAGGCTTTTTCGCCACGAAGTATGAGGTAATCAACGCATTGAACTGCTTTTTGCCCCACTAAGCGATGAGCCTCCTCTTCAAAGTCACCCAGGCGTAGCATGTCGCCAAGTACTGCGATGCGACAACCTGTAGGGAGTGCTTTGAGGGTCTCCAATCCTGCAATGACCGATGCGGGTACCGCGTTGTGCGTGTCATCAAGTAGCCTGGCACCCTCAAAACCCTCAAGGGGATTCAGCCTCCCAGGCAACGGGCGTACATTTGCAAGTGCATCTTGTATCTCCGCTGATCTCAAGCCACAATGTCTGCCAACAGCGTAGGCCGCCAGCATCGTCGATGCGTGATGCTCTCCCAACAAATGCGACTGAAAATGGAGAGTTGATGGGTGAGATATGTAGGGGCGACCCTCGCGTTCGCCCGGGTGCTCTGCTGTATCACTCGCAACAGGTAGATCAAATCGTATGCCGTCCCAGGTCACTTGCATGTTCTGGGCCATTGATGGCTGAAACGTTTTGATAGAAGCTGCCAACTTTCCATCTGCGTGCGCGATTACGCCCTGAATCAAGGCATCGTCAGCATTCACAAAGGCAACTCCTCCACGCGGAAGAGCGGCAAGAAGCGTGCCAAATTCTGATGCCAGGCACTCAACTGTGCCAAAATACTGGAGCTGTGCCGGACTTATATTGGTAAGCACACGGATTGAGGGTCGAGCAATCTCGCATAACGCTATAATTTCGCCTGGATGATCGCATGCTAACTCCAGAACAGCATATTCGTGCCGTTCTTCAAGCCGACCAAGCGAGAGAGGTAAACCTAGCAAGTCGTTATAGTTTTGCCAGCTTTTAAATGTAGCAAAGTTACTGGAGAGAACTGCGGCAATTGCCTCTTTCGTGCTGGTTTTGCCAGTACTGCCGGTGACAGCGATTACTGTTGGGCGCCACAGATCGAGTATGTAATGTGCGTATTGTTGCAAGGCAAGGCGCGTATCTTCTACAGCGATGATTGCAATATGCGCCTCAAACAGCGTAGCTTGCACTTCCTCTGATAACGAATCGAGGAAATGTCGTTCTAGTAGCAATCCGCTCGTGCCTCGCTTAACTGCGTCAAGCAAGTAATCGTGACCGTCGCCCCATTCACCGCGTACAGCTACAAATAGCTCGCCTGGAATTAACTGCCGGGTATCATGGCTGAAGGCATCAAAATGGTTCTGTTTGCCAGTAGTAAGTAGAACTGCATTAGTTGCCTTACATAAGTGGTTGAGGTAGATCATCTTGTCTCCGAATACTATCTTGCCAAAAAGAACTGAGTTTAGCTACCTTTTTATTCCTTCCAGTTTGGTCATCGTACATTTTAACATTATGAACAACTATCAAAAACGGCTCTAAAGAAAAAATTGTGCAATGTCGCTTCTCTCACTTTTGTCATTTGCAAAGAATATAATCTTTTAAAATGTGATAGATATCTCATGAGGGAAGAGAGGAACGCCCATGAGTGATCGAGATTCTGCACGAGCCCCTGCAATATTACGACCCTTAAATAACGATAAAGAGGCATGGGAAGCGTATTGGCTTCATCAAGGTCAACCCTGGCGCACAGAGCCGGAAATTGATCTAGAACGACAGAAATATCTTGATGAGCGCCGTCAAATCACGCCTGTTATGAAGGAAAGCATTTATCCCTTTAAGGATATCAAACTAACCCGTGCAGATGTCGAATGGCTGCTGGCAACACATGAAAACGGACGGGGACCTGTCGATTGGACCGATACAAGCCAGAGGACACGTGAGGGGATAGACCTGTGTGGTGCTGATCTGTGCTATGTTGATCTCCGTCACCTTCCACTCACACGTTTACATGCTGGACTGTCTTTTGATCTGCATCCAAGCAAAGAAGAACGCAATAAAGCAGCAATACGTCTGGAAGGCGCTGACCTTCGCTATGCCCACTTGGAAGGAGCCAACTTGATCTGGGCCAATTTGAAGGATGCCGATATATGGCGAGCGAATTTGGAGGAAGCCGATCTCCATAAAGCGCGTTTACATAGAGCATACCTTATCGAGGCACATTTAGAGAACACGGACCTCAGCAGAGCACACCTGGAAGGAGTTGAATTAGAAAATGTCTTTTTAGCAGATACAAGGCGTATTGGTCCTCGAATAGTTGATGCACACTGGGATGGAACGAACCTCGCTGTTGTCGACTGGTCGCAAATAAGCATGCTTGGTGATGAAAATGAGGCGAGACAAAAGCGGACATCTGACGGTAGGAAGAAAGAGAAAAACGTACGTCTGAAGGAATTCCAGGTAGCAGTCCGAGCAAGTCGGCAATTTGCAGTTGCGCTCCAAGCAGGAGGTCTTAACGAAGTAGCCGCTCGTTTCGCCTACCATGCTCAGAAACTGCAACGAATTGTATTACGTCGACAAAGAAAATTCGGTCAGTATCTTTTTTCAGGGTTTCTTGATCTGCTCGCGGGCTATGGCTATAGGCCAGGACGGAGTATCTTCTGGTATCTGGTTATTATCTTTGGCTTTGCATTAACCTATCATGCACTCGGACAGCTTTCTTTGTACCCTCCAGATGCTCTTGTATTCAGCCTAACCTCATTTCATGGACGAGGATTTTTTCCTGGTCTAGGAAATGAAGCATCTCTACACAACCCATTAGTGATGCTCGCTGCTATAGAGGCTGTTATAGGTTTGTTCATTGAGATTAGCTTCATTGCGACATTTACGAAACGATTCTTCGGGAGTTAGCTAAAAACATGTATACCATTATGGGTATGGATAGGCTTCATTTGACACCTGGGCAACGCTCACTTGCGCTAGCAGGCGGTCTATTCCCTGTTGCAGGCGAGCAGGGTGCGGGCCAATCAGACGACCAACCTGCTGGCCATTGGCGAAGAGGACAAGGGTGGGCATGCCCTGGATGCCGACTTGCATGGGTGTCTTCAGGTTCTCGTCGGTATCCATGCGTGCAAAACGCAGCTTACCTGTGTAGGTCTGGCTCAGTTTCTCGAAAACGGGTGCCAGCGCCCGGCATGGTGGACACCAGGAGGCAGTGAAATCGACAATT
>Ga0116218_1002148_pt1 | contig 11275 bp, 8 predicted proteins | sample Sb_taG_2_FD_88966 | JGI IMG/M metagenome (GOLD analysis project Ga0116218, IMG submission 88966) | Peat soil microbial communities from Weissenstadt, Germany - Sb_50d_5_LS metaG | ecosystem: Environmental > Terrestrial > Soil > Wetlands > Peat | place: Germany: Weissenstadt | collected 2010-09-21 | reverse complement strand
GGAACGTCAGGGGAATCGGCACAACCCCCTATAGGGAGCCGCGCCCGGATCTCTGCATCTCGCGGCGCGTCAAACTGACTTGACCCACCACTTATAGGGCCCTTCCCCCGCGACCCTGATGGCCAACATGGGGTTGTCCGCGGTGAGGGGAGTTCCGCCCGGTGAGGGTGGAGGACGGACCGTCCGGTCGGCCGCACTTGTGACGGAGTGCTTCCCACCCGGTGTCCCCTTCCTTGCCCCCAGGGTCGACGTCCCACGATGCAGCCCCCAGCGGCTCCGCGGGGGGAGCCGGTCGGCCACCGGATGAACGGAGAGTCCGAGCGATGGTAGATGGAGAACCGGCGACCACCAGTCCGACCCGATTCCTCGACGAGCCGCCAGGGGCGATGTATCCTCGGTTGCGGTGGTTGACCCCGCGCCGGTTGGCGTTCTTTCTGGTCTTTTGGATATCGGTCTTCTTCGCAGGCAGCCTCTTCATCAACAACCCGTTCACGGGTTCCGCCGGGGCTTCTAACTGGGACATCGGGGCGAATTCGCCCAACTACTACTGGGTCGTAATGTACCTGCACGGGCTCAACACCGGGCTCGTCGGTCTCGCGGCACTGGTCGCGTGCGACTTCTTCGAGCTGCCCTCCGTGCACGTGCGCCGCGGGATCCTGGCCGGCGTGTTGGTCGCGGGCGTGCTCTCCCCCATCGGAGCGATCTTCAACACTTCGGCCCCCTGGACGAACGCTGGGCTCTGGGTCCAGGTAGTGGCGTTCCTATCGCTTGACGAGATCGTGATCCTCTTCCTGTGGGGGATGCTCACGGTATGGAGGGAGGGCGCTCCCCGGAGCCGCACCTTTCCCTTCATCACGGCCGCGCTGGCCGGGACCGTCATGCTGATCGCGGCCGTGATGGGGCACATTGCCGGGGTGATCCTGGGGTTCGGGGACAACCCGCCCCTGCTCGGGCAGTACGCCGCTCAAGAGATGGGTTTGTCGCTGGACGACTGGGCCGCGAGCCTCATCGGCGCGCACTCGTATCTCATGATCACTGCCGTTCCCGCGGGGGTCATGGCGCTCGCCGCGGTCCGCTTCGGGTACTTCCGGCTCGCGGGGACGACAAAGCTGCTGGCCCAGCTGGGGTTCGCCCTGGTGTGCATCGATCTCCTGGTACAGGCGGATATGGGAATCCTCCTCGGATTCTCGAGCTGGCCGGGCAACCTTCCTCCCCAGATTAGTGCCCTGCCGGGAGTTCCCAGCTTCCTTGCCCTGAACGACGCGAGCAACTTCGTCTTCTTGGTCCTCGGGGGCGTCCTGCTGCTCAGCGCGCTGGTGATCGGTACCGGCGGACTTAAGCGATGGACAGGTCACGCGGGCCTGCCGATACGGGTCCTTCCGCTCCTGATGCTGGTCGTCTTCACCGTTGTCACGGCGGTCACTGAGCCGACCAACGGCACGGCGATCGGCACCCCTCCCCAGGCTTGGATTCGGTTGTTCATCGCCTTCTATCTCACGATGGTGATGTTGCTCGTGGTCTTCCTCGCGGAGCGTTTGTTGAGCGAGCGGCAGGGCCTCAGGATCGGCTGGACGGCCACCGGAGGTGCGGTCATTACCTTCGTTGGCGTCTTGCTCTACGAGTCCACTGGCCTCTACGCCGGAGGGTACATCGCGGCCGCCGGAGTCATCATCTGTGGGCTCTCGTTCGTGCTCACTGCGTGGTGGGGACTCTCCGCAGGGTCCCGAAGCCTGCACGGCGCGTAGATTCGCGGGCGACGGCCGGCCCCGCTCACGAGCGCCGTAGAGTCGAGTTGACGCAACGCTGATGGTGGTCCAGGCAGTGGTTTCGCTACAGATCCCGTCCCGAAGGCAGGCTCTTGTTCGGGACGGAGAATCGACTCTTCGCCGAGGGCTCGACTTATAGGAGGAGGCCGGAAGGCCGGAGGGAGCGGTCCGCTCATCCGATATCGGCGATCCCGACGTCGGCCTCCGTTGGCTCCGCGTCGACCCGGAAGAGCCTGTCCAGGAACGTGAACGTTTCCGATTCCCTGGCGATACGTCGCGCCGTGCATGAGTGCACCCAGAGATTGGATTGAACGCCCGCTGCGATATCAACCCGAGCTTTTCCAAAGGCAAGTGGCCCGCCTCGCGGTCTGGTCTGACCCACGGCCAACCAGGGGAGGTCAACGTGGGGCATGATCGGTTGCGAAGGCCGCCCACGAATCTCTAAGAACCCCCACGTCTCCCAGAGTTGATCGAGCGATGTCCCCTTCCGAATACTCGATCCGTCCTTTCGTGGATGTTGATTTCGACGCCGAGGCGCGGATCGACCGTGAGATCGACCCTGCCCATGCCCCCACCGTGGAGGAGCTCCGTCACTGGGATGAGATCCTGAACCTCGAGAGAGGCCGCACCAACATCAGGCTCGCGGCCGAGATACAATCGACCGGCGAGGTCGTCGGGTACGGCTCCCTCGCTCAGCCGGCATTCAACTACGACCCCCGGAGGTTCTGGATCTGGGTTGCCGTCGCTCCCGGACACCGACGGCGGGGGATCGGTGCCGAGCTGTACTCCCGACTGGAAGGGGAGGCGCGGGCCAGAAGAGGACTTGGCCTCTGGAGTGACGCGCGAGAGGAGGATCTTGCGGGAGTCCAGTTTCTGGACCGCCAGGGATTCCAGATCCGCCGCAAGATTTGGCTATCGCGCGTTGACCTCGCGACCATGGACCTCTCCGCGATTCCGGATCGGTCTGCGTCCCTGACGAGGGACGGGTTCCGTCTTTCGACGTTAGCGGAAGAGGGGGCGACATCCACCGAAGTTCGCCAGAGCCTTTACGGGTTGAGCCAGCGCTCCGCCGCTGACATCCCGCGACTCGGCGCCTTCCACGCTCTCTCCTTCGAAGAGTTTGTCGCCCTCCACTTCGAGTCTCCGGGTTTCATGGCAGAAGGCACGTTCCTGGCATGCAAGGGCCGGGAGATAGTTGGGATGAGCTCCCTTGAGAGGGAACTCGCCCGCCCCGACACAGTTCATATAGGTTACACCGGGACGCTTCCCGAGTGCCGCGGGCGCGGGATCGGCACCGAACTCAAGCGACGTGCCGCCCTCTTTGCACGCCAAGAGGGATTTCGTTTCTTGGTGACAGGGAATGACTCGATGAATCGACCCATTCTGGCGATCAATCAGCGGTTCGGTTTCCGTCCAGAAACCGTCTGGATTCAGGGGGAAAAGCCGTTAGGAAACCTCACCGCCCCGGGGTGAACCGCTCGATTGCCTAGAAGAAGCAGGTTTCGGCCCGCCTCGATTGTGACACGTCAGCAGACAGCGCGCACCGACTCGTTGCCGCCCGAAGCGGGCGGGCTGGTCGGATCTAGGCGGAACACCGACGGAAGCGCAGAGAACGTGTACGTTGTCATACGAGAGGTAGGGACCGCCGGCGGATGGAACGCGTAGGTCGGAACGAACGGCTGCTATCTCACCGGCGATGAAGAGCGACTTACCCGGAATCTCGAAGGTCATCCTCTACTCACTGGACTCCCCGCCAGTCCCCGATATAATCGCCCACGGGCATGCGCCGCGCGATGAACTCAGAGGCTGCCCCTTCCCTCCTCGGGGTCACGCTGCGGCGGTCGTTCACCACCGGGCGATTCTTCCTGGGATACGGTAGTGCGATCTCGGTGGTCCTCGGCGTATCGCTCGCGCTCTCCCCAGGGTCTGCGTTCGCGTCGACGTTCCCGTTCCTGCTCCCTATCTTCGTCGTGGTGGGCTCGATGGGGGCCATGGTCGTGTTCACCAACGACCGGATCAAGGGGGTCCTCGAGTACCTCCTCGCCTACGGATACTCCCCTCGACGACTTTTCGTCACCTTCCTGTTGACGGCTCTCGCTCTCTCCGCGGTCGTCCTATCGGTGGCGGTGGCGGCGGGACTCGGGGTGTACCTGATTCGGGGTCATCAGTTCACGACCCAGTTCGCGACCCTCCTGGTCCTCTACGCGATCCCAATGAGCATCGCGTCGTCGGCGTTCGCGGCGACGGTCGGGATGCTCTGGACCTCGCTGTCCTCGCCGAGGGCTGGGATGAACAGCCCGATCGGCCTGATCCCGCTCATCGGGATCCTCCCGTGCCTCGTGACGCTCTTCCTGCTGACGACCCTAGCCGCGGCGGGGATATTCTCGCCAGCGGAGCTGCTGCTCATCGCCGCCGGAGTCGTGGGCGCAGTGGTCCTCATCGTGGTCGCATTGCTCAGCACCTTGGGGCGGTTCTTGCGGAGGGAGCGCCTCCTCTCACCGGCCTAGCGGACAGGGGAGGAAGAAGGAACTATGAGCGGACCGTCGCTCGAGTCCCGCGGCTCGGGGCCAGCGATCGAGTGCCTGGGCGTCAGCGCAGGGTACAACGGGAATCTAGTTCTGCGCCACATCTCGTTTCAGATCACCGAACCGGCCATCTACGTTGTGCTCGGCCCCAACGGTGCGGGGAAGACAACTCTGCTGCGGACCCTCTCGGGGATCCTCGAACCGTACGAGGGGACGATCCGGATCGATGGAAAGACTCTAGACCGTTCCAGCGCGGGGACCCGGGTCCACTACCTATCGCATGTCGATGGTATCCCGGATGGACTCCGGGTACGCGAGGCCCTAAACTTCTATGCCCTCGTGGAGCGGGCTGGTCCGTCAGATGTCGAGCGGGTCCTCGACCTGCTCGAGATCCGGCCGCTCGCCGAGCAGTACGTTTCGCAACTCAGCGCCGGACAGCGCAAGCGAGTCTCGATCGCGCGAGTGTTCCTTCGGGAGCGGGCCATATATCTCCTGGACGAACCGACCGGCAACCTGGACCCAAAGGTCGCACGCGAGATCCGCGCCCTCGTCCTCAATCTCAGCCGTGAGCGAGTGGTGCTCTACTCCTCCCACAACCTGTACGAGGCGAGGGAGATCGGTCGGTACGTAATGGCCATCCGAAACGGACAGATCGCACTCTTCGGGCGGATCGACGACCTCCGAAGCTCGCATTTCGTCGTCGGGATCCGCACCCCCGAACCCTCGAACGCGCTCGCCGAACTCCCGCAGCAGGGCGACTACTACCTCAAGGAGCTCCCTGGTCCGGAATCCGTTCCCGACCTTCTCCGCACGCTTGAGTCCCAGGGGGTCCGGATTCGGGAAGTACGCGAGATGGGGAATCCTCTCGAAGAACTGTTCGCCGACGCTCCCGAGGAGCTCCCCGGAGCCTGACACGGCTCGGGGTTAGCGCCGCTCCCTTCCCGAGCGAGCGGCGGACACGCTGGCCGATGGGAAAGTCCGGAAGGGAAAGAGTCCGCCACGAGGCCGTTCGTCGCCAATGTGGGGGTTGGAGACACTATGGCGGACGACTTGGCCATAGACAGCCGGCCTCCTTCGCCGGGGAGTTTGCCGTCGAGGACACGACTAAGGTGATATACTCATAGTCGCATTATAAGTATAGTTACATGCCGAACATGACGCTCTCCGTACCGACGGAGCTACACCGAGAGATGAGAGCCCATCCCGAAATCAAATGGGCCGAGGTTGCGAGGACTGCGATTCGTGCCCAGTTGAGTCGACTCGAGCTTTATGATCGCCTGCTGAGCTCTTCCAAACTCACGCGAGCCGACGCGATCAGCCTTGGTCGCGAGATCCGTCGCTCAGCCGCTCGGCGGACAAAGTGACAAGGATTGTCGTGGACGCCAGTGTCCTCGTAGCGTGCCCTCTCTCGAATGGCAGTTCTCGGCGAGCTCTCCTGCACACGGTTCAAACTGAATTCTGCGCACCTGAGTTCATTACTGAGGAGCTCCGTCGCAAGTCTCCGAAAATCATCGTCCTTTCCGGAATTGCGCCGTCAGTCCTGGCCGTGCTGTTGGACGACCTCTTCGACAGAGTGAATATCGTCCCTCACCAAGCCTACGCACATCGGATGGCGCAAGCCCGCGCTTTGACCCGGGCCGCTGACGCTCAGGGAGTCGAGGATTATGTCGCCCTAGCGCTGGCTCTCGACGCCCCGATCTGGACCTTCGACAAGGATTTCAACAGGATTCAAGGGATTAGGCTCACCAATCGCCACCAAATAGATTGAGAGTCGACGCCGCCGAGCCTCCCAGGGGTGGGCGGTGATTCTGGCCGATGAGGAGAACCGTTCCGCCCGTTTGCGATTCGTGTAGAGCCGAGGTAAGCCGAGTTCAATGACGAGTAGGCGCAGGGCCGATGGCTAGGAACGTGATGTGGTGGCTCAATTCGCATTGAACCGAGGAAGACGGGCCAGCCCGTTGGCGGCTCAATCCATCTTGAGCCCACCGACCGGAAGGTCAGCCAAGGGGGACCGAAGGAACGAGACGGAGGACCCACACCCGAACATACCCCATTATCACCAGGACGTGCTGCCGGACTATGGCCCCAGAAGTCGCCCTGAGACGAGCTAAACAGAACGTGCGCGTGTGGAGTAGGTCAGATCGACGAACTAGGGCCGCGATGGGGGTGGGACATGTCGCCCTGATCCTCGGGGTCATCGCACTGGTCCTCGGCGCCACGGGAGTCGTCATCGCCCTTACGAACAGTGGTCATGCCGGCCCTGCGGGGGCGGCGGGAGCCCAGGGCGACCGCGGACTCCCCGGACCCGGGGCCGTGGTCAAGCAGGCATTCAATTTTGCGGCACAGCCTCTAGTCGCGGGTTGCGCGTTCTACGCGGGGTCTAACATCAGCCTCACGGTGGATGGACCCGGAACATTCGTTGTGACGGCATCCATCGAGGTCGCCATAACCCACACCTATGCAAATTACTCCGCGTACGAGGTAGGCCTCGCGAACACATCAGGGTCCTGCTCGTTTCTCATCGACAGTTACGTTACCGGCTACATGTCCTCCGTCGCCCCGTCGGACAGCTACTATTCAGACTTCAGCGTTCCCCAGGATTATGCGGCCGGAGCCGCAGGCACCTACTCCTTCGGGATCATCGGCGGCGTGGGCTCGGGGGCGGACGTAGCCGAGTTCTACTGGTCGAGCGTCTCCGTAGTGTTCTACCCGGCCTAGAGGAGAGCCGCGCCCGGGAGCTCCGCGGATGGGTGTTCGATACCCGTCGGCGGAGCCCCCCCATTTTTCCGCGTCGCCTCTGGTCTGGAGTTGGCTCTCGTGGGAAGCGCGTCAAGACCGGGCCCGCCCCCTGCCGTCCGTGCGCTGTGTGGCTTCACCTCGGGAAGACACTGCGCCGATCTTGGCTGCGTCCTTGCGGACTGCGGCGTCGGTACGGGCGGGCTCAATTCATGTTGAACGTTTTCGACCGCAGCCTATGGGGGGATCGGGGCCTCCTCTTAGACTAAGCTAACCAAACAGTCTCGCGGCAAGCGCGAAAGTGAGGATCTCCCGTGAGCAACGCTGCGTTTCGGTGTCGCGCGGTGGCCAGGACCAACCCGTCCGCGAGGCCCGGGAGGGGAAGACCAACCGATCGTGCGTGCTGTCGGAGCTCATCGACGGCATGGGCGCCCGCAACGGCAATCGCATCCTCGATGGGCACAATCGCGGAAGCCTCTCGGATTGCTTGGAGTTGCCGGGCTATCGTGGAGTCGGGCAAGCCACCCCTCATGCACGCGGAAGCTACTTCGGCCAAGACAATGGCAGGGGTGAGGCAGCTCTCTGCGGAGTAGATCGCTTCCCTCGCACGATGCCCCGAGGGGCTCCCTTGGATCATCTCGATCCAAGCGAACGTGTCAATAGTGAGAATCAAGCCGGTCGGCCTCCGTGAAAGACTTGACCACGCCCTTTCCGCTACCGAAGACTTGGTCGAGCGCTCGAGACCGCCGTTCTCGAATCAGCTTCCGAATGGTCTCGTCCGCTGTCTGAACCTTGAATGCCTGACGGAGTCGCTCGAGCTCCTGCAGGGTTTGGTGGGACACCCGCACTGAAGTGTCTGCGCTGCTCATCTCTTAAACGCATGCACGCATGCAATCTAAAGCTTCTCAACAAGGTGAATGACGAAGAGTGGGCACAGCACGTGGTCGAAACCTACGGATTGATCGTTGCGCCATTAGCTCTGGCAAATCGTGGGTGCGATTCGGATTGAACCCAGCGTAGGAAAGGCACCCTCGAACCAGGCGCGGGGTCCATGCAAGTTGGACCTACCGACCCCGCGGCTGGTAGTAGGTCCGTTGCCAAGGGAAGAGATTCTGGTCACTACCGATCGGCTCAGTAGACGGGTTTGAGCAGCTCAATCTCTTTGAGCGCTTCTTCCTGAGGAATCACGTGGATGATCTCGTTCACGTTCCACTGAACGAGTCCAGACTGAACGATGAATTCGCGGACGGCCTCGATCTTGGGTGCTTCCATTACCACGAACGTTCGGTGCTCGGCACTTACTAGAGGTCCGACTATGGGGCGCACGCCCAACTTCTTCGCGAGGGCCATCATCGGGCCCGGGTCGGCCCCGTAGGCTTTCCGCGCTTTCTCGTTCGAGATTGGGCACTGGTCGGGCGAGTGGCTCGAAATCACCACAAAGAGGGTCATCGAGGTTTCACCGAAGCGTCCGACCAGCGCCCGGTATATCAATCCAGCGAAATTGGACCCAAGCCAGGCTTGGCAGCCCGACGGGAAGTCTCAGAGGAAACCTCGAGGGGAAACCATCCCCCCCGTCGGATACCTGCCCCTTGACCCGCGGCTGCGCCGAACAATGGGGTTCGAGTTGTCTCACTTCGCCGATATCGCTAAGATGTCACGGGCGGCATGGCAGCGCGGGATGGAGAGTCCGTTTCAAGGCGAAGCGGATGTTGTCGCGAAGACACGCGGTCCGCCGAGCACTCGGGCGAGTCTACGCCGGGATCTCCTTGGGCTGGGCCTGGCGGAGGGCTCCACCGTTTTGGTCCACTCCTCGTTGAGCGCACTCGGCTACGTGGTGGGAGGGGCCGAGACAGTCGTCCTAGCCCTGGAGGACGCCCTCGGCGAATCCGGCACTCTGATGATGCCTGCCTATTCGTTGAGTGCTCCGGACCCCGAGAATTGGCGGCACCCTCCTGTGCCTGAATCCTGGTGGGAGACCATCCGGGGCGAATGGCCGCCGTTTGACCGGTACCTTTCACCGGCCCTACGTCTCGGAGCGATCGCCGAAACCTTCCGGCACCAACGGGGAACCGGGAGGAGCGAGAACCCGAGTAACTCGTTCTGCGCTCGCGGGCCCGACGCAAGGACCATCCTCGACAACCACGCCCTCGACGACAGCTTGGGGGAGAGCTCTCCCTTGGGAAAGCTGTATGCGCACGGGGGCAGCGTACTGCTTCTCGGCGTCGACCATTCCTCCAACAGCTCGTTGCACCTGGCGGAATACCGAGCCCAATGGCCCGGTAAGCGATGGGGACGCCCGCTCAAGGCGCGGATGGTCCGGGGGGAATCGGTGGTGGAGGTGCTGCTTCGCGACCTGGAACTGAACAGCGATGACTTCAGCAGGCTCGGCGAGGACTTCGAGAAAGAGACAGGGTCGGTTCGGACAGGGCTGGTCGGAACCGGAGTTGGCCGACTTATGGATCAGCATGCCCTGGTCGACTTCGCCGTGCCCTGGATCGAGAAGCATCGAATCCCGGCGTAGGTTTCCCAGAGGCAGCGGTGGGGGATACTCGATAGCCCGCCGGTAGACTGACGACGGGTATTCCAAGGAGGGTCCAAATATTGAGAGGGCTTAGGGGTGACCTACCATGCTGGGCCGCCGAACCCCGCGCACCGTCGTTAGGCCTGTAGCCGTTGCGGTCCTGTCGGTCGCTGTCGCTCTCCTGATGCTCGGGTTGCCTTCCATCGGCTTCCCGCAGGCCACCACCCCCACCGCATCGGCGGCGATCTTGCCGCTCCAAAGCGGCCCCCCAGGGCTCAAGCTCGAGTTCGTCGCCCAAGGGTGCCCCCTAAAGGAACTGTGGAACGTTACCCTATTTACTGCTACTTTTGTAAACCTCGGCACGAAATCCGCCTCCGGGGGAGGGGCTGTCCCAGCGCACGTCGTTTTCACCGTCGCCGTCGGGAATTACACGTTTTCTCCGTCAGGCCCACCGAACTTCGGCTTGACGCCGCTCCCACCGTACGTCACGTCCAAGGTGGACGTCACCGGTAAGCTGACGGTCGTCGACCTCATTTGCGAACCGATTACTGAGAGCTTTGGTCTCAACGGAACCCCAACTCTCCCGGTACCCGCCGGCGGCCCACCCCTGAACAACACGACCGCGCACCCGTGGGGGGAGGCCTACGATCCGTCGAACAGTTGTCTCTACCTTACGGAGGACCCGTCCACCCCCGCCACTACGGGCTATGTGACGGCGATCGGCCCGACTCCCGTTCCCGGCCTGATCATGAGCTTCCCGACCGGCGTCGTCGGCACGGATGGCTTCAACCCCCTCGGCATCGCTTGGGCACTCTCGTACGCCGGCGCACCCACCGGTTACCCGGGTGGGTTCCTCCTGGTGGCGGATTCGCAGAGCAACGAGCTGAGCCTGTTCGGCTTGCCCGACCCGAACGGGAGCACGTTCTGCTGGCCCGTCCTCCTGGGAGCGGCCGACGCGTACGCCTACGCTCCGAGCGCCGTCGCGCGAGTCCCCCTGTCCAGCCCGTACAACGTCGTCTTCGGCCACCAGGCCGGTCCCTCCGCCGCCAAGCTCGGCGCAGCGCCCGGTCTGTTCTACGTCTCTTGGCAGAACGGCTACGTCGCGGCGTTCGCAGGTCTCGCCGAGGGTCGTGTCCTCGCAAACCTCACCGACCCGCTTGGCCTCTCCTATGCAGGGCCGAACGGCTATGCCTTCTCGCCGAACGGCTACCTGGAGATCCCGAACTTCGCCCCCAACGGTTGGGTGACCTCCTACAAAGTCGCTCCGACCGATATTGGCCCCGCGGGCGCCCCGGCGCTCGGAGCCGTTACGAACTCGGCGAAGAGTCTCGACCAGGTGGTCTGGACAGTCACTGCCCCCTTCCTGCAGACCCAGCCCAATGCAACCCATGCGACACGAGCGGTGGTCGCGACCTCTGACTCGAACTTTGGTATCAACGGTAACATCCAGGGCGGTGGAGGGACTTCGTTCGGAGACGTTCCGGGCTGCACCCCGGGGACCCCGTTGGGGGGTGTGATGGGCGAACTCGCGTTCCCCACCGCTTTAGGATGCCTGAACGCCGTAGGGACGACGCTTCAGCCGGTCCCGGCGAACGCCCCGCTCACCTTCGGGAGCACGTGGGCGAGGTCTACCCAGGACGTCTACCAGGTAGTGCCGTACTTCGCCACCAACCCGACGCCGAGTTATCCCCAGGGCGAAGTGGAATCGGTGACATTCACTCAGGTCG
>Ga0116218_1002141_pt1 | contig 11306 bp, 9 predicted proteins | sample Sb_taG_2_FD_88966 | JGI IMG/M metagenome (GOLD analysis project Ga0116218, IMG submission 88966) | Peat soil microbial communities from Weissenstadt, Germany - Sb_50d_5_LS metaG | ecosystem: Environmental > Terrestrial > Soil > Wetlands > Peat | place: Germany: Weissenstadt | collected 2010-09-21 | reverse complement strand
GAAGGCACGCCTCATTCACGTGGGACAGGTGGGCACCGGCTTTGATCAGAAGACGCTCAAAGAAATGTTCGGTCGCATGCAGCCTCTGAAGACGAAACAGAATCCGTTTTATGGGGAGATTGGCGGATTGCGGAAGGTTCAGTTTGTGCGTCCGGAGCTGGTGGCGGAAATTAAGTTTGCCGAGTGGACTCATGAAACGGCGGAGGGCGGGATGAAGCTGCGGGCGCCGGTGTTCATGGGGCTGAGAGCTGATAAGTCGGCGGCGGAGTGCAGGCTGGAGGATGCGGTTGCGAGCTAGCTGAGGACTTCAAACACTGTCGGTTCGCGCGATGACCGGTGATTCTCGGGTTGCTGGTGAAATTGGGACGTTACACCAATAATCGGGAACGCTAAGGTAAGATCAGCGGAGCCGTCTGTCGCACACCACATGAACTCAGCGTTCCAGTTCCTCGCTGCTCTGCTGCTCGGTGGTACACTCCTTGCGCAAGTTGCACCTTCTGGGAGCCAGCCTCAGACGCCGAAACCAAAGCTAAAACCAGAAGACATCTCCCAGAAACTTCAGGGCACCGTGACGATCAGAAACGACGATGGTTCCCCACGTCCCGCGCCCTTTGTACACTTTTACGTTTACAACCGCACTAGGAACAGCCCGACTGACGTGGCGAGTGCGTGGAACGCCCTCATGAGCAAAGCCTCATTGGGCAAACTCCCAGTTTCTGTTACTTGCAAAGAAGTGCTTTCAGCAGGTTGGGCGTACGCAAAGAACGCCGCCGCTCTTAAGCGTGGGGAAAAGGCTGGAGATTGGCATGAAATAAAACAGCAGCGCCTCAGGCTTTTCACTTGGTTCGACACCGACAAGGACGGAACCTTTGAAACTGATATAGGGATTCCCAGCGGCGCCTTCAAATGCATGGAGCCAGACGGGTGCGGCGACAGGGTTGCTTATCAGTCAAAGTACAAGAAAGGAGAGACCATTGTCTCTCCACCGCATAACTTCTATGGGAAGTTCTTGCTGATCGCTTTCCTCAAGACTCCGCCAACCCAATACTACTGGGAAGAACAAATCACAGTTAGGGAAGGCGAGAAAACGCCGCCTGTTGTTCTCGCCGATCCCGTCGTCTGCGACTCAACCGAAAGCACAAAATAATCTCGATCTTCGGATCTGGTGTAGTGGAGGTGCGCGCAGGGATTGCCATCTGCGCATGCTAGAGCGCGCTGCCTTCGCAGTAGCCCCTGAAGGGGCGTCTGATTTCGGGAGATTTCGGCATCGCTGAAGCGATGCCCTGATACGAACCAAAGTTGCGAAGACGATGGTTGTGAAGACGGGATCCCGGCAAACTCCAGATTCGTTTCCGATGCTGGCACCTGAGGCGATGCCGAGCTGGCGCTCGGCTTGGACGGGCGAGGGCGCCCGTCCCCACACAATCGCCTGTCCCCACACAAGTGCTTGTCCCCCACAAGTGCCCGTCCCCACACGAGCTAGAAGGCGCTGCCGCCGCCGCCGCCGAATCCGCCTCCGGAGAAGCCACCGCCGCCGAAGCCGCCTCCTCCTCCGAAGCCCGATCCAGTGGAACTGGCTCTGGGAGCGGAGGTGAACACCTGATGCATGTCGGACGCCATGCTGTGCATGGAGCTGGAAAAGAAAAGCGGACTGAATCCGACATAGCCGTTCGGGGAAACATACCAGCTTGGCGGGTCTTTTATGATTCCGTCGAAGGCCTGTGCCCAGTGGTGTTCGACGCCGAGGGCCATGGCGTAGGGGAGAAATTTCTCGAAGGTGTCGGGCGGCATACGCTTGATGCGGTCGGCGTCGACGCGGTTCATGAACTCCTGGAATCCGAGGACCGCGATTCTGGTGCGTGCGCCGGAGACCGTCTTGGCCGTCATTTGGCGTGCAAAAAGCCACCAGATCACGGCGGAAATGAGAACGCTTCCGATCACCAGCGGAATGGAATAGAACAGGTTCATCCAACCCATGACTTGCACGGCGACCACGAGGATCGCGATGGCGACGCCGGCGGCGATGCTGTAGCCGTTGGCCGATTCCGGATCGAGGGTGTAGATGCCTTTGCTCTTCAGCGAAGACATGATGTCCTCACGCACTATGGGAATCGCCGTATAGAAACGATTCTTCAGATCGGAAAGACGCGTTCCAGTGCCGCTCAGAAAAATGTTTTCCAGCATCACGCGTTCGTGCGGCGTCAGGTCGCTCCACTGCTCGCGCGGTTTCAAGAGATGGAACATATAGTCTTTGTGGTGAAAGACGAGGAAAGTGTCGACCTTTTCTTCGATCTTGATGTAGCCGCGCACGGCGAGATCGACGATGGTGCTGGTGATGTCGCGGGGATGGATGGTGTCATCGAGCAGCGTTCCAGCTTCGGCGGGACACATGCCTTTGGGCGGCTCGTACTGCGGGGCCACGGAGACGCCGGGATCGGGATCGCGTCCGACGGAATACCAGAGGGCGAACATTACGGCGAAAGTCAGCAGGGGTAAGAACACGATCGGATTGCTGCCTAGAAACCAGCCCAACTTGGTGAGCGCGGACGGAGGTTTGAGGATTCCCTGGGGGATGTAGATATCGATGGTGAGGCCGCCGCGCATGGAAAGGGGGCTGGTGGTTTCGAAAGTGACGTCGGCGCCTTCCACCTTGGCGCTCGCTTCGGATTCCTTAGAGCCGTAGGCGCCGGTGAAGGCCTGAGCGCGCAGCCCTCCGGCGGCATTCTCGGGCAGGGTGACGAAGGCCGAGGCGTGGTCGATGGGAACGGGCCAGTCGTTGCCGGTCACGTTCCAGTAGAACTCGTCGTATTGGTCAAAGAAGCGGACACCGTTGCGCACGGAGTAATCGATGTTGACCACGCGCGTCGCGTCGACCGCGTCGGGAATGAGGATTTTTAGATCGCGAAAGTTTCCGGACTTGCTGGAATCGTACTTCAGTTTGTTTCCGCCCTCGTCGGTGACGCTCATGACATTAACGAAGAGCGTGTAGTTGGTTCCCTCGGGTCCGGGATATTCGATGGGAATGGTGCGGTGAATGCCGTGCCAGGCGCCGACGAAGGCGAGGGTGATCTTTTCACTGACCAGGGCCGTGCCATCGGGGGCGATGGAGATGGTGTCCTTGAAATCAGTGATGCGCCAGTTGCGGGCCTGGGCGGAGGTGGGGACGGCGACTAGTAGTAGCCCCAACAGCAACAACAAAAGCTTTACCACAGGGGGCACAGGGGCGCACAGGGGAACACGGGGCTTGCACGACCGTTTGTGATGGAGCGATCGCTGCGGCGACATAGCTAGAACTTTACCGCTACTGGTTCGCGATCGGTGGCTGCGGCTTCGAAGAACTGCTTCTGCTGGAAGCCGAACATACCGGCCAGAATGTTGGTCGGGAAAGATTGAATCTTGGTGTTCAGGTCGCGCACCACAGCGTTGTAGTAGCGGCGGGCGTTTTGAATCGCGTCCTCGATTTCGCTGAGAGAATTCTGCAACTGGGTAAATTCCTGCGAGGCTTGGAGCTGGGGATAATTTTCGGCTACCGCAAACAGGCTTTTGAGCGCGCCGGTTAGTTGATTTTCGGCGGCAGCCTTGTCGGCTGGGCCGGTGGCTTGCATGGCCATGGAGCGAAATTTTGCGATGTCCTCGAACGTAGTTTTTTCGTGAGTGGCGTAGCCCTTCACGGTTTCGACGAGGTTGGGAATCAGGTCGTGGCGGCGTTTGAGCTGAACATCGATGTCTGACCACGCCGATTCAGAACGCACCCGCAACTGCACCAGGCTGTTGTACATCGCAACCAGGAAGAAGCCGAACAGAACGATGACTGCCAGAACAATCCAGGACATGCAGAAACTCCTCGATGCGTATTTAAGGGGACGGTAGCACAGGCGGAGACGGGGTGCAATGCGGGCTTAGATGCGGGCGTGGGTCAGTTTGAAAGACACCTTCCCCCAGCGGCTAAAGCCGCTATTGATTTTGCGGCAGTTAGGGCACGGCTGAAGCCGTGCCCTTTCAAAGCAAATTCAACCTGGTCAAAACAAATTCAAACTGACCCACTACGTTTGGTTATTACAGAGGGAGGTCTTGATCGGACTTACTGTCTGGGAGCGTAGTATCCGCGGCGAGCGCGGACTTGGAGATCTTTTTTCAGGGCGGTGATTTCGATGGAATGATAGCGCCCGTCGGCGTAGAAGTCGGAGGGCTTGTAGGAGACGGCGTACTGGCTGCGCAGTTCGTCTTCAATCGCAGCGAATGAGCGCGTGATGTCTTTCATCTTGTAAGGGAAGAAAGCGCGGCCGCCGGTGGCGGAGGCGAGGTCGTCGAGAACTTTGTCTCCGCGCAAGATGAGCCCGCTGTCGTCCGTGGAAATGGCATAGATGAGCACTTCGGCGCGCTGCGCCATTTCAATCGCCTGGGCACGTGTGTATTCGCTCTGATTGTCTTCGCCGTCGCTGAGGATGACGATGGCCTTGCGAATGGGATGGTCGGATTGTTCGCGCAGCAACTTTTCCTTGCATGCTTTATAGATGGCGTCATAGAGCGCGGTGCCGCCGCCATTCTTCAGGCGCTGCACTCCGGCGGCGAGTAATGTTACCTGGTCAGTGAAGTCCTGGGTGAGGTGACTCTCTTTGTTAAATCCAACGACGAAGGCGTGGTCGTAGCCGGGACGAATAACGTGCTGCAGAAATCCGGTGGCAGCGTCTTTCTCAAATCCGAAGCGGCCTTCCACGGAGCCGCTTACGTCCATGAGCAGGCCCAACTCGATGGGCAGATCAGTCTCACGGCGGAAGTTGAGGATCGATTGCACCGGCTTGTGGTCGTCGAAAATCGAGAAATCGGCCTGGTTCAGATTGCGTACGAATTTACCGTGACGATCGGTGGCGATGAAGAGCACGTTCACTTCATCGACGCGTTTCTTGATGGTAAGGATGGGCTCGTCGGCCTCGTCGCTGGTGGTGTCGGCAACTGGAACAGCGGCGGCGCTGCTGGGACCTACCGCAACGCTGGAAGCGGCGATGACGTAGGGACTGCTCTGGGCATATCCGGCGACGGACAGAGTGAGAACGAGGGCAATCGCGAATACGATGAGTGCTAATCCGCTCGGTGACAGTCCGAATTGGTTGCGCTTCGTCATCGTGGTTTACGTCTCTTCGTTATATCTCTGCTTCTTTCGATGCACGCCGGGGGCCGAAAACCCAAGAAACACGGTTCAATCACTGTAGGACTTTATCGGGTGCAAGTCCAAGTTACAAAAGGAGTACGCACAGGGTGCGCCCTTTAACCACAGGCCGGTCAATCGGTTGGGAATGATGCCCAAGATATTTTTTTCATGATTGGGTGAGTCCCGTGCAAAAACTGCTGACTGCGAAGCCCAGGGCCGAGCTGTAGTCTACTCTTGCGTGGAGCCGCGGCATCGGTGCGCGGAAGGCGACAGTGATGGTGATAATCTACCGCTGGACGCTGATGCGGTCCGGAGTCGCGTATGTACTTCGAACAGTTTTACCTGACCTGTCTGGCCCATGCTTCGTACATGATCGGATCGGAGGGCGAGGCGGCGGTGGTGGATCCGCAGCGCGATGTGGACATTTACCTGAAAGCGGCCGCCGAGCAGAATCTGGAAATACGGCACATCTTCGAAACTCATCTGCATGCCGACTTTGTTTCCGGACACAAAGAGCTGGCGGCGCGCACCGGCGCGAAAATCTACATCGGAGCGCGGGCCAACGCTGAATTCCCGCATGTGCCGCTGACCGACGGTTTTGAAGTGAAAATCGGAGCGGTGAGGATTCGTGCGCTGGAAACGCCGGGCCACACGCCGGAGAGCGTCTGCCTGGTCATTACGGATGAAAGCAAATCGTCCGCAGGTAAGTCGTCTGCAAGTAAAGCAGGGCAGCCCTGCGCGGTTCTGACCGGCGATACGTTGTTTATTGGCGATGTTGGACGTCCGGATCTGTCGCGCACGCACACGCCTCGGGAACTTGCGGTATTGCTCTATGACAGTCTGCACAAAAAGCTGCTGGCGCTGCCGGATGCGGTGACGGTGTATCCGGCGCACGGTGCGGGCTCGCTGTGCGGACGCGCCATGCGGGCGGATCGCTCCTCCACCATCGTGACCGAGCGGCTTACGAACTATGCACTGCAGATTGCGAGCCGGGAGGAATTCATCGCGCAATTGACCAGCAATCTTCCGACCCGCCCCGAGTATTTTCTTGAGGATGCGGAGATCAATCGTTCGGGTGCGGCGGCGTTGACGGAATTACCGCCGCTTCCGGGACTCTCTCCCTCGGAACTGCAGGCGCGGTTGCAGCAGAATGCGCGTCTCAATGTGCTGGATGTCCGTCCGGGTGACGAGTACGCGCCGGGACACGTGCCGGGGTCGATCAACATCGCGCTCTCGGGGCAATTTGCGTCGTGGGCAGGCGGGATTATGGGGATCCACTCGAAGCCGGTTCTGATCGGCGATACCGACGCGCAGATTGAGGAAGCTCGGCTGCGACTGGCTCGTGTGGGCATCGAAGAGTTGGGCGGTTACCTGGACGGCGGTGTGGTGGCGTGGCAGAAGGCAGGGCTGCCGGTGCTGAAGACTGCGCAGATTTCCGTTCAGGAATTGAATCAGAAACTGCGCGAGGGAAAGTGGCGGGCGCTCGATATCCTTGTCCTCGACGTGCGCCGTGAAGGCGAATGGCAAGCGGGTCACATCGCCGACGCGCAATGGCGGGCGCTCGATACCTTTCCGCAAGGACTGCCTGAAATCGACATTGCGCGCCCGGTTGCGGTGCACTGCAAAAGTGGGTACCGCAGCATGATTGCCTGTGGTCTGCTCGAGCGCGCCGGCCATCGCAACGTGATCAACGTCGTGGGAGGTTTCGACGCCTGGCATGCCGCCAAGCTTCCGGAAGTCGCGGAGCAACTCGCCCGGTCATGAAGGTAGTGGCTCAGTTTGGAAGACGCATTCCCTCAGCGGCTAAAGCCGTCGATGAAAATGGGCTAGTTATCGCAGCGGTAAACCGCTGCGCTACCCGAAATCAATTGCAATAGCGAGTTTTTCCGGCAAGATCTGAAGTCGTGCCCTTTCAAAACAAATCGAAACTGAGCCACTACCGTCATGATGGTGTTTTCACCAGCGTTGGCGGATTCGAGACGTTACTTAACCCCAAGCGGACAACACCCTTCGGTTACCTGTCATAGTACTGTCCTTTCGTGCCATTCTCTTCTTGCCGTCACAGGCCCATCGACCGTGACCGCAGGGCCAACTCCCGCTGCGGGCGCGGATCTCAAGTGAGGTTTCATTCATGTTGCAGTCTCCGGAACCGAAGTACTCTCCAAACGCAGTACCCGCCACGAACGCCTACACTCCGGTCAAGCCGGCCACCTCACCCATGGATCAGGCCAACATCGGACGCTCGGTCGTCATCAAGGGTGAAATAACCGGTGCGGAAGCGCTTTTCATTGACGGACGTATCGAAGGCACCATCAACTTTCCCGAAAATCGTGTCACCATCGGTCGCAACGGAAACGTCGCGGCCAACATCACTGCTAAAGAAGTCGTCATCATGGGCAAGGTGCAGGGCAACGTCGAAGCGGCGGACCGGCTGGACATCCGCAGCGAAGGCGTGCTCTCGGGCGACGTGATCACGCATCGCATCAGCGTCGAAGAAGGCGCGATCCTCAAGGGCGGCGTCGAAGTACGCAACCCCGAAAGGAAAGATCAGAAACCGCAGGTACAGGCGCAGGCCCAGAACAAGCCGGAACCTCCCAAGGCCCTGGCGGCGACTGCGGGCAACGCGTAATCCAGCTAAGTCTGAAAAACGAAGTCTGAATTCGAAGTCGGAATTCAAAGAATGGCGATGGAGGGACGGGCGTCTTGCCCGTCCTGCCGGGCGAGGACGCCCGGCGCTCCATCGATTCTTTTTGGTGATTATTACTTCTTCGGCTTGAAGTCGAGGGACGCCGAGTTCATGCAGTAGCGCAGGCCGGTCGGCCCGGGGCCATCGGGAAACACGTGGCCTAAATGCGCATCGCAGCGCGCGCAGCGCGCCTCGGTTCGAGCCATTCCATAGCTGGTGTCGGTGTGTTCGCTGATGTTCTTGCGATCGGCTGCCGCGAAGAAGCTCGGCCATCCGGTTCCCGAATCAAACTTTGTTTCCGAGCCAAACAGCAGCGCGCCACAGCAGACGCAGTGGTAGGTTCCGTCGTCGTGCTTATTCCAGTACTGGCCGGTGAAAGCTCGCTCGGTGCCACAGGCACGAGCTACCTGATACTGCTCAGGAGTGAGTTGCTGCCGCCACTCGGCGTCGGTCTTGGCGATCTTTTCTCTGGCAATCTTTTCTTCGGCGATCTTGTCGCTGGTCTTTTCGGTCATCATCTTTTCTCCAGAAAATAGGATGCGGAATGGGCGCGAAAGTTGCAAGCCGGCGGCGTGAGCCGGAATTGTCAGATGTGGGAAGAACGTCGGCGGCAGGTACAAGATCAAAAGCTTGAACCACAGGGGGCACAGAGGACACAGGGGTCGCGCCGCTTGGCAGCATCCTAACTGGCATCCTATAACCAGGCTGTAACTATGGCTAGTGCGCCAGCGACTGATTGGTGCCGAGCAGGAGGCCGATGCCGGCGCGCTTGCGCAACTCCGACAGCAATGCGGTGGCGGCGTTCTGGTAAGTGCGATTGGGATCGGACGTATCCGCCCAAACCGCCTCATAGACAATCTTTGCCGCTTCTTTCGCATCCATGTGGAGAGCGGCTTCCATGCGGTCAGCCTGCTGGCGCACTTCGCCGTAGCAGGTATGGCAAACGGCGGCCGGCTCGGTGGCTCCGCTGTGCTGGTGCTGGAGAACGCACCGGAACGTGGCCGCGGTGTTGATTTGAGTATGGGAAGCGAAAGCCCGGGACTTAAGATCTTTGAGCAAGCGTTCTCGTTCGTTATCGATTTGCGCGTTGGTTGCGGGTTGTGGCTCAGCGGCAACCGCGGAATGTATCACCGGTTCGGTGGCCGAGACGCGTTCTGCGCACTTGCAGATCGGGCAGACTTGTATATCCGCGTGATAGTAGGCATGGCATTGCGAACAAGGCAGGCCATAGCCGGCGAATTTCTTCTCCGCCTCGGATCCAAACGCCGGATGCCGCTCAGGGGTGGATAATGCCGCTCGGTTAACCGGTTTCTCGTGTGCTTGCTGGGTTGCGCTGGTTGCCATGGGGAGCCCCGGCGGCGCCGCGAGCGCCGCAATCACTTCCCACATTCTAAGTTTGTTGATGGCAGGAAGCGATACACGTCAGTGCATGTCAAATCATGCCCGATGGTGTATCTGGTTGGGGATACTTTAGTAGTTACTTCGAGGTGGTGATCAAACGGACGACCTCCTGCATGCGGGCCCGGTACAGGTTCTGGCTGGGATCCATGCGGGAAGCGATTTCGAGTTCTCCGAGAGCCTCTTCGTATTGGTTAAGCGCCATCAGGCAGGCGGCGAGAGAGTAGTGATTCTGGGCGCTGGGCTCGAGGTGGAGAGCCTCGCGAAATTCTTTTTCAGCCTCCGCCAGTTGCTGGGTGTTGACGAGCGCGGTGCCGAGATAGTGGTGCGCCAGACTGGATTCCGGATTGAGCGCAACCGCTTCGCGCAGCACGTCGACGGCCTCCTGGTCTTTTCCCGAAAGCAGGAGCGCCTGCCCCAGGACGCGGTGCTCGGCCGCTCCGGCGGGATTGGCTGCAATGGCGGCCTGCAACTCGCGAATGGCAGAAGGGTAGTCGCGCTTGGACATGTAGGCGCGGGCCAGGCAGTTGTGGCCACCTTCCCACTCCGGATTCTGACGATAGAGATCCTTGAATTCCGCGATGGCGCTATCGAAGTCTTCTTTGTCGCAAAGCGTATTACCCAGATTGTTGCGAACGCTGGCTTCCTCGGGTTTAAGGCGCTTGGCGGAACGATATTCGGCGACAGCCTCATCCAGTTTGCCCTGATCGTGCAGGACCACGCCCAGGTTGCTGTGCGCCTCCCAGAAGTCGGGGCGCAGGGTGAGGGCGTGGCGATAAGCGATGGCGGCGCGGCGCAAGTCTCCCTGATCGCGGTACGTGATTCCCATGTCGAAGTAGACGTCGGCGTTGGCCAGGGAATTGGCGGGTTCGCGCTGCAGCGCCTCTTCGAAGGCGTGCAATGCGGCATCGTAGTGGCTCTCCGCATAGAGCGCGAGTCCGAGGTAGCGGTAGGCCTCGGCGTTGGCGGGATCCATGCTGAGCGCGGTGCGCGCTTCGGCTAGGGCGTCCTCGGCATCGTCTGTCCGGTAAAAAAGGTACGAAAGCTGACTGTGCGTTTCAGGGAACCCGGGCAGCAGGCGCGAAGATTCGGTAAATTCATCGAGCGCTTCGTCGAAACGGTCTTGCCGGCGCAGGATGTTTCCGAGGACGAAATGCAGCAGGACATTGTTTGAATCGTCGTGAAGCAGAGCGCGGGTCTTGTTTTCGGCGGCGCCGAAGTCCTTATTGTGAACCAAAGCGGCGACCTCTACCGCGGGACTGGAACAGGCGCAGGAGGCGCTCTGGTGGCCGACTTTCGTTCGGGACTCGGATGCGGCCTTGGGATCGATATTCTGACGGACGAGGCTCTGAACCAAGCCCGCGTCAGCCCCGGCCTTTTGCAGGGCGCGGGCGCATAGCCGGTTGCATTGCGGCGTGGACGGGCAGGAAAACGCTTCGGCTTCGCCCCAGGTTTCGGCCAGGCGCTGGATGCGTGCGCTCGAAATTCCTCCCGCCAGCCACAGGAAAATGGCAGCGTCGGAAGCGGGTGTGGACGGAGCTTGTTCGGCTTGCAACGAGCCTGCCACCAGCAAAAGCAAAAGCCATCTCAAGATACAGCGCTTCACAAAGTCCTCCACCGGTTTTGACGCGCGAGAATTGCCCTGTGGCAAAAATAGTCCAGCGGCGGTAACGCCGATAGGTCACTTAAGTAATTCCGATAGGTAATTTTGAAGGCCCTGCCCGAACCAGGCGGTGAGGGTAGCGATTCTAACGCGCAATCGGGTAGTGGTGCAGTTTGAAGATTGCCGTCCCTCAGCGGCTAAAGCCGCGATGAAAATACGATGCTTACGGCACGGCTGAAGCCGTGCCCTACCCATCCGTGCTCGAACATAGTTCCGGGGTGACCCAAGACGGGGCAAGCCCCGTCTCTACACAGCATTTTTCCGAAAGCTGTGAAGCCGTGCCCTTTCAAAACCGATTCAAACTGCACCCCTACCGCGAATCGGCGAGACTGTGGGCATCAGTTGGAGTAGACTATATGGTGGTGCTGTTGTCCGGTGTTCCCGGCCGCGACGTCCGAGGTGGAGGCTTT
>Ga0116218_1002140_pt1 | contig 11310 bp, 8 predicted proteins | sample Sb_taG_2_FD_88966 | JGI IMG/M metagenome (GOLD analysis project Ga0116218, IMG submission 88966) | Peat soil microbial communities from Weissenstadt, Germany - Sb_50d_5_LS metaG | ecosystem: Environmental > Terrestrial > Soil > Wetlands > Peat | place: Germany: Weissenstadt | collected 2010-09-21 | reverse complement strand
TCCACGCACGTCACCCCGGCGCCAAAACGCTCTCCCACCAACGACAAACGAGCCTGCCCGCTACCAATCACTCCGAAAACCACGCTCTTCGCCCACAGCACAGCCCCATGCGCTTGTTTTAGGCCTAGGTGTAAGTCCCATCAAGGTTGGTTCCGCTCGTTGAGGCGAGCGATGGGTGCTTGGTGGCCGAGGGCTGAGTGTTTGCGGTAATGGTTGTAGTGCCAGAGCCATCCGCCAAGGGCGGCGGTGCGTTCGGTGCTTGAGCGGTAGATCGCGCCGTAGGCCCAGCCGGTCAGGAGGGTGCGGATGAATGTTCGGCTTTGCCGTTGGTTTGGGGTCGGTAGGCGCGGGTGCGGAGGTGGCGGATCCCGAGGGTGCGGCAGGCGGCGGCGTGGATCGTGGAGCGAAAGCTGCCTTGAAAGCTGGTGGGGTCGGGCGGCTCGCGGCTGCCCGCCCCCGAGTCCCGATTGAGTTGGGATCTATGTTGCCCGCGGCGTGTGTTGAACGCCCAAATGGCCGCGGGGTTGTCGTATTTGTGTTGTCGGCGATCGGGGTGGGCGGCTTGAGCGACGCACCCGAGAGGTGTAGACCCGTCAAAGAACGGCGCTGCTAGATACGACCCGGGCGCTTTCAACCAGGAAGCGCCGAGCTTGGCTAGTGTGCGCCGTGAGAACCGACGTGGCAGAAGCCACAGGAAAGGGGTGCGCGATGCACGTGGTAATTCGGAGCTACTCCGGGCAAGGCGCGTCTGAGCTGGTCGACCTCCTCGGGCGGCGGGAGGAGGACGTTAGGTCAGTCATCAGCGCGGTGCCGGGTCTTGTTAGCTACGCGGCGTTTCGTACCGCGGGCGGTGGGACGACCGTGACGGTGTGCCAAGACAAGGCCGGCACCGATGAGCCTTCGCGACGGGCGGCCGAGTGGGTGAAGGAGAACGTCAGCACGACAGTCGACCCGCCCACGATCACCGAGGGCAGCACCTTCCTCCAGTTCTGAACCGCTCATCAAGACCCCAGGGGCGCCGTTGCACGGGGTTCGCCACGCACGACTCAGCGCGCAGTTGCGACGTGCGAAGGGCCCGGCCCAGACACAACGAAGTGGATCGTAGGTGCAAGCTAGGCGGCGGGTGCGAGACGGTCGATGTGAGCGCGGATCGCGGCTGCGGTATTGGCGCTCGTGGCGCGTAGGGCGGCGTGTGCCTTCTCTAGGTCTGCGTCCGTGGTCGAAGAGCGAGTACAGATTTCCTGGCAGATCTCGGCGATGTCGTGGGCGCCGATGACTGCTGCGCTGCCCTTCAGTTTGTGTGCCAGCCGTCCGGCGTGCTCTCGATCGTTGCCGGCGATGGCGTCGTCGAGCTCCGACAGGCAGGCGTCCTGTTGCTCGAGGAAGATTGTGAGCACGGCCGCGGCGTGCTCGGTGCCGACCGCTTCGTGAACCAGGCTCGTATCGAACACGGTGTGCGTGTTGCCGGGAGGCGGCGTGGTGCTCGGTGATGGTGAGCGGGCGGAGTCGGACAGGATCCGCTCGCAGAGACTGGCGAGCTGCGCGAAGCGCAACGGCTTAGCCAGGTAGTGATCCATACCGACAGCGAGGCAGCGTTCGCGCTCGCCCGCGATCGTGTTGGCGGTGAGCGCGACGATCGGAGTGTGGTGCGCAACGCCCTCCCGTTGCCGGATCAGGGCCGTGGCCTCGTAACCGTCGAGCTCGGGCATCTGGCAGTCCATGAAGATCGCCCGATATTGGACACGACCCGAGAACTCGACCGCCTCCGCTCCGTCGTGCGCGATGTCGACTTGGAACCCGAGCCGCGAGAGCATGCGCGTCGCCGCGAGCTGGTTGATCTCGTTGTCCTCGGCAACGAGGATCCGGCCTCGCTCTGTCTTAGCCGTCGACCCCGTTCGGGGCGCGGGTACGAGACCGAGGATCGGCGATTGGCGCGACGGCGTCGCTCCGAGGATGCGGGTCAGCTGGTCTCGCAGTCTGGACTGTGTGACCGGCTTGATGAGGATCGCCTCCAGACCGGCCTCGTGCGGGCCGGTCGTCGGGGGCGCCCCGGAGCTGAGCATGATTAGCCGGGTGGTCTGGAGTTGCGGGGTGTCGCGGATGTGCCGCGCGAGCGCGAGGCCGTCCATCTCGGGCATCGCCTCATCGATCAGCCCCACCCCGAATGGTCGGCCGGCTTCGGCCGCACCCCGCAGGAGCTCAAGAGCTTCTCTCCCGTTGGGGGCGCTCGTCGGGCTCATGCCCATGCGAGCGGTCTGCTGTTCGAGGACTCGTCGGTTGGTCTCGTTGTCGTCGACGATCAGCACGCGCACGCCGGTCAGATCGCCCCGCGTCGCGGGTTCGGTGCTCGTGGCGCCGCCGGGCCGCAGCGGTAACTCGACCCAGAATGTGCTGCCCTTCCCGGGCAGGCTGTGCGCGCCTATCGTCCCGCCCATGAGCTCAGCCAGCTGCTTGGAGATGCTCAAGCCCAGGCCGGTGCCCCCGAATCGTCGGGTGGTGCTCGCATCGGCCTGGGAGAATGGCTGAAACAGAGACGCTAGGCGATCGCTCTCGATGCCGATACCGCTGTCTGTCACTTCGAGGCGCAGCCGCTTGCCGTCGGGTCCGCCGGTACGGCTGGCGTGCATGAGCACATCGCCTGTCGGCGTGAACTTGACGGCGTTGCCCGCCAGGTTCATTAGCACCTGACGAACGCGCGTCGCATCCCCGCGCAGCATCGCCGGTAGCGACGGATCGATGACGCAGGCGAGCTCGAGTTTCTTCTCGTTTGCTCTGACGCCGATGATCTGGCACACCTCGTCGACGACGCGCTCGAGTTCGTAGTCTTCTTCGAGGATCTCGAGCTTGCCGGCCTCGATCTTCGAGAAGTCGAGGATGTCGTCGATCACGGACATCAGTGCGTGGGCCGAGGTGACTGTCACCTGGGCGTACTCTCGCTGCTCTGCGGAGAGCTGGGTATCGAGGAGCAGTTCGGCCATGCTGACCACGCCGTTGAGCGGGGTACGGATCTCGTGGCTCATGTTGGCGACAAACTCCGATTTCGCTCGGCTCGCGGCGACCGCGTTCTCGCGGCTGGCCCGCAGCTCGTCTTCCATCTGCCGCCGGTCGGTTATGTCGTGCGCGGTTGCGTACACGTACCCGTCCTCAAACGCGCTGGCGCTCCACCGCAGCCAACGGTAGGATCCGTTCTTGCGCCGGTAGCGTTTCTCGACATCGAGCGGGGCCTGGCCAGAGGTCTCGCGCTCGTAGCTGGCGAGCGTCGCGAGCACGTCGTCGGGATGCACGAAGTCGACCAGGGAAAGGCCGATCAGCTCCTCGGGCTCGTAACCGAGGATTCGCGCGAACGCCGGGTTGACGCGCACCAGGCGACCTTCGGTGTCGGCGATCACCAGCCCGTCGAGCGAGATGCCGAAGAACCGGTCGATCTCGGCACGCGCCTGGGTGAGCTTCTGCTCGGAGGCTTTGCGTTCGGTGATGTTCTCGACCTGAGAGACGAAATACAGCGGCTTTCCCGAGTCGTCGCGGACCAGCGATACCGATAGGTTGACCCAGATCGAGCGCCCAGAGCTGTGGATGTAGCGCTTCTCGGTGTGGAAGTTGCGAATCGTGCCTGCGAGCATTTGATGCATCGATCCGACACTCCCGTCGGTGTCCTCCGGGTGAGTCAGCGTCTGAAAGTCAAGCTCGAGGAGGTCACGCTCGCGGTAACCGGTGATCTCGCACATCGCGGCATTGACCCGCAGCCACTGGCCGTCCAATCCGACTAGGGCCATGCCGATCGGCGCGTCCTCGAACGCACGGCCGAAGCGCTCTTCAGCCTCATGGAGCGCCTCCTGCGCGGCCCGCAACGGCGAGATGTCCTGCCAGTGCACCAGCGCACCCTCGATCCGCCCGTCGGATAACCGGTAGGGCGCAAAGTGCATCGCCAGCGTCCGCCCGTCCCGATCGGCATCCAGCACGGCTGTTGAGGTCTCACCCTCGAACGCCCGCTTCAACCTCGGCACCATCATCCCGACGGTCTCCTTTCCAGCGACCTCACGAAGCGATCGGCCGAGAAACTCGTCGAGGTTCACATGGGCGAAGAGCGGGCCTTCGCACGAAACGAGTCGAAGTTCGCGGTCATACACGATGAGCGAGGAGCCGGCGAGGTTCTCCACGATCAGCTCCAGACGGTGCTTGGTCTCCGTCAGCTCAAGCTCGGCACGGCGCAACGCGGTGACATCCTGCACCGTGCCGCGGAACACGTCTGGTGAGGCCTGGTCCTGTTGGCCAATCGCGTGAACGACGCGCTCGGCGCCGTCCTCGGCGAGGATGCGATAGTCGAGCGCGAACTCGCGTGCGCCGCGGAATTGATCGGCCACGCCTTCGCGATCCTCAGCGTGCACATGGTCGAGGAACTCGCTCGGCGGCAGCGGCCCCCGGTCCCGATCGCGACCGAAGACGCGATACATCTGATTAGACCACTCTGACTCCCCGGTCCGGAGATTCCAGGCCCAGGAGCCGACCTGGGCAATCCGCTGCGCCTCGGCCAGCTGAGCCAGCGCCACCTTCTGGGCCCGCTCGGCCTCGCGGCGGGCGGTGACGTCACGAGCGATGACGGCCGCACCAGTCGGGCGACCGCCGGCGCCGAGCAGCGGCGAGACCGTGATCGAGACATCGACGAGCGCCCCGTCTCTGCGCCGCCGGCGCGTCCAAAACTGCTCGACCGTATCGCCGGCCAGCGCCCGCGCGAGCAACATGCGATCCTCGCCGGCGCGCTCGTCCGGGACGAGCATCGCCACCGGCTGCCCGACGGCCTCCTCCGCGGTATAGCCGTACAGGCGCTCGGCGCCAGCGTTCCACTCGGTAATCCTGCCGTTCGAGTCCTTGCTGATGATCGCCTCGGCGGCCTGCTCGACGATGCTGGCCAGCCGCCTGAGCTCGCGCCCGTGCTCGACGCGCTCGGTGACGTCCTGAGTGGTCCCGAACACCGACACCACCGCACCCGTTCCGTCGACACGCGCGAACCGTGACGTGCGCACATGCCGGATCTCTCCTCCCGGACGGACGATGCGATACTCGCTCTCGCTACCCGCCCCGTCGCGCACATTCTCCACCTGCGCATGAAGCCGGCCACGGTCGTCGGGGTGGACGATCGCCATGAACTCCGACACGTTCGGAGAGAAGCCGACCGGCTTGCCGGCGATCCGGCAAAGCTCATCGCTCCACACCATCTGCTCACCACTCACACCCCACTCCCACGAGCCCACGTGGGCCACGGCCTGCGAGTCGGCCAACATCCGCTCGCGATCACGCAGCGCCCGCTCGCCGTCGACCCGGGCGGTGATGTCGCGGCCGACCAAAAATGCCGCGGCGATCGTGTCGTCGGCAAGGCGCAGCGGCGCGATGTCGTACTCATAGGTACGCCCCGACAACGAAGACGTGTGCCGCAGCGATCCACCCTCGCCTTCGAGCGCGCGCCGGATGCACGGCTCGAGCTGTCCAGCCTGCTCGGTCGGAATCGTCTCGTACAGCGAACGGCCGATCAGGTCCGCCGCCTCGATCCCCCCTTCGCGGAGCAGCGGGCCATCCAGCAACAGGCACGACAGCTCACCGTCGTACATAGCCACCAGCGTCCCCGGCAGACTCGCCAGCAGCAACCGTTGTCGCTCCTCGGCCTCGCCGAGCGCCGCTTGGCGCTGCTCGAGCCGCTCGGCCATCGCATTGAACGCATCCGACAACGCCCGAAGCTCGGGCGCGCCCTCCGGAACGAGGAACGTGTGCTCACCCGCTCCGAGCGCCACGCAGGCCGCGATCGCGCGACGAACGGGCGCCACCACGACCCGAGCGACGTACACCAACAAGCACAGCAACCCCGCCAGCAGCACGAAAGCCGCCCCGGCCAGGATCAAATCGAAAACGCGCTGCTTCGCCGTCCAGTCACTCTGCGCGCGCTGCAACAGCAGGGCCTCCGCTCGATCGAACGCGTCAAAGCGCGCACGCAGACTGTCGACAAGCACTTTCCCCCGCCGGTTGAACGCGTCGAGTGGCACGCCGGTCACCGGCCGCCGCCGCCGCAAAGCCGGCGCGGCGTAGCCGCCGACATATGCAGATACCGCGCGACGGATCCCGTTCAACCGCGCCTGCTGGGCGCCCTGCCCGGCGGTCAGCCGCCGAAGCGCCGAGAAATCCTGTGGGATCGCGGCCCTCGCGGCCGTCCACGACGCGAGAAACAGCCGGTCTCCGGTCGGGACGAAGCCGCGCAGTCCCGTTTCGAGATCGACTACGTGCCGCTCGAGCAGTTCCGACGCGCTCGCCGCGCGCCAGTCACGACCCACACGACGACCGGCCGCCGCGCGCTCGCTTGACGCTAACGCCAACAACGCCACCACGATCACGGCCACGGCCATGCCGGCAGCACCCGCGAGCACAAGCCGATTCAACAAGCCACCACGCGACGGAGTCATCATCCCGCGATATCGGCACAGCCTCCGCGATCCTTACCGGCACGACCAAGCCGATTTGTCGAACACCACTGAAGCCCGCCTAAAGAACCCCGTCGCTGCGGACGATCACCAGCGCATGGACAGCACCAGCGACCACGCGGATCGAACCACCGACACGCCGATCACCTTGTTGATCGCCGATGACGATCCGGTAACACGGTCCATGCTGAGCATCGCGCTCGCACGACGCTTCGACGTCGTCGGCGTCGTCGAAGACGCCCAGCAGGCCGTTGACACCGCGACGCTCGCGCGACCCGATGTCGCGCTCGTCGACGTACAGATGCCCGGCGGGGGCGGACTCACAGCGGTCCGCGGCATCGTCCACGCATCACCACACACCGCGGTGGTCATGCTCTCCAGCGACGAATCGGACGAAAGCGTCCGGGCACTCCTCAGCGAAGGCGCGGTTTGCTACGTACGCAAGGGCATCGACGCACACGAGCTGACAGCGATCGTGCAACGAGCGATCCGCGCGCAACACAGACACGCTGCCGGCCAGTAGCGCCAAGCCGCGCCACTCAACCGAGCGCAGCCGCCCGACAACCGGAAGGCGCCACCCCGTCGACCCCGGGCGCTGCTGCACAGCGCGACTGCTGTCGGACAGATAGGCCCAAGCGCTCGCGCCCTCCCTCACCGGCTGGGCCGACACACCAGGCATACGGCCTCGCTCACCGCCAACCCGTGCGTTACGAGCGAGCGCGATTGAGGCTGCCGGCCGACGAGGTCGCGAGGCACGTGCTTGTGATGGTCACGATCGGCGGAGTCGCCGCGGGCTTTGAGTCGATAATGAGCGCGAGGCCATCGCTTCCTCCCCTCGTTTCTGGGCTCGCACAGGGGCGGCGGCAGGCCGTCAATCTATGAACCGGCAACGCGTATGCGACCACGCCGGCGCGCGGCGGACCGACGCGACGCGTCCGACCGGCGGATCGGGTCAACGCTGAATGGAGCGTACCCGAGGAGCGCGTGTGGCGGGGGCCTGCGTTTTCTGTGAGTGGGGGCTGCACTTTCGGCGTTTGCTGCCGATGTATGGGCTGGATGTCGAGACTTTCGGTTGCCGAGCGCTGTAGTGATGCCCAGCCGTTCGTGGAAGAGCCACGGCGGATACGAGTGTTGGTCGCCGACGACCACCCGGCGATGCGCGGTGCGCTGGCGCGGCTTGTGCGCGAGCATGGCGCTTTGGAGCTGGTCGGGGAGGTGGGTGATGGCGAGCAGGCGATCAGCCTGATCGCCCGGCTAAGGCCCGAGGTGGCGCTGGTGGATGTACGGATGCCGAAGCTGCATGGACTCGGCTTGCTCCGCCGGCTGCGGGCGGAGGATTGCTCGGTACGGGTGCTGTTGATTTCAGGGAGCGACGACAGCGAGATCGCGCACGAGGCGATCTGTTTGGGGGCCGCCGGTTTCCTGTCCAAGGACGCCGAGGAGGACGAGATCTGCGACGCGATCATTGCGGTTGCGGGTGGCGGGTCGGTGCTTTCGCCCGCGCTGCAATCCGGTGTCCTCGATCTGTTCCGCACGCGCTCGGGTGGGCCGGTGCGGTTGTCCGGGCGCGAGCGGGATTTGCTCGAGCTTGCCGCCGAGGGTCTTCCGACGGTCGAGATCGCCAAGCGGCTGCACCTGTCCCCCAACACGGTCAAGACCTACTGGCAGCGCCTGTATGAGAAGCTCGGCACGAGTGACCGGGCCAGCGCCATTGCAGAGGCGATCCGCCGCGGATTGCTGGAATGAGCGACATCCCGCGGCCGGATGACCGCCACGAAGCCCGCTCTCGCGACGATGGTGGCGCGGGGGTAGCGCTGGCGTTCCTGCGCGCGGCGCTGCTGGTGTTGGTCTTCACTAGCGAGCAGCTCGTCGACGCCCGGCAGCTCGCGGGTTGGCAATTCTTCGTGGTGCTGGCGCTCGCGGCCGGGTATGCGCTGGCCGGAATCACGGTCGCGGTCGCCGCGTCTGGTCGCTCGGGCGCGCGAGCGTTCGCGCGCGTGCAGCCCGCGTGCGACGTGCTGATCCTTGCCGCTCTGGCGTACACGTCCGGCGGCGCGTTCTCCGATGTGCGCAAGGCGTTCTTCGTGATTCCGCTCGCGGCCGCGTTCGGCGAGCGCTCCCGCTTGACCGCCGCCTGGTCGCTACTTGCGGTCGCCGCGTTCTCGCTCCAAGCCATACTCGCCGGCGGTCATCCCGCGGGCGCTCAGAACAGCTGGCAGCGACTGACCATCAACCAGGACCTGTACCTCGCCTGGACGGGGGCGGCGGCCACGATGCTGGCGATCGCGCTGCAGCGGCGCACCGCCCGTGTCGAGGAGCTCGCCGACAGCCGTCAGCGTCTGGTCTCTCAGGCGATCGAGTCCGTCGAGCGGGAGCGGACCCGTCTGGCGGGCGCGTTGCACGATTCACCGGTGCAGAACCTGATCGCGGCCCGCCACGATCTTCGCCGCGCACAGCGGTCTGGAGATCGCGACAGCTTCGTGCGCGTCCACGAGGCGATCGATGTCACGATCGCCGAGCTGCGCGAGGAGATCTTCAATCTGCATCCTCACGTCCTGGACCATGTTGGTCTTAGCGCGGCGCTCGAGCAGGTCGCGCGCCGTCACGCCGACGGCGACCTGCGTGTTACTGTCGAGATCGACTCCGACGACCGGCTCGACCACGCTCACGTGCTGTTCGCTCTAGGCCGGGAACTGCTCGGAAACGCGGCTAAGCACGCACAGGCGAGCGAGGTGAGGCTGAGCGTCACGCGCGAGAGCGAGTGTGTGACGCTCCAGGTCGCAGACGACGGGTGCGGCATCTCGCCCGGTCGGATGCGCCAGGCGCTGCTCGAGGGCCACATCGGCCTGGCTGCGGTCAGCGAACGCGTGGCCGCGCTGAGAGGCACGTTCAGCATCACTACCGCGCTCGCAATGGGCACGAGCGTCCGCGTCACGCTCCCGGCCGGGCTAGTCAAGGACCAGCCCGACAACGGTCGAGCTCGGCGCGAGGATTCCGAGGTACGCGGCGAACGCGAGCGCCTGTTGCGGCTCGATCGCAGCCCACCCCGGCGCGCAGGGAGCGATCGTAGGGATCTCCGATTGGGTGACATCCATCGCCACCCGCGGGATGTCAACTAACTGAGTCCCAAGAGACTGCGCACGGGGGACGGCAAAGCGCCTCCACGCGTCCGATAACTGAGCAACACCCCTAATGGCCTGTCAGCGCCAGCCTGACATCGCCGGTGCTCAAACCCAATCGGACTCCAAGGAGGATCAATGCTTCACAAGTTGCGCCGTCGCGCCGAGGATGAGAACGGCTTCACCCTGATCGAGCTCCTCGTCGTGATCCTGATCATCGGCATCCTCGCCGCGATCGCCATCCCGACGTTCCTCGACCAGAAGACCAAGGCCACGGACGCGTCGGCCGAATCGCTCGCCCGCACCGCCGCCACCGCGATGGAGACGTACGCCACGACCAACAACGGCAGCTACTCGGGCGCCAACGCCGCGTCGCTGAACTCGATCGAGCCATCGCTCCGCACCACCGTCTCGACCACCTCGGCGTACCTCTCGTCCGCGAGCGGCACTGCAAGCAGCTACACGGTCGTGGCGACCTCGCCGTCCGGCAATACGTTCACGCTCACCAACAACGGTGGGCAGAGCACCTTCACCTGCACCACCGCTGGGAAGGGCACCTGCTCCGCCAGCGGAACCTGGTAACCGAGCAGTGTCCCAGGTCAGTCCACCCGGTGCCCATCCCGGCCCACACCAACGCCGCCGACGCGCTCACGTGGTATCTGGGGCCGCCGGGCGCCGGGCGGACTGCTTAGCTTGGATCCACCGAGTGACGCGCCCGGTTCCGTCCGGGGTTATGTCTTAAGTGCCCTCCTGAGCAGGGCTTTTGCAGCGGTTGTAATGGGCAACCGCGGCCCTGTCAGGAGGTCACTCATATGGTGCACGATGCTGCGGACGTTCCCGTCGGGCCAGCGAGCCTGGATTCAGTCGGAGTCGTGTTCGATGAGCAGCGCCTCATCAGCGACGCCGGACTGCTGCTGGCCGCCACGCTGTCGGACCGCTTGGGGATCGAGGAGCTTGTGAACGAGTCGGTGTGGCTGGGGTATCGGGTGCCAGGCGCGGCGCTACCGGGCCGCAAGGTGCTGTCGCTGGTGCACGGGATGCTCGCCGGCGCCGACAGCATCGATGACATGAACGTGCTCAGAGCCGGGAGCACAGGCGTGATCCTGGGGCACCGGGTAATGGCGCCATCGACCCTCGGGACATTCCTGCGGGCGTTCACGTTCGGGCATGTCCGCCAGCTCGACCACGTCTTTGACCAATCGCTCGCGCGGGTGTGGGAGGCCGGGGCCGGCCCGGGTGAGCTGCCGTTGGTGATCGACATCGACAGTTTCATCGGCGAGGTCCACGGCGACGACAAACAAGGCGCCTCATACGGATACACCCGGCAGCTCGGTACCACCCGATCCTGGCTGTCCGTACCGACACCGGCGAGGTGCTGCACATCCGCAACCGCAAGGGCAAGGCCAACACTCAGCGCGGCGCGGCCCGGTTCGTCGACGAGCTGCTTGCTCGGGTTGCTCGCGCCGGTCATGCCGGGAAGATCGTGATCCGGGCCGACACCGGGTTTGAGAACCACAAGCAGTTCAAGACCCTCGATGCACGCGGCGTCGAGTTCTCGATCGGCGTCAAGCTGAGCAAGACAATCCGGGCGCTGATCGAGCAGATCCCCGAGACCGACTGGGTCACGATCGCCGAGTACCCCGATACCGGGCAAGCGCAGCTCGCCGAGACCAAGCTCGGGACCTGGCGGCTGATCGTCAGGCGCACCCGACTCCTCGGAGCTCAAG
>Ga0116218_1002136_pt1 | contig 11319 bp, 8 predicted proteins | sample Sb_taG_2_FD_88966 | JGI IMG/M metagenome (GOLD analysis project Ga0116218, IMG submission 88966) | Peat soil microbial communities from Weissenstadt, Germany - Sb_50d_5_LS metaG | ecosystem: Environmental > Terrestrial > Soil > Wetlands > Peat | place: Germany: Weissenstadt | collected 2010-09-21 | reverse complement strand
GGTACCGGACAATGCATAATGTTTGCAAATGGGTATACACTACAAGAGGAGATACGTTTAATAATTAGACAATGTTACTAGATCGAGGACTACTTGTATGATTGGATTGATAGATTTGAAAGAAAACGCTTCGTCATTTCGGCAGAATGTTCACTCCTGGTTTTCTCAGCAACTCAATGATCAAAAGCCTATGGGAACAATAGCTGCACTGGACGGTGTCAGGGCGCTGGCCTTTTTGCTCGTCTTCGAACTTCATATCAATCACTCGGGCGTGTGGACTGATGGTAATAATCCATTTATCTCTGCCATTTTTTCGGTAGGAGCGACAGGGGTAACGCTCTTTTTTGTCCTCTCTGGCTTCTTGCTCTTCCTGCCCTATACGCAGGCACTCCTTTTTGAAAAAGACTGGCCGCAGTCAAAAATATACTATGTACGCCGCATTCTACGAATATTTCCTGGATATTTCTTTTCACTCTTCATACTTGTGATGTTTTCGAAGCCGTATTTCATACAACCTCACAACTGGATTCAGTTAGTCCCGTTTCTCACATTTACTATGGCATACCATAACTCTTCTGGCTTAATCAATGGCCCATATTGGACGCTAGCAGTTGAGTTTCAATATTATCTGATTTTGCCACTGATCGCGTTCGGCATTTTAGGACTGACGCGCCTGGTACGCCCTGAGAAAAGATTGTGGATCGTTGTTGGCTCTCTCTTTGCTGTGATCATCTGGGGCCTGGTGTCAGCTTCCTTTGGCGAGTATTATACCAGTCATCCCGATCAGACGTTTCTGATACCCCGTCCTCTCCTCAATGTGGTGCTCTTCGTCATTTATGGAGATCAGAGCAAATTCCTGGAGGATTTTGCGGTCGGCATGCTGATTGCAGTTGGTTATCTTTACGTCATGAATTCACCCAAAAAAGCCTTCTACTTGCAGAGAGCACGGCGACTTCTTCTCTGGCTCTTGATTTTGTGCATTGCGCTTTTTGTATATGAGGTCTTGCCAGACAGTGCTCTACCATTTATTCCTGGCGTGTACCAGGATACTGCCTGGGTGAACGAATTCGCTTTTGCCTTGTGTTATGGGTACCTGGTTGCTGTGGTGCTCTTTACTCGTCCAGATCGATGGCTTGTGCGCGTATTTTCCTGGACTCCATTGCGCTGGCTAGGGTTGATCTCTTTCAGCCTGTATATCTGGCACCGACCGCTCATCCAGATTTTAGCTGCAAATCTTGGCCCAAGTGTACGGCGTCTGAATCCCGTTCTGACTGTAAGTTTGTTCTGGATGATTACATTCACGGTTTCTGTCGTTTTCTGCTATTTTCTCTTTGTTCTGATTGAAAAACCGGGAATGAGTCTGAGCGAGAAATTACGCCAGCAGATGGTGAGACAATCTGCGCAAAGGGAAGCGATGTCAGAACCGATTGGCCCTCGCCCTCAGAGCCAGGTGGATGCAGTCATTCGTTGAATATTAGGAAGACTCTGGCTCAGTTAATTGGTTGCTTATTCCGCCAAAAAAGATTTGGGCCGTGACGCTTAATCGAAGTGAAGAACTCAATGTTTGATTACTTTTATGCAGTGTTTAAAAACATGCTGCCAGTTTTAAATGTTTGTCCTTCCTCATGCGTCACAGCCCAAATTGTGGGTTATCATCTAATGTATAGTGCTCCTTTCTCTAATAAATATTTTTTTCTTTATGCTATTAGTATACGGTCTTGAGGTTGGAATTGCTATCACAACCACGTCACAATTGGGGTTGTGATAGCAATTTTCTAGATCGAATCGCCACCTCTGGCGGCAGGATAAAAGAGAGTAAGAGGTAGTACCTTTTTCAACTAATCTGTTTGTTTACTAGAATCCTGAGTGTTGAGTAGTTTTTCTTTATAAATAGCGAGATTGTTATTTTTTTTGCTGTGGTTAAGGTTACTGATCAAGAGATAGCACTATTGGGCTGTTTTTTGTGGCTATTTGTGATCTGATAGCAACTCGTCGTTATACTGTACAACAAGCCTAATATTTATTTGCACTTTAGCGAGGTATTGTATGTTGTCTGCTGTGATTACAGCATTGTTATTCGTTGTGATGCTTCTCATTGTGGCAAGTTTTGTCATCGGCGCATTACGCGAGCGTCAACGTCATTTACAATCGCAGGCGGCACAAAGACAAAGATCATCCCAGTTTAAAGCACCTGCCCAATTCAAGGCACCTGGCCAACAGGTGACGGCGATATTGCAGTTTCAGAATGGGTCGGTCGTAGGTTTAGAGCATTCCCCTTCCCATATTTCGTTACCAACCTCCTGGTACAGGCGTAGACGCACAGTAGTTTCATTTGGTCTTTTGCTGATGGTGGTGATTACACTGTTTGCACAAAGCGGTCTCGCTGATGGGGCGTTACAAGGTTTGAAGCAAGGAATTGCTTTGCTTGATTTTACACAGCATACTTCTGCTTTTGACTTGTCGACTTCTACTATACCATTAGTTGGCACAGCCAGTAGTCGCATAATTCGTGTCGATTCGGCTGATCCAAGGCAATATTATTCTAATTACCAGTTGGATGTCTGGTCGTATTCGTCCTGTTCAGGTATTTCAATGGAAGAGGTGATGGATGCATATGGCCGTCATCTTATTGCCGCTGATGTTTTGCAGGAGGAATTGGATTTAGGTGTGTGGGATACGTATGATGGTCTGACGGGTGGAGAGGTTGGTATAGCTAAAACGGCAAGTTATTTTGGTTTCAGGGCTGTACCCAATCCTCCTCGTACTATACAGGATTTGATTGCTGTGGCGAATAAGGGATTTCCTGTGATAGTGGGTGTGCCTGGGCATATTCTGGTTGTTCGGGGTGGCGATAGCAATAATGTGTATCTTGTAGATTCTGCGCCTGCTGACCGTACTATTATGAGTCGCGCGCAGTTTGCGGGCTGGTGGGATAATTTTAGTGTTGAGTTATTGCCGAACTAAAGGGCTTTAGAATTGCATTCAGGTTATGAGTAACATAATCTCCGTATGTTTTTGAGAAATTGGAATGTAAAAGCTATTTTGCGGCACTGATTACTTGTGGCTATCGTTGTAACTGGATTGGTTGGTCTTCTCTATGCCGCTGTTCAGCAAGATATCAGGCAAGGCGCGAATGATCCTCAAATATAGCCTGCACCCTGGCATGGACTTCATCCACTAAAACCCTCTAATAGACCAGGACCGGGGTGTATAGAGAAACGAAGTTATATAACCAGGCTGCGTTGCTCTCTTGAATGTTGACGCAACCGTGCGATCCGTATGTTGAGAATGAATCGCCGCTCGAATCCTGGTGTGGGAAGTTCGTGCCAGGGCCATAGTCGGCGCGCCACCAACTGTCGTGCAGGAAGTAACCATCGCTGTGGTATTGCATAGCAAAATTAATCGGTGTATCGGGGTACCAGTAGGGTGAAGACTTTGGTACAGTAGCCTTAAACACGGTTGGAGATTGTTTGCCTTCTACCCACCATGTTCCAGGAGGGCTTGGTCTTTCTGGGCGGCCTGTGGTTACCTGGAATGCTTTGACTAATTTACCATTCTGGTAGACGCGCATGGCTTGTTCATAAAGCGAGACAACAACTACCTTTTTGTTCATATATCCATAGTGTTGCATGAGTTGTATATCGGTCTGATGCACTCGATTATAGGGGGTATTATCTCCCGCGTTGGTTGTCATTGCCTGGAAGTTGGTCAGGTACATGTTTAAGTCTTCGATTGTTTGCTGATAATCGGCAAGAGTTTGAGCAGAATCGAACTCCTGTTGAACCCATCCACCGATACCGTTTGGTCCATATTCAAAACCAAGTTGGTAGTTTGTATTGTTGTAGTCGTCGTGGTACTGGTGTTGCTGACCCCAACTCGATTGGCCCTGCTGTAGTTGATTTTGGAGGCTCTTGATCTCGGTTTCCATTGCGGGAATTTTGATTGCGTCAACCTGTGCATTCAGCTTTGCCAGGGTAGATGTGTAGGCTGCTTCCGTTTTAGCGCTATTCAAGTCCTGCTGATCAGTGTTCAATTGCTGTTGGTAGATGGTTGTATTACCATTGTATTGCTGCATTAAGGTAATCCACTGTTGGAAGGCGAGTAGTTGTGTGTCACCCTGGTTTTTGGTGGTGAGGTCGATGGCTGGAGCAGAGAAGGTAGTTGATGTGCTAGAGTTTGTGTTTCCTGCATTGTTACCGCATGCGCTTAGTAAGATGAGGCAAAGGGTCAAGGTGCTTATAAGTATTGTTGGTAAGTGGTGTGTGGATTTTCTTTTATGTAGATTTTGGTGTATGTTGATTTGCATTTAGAGGTCCTTTTAGATAGTTTTATATTTAGATTTATATATCAAATCATACCATATGATGCCAAAATATGCTGTGAGGTGGTTCATAATTGCTAATGAGGTCAGGTTTTAATGCGTGTTAGTAATTCGGTGTGTAATTCTTTCGTACCTGCGACAACTAGTGAATAGCCTTCAGTCAGATTGGAGATCGGACGTAGAGGTTTGCCATACTGGTCGGATACAATACCTCCTGCTTCAAGAACGATACTCAATGGTGCCAGGAATGATTCAGCAGTGAGTATGTCACCGATATCTACATAGGCATCATACGCTCCATTTGCGACGTACACGATGTCCATCGAAGAACTGCCTGATCGTCGTACATTGTTGATTGGTGGGTGTTCTATTAGTAATTTGCAAAGAACTTCGGGATCGCGACCATCGAAGTTTATTCCAGCCAGACACTGTTCGAGCTGACTGGTCTCGCTGACCTGACATCGATGTCCATTACAAAACGCACCCCAGGCACGCTGCGCCTGGTATACTGTTCCACTATAGAGTTCTCCAACTAAGGCCCATTGCACATTTTGAGGAGAAATAGGCTCATCTGAAGGTAAGACTGCAAGCGATACTCCTGCTGTTGGAATGCCGCGCGAAACGTTGCTGGAACCATCAACTGGATCAATTATGATTCGATAGGATGGCTCATTTGAAGTTGAAAACGTTGGGCGTTCCTCAGTAATTATTTCGAAGCTTTGACCACTTTCGATTAATCCGCTGATAAGAATGTCTTCTGCTTCGCGGTCAAATTGCATGGTTGTGTGTTCGGTTGATTGGGCATAGACCAGATAGCGATCGAAGCGTTCAGACTGCATATAGGCTCGCACCTTACGAAAGAGTTGTTCCAAAAGTTCTAACATGATTGTTTGTTTCTTTCTTTCCATTTCTTTTATTAGCGTGTATGACGATGCTTCATGTAGCATCATTTTCGAGTCGTTGCATGACAAATGGACGAACCAACTCAAAGGTTAACATGCGATCACGGGTCAGCTTTAGAGCGAGTTCGCTCTGGTCGCATGCAATCCAGCGCCGATCAAGTCGTTCTGCAACAGCAGGGGTCACACCGCTACCACAAAAGCAATCAAGTACCAGATCATTCTCTTCAGATGATGCAAGGATAATACGTTCGAGCAAGGCTGCTGGTTTCTGCGTTGCATATCCATTGCGTTCAGGATCGGTCTGATGTAAATGGCTGATATCGCTCCAAACGTCGGTTGGGGTCATATGAGAATCTTCTCCATAGGTATACAGTCGCCCTGCAGAATGGATAGTCCAGTGAGTATGTCCGTCAGCATCGACGCATTTTTTCATGTGATTGCGTTTTTTTGTTCCGCGCAGTTCTCCGACCCTTTCACCATGAAAGCAATAGTTGTCAGAGTTGCTGTAGAAGAGAATTGTATCGTGTTTACTTGCATAGCGTTTTTGCGCGCGTCCGCCAGATTGATAATGCCAGATAATCTCATTTTTGAAGCCAGGACCATCTGTTCGGGAATTCGAACCAAAGACTTCATCCAATATAACTTTAGCATAATGAGTAACACGCCAGTCCAGATGTACATAAAGACTGCCATTGGATGAAAGGAGAAGTTTGAGCAGCACGAATGTTTCATATAGCCATTGGAGATATGTGTCAAGGTTGTTGTCCCATTTATCGCTGAAGGCCAGTTGCTCGAGGTTTTTAAAATCGCGTCCCGTCATGAATGGGGGGTCAATGTAAATGAGATTTATTTGTCCGGTAAATTCGGGAAGGAGTGCGGGGAGGATGGCGCTTTTGTCTCCCAGGATTAAGCGATTGTGCCAGGTTGGGGTAGTATTTAGGGGGATATTGGTGTGTTTTTCAGTTGATTGTCCTGGATAGCTTTCAAAGGTGCAAAGATGTTGTGCAGGAATTTTTGTGTTCTTGAGGTTCGCTGGCTCCAGGGGTTTTTTGCCTTTCCAAACTAATTCAACCATGGTGGTTCCTCGTTTGTTTTCTGTTTTGGTCACACTATAGCATATGTTTGATAGAGACGCTCACTAGTGCATAATCATTGACGCATATGCCTCATCAAAACCTCAGTTGTGGAGGCCCCTGGCCTCAGCCACGGGGAGGAAGCAACGGGCATCGCCAGATGTGAATACTCTTTGACAATACGACATTATATATGATATACTTTCTGCATGGAACGTACGATAGTGGTACAACTCAATCCAACGCCAGAACAGGCATATACACTCAAGGCAACACTTGAGCAACATACCGCCTGCTTTAATGCCGTGACCCAGGAGGGCTTTACCACGGCGTGTAGCAATGGCGTAGAGTTGCACAAACGCACATACTATCCTTTGCGAGCACAATACCCTGACCTTCCTGCACAACTGGTCTGCGCAGCCCGTGTCAAGGCCACAGAAGCCGTGAAATCGGCACTGACCTGGAAGACCAGGAAGGAGCAGGCATACCCCAAAAAGGTTGAAGAAGCCAGGAAACAGGGCAAGCCTATTCCTGCTTTCAAGCCTGTTCGCTGCCCTTGCAGTAAGTTGGCAGCTATCCGCTATGACCAGCGCTCGTACTGGGTGAAGTGGGATACCATGATCTGTAGTCTCGCTACGGTGGATGGGCGCGTTGAACTGCCCTTCAAGGTACCTGCTCACCTCGTGCAGTACGTTGGACATAAGGCCTGTAGTGCCGATCTGTGTCAGCGCAAGGGACGCTATACGCTCCATATCGTTGTATCTATCCCTGAACCTGCCATTGGTGCATCTGGAGAAGTGATTGGCGTTGACCTGGGACTCAATCGCCCGGCTGTCACCTCTGCTCGTCAGTTCCTGGGTGAGAAGCGATGGAAGGAGCAGGAACGACGCACCTTTCGTCTCAAAAGAAAATTGCAAGCCAAAGGCAGCCGCTCTGCCAAGAGACATCTCAAGAAGTTGAGTGGCAAACAGTTTCGGCGACACAGAGACCATGACCATGTCCTCTCCAAACGCATTGTCCAGAACACACCTGAAGGCGCTACCGTCGTGCTTGAAAACCTCAAGAACATTCGTGAGACTTCCAACATGGGACGTGGGAAGAAGGACAGTCAGAAACGCGATTACAAACGGCGCTTGCATAGTTGGAGTTTTGCCCAGTTGTACTCGTTTATCGAGTACAAATCCCAGGCACGTGGTATCCGCGTGGTCAAGATTGACCCGCGCCATACCTCGCAAACCTGTAGCAAATGTGGACATCAAGCCCGCAATAATCGTCGTTCGCAATCCGTGTTTCACTGTCGCTCCTGTGGCTATCAACTCAATGCTGATCTCAACGCCTCGGTCAACATTCGAGAGAAGTATTCGGCTTCTCTTGCTCAGGATGGTACACCTGTCCTGAGTGGGTCCGCTGTCAAGGGACCTATTGTTTCAGACCTCCGGGTCTAGGAACAAGCCCCCGGCTTCAGCCGTGGGGTGCTTGACTTGAGTACACTAGGCGTAGCTACACTCTTCAATTTGCAGAAGAATGTACTGTTGGTGTTCTTGATACAGTAAAATGTTTACTGATACCCAAGATTTTGTATGGGGTTAAATACTATGCAACCTGTTGTTTGGACGCTGATAGGTCTTATTGCTTATGTTTGTGGTTTGGTGATTGTGATTACTATGACTCCGCGGCTTTGGAAATTCAGGTTTGATGAGTGGATGTTTATGGGCTATGCAGTTGCAGTTGTGTCGGGTGGTATTCTGGCTTTTGTTCCGCTGGCGATTACTTTTGCTCTTTTCAATGGTTCGTTGGGGGTCAAGATTTTCGATTTTTTGCTGCTTGTTGGTATCTTTGTGGTTGGGTTAAGAATGTCCCTGCGTAGTTTTCGTCCCAGAAATGCCGGGGGGACTTTTCAGGTTTCGCGTATTCTGGTTGGAAGCTTTTGTCTTTTGTTGCTGGCTGCTTCGGTTTATTGTATTATTTTGCTCTTTCTGCCACCGCAGGCTTAGATTTAATACATTCGAGAGGGATTTCAAAGGGACTGCTGGCCCTTTGAAATCCCTCTCGAATTTTACTTTTGCAAGTGAATTGCTGCAATGACAGGGTCGGTATGATGCTCTGCCTGCCGCATTTCAGCTTTTTTTAGATTGTACGCACTGTTGATGAGCGCGATGTGGGTAAAGGCTTGTGGATAATTACCGAGTGCATTGGTTCCATCGTTGCCGACCTCTTCGGAAAACAAGCCAAGTTGCCCGGCATAACTGAGCAATCGTTCAAAAAGCGAACGGGCTTCATCGACTCGTCCCTGCATGGCCAGATTGTCGACTAGCCAGAATGTACAGATGGTAAAAGTGCCTTCACTTCCCGGCAGCCCGTCATTGGAGTGATAACGATAGACAAAGCCATTTTCATCTGTTAAACGCTCGATGATACAATCGACCGTTGATCGCATGCGTGGGTCATCCGGTGCGATAAAGCCGACCAAGGGTAGCAATAAATTCGAAGCATCCAGAGACGTGTTGTCGTAGGATTGCGTAAAGGCGCCTATCTGTGGATTGTAACCGTGGGTTAGAATATCCGTGCGTATCTGATCTTGCACCAGTCGCCAACGTTTAATATCAGCTTCCAGGTTCAATTGCTCTGCAGCTCGAATGCCACGATCTAGTGCTACCCAGCACATTACTTTGGAATAGACGAAGTGGCGCATCCCACCTCGCACTTCCCAGATTCCACTATCAGGCTCTTGCCAGTGGGCGCATACATGCTCGATGAGCTGTTGTAACATAGCCCACAGTGGCCCTTCAAGTTTTTCTCCATAGCGCTCAAAGCCGCCCTGCCGTCGGAACAGGTGGATGCAATCCAATACTTCGCCAAAAACATCCAATTGTTTCTGACTTGCTGCGCCGTTGCCAATCCGTACAGGCTGGGAGCCGGCATAACCACTCAAGTGCGGTAATTCGCGCTCCTCCAGATCGCGCTCGCCGCGGATACCATACATAATTTGGAGGTCTTCACCGTTCGAGTAGGAAAGACGACGTAGCCAATGTGTGAAAGCATGTGCCTCCTCAGTGAAGCCTAATACATTGAGTGCATACAGCGTAAAGGTGGCATCACGCAACCAGGTGTAGCGATAATCCCAATTGCGCACGCCTCCCAGTTCTTCGGGCAATGAGGTAGTGGGCGCTGCCACAATAGCTCCTGTAGGCGCATAGGTCAGCATTTTGAGCACCAATGCACTGCGTTTGACCCAGGTGTCATAGTCTCCTTTGTAGGTGCAGCCAGCAAGCCAGGTGCGCCACCAGTGCAGTGTATGAGCCAACTCCCAGTCGAAGTTGCGTAAATGCAATTCGTTCTCGGCCAGTCGGCTAGCTGCCCGGGCAGTGCGTCCGACACCCAGAGCAAAGAGCAGGCGTTCCCCTTCCTGTAAGGTGACCTGGACCTCCAGATACGGGTGTAGTTCTCCCTCTTGCTGGTATTCAGCTATTGAAAACGAGGGCAGGCGATAGGCACCAATAATACCCAGACCCACATGCTGCTGGCCTCCAGAAATGACCGCCCCCATGTTATTTGGTAGCAATGTAATGATACTCGGTGCGGCAGCGTATTCTGGACTGACTTTGAGCCTCATTGTAATTGGAAGTTCACCATGAGTACACTCAACGATACGCACCAGACTATGGCATGAACCATCTTCACGAGTCCATGTATTATTGTTCAATTCGCGAAATTGCCAGGCGCTCAATGTTTCGACAGGCATAAAATCAGTAAGAATTAGCTCTCCTGTCTTGCTAGAAAAGCGAGTTTGTAGCACGTTGCTATCACGAAGGTAGCGTTGCGTGCCTGTAATTGCGCTATCTGTGGGCGCAATCTGAAAGAAGCCACCGTGCTGGGCATCCAGCAAGCGACAAAAGATGGCAGGACTGTCGAAGTCGGGTAAACATCCCCAATCGACAGAGCCATCAGGAGCAACCAGTACAACCGAATGGCAATCGCCAATGACACCATACGAATCGATAGGTTGATACAAGCGAGCAGTCGTATTCATTCCATCCCATCCCTTTCACAAATGAATAGCAAATGATTGCACATAGAAAATGGATTACCTTATATCAAGAGTAAACGGAAATCAGAACATATAAGTAACAGGAAATTGGTGCTAATTACACGGAAAAAAGGCCGTTTTTACACTTTTTTACATTTCAGTATTTATAACACCAAAAACTTGAAAATTATTTGATTTACGTGGATAAAATGTATATGTCATTGTAACTCATCTTAACTATTCAGTTTTTTTACTCTAGCAGACTCCGATGGCAGTAGTAGGATGAAGTTTGGAAGAGTTTTTGCATCCCCAGATGCGCTACCCAGAGCTAGAAAGGTTTCCAGGAATCCCTTGCTGGATAGTTACAATTCAGGGTAACGAATCAAAAGAGGATTCCAGATAAAGTGTTGTTCACCTGGAACCCTTTTTGATTCGTTTACTCAAGTATTTGATACAGGCACACCAATTTTATACGAATCGCTCAAACCATTCGAGTGTACGGCGCAAGCGATCAACACGTTGCTCAGGTGTACCGTAATCAGGAAGGTCGATTAAATGACTTACACCTGGATAACGCACCAGTTCTACTGTATGCTTGCGTTTGCGCAACATGACGAATAGCTGGTAGGATTCGCTAAATGGGCAGCGTAAATCGTTGTCTGCATGGAGCAGCAAGAGAGGGGTTGTGATTCGGTCAACAAACGTTAGAGCAGATCGACTTTTCAGTAAAGCCTCAGCGTCTTCTGACCTGTTAGCACCCATTGCAAAGTCGAACCATAATGTCTGGTCTGACAGCAAGCCCGCGGTGGAGAGAGAACTGATGCCGTTGCGGCTCACGGCTGCCTTGAAGCGGTTGGTTTGTGTGATAGCCCAATTGGTCATATAGCCCCCATAGCTAAGGCCACCTATTCCAAGTCGCGCTCCATCTACTGGTTCTGTAGCAAGAACATGATCAATCCCCGCCATAAGATCACGAAAATCATTGCCTCCCCAGTC
>Ga0116218_1002135_pt1 | contig 11320 bp, 10 predicted proteins | sample Sb_taG_2_FD_88966 | JGI IMG/M metagenome (GOLD analysis project Ga0116218, IMG submission 88966) | Peat soil microbial communities from Weissenstadt, Germany - Sb_50d_5_LS metaG | ecosystem: Environmental > Terrestrial > Soil > Wetlands > Peat | place: Germany: Weissenstadt | collected 2010-09-21 | reverse complement strand
CCCGCCCCTGCGCTTCCCGGCGCCGGCAAGCCGCAGGTTGTTATCGGCGACAAGAACTTCAGCGAGCAGTTCCTGCTCGGTGAGCTGTACGCACAGGCGCTCAGCGCCCAGGGCTACAACGTCCAGCTGAACCGAAACATCGGCCCGACCGAGGTCACGCTGCAGGCGCTCTACAGCGGCCGGCTCGACATGTATCCCGAGTACCTCGGCACGTGGAACACGAGCGTCGCCGGCTACAGGCACAGCTTCGGCAGCGAGACCGACGCGGTCCGTGCGGCCCGCCACTACGCACGCCTGCACGGCCTCAGGCTGCTCCAGCCGACACCTTTCAGCGACACGGACGGGATCGCCGTGACCGTCGCCTACGCGGTGGCGCACGGCCTGCACACGATCGCCGACCTGCGCAAGGTCGCCACGAAGCTGACGCTCGGTGCGCCGCCGCAGCTTCAGCAGGGCCCCGGCGGCCTGGGGACGCTCGAGCAGGCGTACGGGTTCGTCCCCGCCTCGTTCAAGCCGCTGGACGTAGGGGCCGGCTACCAGGCACTCGACCAGGGCGCGGTCCAGGCAGCGTGGGTAAACACCACCGACGGACAGCTCGACGCCGGCGAGTACCGCCTATTGGGCGACCCCGACAACGTGTTCGGCTGGGGACAGGCGGTGCCGGTGGTGCCGGTCAAGGTGCTGGCCGCCGAGGGGCCCGCGTTCGCGGCGACGATCAACAAGGTCAGCGGGCTGCTGACGACGGCGACGATGCGCAACCTCAACGACCAGGTCGGCGTCTACCAGCAGGACCCCGCCGCCGTGGCCAAGCAGTTCCTCCAGGCACACGGGCTCGTCCCGCTCGGCTCCTGAGCGCGCTGCGTCGAACGAGCTCAGCTGCCGCTCGAGCCGAACCCGCCCGCGCCGCGATCGGAGGCCGCGAGCCCGTCGACCTCGATCACCTCGGGCGTCTGCACCCCGACCAGCACCAGCTGCGCTATTCGGTCACCGGCAGCGATCTCAACCGGCTCGGAGCGGTCGGTATTGAGCAGGAGCACGCCGATCTCACCACGGTACCCCGCGTCGATCAGCCCTGGAGCGTTGACGAGCGCGAGCCCGTGGCGCGCGGCGAGGCCCGAGCGGGGCAGCACCAGTCCAGCCTCGCCGTCGGGGATCTCGACGGCGATGCCGGTGCGGACCGACACCCGCTCTCCGGGGGCGAGCACGCAGCCCTCCAGCGCGTGCAGGTCGAGTCCCGCATCGCCCGCGTGCGCACGACGCGGGAGCGTCGCGCGCTCGTCGAGGCGCATCACGCGAAGGCCCATCAGCCGTGAGGTTGCAGCATGAAGCGTTCGTAACGCGCGGCCACGCTCGCCGGAAGGCGCGCGACGACGTGGACGCCGCCCGGCGTCTCCTTACGCTCGAGATCGCCGGCGATCTCGTGCAGCTCGGCCAGCCGGCCGCCCTCGTCGAACGGAATCAGCAACTCGACCTCTTGCAGGGCGCGCGCGAACTCGTCCTCGATCCGCTCGATCAGCTCGGTCAGCCCCTCCCCGGTCAGCGACGAGACCAGCACGGCGTCGGGGTGGCGGTTTTCGAGCTCGGCGCGCCGCTCGGCGCCGACCTGGTCGGCCTTCGCCAGGACCAGCAGCCTGGGGGCCTCGTCGGCGTCGATCTCGTGCAGCACGTCCTCGACCGCGCGGGTCATCTCGAGCAGCTCATCCTCGTCGACCGAGGCGTCGACGACGTGGAGGATCATGTCCGCCCGGCGGGTCTCCTCCAGGGTCGCGCCGAACGCCTCGACCAGCTGGTGGGGAAGCTTGCGGATGAAGCCGACCGTGTCGGTCAGCAGATAGTCGCGCCCGCCGGCGCGTAGGACGCGCGTGGTCGGGTCGAGCGTGTGGAACAGCCGGTCTCCTACGCCCGCCGATGCCCCCGTCAGCGCGTTGAGCAGCGTCGACTTGCCCGCGTTGGTGTAGCCGGCCAGCGCCACGCTGGGTAGATGGGCCCGTTCGCGTTGGGCCCGCATCACCGAGCGGCTCGCCTGGACGTGTACGAGCTTTCGCTTCAGCCCCGAGATCCGGTCGCGGGCGAGGCGCCGGTCGGTTTCGATCTGGGTCTCGCCGGGGCCTCTGGTCCCGATCCCGCCGTCGATCCGGCCGGCGCCAAGACGCTCGAGGTGTGACCACAGGCCCCGCATCCGGGCCAGGTTGTACTCGAGCTGCGCCAGCTCGACCTGGAGCTTGCCCTCGGCGGTGTGAGCGTGCGAGGCGAAGATGTCGAGGATGATCGCCGTGCGGTCGATCACCGGGACGCCGAGTGCGGCCTCGAGGTTGCGCTCCTGGCGGGGTGAGAGCTCATCGTCACAGGCGACGAGGTTGGCGTCCGCGCGGGCGAGGTCGGCCTTCAGCTCCTCCAGCTTGCCCGGCCCGATATAGGTATTCGGGTGGGGATGCTGCCGGCGCTGGATCAGTTCCCCGACGCCGGCGACGCCGGCGGTCCGCAGCAGCTCGTGCAGCTCGGCGAGATCATCGTGGTCGCCGTCGGGAAGGGCCGCGATCAGGTACGCACGCTGCCGTGCGCGACCAGGCTGACGCTGACCATCGGCGGTGTAGGACGATGTCTTGGCGCGACCGTGGCGGCTTCGCTGCACTACGGGGATGGTAGCCGTGCCGGTGGAGCCATCTGTGACTAAAGCTGGCGAAGTCGCTCCACGGCCTCGAGCAGGCGATCGTCCGGCGTCGTCAGCGAGATCCGGAAGAAGCCCTCGCCGCTGGCGCCGTACGCGCCGCCGGGAGTGATCACGACGGCCGCCTCCTCGAGCACGTGCTCGCAGTAGGCGGCCGCGGATTCGAAGCCGTCGGGAATCGGAGCCCAGATGTAGATCGTGCTCTTCGGGCGCGTGACCTGGACGCCGGCCTGCGCGAGTGCGTCGCACACGAGATCGCGCCTGCGCGCGTAGATCTCGTTCATCGCCCGCACCTCGGCGTCAAGCTCCGGGGAGAGGGCGGCCGCTCCGGCGAGCTGGACGGCCTCGAACAGACCGGAGTCGATGTTCGACTTCAGCCGCCAGTACTGCGCGATCGCCTCGGCGTTGCCGACGATCGCCGCGCAGCGCCAGCCGGTCATGTTGTAGCCCTTCGACAGCGAGAAGACCTCGACGCCGACCTCCTTGGCGCCGGGCGTGGCCAGGAACGAGGGCGCGACGTAGCCGTCGAACGTGATCTCGCTGTAGGCGTTGTCGTGCACGGCGAGGAAGTTCGCCCGCTGCGCCAGCTCGACGATGTCCTCGAACAGGCCGTCGGGCAGGATCGCCCCCGTGGGGTTGTTGGGGTAGTTGAAGAACATCAGCCGCGCGCGCTCGAGCTGATCAGCGGAGATCGCGGCGAGATCCGGCGCGAATCCACGCTCGGGGATCAGCGGCATCAGCACGGGCTCAGCCCCGGCGAGCAGCGGCCCGCCCGTGTACACGGGGTAGCCGGGGTCCGCCGCCATCGCTACGTCGCCAGGATCGAGGAACGCGAGGTTGAGGTTGAAGATGCACTCCTTGGCGCCGATCGCCGGCATCACCTCTGTCTCCGGGTCGAGGGTCACGCCGAAACGGCGGTCGTAGAACCGCGCGACGGCCTCGCGGAACTCGGCCCGGCCACGATTCGAGGGATATGTGTGGGTGCTGGGGTCGGCCACGGCCCGCTGCGCGGCGGCGACGATCGGCGCGTAGGTGGGCGTGTCCGGATCGCCGATCCCGAGGCTGATCACGTCGACGCCGGCGGCGCGCTTGGCGGACACCTTGCGCTCCAGCTCGGCAAACAGGTACGGCGGAATCTGCTCCAGACGCCTACTCGGTCGCATTCAGCTCCTTTACGAACTCATCGGCGAGCGCTCCGTGGAACACCGGGACCGCCCAGCCGGTCAGGTTGACGTGCATGTCCTCCCCCACCTCGACCTCGAGCTCGCCGCCGTCGAGCTCCACGGTGACCGGCGAGTCGCCACCGTCGAGCACGTAGGCGACGGCGGCGCCGGTGGCGCCCGTGCCGCTCGCGGTGGTCTCCCCCGCGCCCCGTTCGAAGATCCGCGCCCGCAGGCGACCGGGGCTGAGCTCGGCGAACCAGGAGACGTTCGTGCGGTTCGGGAACAGCTCGTGGTCGACGATCTCCGAGCCGATCGCGCCGAGCTCCAACGCCGCGAGCTCGCGCTCGCCACCGACCCGGATCGCGCACTGCGGGTTGCCGACCTGCACGTGCCGAAAGCGCCAGTGCCGGCCGTCAGCCGTCAGCTCGCCCCGCCCGTCGTCAGCCCCGGACGGATAGTCGGCGCTGCGCACGCGGGCCCGGCCCATGTCGATCGTGCACGTGTCCTGGGAGGTGATCGTGGCGCGGATCTCGCCGGCGATGGTCTTAATCGAGAACGTGCTCGCGTCGGTCCAGCCACGGCGGCGGAGGTAGAGCACCGCCTCGCGACTGCCGTTGCCCGACAGCTCCGCCTCAGAACCGTCGGGGTTGAAGATCCGCAGCCGGGCGACGTAACCGGGTTCGTCGGGCTCGGAGAGCAACAGGATCCCGTCGGCGAACACGCCGGTGTGAGGGGCGCAGATCGCCCGCACGCGCGCCGCCGTCAGCTCGAACGGGAGCGCGGCGGCCTCGACGATCATGTAGTCGTTGCCGAGCGCGTGCCATTTCTCGAACTCCACGCGCGGGCAGTCTAGGTACCGTCGCCCGAAATGGCCGCGCGCTTGCGAGATCCGCTCGTGCTGCTCGTGCTGCTGTCCGCGCTCTCGTTGGCGGTGCGCCTCGCGTGGCTGGACGAGCCCTGCCGGAAGCCGTGCCGCTCGGCCTCGGACCGCGTGCTCGTGTTCGACGAGCGCTACTACGTCAACGCCGCCCGCGTGATCGCGGGGATCCACCCGCCGCCCGGCTCCCCGTACGCCACCGCCCCCCTCGGGACCGACCCCAACTCCGAGCACCCCCAGCTGGCGAAGGTGATGATCGCCGGGGCGATCGAGCTGTTCGGCGATGACCCGTTCGCGTGGAGGATCGGCAGCATCCTGTTCGGATCGCTGGCGCTGCTCGGCTGCTACGCGCTGGTTCGCGCCGCCGGCGGGAGCCGGTGGCTGGCGCTCGGAGCGAGCGCGCTGATGGCCACCGACAACCTGATGATCGTCCACGGACGGATCGGAACGCTCGACATCTACGTACTGGCGGCGATGATCTGGGGCGCGACGTTCTATCTGCGCGGAGCACCGCTGGCCGCCGGACTCCTGATCGGCATCGGCGCGTGCATGAAGCTCGTGGCGCCGTCCGTACTCCTCGCGCTCGCGGTGCTGGAGCTTCTGCGCTCGCTGACGCCCACCCGTGAGCATTACGCTCGATGGCGTTACGCCACGTGGCGTAACGCCCGGTGGCGATCACTGGCGATCTGCACCGCGACAGCCGCGGTCGTCTTCGTGGCAGGGCTCGCGGTCCTCGATCAGATCGCTCCGCCCTTCAACACCGCCACTGGGAACACGATCGCCGGCGGTCCATTCGCGCATCTCTCCCACATGTTCTCCTACGCCGGCTCGCTGACCAGCCCCCACGGCCCGCACGGCATCGCGTCCTACCCGTGGCAGTGGCTGGGCGATTACAAGCCGATCGTCTACCTCAACGTCAATCCGGCCGAGCCGGCGCCCGGGTTGATCGGCATCCACCCGGCCGTCCACTTCCTGGGCATGATCAGCCCGCCGATCATGCTGCTGGCCCTCCCCGGACTGCTTCTGGCCGCGCTCGGCATGGCCCGCTCGCTTCCGCGCCGGCTGCGCCGCTTCGCGCCCGGTCCGGGCCCGGTGGCGACCGTGGGGCTCGCGTGGTTCATCGGCACGTTCGTGCCGTTCGAAGTGCTCAGCCTGTTCTGGAGCCGGACGAGCTACCTGTACTACATGGTGATCGTGATGCCGGGCATCTACCTCGTGGTCGCCGACCTGATCGCCCGCAGCGGCGTCTCACGCAGGGCAATCGCGGTGTGGGCCTTCACCGTGGTGGTGGCGGCCGTGCTGATGTACCCGTTCACCCCACTGCCGTGAGCCACCGCTCCTCGATCTCTCCGGCCACCTCGTCGGGAGAGCGGTCGGTGACGTCGAGCACGTGCACTGAGGGCAGCTTGCGCATCCAGGTCAGCTGGCGCCGGGCGTAGTTGCGCGTGCGCCGTTTCATCGCCTCGACGTCGCCGGTCAGCAGCTCGTTGAAGCCAAGCGCCTTGCGGGCCGTGATCGACGCGCCGGCGGCGTTCGCGCGGCGCACCTCCGCGGCGGCGCCGGCCCCGACCATCCGGTCCACTCGTGCGTCGATCCTCGCGTACAGCTGCTCGCGCTCCATCACCAGCCCGATCAGCAGCGTCGGTCGGCGAACCGTGTCGGTCCACAGCTCCGACTCTCCCTCAGGCGGCTCGAGCTCGCCCGCGTCGAGCAGCTCAAGCGCCCGGACGATCCGCTGCCGGTCGCCCGGATCGATCTCGGCCGCGGCCCACGGCGCCCGCTCCGACAGGGTGTCATGCAGAGCCTGCGGGCCCCACCGGTCGAGCTCGGCCAGCCACCGTTCGCGAACCCCTTCCGCGGGTGCGGGACGCAGGCTGAGCTCGGTCAGCGCGGCGCGCAGATAGAGCCCGGTGCCGCCGACGACGATCGGGCGCCGTCCGGCAGCCAGCAGCTCATCGATCTCGGCATGGGCCAGCTCCGCATACTGGCCTGCGCTGAACGTCGCATCGATCGGGAGGAACGACAGCAGCCGGTGCTCGAGCGCGACACGTTCGGCAGCGCCGGCGGCCCCGGTGAGCGTCTCCAGCCCCGCGTACACCTGGAGGGCGTCCGCCGAGACGGCCACGGGATCCTCCCCCCGCCGCCGAAGCCCGCGCGCGAGCGAGATCGCGACTCCGGTCTTCCCCACCCCGGTCGGTCCGAACAGGGCGATCACCTCCGGCCGGGACATGGCCCGGAGTATCGTGCAGTGATGGCAGCGGAAGGACGTTCGTGAGCTCGCGGGCCGGAGCTGCGGTCTCGACCGAGCACGATCCGCTCGAGGCAGGGATCCAGGCGGCCGGGGCTGCCGCCGCGGCCCTCGGTGGCGCGGATCCAGACCTCGCCGTGGTTTTCGCCAGCGGCGCCCACCTGGCCGCGCCCGAGGCCACGCTGGCCGGGGTCAAGTCCGTGATCGACCCACACGCGCTGATCGGGTGCGGCGCCGGAGGCGTTCTCGGCGAGGACCGCGAGCTCGAGTCCGGAACGGCCGTGACGGTGTGGATGGCCACGTTCGACGGCCCCGGCACGGTCACGCCATTCCACGCCAGCCTGCGCGAGAACGGCGTAATCGACGGCCTCCCCGAGCTCGACGGCGCCAGTGCGGCGATCCTGCTGCCCGATCCCTACACGTTCCCGACCGAGGCGGTGCTGCGCGAGCTGGCCACGCTCGCGCCGGCCACGCCGGTCCTCGGCGGACTGTCGAGCGCTCGAACCCGGGAGGGCGCCGGCGCGCTGTTCCTCGGCGAGGAGGTCTACGAGGAGGGCGCCGTCGGCGTGCGATGCGACGGCGTCGAGATCCTGCCCTGCGTGTCGCAGGGAGCCGCCCCACTCGGCCGCGAGGTGACGATCACGGCCGCCGAGGGCAACGTCATCTACGAGCTCGCCAGCCGCCCCGCACTCGAGACCGTCGAGCAGATCGTCGCCGAGCTGGGGCCGCGCGAGCGGGCACTGATCTCGGCCGGACTGCTGATCGGGATCGTGATCGACAGCGGCCAGCCCGAGTATGAACAGGGCGACTTCCTCGTCCGGGGCCTGCTCGGCGCCGACCCGGATTCCGGCCAGCTCGTCGTCGGTGCCGCCGTCCACGAGGGCCAGGTGATCAAGTTGCACGCACGGGATGCCCGCTCGGCCGACGAGGATCTGCGCCGGGCGCTGCGCGCGCGGGTGGCGGCGTTGCGTGGCGATGCGCCCGCCGGCGCGCTCGTGTTCTCCTGCAACGGACGCGGCAGCGCGATGTTCGGGCCGGGAGACCACGACGCCGCGATGGTCCAGCGCGAGCTGGGCGGAGCGCCTGCGGCGGGCTTCTTCGCCGCCGGCGAGATCGGCCCGGTCGGCGGTCGCAGCTTCCTGCACGGCTTCACGGCCACGCTGGCGCTGTTTCCCAAGTAGCCCGCGCCTCGCTCGCGGGCTCCGGTCTCGCCCGCCGGCGGGGCGCCAGTGCTCGGCGAGTCCTGACACTAGACTGCGCCGCCGTGAGCATCGTCCGCGGCAGCGTGTTGGTGACGGGCGCCACGGGCGGGGTCGGCAACGCGATTGCCAGGGCGTTCTCGTCCCGGGGCGCGAGCCTCGTGCTCACGGGGCGCCGAGTCGACGCGCTCGGGTCGCTCGCGCGCGAGCTCGGAGGGCGCGCGATCGCATGCGACCTGTCCGATCGGCACGAGGTTGACCGGCTCCTGAGCGAAGCCGGCGAGGTTGACGTGCTTGTGGCGAACGCCGGTCTGCCCGCCAGCGGGAGGCTGACCGAGCTGACCGAGGAGCAGATCGACCGGATGCTCGAGGTCAACCTGCGGGCGCCGATCGCGCTGGCACGTGGCCTCGCTCCGGCGATGGTCGCCAGGCGGCGCGGCCATATGGTGTTCATCTCCTCGCAGTCGGGCAAGGCGGCCCAGCCGGCGTCCTCGGTGTACTCGGCGACCAAGTTCGGACTGCGGGGCTTCGCGCTGGCACTCCGCGCCGACCTGCGCCCGCACGGCGTCGGCGTGTCGGTCGTGCTGCCCGGGTTCATCCGCGACGCCGGGATGTTCGCCGACGCCGGCATCTCGCTGCCGTCCTACGTCGGCACCCGCTCGCCCGAGGACGTCGCCGCGGCGGTGATCCGGGCGATCGAGCGCAACCGGGCCGAGATCGACGTGGCGCCACCGCCGGTGCGGCTGGGGGCGGCGTTCGCCTCGATCGCCCCGCAAGCGGCCGAGACGGCCAGCCGGTGGATGGGCAACGAGCGAATCGCCAGCCGGCTCGCCGAGGGTCAGCGCGACAAGCGCTGAGTCCTGAAGCGATCCGGCGCCGGCTCGTGCTCTTGGCCGCCGGCCGGCTCCTTGGCTCCGTGTGTGTCGAGGTCGACGCGCTCGTGCTCGCCGGTCACGCTCGCGAGCACCGCGATGATCTCGTCCGCCAGCCTCGCTCCCTCGCCGGAGCGCTCGGGCGTGGCCTGCACGCGCACGACGAGATCCTCGCCATCGAGCTCCTCGAGCAAGACCGACGCCGGGCTGCGGATCGGCGTCTTGATTTGATCATCGAGCAGCGCCTGCACCTGGCTTGGTCGCACGCCCGAGTTGAGCCTGACCCGGACGTCCACCGACTTGGGCTCGCGCACCGGGACGATCACCGCGGAGAGAACGCCGTTGTTCGGGACCAGGATCCGGTCCTCGCCCTGGGCGATCGTGGTGTACAGCAAACCCAGTGAGCTGACGACGCCTTCGAGCTGGCCGCCGAGGGCGCCCGCCTGGAGGCGAATCCGCTCGCCGACGCGGAACGGGCGCGCCGTGAGGAGCACGACGCCGGCGATCAGGTTGCCGAGGGTCTGCTGCGCCGCCAGACCGAGGACGATCGCCGTGAAGGCGCTTCCGGCGACCAGCGATGCGGCGTTGACCCCGGCGACGCTCAGGGCGATCAACAGCGTGATGCCCATCGTCGCCAGGCGGATCAGGAAGCCGACGGTTCCGGCCGTTGCCGGGTCCATGCGGCGGAAGAACGTGGGCCCGGCGGCGCGGCCGATGTCCCGGGCGAACGCCCACCCGAGCGTCAGGAGCGCGATCACGGTCACCCATTGGATCCACGTGTCCCAACGGCGCTCGGTGTGCCTTCCGAGGATCTGGACCCGGTAGTGGTAGAGCACAAGGACGCCAATTAGCAGCGGCAGCAAGACGAAGATCTGGCGCCGAGCACGGCGCACTGCGCGCTGGCTGACGTTGGCGGCCAGCCCGACCTTCTCCCAGGCGTCGCTGCGGGTCTCGAACATCCGCTCGAGGTGAAGGTCCTTGGTGTTCTTCAGACGGTTCCGGATCATCGGAGATTGGTTTGAATCATCGCGCACTATCTGGCCTCGCGAACGAGTCTTCCCGATCGGAGGCCCTGATTACCTACCACCGATCGCCATGCTCGGTTTCACCTGAATTCAGAACAGGCTCCCCTGGGTGGTTGGCTGCAGATCTGCCGGAGCCCGCGCCCGCGGCTCGATCCGCCCCCGCATCCGCTGCCCCGACTGGAGCTCGGACTCCTCGCCGGGCCCCTTGACGAGGGCGGCGAGACGCTTGCGCTCCTCCTCCGGCGCGTAGGCGCCCCGGTAGACCCGTTTGTAGAGCGGCATCAGCTCCGGGCGGTCGGTCTTCAGCCAGCTCAAGAACACGTCCTTCACCTCCCCCCTCAGGTGCAGGGCGATCGGGGTCACGTATGCGGCTCCGGCTTCCGACGCCAGCTCGAGGATCTTCGCCACCTGCTCCGGGGAATCGTTGATCCCCGGCATCAGCGGAGCGATCAGGACGCCGGTCCTGATCCCCGCCCGCGTGAGCTCGGCCACTGCCTCCAGCCGCGCGCGTGGATTGGGCGTGTGCGGCTCGGTCGCCCGCCAGGCGTGTTCATCGATCGTCGGGACCGACAGCGCGGCCGCGAACTCGGTCCGCTCCGAGATCTCCTTCATCAGCGGCAGGTCGCGGAGCAGCAGCGGGGACTTGGTCAGGATCGAGCATGGGTTCCCGGCGTCCCGCATGGCCTCCCAGATGCCCGTCATCAGCTCGTAGCGACGCTCGACCCACTGGTACGGATCGGTGTTGGTACCGAGCGCGACGTGCTCCCCTCCCCATGAGCGGCGGGCCAGCTCGGTCCGCAGCAGCTCCGGTGCGTTGACCTTGACGACGATCTCTCGTTCGAAGTCTCGTCCGGCGTTGAAGTCGAGGTACTTGTGCGTCGGGCGAGCAAAGCAGTACCGGCACGCGTGGGTGCATCCGCGGTAGGGATTGATCGTCCACCGAAACGGCATCTGCGAGGCCTCAGGGACCTTGTTCAGGATCGACTTCGCCCGGACTTCATAGAACCTCGTCTGGATCGCTTCCGGCGCGTCGAAATGGCGCACTACGGCCTCCTCTCCGTAGCCCGGCAGCCGAGCCCGCTCCTCCTCCGCCTCTGTGCTGAGATTGCTCCACCGCATCCGAACGTATGTTCCTACTCGATTCGGATGGAGACGTTTTTGCGGTCAGAGGAACAGGGAGTGGACGCCTTTGGGGTCGTCGTGCGGTCGCTGGTTGGCGGGGCGCCCGCCGCCGAGGTAGAGGCGTTCTCGGAGGCGGTCGGCCCAGT
>Ga0116218_1002133_pt1 | contig 11321 bp, 12 predicted proteins | sample Sb_taG_2_FD_88966 | JGI IMG/M metagenome (GOLD analysis project Ga0116218, IMG submission 88966) | Peat soil microbial communities from Weissenstadt, Germany - Sb_50d_5_LS metaG | ecosystem: Environmental > Terrestrial > Soil > Wetlands > Peat | place: Germany: Weissenstadt | collected 2010-09-21 | reverse complement strand
GGCGAAGGCATGGGCCACATTTTTCCGCGCCGCCGGAATCACATCGCGCGCCTTGGCCAGCAGCGGCGCCGGCAGGTGCGTGGCCTCGGCATTGGCGAACATCCAGTCGCCGAGATAGAGCGTGGGCACCAGATACGTGCCGTGCTCTTTCATCACCGCGATGGCCGCATCGTCGATGTAGGATCCGTGCTCGATCGAGTCCACACCCGCCTCAGCCGCCCACCGGATTCCCTCGGCGCCATGGGCATGCGCCGCCACTTTGCGCCCCAGGCGGTGCGCGTCGGCCACGATGGCCTTCATTTCCTCGAGGGTGTACTGCGAGGCCTGCGGATTGTCGCCCATCGACAGCACGCCGCCGGTGGCGCACACCTTGATCAAGTCCACGCGGTACTTGATGTTTTCGCGAACCTTGTGCTGCACGGCCGCAATGCCGTCGGCCACGCCGTCGCTGGTGGCGTGATATTCGAAGGGCAGCAGATTATTGTCGCAATGTCCGCCGGTGATGCTCAGTGCCGGCCCGCTCACCAGCATTCGTGGTCCGGGCACGTCGCCGGCGTTGATGGCATCGCGCAGAGCGACGTCGGTGTAGTCGCGGGCCCCCACGTTGCGCACCGTGGTAAATCCCGCCAGCAGCGTGACCCGCGCGTTCTTCGCCCCGATCAGCGTCTCGCGCGGAGCCGAAAGCGCCAGCTGTTCGTAGCCAAATGTCGGGTCCATGGTCAGGTGCGTGTGCGCGTCGATCAGACCGGGCAGTACCGTCGCATTCGGCAGATCGATGCGCACGGCATCCGGGGAGCCCTTGCTCTCGCCCGCCGGGCCCACGCTGACGATCTTTCCATCTTCGATCACGAGCGCCTGGTCGGTGAGCAGCTTACCTGTCTTTACATCAAGCACATGCCCGGCATGAATCACAACGGGATGCGATGCCTGAGCGATTGCACTGGCGCAGCCAGCAAGCAGGACGGCGACAACCACAACGAGGTGAATCTTTTTCATGATCCCGATCCTTTCTCGAAGCTTCGTTGGATCTATAGGTTTGTACCCTGGCGCCGCTCATCGAGCCCCCACACTCGACCAGCGTCGGCGGCATAGAAAACAATCAGCAGCAACAGGAGAGGCAAAGTATCGAGCCGCGCCCCAAAATAGCGCCAGATCGGCACTCCATGCCCCGGATCCCACCACGCGGCCAAAGTCAGATTGAGCAGGAAGAAAATCCCGAGCACGCAAGCGGGCCGCACCCAAAGCCCAAGCAGCAAAGAAACGCCGACCGCCAGTTCAATCACGCCCACGAGGTAGCCAAAAAATACGGCGTGAGGCAACACCAGTCCCGACAGAACCGGCCGATAGAAACTGACAGAACTGCTGGAGATGTAGTCGTGGAGATAGTTAAGAAAATCGCGGTGCGCAAAATCAGGTCGCGCCACTTTGTACTCCCCGAAGAACAGGAAGAAAGCGGAAGTGGCAATACGCACGGCCGCGATGGTCTTGCTGCACGAGGAGGTCATCAAGAGGGGCGGTAGTGGTCAGTCGTCGTCGGCGATGTTCACTGGCAACTGGTCACCGGCAACTGGCAACTGATTCTACCCTCCCGGGCCGTCGTTAGAAACGTACTGCTCCAGCGACTCCAGTTCGCGACTCAGGTCGTCGACGCGCCACTCCAGTAGGTTCCGGATGGAGAGAATCCCGAGCAACTTGCCGCTGTCGTCGGCGACCGGCAGGTGACGGAAGTGCCGCTCCAACATCGTGGTTAGCGCTTCGCCGGCTCCGGTGCTTCGCGTGGCCATTTCCACGGGCGTAGTCATCAGATCGCGCACTGGGGTCGTCCGCGGGTCCAGGCCGCTGAGCGACATCTTCCGCAGCACGTCGCGTTCGGTAAAAATCCCCGCAACGCGGTACTCGCTGTCGACTATCGCCACCGCGCCCACATGATGGTCGAGCATCTTGTGGATGGCGTCAGCGGTGCTGGCTTCCAGACCCACGGCCGCGATCTCACGGTCACAAAGTTCCAGCACGCTCATACGCACCTCCTCGAACTGGATTGACGCATTATGATCGCGGTCCTGCCCTTGTCAAGGAAATTTACGAAGAATTCTCGCCTCCCAGCCCGCGGAAGGGCCACCTCGTCCCAATCGCGGAATGATCCTCCGCTCGGGATGACCCCGTCCCGGAAACCGATGGCTTCACTTGCCGCGAAAGACTTTCCCATCCTTCATGACAAACTGCACACTCTCGAGCAGCTTGATGTCGCGCAGGGGGTCTCCGGTCACCGCGACAATGTCGGCGAACGCACCCGGAGCCACCACGCCGATCTTTCCCTCCATGTCGAGCATCACCGCGGCCCGCGACGTCGCACTCTGGATCGCGTCCATCGGGGACATGCCAAACGACACCATCCGCGGGAACTCCTGCGCAATCGGGTCGGTCCACGGAATTCCGCCCATGTCGGTGCCGAAGACGATCTTTACGCCGGCCTTCAGCGCCTTCTTGAACGACGGTTCATGCACCGCCGCCCGCAGGCGGTCGCGCTGCCCATTGGGCGTGTCCGCCGGCGCCCAGTCGTAGTAGTAGGGGCTCAAGGTCGGCACATACCAGGTGCCCTGCTTCAGCATTTGCACGATCGCGGCATCGTCAAGATCGAGCCCGTGCTCGATGGAATCGCATCCGCCATCCAGCGCCCGGCGCAGGCCAATGCCGCCGTAGGCGTGGCATGCTACTTTCTTGCCCCAGCCGTGGGTCTCGTCGACGATGGCCTTCAGTTCTTCAACGGTGAAGGTTGGCTGGGAAACAAGTTCGCCGTTTTTGCCCACCCACGACCGATGGGTCATGTAGACCTTGATCCAGTCAGCGCCGTGGTCGAGTTGCTCGCGTGCGGCCTTGCGGGCTTCCACGGGTCCGTCGGCAATTTGTGCGCCCTTAGGCATGGCCAGCTCGGGCGCGTATCCCTCGAGCATGTAGCCGCCGGTGGTCGAAATGGCCCTCGTCGCCACAAAAAGCCGCGGCCCCGGGATGATGCCATCCTCAATGGCCTGCTTGATCCCGATGTCACCGTAACCCGCGCCTTCGGTCTCTACGTCGCGCAGGGTTGTGAAGCCCTGCTCCAGCGCCCGCCGCACCGCCACCGTGGCGCGAGCGGCGCGCAGCCCGAATGGCGCCATGAGGATGTTGACGTCGTATCCGCCCTTCTCCGGATCCTCTCCCCACAGGAAAATGTGGGTGTGCGAATCGATCAGGCCGGGAAGCACCGTCTGCTGCGAGAGGTCGATGACGGTGGCTCCTGCGGGGACTTTCGTGCTGGCAGCATCGCCCACGGCCTCGATGCGGTTGCCGCGAATCACGATCACCTGATCGCGCCGCGGCTGATCGGACTTGCCGTCAATCAGGGAGCCTGCCCGTATGACGGTAACCTGGGGCGCAGGTACGGAATGTTGATCCTGCGCGACTAAGTTGACTCCAAGAGCCAGCAACAAGATGCAGTGAGCAATCTTCACATTGGCCTCCGGAAAACTGCGGTGAGAGCATCGCCGGTCTCGACGGATGATTTCGCGGGAAGGATTCTATACCCTTGGGAAAGACCGCCGCTCGGGGTGGGCAGTCTTTATCGGACCGGGGAGCAGGCCGGGGAGGAGCAGGCCGTGCAGCTACGACTCGCGGAAGACCGTGACGCAGAGCCCATTGTGGCCATCATCAACGCCGCGTTCCGGCGCGCCGAAGGCTTCCTGATCGATCGCGATCGTATCGATCTGGAAACGGTGCGGTCCTTACTGGGAAAAGGGAAATTCCTGGTCGCCGATGACGAGGCCAGCGGCCTTCTCGCGGGCTGTGTCTACATTGAGCTGCGCGGCGAGCGGGCCTATCTGGGACTGCTCTCGGTCGATCCCGGGCGTCAGAAGACCGGGTTGGGCTCCATGCTGATGAATGCTGCCGAGGAATATGCTGCCCAGGCTGGTTGCCGGTTCATGGATCTGCGCATCGTCAACGTGCGCCGCGAGCTTCCCGCCTTCTATCGGCATCGTGGATATGTTGAGACCGGAACCGCTCCGTTTCCTCCTGATCTGAAGCCGAAGATGCCTTGTCATTTCGTCGAGATGTCGAAGCCGCTGAGCTGACACGCCGCGTATCACGGCAGGACCGCGTCCGCCTCAATCTCGACCAGCATGTCGGGCGAAATCAGTGCGCTTACCTGGATCATCGACGTGGCCGGACGCACGTCGCGAAAAAACTCGCCGTGCGCCTTGCCGACCTTTTCCCACTCGGCGATGTTAAGAACGTACATGCGCGTGCGCACCACATCCTTCATGCTCGCTCCCGCCTGCTTCAGCGCGCTTTCAATGTTCTTCAAGGTCTGCACCGTCTGCGCATACACATCGCCAACCCCGACGATCTTGCCGTCCGGTCCGATCGCCGTCGACCCGGAAACGTGTACAGAATGCCCAATTTTCACCGCACGGGAGTACCCGACCACCGGTTCCCAGGGTGCGCCGCTTGAGATGTTCTGTCTTTCCATTCCGTTCCTTCCTCCATGGATCACTGTTTTTGCTACAAACTGAGACCGAACACGTGGGAACCCCGGCAAGTTCAGCTTGTATTGGCAGCCCCTTCCCGACAGTGCCAACAAAATAGATGCGGCAACTGCTTTGCCGGTCGCGGGTTCTAATGATTAGGAAAATGAATCGCAACGATAAACAAAAGTCACTTGCACGGCACGCTGAGATGAGATATTTACTGACGCAAGTGACTGAGAGTCCGTGCCTGGCACGGGCTTTAGGGAGCCCAAGAGAAAAGAGATGATCCCGGAATCGCATCCGCTGCAGGAGCTGTTTCAAGACCTGGTGGGGCGGCACTATGCCGAAGAGATCGGCATTCGCGACCCGCAGATCGTGGCCTACGTCTCGCATCTGCTGGCGGAGTTCTGCGAGGCCGATCAGCTGTATAAGATTCATGATACGGCCAATCGCCCGCTCGCGGACGTGGGGGAAATGCTGCTCGAATCCGACCCGGTTTACGGCCCGGCGCCCTCGTTTGACCGCGAACGTCAGGTGCGCAAGCACATCGGCGACTACACGCTGTTTTTCGCCGGAATGTTTCCCGAAAGCATCAACCAGATCCGCCTGCGCCGTCATCGTCTGGAAAATCTCATCGAGTGGATCAAAGCCGGGAAAGAAAGCTACTACATCGTCTCCAAGTTCGAGCACTTCGAATATGCCAAGGTCGCACCGCTGTTCGCCACGCTGGCGCGCAATTTTGAAGGCTGCGTGTACGGGCTGAATAGGGTGAAGAACGATCTGGCGGAGATGCAGCATCCCATCGTCGGTCGCCCGGACGAGTTGATCATGTAACCTAAGCCCTCGGTCAGTTCCGCTCTCGGTCAGTTGCATCCTCAGTCAATTCCGCCGATCGCTCCCCGCGTCGCTGCGCGCCTCGGTTCTGACATCCGCCGCGCTTCCTCTGCGATAGAAACTCAGCGCGGCACTGCCCTGCACCAGCCTGCGAAATCTGCGCAGCGGCCCGAATTCCTCTCCCGGATCGAATTTTTTCTCGTGCTCGGCGATCACCATCGACATCGCCCAGATCACCGGCGACTCGGCCAATGCGCGCAGCGTCTCACGATAAGCCTCCTGCATGCGATACGGAGGATCGACAAACACCACGTCGGCGGCGACGTGCTCGCGCTCCATGCGCCAGAACGCGCGCGGCAGTTCGTCGTGCAGCAGCTTGAATCCGCTGGTGATGTTGAGGGTTTTCAGATTTCCGCGGATCACCTCCGCCGCCTCGGCCGACGATTCCACAAAATACACCTGCCGCGCCCCGCGGCTCAGCGCTTCGATTCCCACCGCGCCCGTGCCGGCATAAAGATCGAGCCACACGCTGCCTTCGAGCGCTCCGGGATTTCCCGCGGTCAGCACATTGAACAGCGTTTCCCGCAGCCGGTCCGAAGTCGGACGAATATCCATGCCCCGCTGCGAACGCAGCGCGCGGCTCCGGTATTTGCCCGCGATTATCCGCATGGCCATCGGCCTCGGTCCTACGAATCAATATATCCGTCCATGTAGAATAAAAGCAGCTAAAGGCTATGCGAAGCTGGTCCATTCCGGTCGGGCGTCTGTTCGGCGTCGAGGTGCGGGTCCACCTGACCTTCGTCTTGCTGCCCTTGTTCATTTTCTGGACGGAGAACGCCACGCATCCGGGGGATGCCAGCGGAGCGCGCGATCTGGCCCTGGTGGGCATCATTCTCGCCTGCGTCGGCGCCCACGAATGCGCGCACATGCTGGCCGCCCGGCGCTTTGGGCTGATCCCGAAGGCGGTGATCCTGCTGCCCCTCACCGGCGTGACCCTGTACGATGAATCGCGCGCCGCGAAGCCGCAACCGGCCGCTCCTCTCTGGATGCGCGAGGTTCGTTTGGCGCTGGTGGGGCCTCTGGCAAGTCTCGCCCTGGCAGCGTTCGCGGCAGCCATTGTCAGCGCCGCAGACCGCAATGCGGCGCTGCTGCAGTGGCCTTTCCTGTATTCGCGGAACCTGCCCCGCAGCGTGGTATGGGCCAATCTCTACCTGGCGCTTCTGAATCTGATGCCGGCCTACCCGCTCGATGGGGGCCGCATTCTGCGTGCCGTGTTTTCTCGCACGCTCGATTTATCCAGCGCGACCCGGCGTGCCGTCTCCATCAGCACTGCGATCGCCATGGTTCTGATCTTTGCCGGCCCGTTCAGCCATGTCTGGCTGATGATGGTCGGCATCATCGTCTTCTCTGCGGCCCAACTGGAAGAGCGCGCGCTCGTCTTTCAGTCGGTGCTGGACAACGTTCGGCTCGAAGAGATTATGCTCACCGACTTCGCGACCCTTTCGCCTGCGGACACGCTGGAGGATGCGCTGGAGAAGGCAGTTCACTCCCTGCAGGACGATTTCCCCGTAGTTCGCGGCAGCGACATGGTGGGCGTGATCTCGCGCCAGCGTATTCTCGATGCCCTGCGTGCCGAAGGCAACGGCTACGTGCAGCCGGTCATGAACAAGATTTTCGAGGTCTCGGTGCGTCAGGACTCGCTCGGCACCGCTTTCCGCAAGCTGACGGCGCGCGGGTCAAACATTATTCCCGTGGTCGAAGACCAGCGCCTGGTCGGCATTGTCACCCTGCAGAACCTGATGCACTCCATGACCCTGCTGGCCGAAAGCCGAAAGCTGCGGCGGGACGAGGGGGAATCGGGAAATTGAGTGATTGGGAGATTGAGTAATTGAGTAATCAGGGAAATTGAGTAATTGAGAAGTCTCCCGACTCCAATTACTCAATTACCAAATTCCCCAATTACTCAATCTCTAGAACAGCCTTACCGCCTTGGCCTTCTGCACCGCCGGAATTTTCCGCAGCTTCGCCAGGACATTCTCCGGCACCTGACCGTCCACGTGGACCACGGCAATGGCTTCCCGTGGCTGCGTCGAATCTTTCTCTGCACTGCGCCGTCCCAGCGAGAAATCAGCGATGTTGATCGACTCTTCGCCCAGAATCGTGCCCACCTTGCCGATGACGCCCGGCACGTCGCGGTTGCGCAGGTAGATCAGATTGCGCTCCAGAGGCGCCTCCACGTCGATGCCATCCACATGCAGCAGCCGCGGCGCGGTTTCGTGCAGCACGGCGCCCTTGACCATGTGCTCCTCGGTCGAGCTCTTCAGGAAGATCGAAATCACGCTGCCTGCCCCACCGATCGTCGCCTTCTCCTTGCGCACTTCGAGCACGCGCAATCCGCGGGCATCGGCGATGGTCGCCGCGTTCACCAGGTTGGCCTTCTCCTCGAGCGCCTGATTCAGGATGCCCTTAATCGCGCCGTTGCGAATCAGTTCCGTCTTGCCCTCGGCGATATGGCCGCTGTAACGGATCGAAATTTCTTCGATTGTTCCTTCGGAAACCTGCGCCAGAAACGCCCCCATGCGCTCGGCCAGCACGATGTAGGGCTGCATGGCCGCATACTCCTCGGCCGAAACCGAAGGCACGTTCACCGCATTCTGAATCACACCATGCTTCAGATACTCCTTGACCTGCTGCGCGATCTGCACGCCCACGGCTTCCTGCGCTTCAAACGTCGAACCGCCCACATGCGGCGTGAGCACAGCATTTTCGAGCGCCTGCAGCGGAGAGTTCTTCAGCGGCTCATCCTCAAAAACGTCGAGCGCCGCTGCCGCGATGTGGCCGCTCTTCAGTGCGGCGGCGAGATCCGCCTCATTCACCAGCTCGCCGCGGGCGCAGTTCACCAGCCGCACGCCTTTCTTCATCTTCGCGATCGAGCCTCGATTGACCATGCCGACAGTCTGCGGCGTCAGCCCCACATGCAGCGTGATGTAGTCCGCCGTGGCGTACAGCTCATCAAGACCCGCCAGCCCGATCTCCTGATCCTTGGCCACTGCGACCGACACAAACGGATCGTGCGCCACCAACTTCATACCAAAGGCTTTTGCGCGCCGGGCAACTTCCATGCCGATGCGTCCCAGGCCGACGATGCCCAACGTCTTTCCGCGCAGTTCGGTCCCCTGCAGCGATTTCTTCTCCCACTTGCCGGCATGCATGAGAGCGTCGGCCCGGCACAGGTGGCGAGCCATGGCGAGCATCATCCCCAGCGTCTGCTCGGCGACAGCCACGGCGTTCGCTCCGGGCGTATTCATCACCGCGATGCCTTTGTGGGTCGCGGCCTCCAGATCGATGTTGTCGACGCCCACGCCCGCTCGCCCGATCACGCGCAGTTTTTTGGCATGCTGCAGGAGCGCCGCATCGGCCTGCACCGCCGAGCGTACGATCAGGGCGTCGGCCGACTCCAGATGCTCCGCCAGCTTGCCCTCCAGCTGATCTGCGGTCAGAACCGTCCAGCCCGGTTCCTTCAGTTCCGCCACCGCTGATGCCGATATCTTTTCTGCCACGATGATTTTCACGGATGAGTTCATCCTTCAACCAACAAGATTATGCTGCCAAGCCATTGGAAAAAAGTCACATGGACGCAACCGGCGCGATCAGCGCCGCTCCCCCCTCTGACAAAGTCTTGACATCAAAATTACGCGCCGCTGACAAAGGGGAAAGCCATTGTTTATAGCCTCTTAGCAATGGGCCACTGCTCATTTCAGGAGCTCAACATGAAGACCTTGGCAACACTGCTACTTACCGGACTAATCGCCCTCGGCTTGGGTTGCGGTTACTCCCATTCCATGACGCCCACGATGGCGGGGACTGCCCCAACCATCAATGCCAACGATGGTCTCTCTCCCGCCAGTGGACCTGCGGGCACAGCGGTTAAGCTCACCGTTAACGGTACATTGTTTGCCAGCAATGCGGTCGTCAACTTCAGTGGCAAGCAGCCCACCCAATGGATGAGCGCGAACCAAGTTGTGGCGATGATCCCTGCCTCTGCCACCATGGGTATGGCGTCGGGCACAATGGTGCAGGTTACCGTGACCAACCCCGGCATGGCCGGAGGTATCTACGGTGGTGGGACGTCGCCTGCGACTTCAAATTCCGTCTCCTTTACGATCAACTAGGCCGCCCGATCAACCAGGATGAGGACCGCCCGTGCGGTCCTCAAGCTCCTACCAGTTGCCCCTTGTCGGTGATGCTGCGCGCATACACTTCCTGCGCAGCCTTGACCGCCGCGCCGTACTCGACTGTGCGGCCCGTGGTCTTGGCCAGCACGTGTTCGAGCGCGCCCAGAATGCCGATGGTGTCGAGGTAATCGTAATAGCCGATGTGCGCGATGCGGAAGATTTTGCCCTTCATCTCGCCTTGCCCGTTGGCCACTACGGCGTCGAACGATTCGCGGAATTCTCTCACGATCTTCCCCGAGTCGAGCCCGTCAGGTGACGAAATCGCAGTCAGCGCCGCCGCCGGCGCCGAAGCATACAGCTTCAATCCCAGAGCCTTCGCTCCGGCGCGCGTCATCTCCGCGCAAAGCTCGGCATTATTGACCAGTTCTTCTCGCCCTTTGGCCAGATCGCCGTTGCCCATGCCGCGCACGAACTCGAGTGCCGCTCCCATGGCCGCAAATAGCGAAGTCGCAGGAGTGTAGGCGGTCTCGCCCTTCGCCGCCGACTTCCGTTCCTTGCGCAGATCGAAGTAATAGCGCGGCGAGGTGGTCGCGTCCATGCGCTTCCAAGCGCGGTCGCTGACCGCGCAGTAGGCGAGCCCCGGAGGCATCATCAGCGCCTTCTGCGATCCGCCGATGATCATGTCCAGGCCCCAGCCGTCGACATCGAGATGCGTCGTGCCCAGCCCGGTGATTGCATCGACCACCAGCAGCGTGTGGTCGCCTTGCCCCCGCACGAGCTTTGCGATGCCTTGCACATCGTGCCGGGCGCCGGTCGAACTTTCGGTCGCCTGCACAAACACGGCGCGGACATCGGGCGTAACGCGCGCACGCACTTCGTCCGGCGAAAGCGTCTCGCCGTAAGGACCGCTCAGCACGTCGACATTGCAGCCGAAAGCCTTGGCCAGCCCGGTCCAGCGCTCGCCGAACTTTCCGGTGGTGAGCACCAGAACCTTGTCGCCCGGCGAGGTGAGATTCGACACGGCCGCTTCCATGACGCCCGTGCCCGAACATGCCAGCACCAGCACGTCATTTTTTGTGCCGATGAATTCCTTCATGTCGGCGAGCACGCGCTGAAACAGTGCGCGAAAGTCGGCGGTGCGGTGATGGGCGGTAAACGAAGCCATCGCGGTCTGCGCCGCCGGCAGCAGCGGCGTCGGCCCGGGAGTAAAGAGACGATTCTTGCGCAGCATAGAAGAGTCCTTGTGAATGGGATCGCCTACCAGTTTATAGGAAAGCGCGGACGGCGCAGACCCAGGAACTGCGTTTGTGTAGCACGAACTCCTGCTTCTGCGCCGTGACCGGGGTCACATCGTGGGCAGGTGTGGCCACGGTCAGACCGGGTTGCGGGACTTCTTAGCGTCCGCCCTTCGCCGCGAGAATTTCCGGCTTGTCGATCTTCGGCGGCTGGGCGAGCAGTTCTTTCGCCTTGGCGAACAGCGCCTTGGCAATTTCGCCATTGAGGTGCGCGTTGCGGCCATTGTCATCGGCAAACGTATCGAAGATGCCGTACTTTCCCGGCCCCATTTTGATGGCGTACCAGCTGATCGTTCCCGGCTCACGCTCGGCCAGCGGCTGGGCCGACTTCAAGAATTCTTCCAATTCTTTTTCCTTGCCCAGCTTCGCTTCCAACTGCGCCCAAATCGAGACTCTAGCCATGATGACTTCCTCCTGCGCATCTGATGCGTGACTTGCGCGATTAGTAGCACATCAATCTTCGAAAGGGCGACACGGCCGGGTGCCCCATGTCTCGCTTCTTTTGCGAGACGTGG
>Ga0116218_1002132_pt1 | contig 11324 bp, 10 predicted proteins | sample Sb_taG_2_FD_88966 | JGI IMG/M metagenome (GOLD analysis project Ga0116218, IMG submission 88966) | Peat soil microbial communities from Weissenstadt, Germany - Sb_50d_5_LS metaG | ecosystem: Environmental > Terrestrial > Soil > Wetlands > Peat | place: Germany: Weissenstadt | collected 2010-09-21 | reverse complement strand
GATCGTGCGCAAGCTGCTCGGCCTTGAGGAGGCCATCTCGCTGTCAGCGGTCGACCCGGTGAGGGACGGCCGCGGCTGGGCGTTCCGCGAGGGCCCCGGGTACTCGCTGGACCCGGTCAACGGGTTCTCGCTGCTGCGCCAGGCCTACGAGGCCACCGAGCCCGGCTACGACGGGCACATCTCCGTCCCGGTGCTGTGGGACCGGCAGACCAGCCGGATCGTCAGCAACAACTTCCCCGACATCACGATCGACCTGGACACCCAGTTCGGCGCGTTCTCCAACGGCACGGACCTGTACCCGCAGGCCCTGCGCTCCGAGATCGACGTGATCAACGCGGTCATTTACGAGACCGTGAACAACGGCGTGTACCGCTCGGGCATGGCCACCTCCCAGGAGGCCTACCACGACGCGGCGTCCAAGGTCTTCGCCACCCTCGACAGCCTGGAGGAGCGCCTGGCTGGCCGCCGGTACCTGTTCGGTGACGCGATCACCGAGGCCGACATCAGGCTCTGGGTGACCCTGGCCCGGTTTGACGCGGTCTACCACTACCACTTCAAGGTCAACCTGCGCCGGCTGACGGACTACCCGAACCTATGGGGCTACGCGCGCGACCTGTACTCGCTGCCCGCCTTCCGGGACACAACGAACTTCGACCACATCAAGCGGCACTACTACACCACCCATCCGCACATCAACCCGACCCGGATCGTCCCCGACGGCCCGCTGCTGGATTGGGCCACGCCGCACGACCGCGCCTTGTCCTGATCCGGACCGTTTCTGACCTGGTCGCAACCGCCATGACCCAAGAAAGGAGGGCAATGGCCGCCGCCCACCCGTTCGGTATCACGCGGGCAGCATAGCCAGATCGACCTTGGCCGCGCATAGTGGCGCGAGTGCGCGCGTCACCGGGATCGAGCGCCAATCACACTGAGCGAGCAAGAGCACCAAACCACCGCGATCCGGATCGAATCGGCGCGGCTGAGCAGCGGTAGCGAATGATCCCGCACGAGCGCGCAGATTATCCAGTTCGGACGGGCCCATCACTCGGATCCGTGTCACCGGGGGAGGTAACTGACGGGTAATTGTCGGCCGGGCGCTGCTTGCGTCGTAAAGCGACGAGGTGCTCGCCTGGTCGGCCGCCTTGAGGGAGGATCAGATGATGCAGTCCGACGAGGACCGGGTGCGGCAGGCCAACGCGGCCTTCGGGAGCGGAGACCTCGGCGCGCTGCAGAGTCAGTTCCTCGCCGAGGACGTGGTGTGGCACGTTCCCGGCCGCGGCCCGCTGGCGGGCGACTACCAGGGCATCGCCGAGGTGATCGCGTTGTTCGGCAAGATCTCCGAGCTTTCCGGGGGCACGGCACGTTTCACGCTGCACGACGTTCTCGCTAACGGCAATCACATGATCTCGCTCGCCACGATCACTGCCGAGCGGGCGGGCAAGCAGTATCAGGACAAACTTGTCCATGTCATGCAGGTCCATGACGGCAAGGCGACCGAGGTCTGGACGTATGCGGCTGACCCGTTCGCGGCAGCGGAGTTCTGGTCATAGCGCCGTCGCGATACTGACGCTGGGACCTGCGGGTAGAGCAGGCTCTGGTCTCGCGCTATTTCCGGAGCTGATGGCGCTGATCGCCGACCTGCCGGCCGGCCCCTTCGGCAGGCTGCCCTGGCGCCAGTTTCAGAACGTGACTGCGAGTTTAGGACCGCACGGCGGCCTGCGTGGCCGGCATGCCGCGGTCACGGCGGCTACCACCTCAGCAAGCGGCACCGGAACACCGTCACGCTCGACGGCTCCGTGCCGGATAACGAGGTGCTGGAGCTGATCGGTCACGCCTACGACCTGGTGGTGGCACATCTGACCAAGGCTCAGCAGAGCAAGCTGATCACCTGACAGCCGATCGGCGGCCGCGGTCACCCGCCCGCGACCCATGATCGCGCCCGGACAACTGATCGTTGCCCGGACCTGGACCGGCCGCCGGTACCGGCCGTACGATCCCGGTGCGGGTAAGGAGCGTCAGCATGCGATTCACCGACTACTCCTTCGGGTCCATCCGGGTCGACGGCGTGACCTACGATCACGACCTGGTCATCGACCGCGGGAAGATCCGGAAGCGCAAGAAGGCCGCGTCGCGGAGGTTCCGCGGCGCGTACGGGCACACTCCGCTCTCGGCCGCGGAGGACATCCCATGGCGATGCCGTCGGCTGGTGATCGGCACCGGCGCCGACTCCGCGCTGCCGGTGTTGCAGCAGATCCGGGAGGAGGCCCGCCGCCGCAAGATCGACCTCGTCGTCCTGCCCACGGCGGAGGCGATCGGCGTGCTGGCTCGGACCACCAAGGACACCAACGCCATCTTGCACCTGACCTGCTGAACGTGTCGGCGTGGTACCGGAAACTCCCTTCAACGGTTGCGTTCCTTCTCCGCCCCGTCCGCCTCGTCGCCGCCAGCAGCAGCGGCTCCCGGCTTTGCCGATCGAAGAGATGCAGGAAGCTCGCCGGCCACGGCCAGGGGTGCGCTTCGCCCTGTTCTACCTGCTGAGCATCTGGTCCTGGCTGGGGAACGGCGTTCCGCTGTGCCAGGGCAGGACCTGGCCGAATTGGACGAGTTCGCCGTAGGTCGCTGGGTCGGGCCGGTCGGCCAGGATTAGGTCGAGCACGGCCCGCGCGGCCTGGTCGGGGGTTTGCGCGCGGCTGTAGTCGTCGAACCATGGCCGGGACGCCCGGGTGTCCACCAGTCCGGGGCACACCGCGGCCACGAGGGTTCCCTTGGCCAGATCTGCCGCCCGGCGCTGCGTGGCGACCGCGCGTACCGCGGCGACCTGGGCCACTTTGGAGGGCACGTTGATCCAGCGGGGCCAGCTCTGTTCCTCGGCCGTGCCGTCGTGGATGGCGGTCCGCCAGGACTCCACGGCCGCCTCGACCTCCGCCAGCGTGGCCCCGTCGAACAGCGGCTGCAGGCGAGGGTCAAGGTGGCCGAGTGTGCCCAGCGAGCTGGCCACGACGATGAGCCGGCCGCCGGGCCGGAGCACGGGGCCGAAGGAACGCAGCACCGCATGGGTGCCCCCGTTGGCGACGTCGATGAATGCGTCGGCCTGCTCGGGCTGCGGCCGGTCCGGGGTGAGCGCGGCGATCGCGTTGGAAATCACGATGTCCACCCCGCCGTGACGGTCAGCCAGTTCTGCGGCCAGCCCGGCCACGGCGCCGGTACCGGCGACATCGAGAACCCGGCCCAGTACCCGGCTCCGCGTCCCGGCGCGCGTGCTGACCGCAGCGGCGGCGTCGGCGACTCGCCGGGCGTGGCGCCCGGTGAGCAGGACCAAGTCATCGGGGTTCATGCGGGCGGCCAGGCCCGCGGCGAGGGCGAACCCCAGCCCCTGGTTGGCCCCGGTGACCAGGGCGATGCGTGCGTCTGACATGACCACCAGGCTAGACATGTCCGGGTCATGCGTCTAACGAAAGTTACGCATATGTGGTATGCGTAAAGCTCATGGACTTCGCCGATGTGTCGCTGGTGGCGCTGCGGGTCTTCCGCGAGGTGGCCGAGCGGGGCACCCTCACCTCGGCGGCGACCGCGCTGGGCTACACCCAGTCCGCGGTCTCCCGGCAGGTCGCCTCGCTGGAACGCGCGGCAGGGGCACCGTTGCTGGAACGGCGCCACGACGGGGTGCGGCCGACCACCGCCGGGCACGTCGTGCTGCGACACGCCGCGACCGTGCTCGATCAGATCGACACCGCCGCACGGGAACTCGCCGGCCTGCCCGCTGAGGCGGGCACGGTCCGCCTGGGCTGGTTCGCCAGCGCGGGCGCCAGCCTGCTGCCCCGCGCCGTCGCGGCCCTGCGCCGCGCTCATCCCGCCATCACCGTCATCAGCCGGGAAGGCAGCACCCCCGCGCTGGTCCGCGCGCTGCGGGCCGGCCGCGTGGATCTGGCCCTGCTGGCCTCAGCGCCGCCGTTCCGCCCACCCGACGCGGAGTCACCGCCGCTGGACCTTCAGGTGCTCGCCGAGCGCAGCCTGTGCGTCGCGGTACCCGCCGCCCACCCGCTCGCCCGCCAGGATGCAGCCGACGTCGCAGACCTGCGCGGTCAGCGGTGGATCGCCAGCCCCTCCTCTGCAGACGAGACGCTGATGGGGGTCTGGCCCGGGCTGGACGAGCGACCCGAGATCACCCACACCGCTCGGGACTGGCTGACCAAACTGCACCTGGTCGCGGCAGGATGCGGAGTGACCACCGTGCCCGCCTCATTCGCGGCCATTGCCCCCCCGGGTGTGCGGGTCCTGGCCGTGCGCGGCGGGTCGCAGGAACAACGGCGCCTCATCCTGGCCCGGCTCCCGCACCCGCTCACCGAGCCAGCCGCCCGCCTCGCCGACGCCCTGCGCGCCGCAGCCACCGACGTGCCGACCCCGAGGTAGCCCACACCAACCACGCACCGGCACACGACGTTCCAGATCATCCTCGTCTGTTCCCTCTGCCCAGAAGCATCAAGGACGCCAACGACCGCCCAGATTGGGCGGGAGTGTGCGCTTCGCTACGGTCGAGGACCAATCACACAACGTGAGCAGAAGCAGCCGGCCGCCGAGTTCCCGATCGCTTAGTACACGGGTGATCCGTGTCGCTCCACTGTTCTCGCGTCACGCGCTGAGATGGTGCTGAAATGAGCAGCTTCCCGTGTCTTGTGCGTTTCGTGTCGGGGTCTGGCCAGGTCCGTTACCGGCTGGGCGACCAATCGGCCATTTCCAGGCACACAGTATCGGGTGCTGTTTGCTAGCACCGCCGGGCAGTGTGGAGCGCCTCACGACGCGTCTCGTGGCGGGCGCACGAGGCAGCCGGTCACCCGGTCATGGTGAGGTGGCCGTCTACCCTGCGCAGCCTGCCAGCACGGACCTGGCCGTCCACGAGTGTGTCCGTCCAGTACCAGTGCCAGGAGAACCAGCGCCGCAGCTCACGCTCGGGCGCGACGACCGCGGCGCGTACGCCGGCAGCGATCAGGTCTGCCAGGGCGCGGCCGGGATCGGCATCCGCTTCGCCGTGGCCCGGGTAGGCCTGATCCCAGCGGGCCAGCTCGCTCGGATACGGGTGTCCCTCACCAGCGGTCACGTGCAGCGAGCGCGAGATGATCGCGCCGCACCGCTCCAGCGGGGAGCGCAGCGCATTCAGTTCCTGCCTTTTGAGCCGGAGCTCTACCCGCAGGTCCTCGACGCTGGACGGCCCGGCGGCGGCCAGATGATCCAGCAGCCGGCGCCAGCCAGGATCGGCAGCGCGCATGCGGCCGATCTCGGCCCGGCAGATCGGGTCGAGCAAGCCGGCGACCTCGCTGGACACGAGCAGATTCTTGCCGCGGTGGACCCCGGCGATGAGGTAGCCGCGCCCGGCGAGCTCGCCGAACCACGGCCACTTGGTCGCCGGCCAGGTCGCGAAACCCGGGCTCCCTGCCTTGTCTGGATCCTCATGGCACGCCTCGTACAAGCTCGGCAGCGCGCAGTCTGCGGTGCGGGTCAATAGCCCACGGTCCCGCAGGAACGCCTCGGCCTCGGCGAGCGTCTCCAGCGCCCGGTCAGGGGTCAGCCGGCATTCGAACGCCCGCCGCCGCAGCTGCTCCGCCAGCGGCTCCACAGGTTCCATCATCCCTCCGGATGCGAGATTGCTGATCTTCAGGTCCGGGGGGCCGATGGGTGCGTACGCGATGGCCTGCTCGAGGAGGTCCCGCACGACCTGCCGGTGCTGGGCCGCGATTCCGGCCCACGGTGCGCGTGCGATGGGGTTCTCCAGTTGCACGAAGGCGAAGAGCAGCGTGTGCTGCTGGCATTCGAAGAGCAGTTCGCCCGACAACCCGAGGCGGCCGCTGGCGCCAAGGAGCGCAACGTCCGGGGTGCTGCGCCGGATCTCCGAGCCGAGCACATCCGAGACCTTGGGATAGACGATCCGGGCTACGCGTGCGCCGGTGCCGGATCGCCGGGGAGCGCCTGCCAGCCCCGCCCGATCTCCCGCAGCATCGGCGGGTACACGATCAGGTGCCGGAACGGCCTGATCGCGGCCATGTAGCCGGTCCCGAGCAGCCCGTTTGGCTTGACGAGGACAGCCATCTGGCCGCGGTAGCCGCCGGTCCCATCTGGAACCCAGCCGAGGTGCATGATCCCGTGAACGGTCCGGTTGACGATCTCCGCGGCCCACTCGTCGCCGGTCAGGTACAGCGAGGTGAAGGGGAGGGCGGCGAAGTCCGGGCCGGGTGGGGCCTCGCGCAGATCCGCCGGCAACCGCTCGCGAAGCGTCGGCCGCTCCGAGCCGGGGCCGGCATCCGGGCCGTCCCAGCCGAGCAGCTCCCCGGCCTTCCAGCGGATCGTCCAGAGCGCACGGGCGGCTCGGGAGGCGGAGGCTTGCGACGGGTCGCCGCGCGAAGCCCACCACTGCACCAGCCGCGGGAAGTCGTCCGGGCCGCCCGGCGTCGGCAGTGCCCACACGTCCTCGAGCCGGAAGTCACCCGTGAGCTCGTGGATGCGCCAGGGCCGGGAGGTGTGCGCGGTGTCCGGGAGCCGCATGCGGACCTCCATCTATACGGTACCGTATAGATGAATATAGCACCGCCAGCGGTGCTGTCAACTCCAGGACGTGATAGTGAGACACCATGGCCGCCATCACCCGGACGCCCCGCAGTAGGTGGATCGAGGAGGGCTTGCGGGCCCTGGCGGCCGGCGGCCCGGACGCCGTCCGGGTGGAGGTCCTGGCGCAGGCGCTCGGCGTGACCAAAGGCGGCTTCTACGGGCATTTCGCCGGCCGGAACGCGCTGCTCGGCGAGATGCTCGACTCCTGGGAGCGGATGAGCACCGATGAGGTGCTCGAGCGCGTCGAGCGCCACGGCGGCGACGTCAGGGCTAAGCTGCGGCTGGCGGGGGCGCTCACTTTCTCCAGCGAGCTGCTGCCGATCGACCTGGCAATCCGCGACTGGTCCCGGCGCGACCAGACGATCGCCGAGCGCCTCCGACGCGTCGACAACCGGCGCATGGACTACCTGCGCCTGCTGTTCGGCGCGATCTGCCGCGACGAGGACGAGGCCGAGGCCCGTAGCGTGCTCGCCTTCTCACTGGTGATCGGCCACCACTTCATGGCCGCCGATCACGGCGTACGCAGCCATGCAGACATACTGGAGCTGGCCGCGAGGTGGCTCCTGGCGTGACACCGTGAGCGGTGCGAGCCTGACCGGGCGTTGTTCCGCATCTTGCGGTGGTCAGCAACGCTCCGGCTCCAACCCGGTGGCTCCCTCGTGTCACATTGCGAACGTTGCAGTCCAGCGCGACGGCGTGAGATTCATAGTCCAGTCGCGGCCCGCCGTACGTGGGTGCACGCCGAAATCGGCTGGGATCGGCTCGGCCGCTCGTCCTACGATCGGACGCATGCCGAGCTATGAGTCAGTAGACCTGTCCAGCGTGTGCAACGCCGGTGTGGAGGTTCTCGGTGATGAGCCGGGCGATGTTCCGCTCGGGAGGGTGGACCTGCGCGGCCTGCCGTTCCTGATCGGGTCGGAACCGCCGTCTGCAGAGCGGTGCTTCCTGCTGCCCGGCGCCCCGGCGTCGGTTGAGATCGGCCGGCTGGCGCGGCGGGTGATTGTCGCGCATCGGCTGCTTGAGCCGGGCGCACCAGCCGGTCACGCGGTCGGCCGGACTGTTGCGGAGTACGTTTTTCACCTCGCCGGCGGCGAGGTCGTCACCGCGCCCATCCGGGAGCGGTTCGAGATCCAGGTGGTACCGCCGGTATGGGGTCGTCTGCCGTTCCTCGCCGTCACCGACACCAGCGACCATAACCTGCCGCGTTTTGAGGGCAGCTGGGGCGAGGCCGGGGCTCGCCTGGCGGAGCATGATATGGGATGGCCGGCCGGGTACTACCTGTGGTGCTGGGACAATCCTCATCCGGAACGACCGGTCGAACGGATCGAGTTCATCCCGCGCGGCACGCGATTCGTCGTTGCGGGCATCACGACCAGCGACGTTGATGAGCACCCGTTCGTCCGCGCGCCGGCGCGCCCGGTGCGGCTGGTAGCGAAGGACGGGCGGAACGGCGTTCTCGACATCGACGTGGACCGAGGTGTCGCGACCTATCCGCAGCCGCTGCCCGGCAAGGACGACCGGGCCGGCTGGGGAGCGACCGAAGGAACGTCCGCGTATGCGTCGATCGCCGCGCTGCCGTCGGCCACCGTCGCGGTGCGGCGGGGCGACGACGAGCTCGGCCGGGTGCGCTGGGGCGACATGGAACGTGACGGGCGGGCGGACGCCGGCCAGGTCTCGCTTGAGCTGGTGGAAGGCGGCCGCAACTGGGTGCATGTCAGCGTCGTCGACGACGCGACCGGGCGGCCGGTGCCGTGCCGGGTCCATTTCCGTTCGGCCGAGGGAATTCCCTACCAGCCGCACGGCCACCATAATCACGTCACGCAAAATCTCGGCAGCTGGCATTACGACGTTGGCGGTGACATCCGTCTGGGGCAGCGCAGCTACGCGTATATCGACGGCACCTGCCAGGGGTGGCTGCCACGAGGCGACGTCGTGGTGGACATTGCGCGCGGGTTCGAATACGAACCACTCCGGCAGACTGTGCGGATCGAGCCGGGTCAGCGAGACCTGACGCTGCGGATCAGGCGCGTCGCTGACATGGCCTCGGAAGGATGGTGGTCTGGCGACTCGCACGTGCACTTCCTGTCGACCCCGGGTGCTCAGCTTGAACAAAGGGGTGAGGATCTGCGTGTCGTCAATTTGCTGCAGACGCAGTGGGGCGCGCTGTTCACCAACACCGAGGATTTCTCCGGTCGGCCCAGTGTCGTCGACGGCGGCGGCTACGTGACGTATGTCGGCCAGGAAAACCGGCAGCACGCGCTCGGCCACATGGTCCTGTGGGGCCTGAAAGAACCGGTCATGCCGTGGTGCAGCGATGGTCCCGATGAGGCCGAACTCGGCGGCGCGCTGGACGCGACGCTGAGCGACTGGGCCGACCGGACGCACGCCCAGGGCGGCACCGTCGTCGCTGCGCATTTCCCGAATCCGAACGGCGAGCCGGCCGTTCTCGTCGCGACCGGCCGGGCCGACGCCGTCGAGATGCTGGCCCATTCCGACGACGCGATGCTCGAATATTACCGGTACCTGAACAGCGGCTACCGGCTGCCGCTCGTCGGCGGCACGGACAAGATGTCCAGCGCCGTGCCGGTCGGTCTGTATCGCACGTACGCGCGGCTGGACGAGGAGTTCAGCTATGAGGCCTGGTGCCGGGCGGTGCGGTCGGGTCGCACGTTCCTTTCCGGCGGGCCGCTCCTAACGCTGTCGATAGACGGGTGCGAGCCGGGCGGTACCGTCGAGCTTTCCGGGCCGGGAACGGTCAGCGTCCATGCCGCGGTGCGCAGCATTTTCCCGCTCCGTTCGCTCGAAGTCGTCCGTAACGGCGAGGTCGTCGCGAGAGCAGAAGCCAACGGCGGACGGCAGGCCGACATCACCGAGGAATTGCGGATCGACGGGAACTCCTGGATAGCCTGCCGAGCGTTCGGCGTTGATCACCACCTCGATGAATGGGGTCGCCGGGTTTTCGCCCACACCTCGCCGGTCTACCTCGCCTGCGGCGGCGACTGGACGATGACCGACCCCGAAGGCATCCGCTATATCCGGACCCTCGTCGAGGGTGCCCGCGAATACGTCCGGCACACTGCGGTCCGCAGGTCCGACCAGCTCACGACACACCATCACGGCGAGGCCAGCCACCTCGCCTGGCTGGAGCGGCCGTTCGCCGAGGCCCTGCGCGCGCTGGAAGAGCGTGGCCTTGGGTGAGCGAGACAGAATGCCGCGGCGTAATCGGTAAGGTCCGGCGCGGGTCGCTGGGATCGGCACACAGGAGATGCGCGTACTCTTCGGGTTCGGTGTTAGCTGGCTCGCAGTGGACGCCTCAGAGGCCGTAACCAGCGATCGGCACACAGTGCTACGCCTGCTTCTGGGCGTGAGCGGCCTGCCGAATATTCACGGCCGCCACAGGGTCCGGGCGCGGACCAGTGCCGATCCGGCCACCGCGACACCGCAGGCAATGGGCGGCGGGCGCGGGGTGGGTTCCTCCGGCCGGGCCGGCCGTCCTGCCGAGGTAGCCGGATCGTCGCGGCCCGGACCTGGGCGGCGATAACCGGGTGCGCCGCCCCCGGATACGGGCCTATCGTGCCGGTCATGCTTTCTTACGACGTGGCCGGGACCGGCCCGGCGCTGGTCCTGTTGCATTCCGCGGTGTGCGACGGATCGATGTCCTCTGCACTCGTCGGCTGAGGGATGCCAGCGTTCCGTAGTGGTGCTGAAGGGCAGATTTCCGTACCTTCGCGGCGATCCCGCTAGCCGCTACTTCCGGATCGCATGGTGACCTTGGTGCCGCCGCTGCCGTGCCTGGCCACTTCCGTCAGGCCAAGCCGCCGGTAGAGCGCTCGCGCGCGGCGGTTGACGGTGAGCACGTCGAGAACCAGGTCCTGGCCTTTGCGCTCTGCTTCCTCCACAAGCGCGCTGATGATCCGGCTGCCGATGCCGTGGCCTTGATGGCCGGGGTGGATTTCGATGCGGGACAAGTAGATCTCCCCGCGGCGGTAGTCGACATCAAGTACGCCGATACCGGCCTGCCCGGCGGTGATGATCTGCCATCGGTGCGGGTTGAAGGCGCGCTCATGAAACGCGCGCTGGACCTGCTCGTCCCACCCCCAGATCGCCGTGATGTATTCGCCCATCGCGGCCTTGTGCAGCTGGTAGCAGAACTCGGCATCGGCGGGGGTAGCCGGCCGCAGCGCGATAGCAGACTTGGCCAGGCTGGCCCGGAGCGTCCGGTCAGCACGCCCGGCTGGCATCGTTGCGGGCCCGGCGGCCGGCTGTGGTGATGGTTGCGGTTTGAGCGCGTGACTATCGCCGCGGTCCTGCATACCAGGAGCGTGCCCGATGCCCGGCGCCGGTAACGTCCCTACCGCACGCAGGGCCGGATCACGAGCCCTGGCGATCAACGTCGCGATTCCGGAGGGACTCGGCTGGACCGACACCCGGCGGGGTGAGGAATTCGCGCCCTGGGCCGCCCACCGCGGCTTCAGCTGAACGTCCGGCTGCTGTGACGCAGCGGGCCCATCGTAACAGCAGCCGCCCAGGCGTACAGGTTGCCGCAGACGCCCCTGAACCGTGCCCAGTGCGCACGTCCGGCGGCATGAGTGAGCATTCAGCCACCACTTGTTATCGCCAGGCCCGCTGGTCCGGCCGGGCCGCTTACACCTCCGGCTGCCAGAAGTCAGGCACCTGAACCTGCGCCGAACCGGGCCGGGCGAGGGCCGGGTAATCCGCGATGACCG
>Ga0116218_1002129_pt1 | contig 11329 bp, 7 predicted proteins | sample Sb_taG_2_FD_88966 | JGI IMG/M metagenome (GOLD analysis project Ga0116218, IMG submission 88966) | Peat soil microbial communities from Weissenstadt, Germany - Sb_50d_5_LS metaG | ecosystem: Environmental > Terrestrial > Soil > Wetlands > Peat | place: Germany: Weissenstadt | collected 2010-09-21 | reverse complement strand
GACGTCTTCGACGAGATGCGCAACTTCGCTCCCGCCAAGAGCCAGCAGGTGTTCGGCTTTTGCGGCAAACAGATGGCTTTGACCATCTGCGAGGATGCCTGGAACGACAAGCGTTTCTGGAACCGGCAGCTCTATCGCGTAGACCCGGTCGAGGAACTGGTTCGCGCCGGCGGGAACTTTGTGCTCAACATATCGGCGTCGCCGTTTTGGCTGGGCAAGCGTGAGTTACGCCGAGATATGCTCACCTCCATCGCGCGGAATCAGAAAGTACCGGTCGCGATGGTGAACCAGGTCGGGGGCAACGACAGCCTGGTGTTCGACGGATCGAGCGTGGTGATTGCGCCCGACGGGCAGGTGATCGCGCAAGGGAAGTCGTTCGAGGAAGACCTGATCTACTTCGATTCCCAGAAGCTAACCGGGGACATGCACGCGCAGGTGGCGGGCGAAGAAGGCAGCGCTTATGAAGCCCTGGTTCTGGGCACGCGGGATTACGTCCACAAATGTGGTTTCCAGCGGGCGATCATCGGACTCAGTGGAGGCATCGATTCCGCGCTCACCGCGGCGATTGCGGCCGATGCGCTCGGTGCTGAGAATCTGATCGGCGTCGGCATGCCCGGGCCCTACTCGTCGCGCGGGTCGATTGACGACGCGCGCGCACTGGCCAACAACCTCAAGCTTCGCTTTGAACTGCTCTCGATCGACGAAATCTACCAGGCCGCGCGCCAGACGCTTGCCCCTGTGTTTGCGGGGATGCCCGAGGACGTCACCGAGGAAAACATTCAGTCCCGCGCCCGCGGATTGCTGCTGATGGCCATGTCGAACAAGTTCGGCGCGTTGGTGCTTTCGACCGGGAACAAGAGCGAATTGGCCGTCGGCTATTGCACTCTTTATGGCGACATGGTGGGTGGACTGGCGGTGATCTCGGACGTGCCGAAGACGCTGGTGTACCGGCTCAGCACCTACGTGAACTCGCGGCGCCAAGTGATTCCGCGAGCGACGATAGAGAAATCTCCGTCGGCGGAATTGCGCCCGGATCAGAAGGATTCGGACTCACTCCCACCCTACGACGTGCTCGATGCGATTCTCGAAGATTACGTGGAGGAATCGTCATCGGCCGAGAGGATTGCGCGGGTTCACAATTTCGATCCAGATCTGGTGCGGCGAGTGATCCGGATGGTGGAGCGCAGCGAGTACAAGCGACAACAAGCGGCGCCCGGCATCAAGATCTCCGCCAAGGCGTTCGGTTATGGCCGGAGATTTCCGATTGCCGCCAAGTCGGAGTTCTAAACTGCAAGCCGCGTCGATTAGCGCCTCCGGAAATGACAAGTTTGCCGCTTTTTGTAACAATCAAATCCCAATCGAATTCCAACCTATGACATGCATGCATCGCACACTGCTCGCTGCTCTTCTGTTATCCGGCATCGCCATCGCTCAAACCAAACCCACTCTCCAGACCAGACCGCCCGCTAAACCCGCGGTGACTACGGCTGCGGCTGAAGTCACAACGGTTTTGCCCAGTGAAGACACCGTAAACTCATTCCTGTTTCAGATGTTTGGCCACGATACCACGGTGTCGTGGAAGGTGAACGAAATCCGTCCCTCTGAGGTGCCGGGCTTGGCGGCGGTCTTGGTGGTTGTCACCAACGCTCAGGGCCCGACCTTAAATCGGTTGCTGGTTAGTTCTGACGGCAAGCATGTAATTGTGGGCGACATCATGCCCTTCGGCGCGAAGCCATTTGAGGATGCTCGCGTCAAGCTGGAAAAAGGAGTGAACGGCCCCGCCAAAGGGCCGACGAAGGCTCCGGTAACGATTGTCGAGTTCAGCGATATGCAGTGCCCGCACTGTCAGAAGGCCGCGCCTACGATTGATCAACTGCTGGCGCAAGAGCCCGAGGCTCGCTTTGTTTTCCAGAGTTTTCCGCTACCCGCCCACGACTGGGCGGAGAAAGCGGCCGGCTATGTGGATTGCGTGGGGCAGGCTTCAAATGATGCGGTGTGGAAATTTATCCAGAAGACGTTTGAGGACCAGGCCAATATCACCGCGGCGAATGCCGATGAAAAATTGAAAGCCATTGCGACCGCATCGGGCACGAATGCCGAGGAGATCGCCACCTGCGCCGCCAAGCCGGATACGAAGGCCAGAATTCAGGCCTCGGTTGCGCTTGGCAAATCGGTTGGCGTGACGGGCACGCCGACTCTGTTCATCAATGGACGGAACGTACCCGGCGGTGCGCCCCTCGATCTGTTGAAGAAGATTGCGGACTTCCAGGCGAGCCAGAAATAGATCGGGCCATTGAATCATTTAGGCATTGAATCATTGAACGGCTTGGTCGTTGGCTTCTTGACTAGATGATTCAATGCTTCAATGGTCCGATTTATTTTCCCATCCAGATTTCCGGTGCTTCAGTGCGCTCCGGGCTGCGGATAACGTAGGGCGTGATCAGGATCAGAAGTTCGTCGCTCTCTTCCTGTTTGGAAGTCTGGGAGGTGAAGACGCCGAAGCCTGGGATATTGGAGAAGGCGGGCAAGCCGCTCATGCTCCTCTGATCGGAAGCGGTGATCATTCCCGCCACGGCTGCCGGCTCGCCTTCCTTGAGCAGGATCCCTCCCTTGTACTCACGATTCAGAATGTCGGGAATGCCATTGGTGTTGATGGTTCCCAAAGAGCGGAATTGTAATTCCAGCTCCAGCGCTATGTCGGAGTTGCTATGCACCCGGGGCTTCGCTTTGAGTGTGAGTCCGATGTCCTCATAGCTAACCGAAGGAAAGGGCGCGGTGAACGACTGATTCCCGATGACCTGCGCGATGGCCGGATTGTTATAAATTGGCGCGAAGCTGGCGTTGAGGATGGGATAACGCGATCCCAGCTTGAAAGTGGCGTCTTTCTCCTGGGAAGCGCGCAGGGTGACGTGATCGAGCTGACGGACCGAACTCTCGTTCATGCTAAGCGCGGCGGACAAGTGATCGAGGCTGAGTCCCATGAGCGTTTTCCCGCCGCCGAAGGTCGCGAGCGGCTGGCTGAAGATCGAATTCTGCTGGCCTTGCAATTGCGCGAGGAGAGCGGAGATGGTCTGATTGCCGGCTTGGTTGATGCCGCCAGAGGAAATCAGTTGGTTGATCAGGCTCTGGATGTTTTGGCCGCCGAGCGCGGCCAGGGCGGCTGCCGGAATGTTGAAGAGATTGAAATTGTCGGGGACGTGCAGGCCGATATTGCGCATGTAGGCGTGGCTCACCTGGAAGACTTTCAGATCGAGCATCACTTCCGGCCGGTCGCTATTCAGTTGCCCGAGAAGCTGGGTTGCGGCTTCCAGAGCGGCCTGCGGCCCGCGTACCGTAATCGTGCTCGACGCCGAGTTGAAGCTGGCAAACTTGAACTCGAAGAGCGTCCGCAGCGTGTTCGTCAGATCGTTCAAATCCTGGGTAGAATTGCTGCCCGGGATGTAAAACGTGCGCATGCCCATGCGGTCGTAGGAGCGGTGGTTGTCGGCATTGTCAAGGGCAGCAAAAAGAATCGTAGGTTCAAGTGCAACGCTGAAGCTCTTGGTGACCGCGCAGGCCGACCGCAGGGCGGTTGCGAAATCCGCATTCTCAATATCGAACCGGACGCGCCGGCTGGGAAAGGTTTCGTCGAAGATTACGGTCAGTCCATAGCTCTGAGCGACGGCGGTGAGCAGGCCACGGGAATCGCCGTGGTAGTGGATGTCATGGCGCCCGTCGATCGGTTTAGCGGCAATCGCCTCCGCGCTCTCGACGACCTGCGGAGGGCTTGCAGGATGCACCGGCACGGGCCCGAGGGCGTCGCTTATGCGCTGTTGCGCGAATTCGTTCTGCGGATCGAGGTTCAGCGCCGTGCGAAACTCCGCCAGCGCCTCCACTGGCTGGCCATTGAGCAGGTCGCTGTTTCCGCGTTGCAGATGTATCCCAGCCAGATGTTGTCGCGTAATCTCCCGCGCTGTCAGGTACTCCACGTTTTGCGGGACCAGGCGAGCCGCTTCCTCAAATTCGTAAAAAGCTTCTTCCAGATTTTGCGATTTCTCGAATTTGAGGCCACGCGAGAAAGCTTGACGCGCGGATTTCAGCTCCTTCGCCGGACCGTGACAGGCGGGCGCTCCTTCGGAATTAGAACAGAGCGCTGGCGCGGTGGCCGGGGGAGTGTCTGTGGCTAAACAGACGCCCGCAAGCAACAAACACATTCCTGCTGTCAGCCATCGCATATTGATTACTATAGAATGCCCGGCCGCTGCTGTCTTGCAAGAGAAATCCTGGGTTGGGAACTACGGTTGTAACAAGTGTTCCTCATTAAGGGTAGAGACGGGGCTTGCCCCGTCTGACCGGCGCTGCCGAGACGCGGCAAGCCGCGTCTCTACGGGAAAGCGGAGGTGGGAGCCTGCATGCTGGCCTTCACCGCAGCATCAGCCGTTCCATCCGCGTGGCTCGGCCAGTCTGGTCATCGCATTCGACCACCACCGCGCACAGGCGGACGTCGCCGTTGGCCGCTTCGAAACGCGCTGGCATCCCGCTGAGAAACTTCTCGATAACTAATTCTTTCTTGACCCCAATGACGCTGTCGTACGGCCCCGTCATGCCGACGTCCGTGATGTAGGCAGTGCCCTTGGCCAGGATGATCTCATCGGCGGTAGGAATATGGGTGTGCGTGCCCACGACGGCGGTGACGCGCCCATCAAGGTACCATCCGAAGGCGACTTTTTCGGAACTGGCCTCGGCATGGAAATCCACAAACACGATCTTCGCTTTAATTTGCTCCAGAAGACGATCAGCGTAGCGAAAGGGATCGTCACTCGAGCCCATGAACACACGTCCCTGAAGGTTCACGACGGCATAAGCAACGCTGTTTTTCTGGCCTTCGTACACTCCCCAGCCGGGTAAGCCCTGCGAAAAATTAGCCGGCCGCAGCAGCCGGCGTGCCGGACTGTGTGGATTGCCATCCGCCATCTGGAAGTATTCGATGATCTCGCGTTTGTCCCAGACGTGATTTCCGGTGGTCATCACGTCGATGCCCAGATCGAAAAGTTCTTCCGCCAGCGGCGGTGTGATTCCGAAGCCGGCCGCAGCATTCTCGCAGTTGGCGATAACCAGATCGACGGCGTGCTGCCGGCGCAGTTCAGGCAGGCGGTCTTTTACGATCGTCCGCCCGGGGCGCCCAAAAATGTCACCGATAAAGAGAATTTTCAAGACTTGATGGTAACACGGTGAAATTGCGGAGACTTTGGGGCGCTGGCTACTGGTTACTGATCTCAATTGTCTTCAGAAAGTCGTAATTTCCCGACGGATTCAAAGTTGCGTTCCGTACGCGCCGGGTGTGCACGAGCACGTTATCGAAATACCACAGGTTGATATACGGCTCATCTTCGGCCAGCACTTCCTGAACTTCAGCGTAAAGCCGCTTGCGGGCATTCTGGTCGGTCTGGCGGCGCGCCTGGTCGATTAAATTATCCACCCGCGTATTGGAATAAAATCCGCGGTTTGCGCCATTCGGCGGGAATCGGTTGGAGTGAAAGGAATACTCGAAAATGTCGGGATCTTCGTTGCCGCCGATCCAGCGCAACGAATAAAACTGGAAAGCGCCGCTGGTGACGTCGGCAAAAAATGTAGCGAACTCGAAGGTGCGAATGTCGAGCGCAATGCCCACATCGCGCAATTGCTGCTGCAACACCGCCGCCAGCAGCCGCGTAGACTCCTCCGTGGAGGTCTTCATCGTCAGGTGAAAGCGAACGCCGTCGCGAGCTCCGTCGCGGGCTCCGTCGCGAACAACGTACCCGGCGGCATCGAGCAGTTGACGAGCTTTCTCCGGATTGTGCGGATAGGTCGCCACGTCCTGGTCATACGCCCAGCTTTGCGGTGGGAGCACGCTCAGAGCCGGTTGCGCAAAGCCGCGCCAGATGTATTGCAGAAGTGGAGCGCGGTCGATGGCATACGCGATCGCCTGGCGAACGCGAACATCGCGCAACGTGGGATCGCGCAAGTTGAACGCGAGATAGGAAAGCACCGTGCCGGGCGCGCGTTCAATTTGCAGATTCGGCTCACGCTCCAGCGCCACGACCGTGTCGGAAGTAAATGCATTGATCGCGACGTCGGCGCTGCCCTTACGCAATTCCAACGCGCGCGTGGTCGCGTCGGGCACGACGGTGAAGCGTACCCGTGCCAGCCGCGCCTTCGTCCCCCAGTAATTGTCGTTGCGCTCGACGACGACCTCCTTGTCCTGTTCTGCGCTCACAAACTGGAAGGGTCCCGACCCGATCGGCTTGCGGGTGATCTCGTCGAGCGAGCCATACGGTACAATCCCACTCGCTCCCTCCGAGAGATTCCATAGCAAGGTCGAGTTCGGCTCCTTTAGATGAAATACCACGGTGAATTCGTCGGGGGCGTCGATGTGATCCACGAAACGATAAGCTGCTGACTTCGTACTGCGAATTTTTCCCTCAAGCAGGGAATCAAACGTCCATTTCACGTCGTGGGAAGTAAGCGGCCGCCCATCGTGAAAGGTTACGCCGCGATGCAATTGGAAAACATAGGTCAGCGGATCCGGGATCTCCCAATGCTCGGCCAGCCCGGGCGCAACATTCAAGTGCTCGTCGCGCGTGAGCAGCGCATCGAAGATGAGTTCGCCAATGCGCTCGGATTGGGCATCAATGCCCACTCGGGGGTCGAGATTCGTGGGGCTGCTCTCGATGATCATCACCAGAGTGTTGGGATTAGGAGCTTGTGAGCAGGAGAGGAGCGGCAGCATCAAGCCGCCGAGCAACCCCAGAAGAATTGTGATCCTGAGCGGAGCGAGGGACCTGCTGTCTGCGCGCTGCTGCGCTGCCGCCTTACGCATAGGAAATCTTTCCCAGGATCGCGGGCCGCTTCGCTCCCGTGGCCGACGGCACATTGCTCGGCCGCCGATGCCACGTTTCATGCGCGAGCAGGGCGAACGCCACTGCTTCCTTTGCTTCCGCTGGAAGGCCGAACTCGTCCGAGAAATGCAGTTCGATCCCCAGAGGGTCGATTTCACGGCGCAACATGGCGATGAGCGTCGGGTTCTTTGCGCCTCCGCCCGAGACAATCATTTCGTGACCGCACTGCTTTCGTGCGTGAAATCGTGGCAGCACGAACCGCTGGACGGCGTCGGCAATCGATCGCGCCGTCAAAGCGGTTGCTGTGGCCACCACGTCGGGGTTACTGGCGCCGCGGCAAAGCTGAAGAAATCGGCTCACGTATTCGCGACCAAATTCTTCGCGGCCCGCCGTTCGCGGAGGCTTCTGACGGAAAAAGGGCGCGCGCACCAACCGCGCAATCACGCCATCCAGTACTCGTCCCGAGGCCGCGACCTTGCCATTGCGATCGAAGCGCTTCCTGAAGAGCTCTTCCATCACCGCATCAATCAGCATATTGCCGGGGCCGGTATCAAAAGCGACCACCTGACGCAACGACGCGCCGGCGGGAATCGCCGTCAGATTCGCGATGCCGCCAATGTTCTGCGCAATAACGTTCTGCGCGATACGACTCACGCGCTGATCGCGGTAGAGAAGATAGTCGACGAACGGCACCAGCGGCGCGCCTTTCCCGCCGGCGGCCATATCCGCCGGACGAAAATCAGAGACCACCGGCACTCCCAGCCGCGCCGCGATCACTGCGCCTTCGCCCGTCTGCCACGTTGCCGTCAACTTTCGGCCGAGAAATCTTTCTGCCCCTCCCTGGTGATAGAGCGTCTGTCCATGACAGCCCACCAGGTCAAGTTTCACACGATGCTTGCGCGCGGTCTTGGCCACCGCCTCCGCGTACAGTTCGCCGAGAAGAAAATTCAGCCGGGCCAGATCCGCAACGCGAGCTAGCTCCGCGTTCATCATGGACAGGATTGCGCGGGGATCCGGAGCAGGGAAGGGGTATTCCTCGTGCGCGAGAAGTGTGTGACGCGGGCGCGCCTTCGACAGGCTGAGGGCAGGCTCCCGCCCGCGGGACGACAGCTCAACAAGAGCCACATTGATTCCGTCGGCCGAAGTTCCGCTCATCACGCCGGCAACAATCATGCTCATGCGCGGTCCTCGTTTTTGTCCTTGTCCCTGCGGGCGAGTGTAGCAAGCCGGATCTCTTCCTCGAATTCCCAGAGCTGTCGCGTCAGCTTCTCGACACGTGCGGGCGTGGGAGAGGGAGCGCGGTGGCTAGCCACCGATTGGCGCAAGAGGCGCTTCTTCTTAAACGCCAGCACACGCCCGGCGGATTCCCGCACGCGGCGGGCAAACTTGCGATCGCGCTCCGCTTCATAAATAAGAGCTTCATAGGCACGAACGACCATCTCTTCTTGGTGGCAGACGAGAGTCAAATCGCCGCCAGCGCGAATGTGTTGCACAGCCGTCCGCTCGATGGGGGCAAACTTGAGGACCGCTCCCATCTCAAGGTCGTCCGAGACGATAAGCCCGTTGTACCGGATTTTCTTGCGCAGGACGTCGGTGATCCATTTTCTTGACAACGATGCCGGGATTCGTTCCCCGGTCGCTTGCGGATAGGCCGCGTGTGAAACCATGACAAGCGGCAATTGGTGACGCAGTATCCGATAAGGAAACAGATCCTCGATCCACATCTTCTTGAGCGTCTTGTCAATTACGGGGAGTTCGTGATGGCTGTCAAGCCTGCCCTCGCCCAGTCCGGGGAAGTGTTTGCCGCAGCCGAGCACGCCGGCGTCGGCCAAGCCGCGCAGAAATTCGCGGGCGTAGGCAACCACCTGCTTCGGATCGTCCGATACCGCTCGTGAACACAGCACCGACCGCGAAGCCTGGTAGGCCAAGTCGAGCACCGGGGCGAAATCTACATTGAAACCAAGGGCACGGCAGTTTTCACCGATCACGCGTCCATGCTCGCGAAAAAGCGTGCGATTGCCGGTGGCAAAAACCTCTGCCGGAGGCGGCGCCGAACCGAGCACGTTGCGGAAACGATCGACTGTGCCGCCTTCGAGGTCCACGCAAGTGAAAAGCGGCGTCGCCACGCACTTCTGGCATTCGCGGAGAAGAGTACTTGTCTGCTCTGCTCCGGTGATGTTGCGCACGAACACGATCACGCCGGCTGGCTGAATCTTCGTGAGCAGGGAAGCGAGGCGTGGCGACATTTTGGTCGCGTCGAAGCCGATGATTAGGAGTTGGCCGATGTTCAGTTTGAAGTCGTGCATTCTCTGTCTGACTTAAGAAAACGTTCCGTCGGTTCCTTAATCCCTCTGAATTTCCCCGTGCCCGAATTTCTTGTCCAGGAGTTTCTCTTTGAGAGAACTGTCAGTTAGGCCGGGCCAGCCCCCGTGCCCGCCACATTTTGACCGCGTCGATCGCCAGCGCTGCGTCAAACACAATTGCAATCAGTATCGACGCCAAGCCTGTGAGAAGAATGTCAAGGCGCTCGAAGCCGTATCTGAAGAACACACGCTCGAGGGGCGGGATTCCCCAGAACGTGTACACGCTGAAGCAAAGAGCTGTGATCCAGATGAGCAAGTTCACTGCGTTGGAAGAGCCCGTCTCTGGAGTTATTCGATTGCGCCTTGTTCTCACTCCATCGATCAGAAGCGCTATATCACACCAGACGATCAGCAAAATGGATCCAATCCACAGCAGAGTTAGAATCGGCCCTAATCCGCCCTCCGGCAGTATACGGATCTCCATTTGAAGCAGCGTCACACTCATATACGCGGCGCCTACCCACATCAACCATCTCCCCCAGCGGGGCGAACGAGGTTCGGCGATCACGCCCAGAATGAAAGGAATCGTCAGGAGGAATGCCCCGCTAGCAGTAAGTGTGGCCCCCGCTGTGAAACATATCGTAGCAATGGCTATCCAGCGTATTCGGCTACTAGTTGCCTCTCTATCTTGGCCTATGGATTCGCCCATTAGAAAACATCTCCAATCACTCTGCCATGCAGACATTAGTAAATGATCCAATATTACTGGTTCCATCTTGTGGCAGATGGAAACTCGCGGAACTTGGGGATGGGATGTTTTCTGTTGCTTGCACTTTATGGTGACCCGCGTGCATTTCTCGGCGCGCTCCGCGTCTCGGTGGTTAGATTTCTTTCTTCAACTCTGCCAGCAAGTTTAGCGCCTCCAGCGGCGTCAGCCGGTTCAAATCGACTGCACGTAGCTTTTCCAGCACTGGCTGTGAAAGTGGCGTGAAGATGGTCAACTGCGTTGGGCGCTCCGGCTCTGTGGAAGCTCCCGGCGTCAGATGCTCCGAAAGGCGGCGCTCGGACGATTCATGTTCCGCCAGCACCTCACGCGCGCGCACCACGACTTCGTTCGGCAGGCCGGCCAGTTTGGCGACTTCGATGCCGTAGCTGCGGTCGGCAGCTCCCGGCTCGACGCGGCGCAGGAAAACTACGCTTCCGCCAGCTTCTTTGACGGAGACGTGATAATTCTTCACGCCGCTCAATTGCTCCGCCAACTCGGTCAGCTCGAAATAGTGTGTGGCAAACATAGTCTTGGCGCGCACGCGCGCATGCAGATATTCGACGGCGGCCCATGCGATCGCCAGTCCGTCATAGGTGGAGGTGCCGCGTCCGACTTCGTCTAACAAGATCAGCGACCGCGCCGTCGCCGTATGCAGAATTGCGGCCGTCTCCGTCATCTCGACCATGAACGTCGAGCGCCCGCGGGCTACGTTGTCGCTTGCGCCTATGCGGGTGAAGACGCGGTCGACGATGCCGAGGCGCACGGCACGCGCGGGAACGAATGAGCCCATCTGGGCCATGATCACGATCAGGGCTGCCTGCCGCAGATACGTGCTCTTGCCGCCCATGTTCGGACCGGTCAGCACGACGATGTTGTGAGCGGACGAATCCAAGAACAGATCGTTCGGGACGAAGCGGTCGCTCCCAGCAGCCATTTCCTGCAGTTCGATCACCGGATGACGGCCTTCGACAATTTCCAGGTCGCCCACGTCCTCGGCCTTTTCCGCTTCATCGAAGTTCGGTCGGCAATAGTTTCGCAACGAGGCAATGTGCGCCAGACATCCGAGCACATCGACTTCCGCCAGCGCCAGCGCGGTTTGCCGGATGCGCTTGGCCTCGGCTGCAATGGCGGAACGCAACTCGGCAAACAGCCGTCGCTCGATATCGACGATCTTCTCCTGAGCATCGAGGATCTTCGACTCATACTCCTTCAGCTCGGGAGTCGTGAAGCGCTCGGCATTCACCAGCGTTTGCTTGCGCTCGTAGTCGGCGGGCGAAAGATGCAAGTTAGCTTTTGAAATCTCAATGTAGTAGCCGAAGATGGAATTGAACTTTACTTTGAGCGATCCAATGCCCGTTCGCTCCCGCTCGCGTGTCTCTACCTGCGCCAGGTACTGCTTCGAG
>Ga0116218_1002126_pt1 | contig 11336 bp, 5 predicted proteins | sample Sb_taG_2_FD_88966 | JGI IMG/M metagenome (GOLD analysis project Ga0116218, IMG submission 88966) | Peat soil microbial communities from Weissenstadt, Germany - Sb_50d_5_LS metaG | ecosystem: Environmental > Terrestrial > Soil > Wetlands > Peat | place: Germany: Weissenstadt | collected 2010-09-21 | reverse complement strand
TAAAGCAAGAAAGCAAAAAGCTGAAAGCGGGAAACTCGTTGATAGTCTTATCTATGATACGTGTAGTATTAAACCAATACTCTGGTGGTAAATCATCGTGTGCCTTCCACCACTGCTGTGTCGAAGCTAGATTACCTAGAACCTCACCCATGAGAATTGTGAGGAGTCCAAATGGAATTGCACCACTAAGAGATGGAAGTACTGTATCAGGTTGGTCAGAATGCGTATTCTGAGGTTGGCTATTGCCAGTGATTTGTCGTCGCCTCAAGAATGTAGGCCATAAGCGCTTTTCTGAAGTACCGGAGTCTGCAACCCTACTTCTTCGTTGGTAACGTGCCCAGGATACAACATTACTCGTCACTCCGAACAAATTCACCGCGGTCAAGCCAAAGAAAATACAGATTCCAGTGTTAAAGGCAATTGAGGGGGACTGCACAAGCAATTTTGCCAGCATTGCTATGGTAAAGTGTGCGTAATAATAGTAGTTAATAGGATAGCCTGAGAGCCACATATCATTAGGAGGGAAATGAGGGCTGCGCATTATTGCAGACAGGAAGCCCTCATCCATAAACATTTCAAAATTCTGTATATTCGGTCCATATGATCGAATCCAACCAAGCAGAAATACCATGCCAAGGAAGATCGCTTCACAAACGATAATATAGAAGATATGCGCACGTACGAGGGCTACGAGAGCGTGTCGAACTCGTACAAATCCAATGATGCTGAACGTACATAAAATCAAGAGAACTATTGCAATAAATAATTGGCTGAACGGCAATACTTGCACATACATCAAGGGTAACCAGACGCAAAAAGCCAGCACAGCTATGCCAATAGCCTTACTAAAGGCCCAGCCACGGTCTGGCAGATTATGAAATACCGTTATCGTGAGCGGAAGGCACAAAAGACCCAGCACCTCGACCAGTGCCCACATTTGAAGCAGTTCAACCATGATTATTCTCTAAGAAGATTCTCAGTCAGATCAGTTTTCGTCCATTGTGAATTGGCGCTTCACAAGAGCTCTTGATCCATATGTTAAAACACGTGTCCTACAATACATTTTTACAGATAGTCTAGTGGATCGTTCCAGTCTTTATTTAGACGTACAAATTATCTCATATGTTCCTTTTTTACGCTATAGGTCACTTAAAGTACTTCATAGATCGTGACACCTTGCGCACGATATATAACACGCAGGGTATCGCCAACCATGCGATCAAATTTATCCAGACCTGCCGTTGATTGTTGAGCATAAGCCTGTCGTTCCAAATCTCCCACATAAATATAGCGTACATGATAATAACGTAGTAACGTGATCGCTTGAACCGTATCAGTAGTTGTGTAAATAATTCCGATATCAGTTAGTCGATTCAACGTTTGATCGGGGTAGCGTTGTTCACCAACATGATCTGCCCAACCCAGTACATCTGGCAGTCCAGTGTAAATTGAGACACGATTATACCATTGATAGGAGACAGGAGCAGCGGCCTCCAGAATGACAGGAGAGCCAGCAATGTTCTCATTGAGCCATGCAATCGCCCTGGCATCTCCCGGATACCAGGCCTCTATAAAGGCCAAACCATTCAACGTTGGTGTGTAACGGGCGCTCTGAACAGGCGGCTGTGCAGCAATCCAGGCCCGGTGATCATGAACCCTCGAAGTCGTTCCTTCAAAAAGAAATACTGAACATCCAAATACCAGTAAAATAAAGATTACGAGCCAGACCTTTCGCACTTTTCCTCTTAAGAGATACCATAGTTGCTGCACAGCCAGCGCACCACCTATAGCGAAGCAGAGCCAGGCCTGCATCGAAAACTTGAAGACAGTATTCATTCGCTCGTAATCGCCACCATCCAAAAAATCTCGCACATATACAATCTCCAGCCCAAGACTGATGCACAAACCTACAAGCAACAAAATATAAGTAAAACGAGCTTTTGTATCAAACATGCTAATTCGAGCGGCTTTTATATTCTGAACTGCACCCGCACTTGTAAGAGTTCCGAATACAGGTAGATCTTTCTGTTCCAGAATTGTAGAAGCTCCCTTTACAGGCATGAAGTTAAACCAGGCTTCTTTCAATTTCACAATAAAAAGGAACGTGCCAAGACAAATGGCTAGAGCAAGTAATATCTTTGTTCCAAGTAACCCTGCAATAACTACTACAATCCCTGAGATCACTATATACACTGAAATCCATCGAGTCGACAAACCTTCAATGGCAAGTAAATATTTGCCTTGTATCCTTGCTCGTGAATTCCTCATTCGCATCCACCAACGATAAAATTCAAACAAAAAAAAGCTGAGCGCAATAAATATCCATAGTCCAGAGATGGTCAGGTAATAGTTTAAATCTGTTCCCTGACTGACTAATCCCAATCCATTCACATAAAGCTGCTCATAAGTAGCATAGAAAGGTAAGTAAAATAAGTAGCCAAGGCCGCACAAACTTACAACCAGTATAAGAGCGAATCCGACTGAAAAAAATAACTCGCTTTTAGGTTTACCCTTATGCTCTTGTAACTTGCGTAGAAGCAGCACAATGCCCAGTAAAAAGGCATAGACAGGCATATCCCAGGGATTTACACAGGCAATCGTACCAAAGGTGAAAGCTGCGAGTAGATAGAGCAAAATACTCCCCGACCTGCGCTCTTCAGACCTACCATTTCGTCCATCGCTTGCGAGTAGCAGCGATCCCACAACTCCCAGCATCAACACCACAATGGGTAAATCAATGACATGCGGATGTAAATCGGCAAATAGAAAGCTCCAAAAAGGAAACTCGTTAATAGTAAAGGGTATTATACGGCTGCTACGCCAGTAATCAAAATTTGGCGGTTGTAATTTTGCGAGCATAGACAGGGATTGATCTTCAAGTTGTAGTATCCCATCAAAGTTCCCAATCAATGCTGCGAAATATCCACCCAATAGAGCTATGGGAAAACTACGCGCAAAGCTGTAAACCAATGTCACTACGCTTGTAAAAGTCAATGCAAATAAAGTAGGAATAGCCAGATTAAAAGCTACGCCAGGTATAATTCCTGTCAGCTTGATGCATGCACCAAAGATCACATAACCAAAGTAGTAGTAATTAATATAACCACCTGAAAACCATGGATCATATGGTGGCATATAAGGGCTGCGCAAGACAGCATTAAGAAAAGCCAGTTCCATTGGCTTTTCTCCACCAAAATAGACGTTCCAAAGATCGGGATTGAGAGAACGAATATACACAAATAGCAGGAATGCTAGTGTGAAAATTGCTTCTTCGATTAACAACAATGGCCAGTGCTGCAGTAGAAATGCTTTAAGAGTTTGTCTCTGCCATACAACAAGCACACCGGATAGCGTAAAAAAAAAGACAAGCACGATTAATGTAGAGAGATGACTGAAAGCAATGAGATGCAGACAGGCCAGGATCCATACGCAATAGGCAAGCAATACTATGCCCAACGTCTTACCGTAAATGTAGCCACGATCACTCAATTTATGGAAGACTAAGAACACAAATGGATAGGCTAATACGCCCAGGAGGATAAGCATTAGCCACCAGATCAAAATTGGAAACGAATTTGAGAAGCTATGTGCTGGAAACTGCACACCAAATGGTGGAGATTGTTGATTATCAGATATGTGTTGAGCGCCCAACAATAAGGATTGTTGGGCACCCGAGAGATTTGCGCACGAGGTTGGCAATTGCACCCCTTGCAAGAGTTTATGAAAAAGCTGGTCCGATGTATAGGGATATGGATTGTCACGCACAAAGATACGAGACGTCGGGTGATCAAAGACTGAATAGCTCTCGTCTGCGCCGCTATCGTTGAGCGTAATACCAAGCAAGTTGGGGTGATTCTCAAACTGTGCTGCCAGGTGAAAACCTAATTGCCCGCTGAAAAGTAGCTGATAGTAGTGAATAGTGAGTGGATAACGACACGGCAAGCGCGGAATAGATTTATCCAGGCGATCGCTGGCCATAGTTATTGCATCTACAGTCGGCAAGATGTTCGCTAGTTGCTGCGCTTTTGCTACAGTATCGTCTCCATAAAGATCCAGCCCTTGCTGTGGTTGACCACTGGCATCGATATAAGAAGCCTGATGATATATAGAGGGATCATGATTATCGACAGCGACTGGTAATGCGTCATCCCACTGTTCGTAGGTCAAGACACTTCCAGGCTTTAAATGAGCGAAAATCCAGCGCGATGCTTGAATACGTGTATTTGGCTGACTATATACATTCAACAGGGCCAACCCTTGAAATATAGTTCCGAAAAGTACAAACACTATTACAGCATACGGCAGTGTTTTTACAATCAAATGAATTGTTGTTGACCTGGTGACGTGTGATTTGGCTCCTTCCGTCCTCGTATGGACGTATCTCACAAACGCTATTAATACACTTGCCGCTATCAATGTAAGAAACGGATAAAGAGGCAGCATGTAGCGCATAAATTTTACATAGAAGCTACCTGTAATTGCGCCATAAACTACCACCCAGGAGAGCACAACAAGCCATAGTCCTGCACTGCGCTTCCATATTCGCCAACCAAGCCAGATAAAACCAGCTACTACCGCCAATCCAAGCGTTAAACCCATACCCCAAAAGAGTATATTCTGTGCCTGGTAAAGAAATGGCATCGTTCCAGCAAATTGCCGCACATAGGGATAATCAAGCGACCCACGCGCAAGACTACCCTGTTCGGAAACTTGTTGGATAAACTCCCTCATATCCAGAAGGGCATATGGCATTGCTATAAGAAACGATACAAATGTAGCAAAAACTGCAAAGATAAATGGCTTCGCAATTGATAAAATACCTTGCCTGTACCCGCGCATGGCAAGCGCAACAGCCAAAGGCACAAACAGAGGAGCAGCACTAAATTTTGTTGCAAGCGCCAGCCCATAGCCAAGTCCAGCTAACAAAGACCAGCGTACAGGTTTGTCAGTATCAACCAGGACTACGCAAGCGAGAACTGTCAAAGTGACGAAGAACAGTAGCATTGTATCAACGGTATAGAAATGTGAAAGCTGTATTTGTAAGGGTGTGAAGGCGACCAGAGCAGCGGCAAGCAGTGCAACTGACCAGGCATATTTTCTCCCCGGGGTGCGATCATTTGTCAGGAGCAGGCCTAAACAACCTGTTAGAAGAATAGTTCCGGTATCAAAAAGAGCATTAATAAAACGCCCTGTCAAGGTAAGATTGGCAAAGGTGACAAAAGTTGGAGCAATATGCGAGAGCACATTACCTGTTGTTGCTAATAAGTATAGCGGGAATGAGCCATAAGCGAAGAAATGTGGATTAAGCGGTGAAACAGTTGGATCCAGGAATTGTGCCAGGCTCTTAGGCCATGACAATTGAACAACATGAAAGAGGATCTGTCTCTCATCTGGATGGAAGTTGTTACCCACAGCAAAAGCCGCTCCATACAAACGATTCAAAAGTTGAGAGCGAGCCTCAATCTGATCCCAATCAAGGCCATATAAACGTAATATGAGGCCGAGAAAGGCTATACTAAACAATGCCAGTGGGCGCCAGCGTATCACTATCTTCAACTCGAACAGTCTCTTCCTCCCACCCAGCAAAGGAGGGACATACACTGCTTATCCGGTGTCCAACCTGAATAACTCCGCATTAGTATAGTGAGTATGTCATGATGGGTCAAGAGAAAGTGTGAATTTTACACAAAAATCACATTTTATTTCTGTTCTTGCTGAGTAATTTGAAGCTACAAACCTTCCAGCAAATATTCTGCAATTCTTTGCCAGAGACTTCGAAACCGCCTCCAAAAGTTCTCCCATCGAGATGTCAGAGCCAAACCAATACCACCTCCATCTGAAGTGAATGTAGGATCCCAGAAATCTTCATCAGACTGCCAGTAACTTCGTGCTACAGGATATGTAGCGACAAGAACATCTCCCTGCTCAGCAAGCTCAGGCTGTGACACTGATCCCAAAGATCTCTGATGTTTCTGAATATAAGTAATTCCATTACCTGTTCTAACTCGATCTTTGGCTGGCAAATTTCTAGTGGATGTTTTAGTAGATACACCTTTTTTAACAAAACGGCAGGCTTCTTCAAACTCTAGAGTAAAGTCTAACATGGTTTTAAACCGACGGTTTGGCGATTTGTGTAGTGCCGTCAACACAACCCATTCAACTGCTGCAGGTATTTCAGGTACCAGGTTGCGTATCAAAGGTGGCGCAAGATGCCTGCGCTGCCAGGCCAATTCCCTGGCATCGCCATAAAAGGGCCAATAACCTGTAAGCCATTCAAACACAACCGTTGCATAGGCATACTGGTCACTTGCTGGGCTCGGCTCACCACCTTCCTGTTCCGGTGCCATGTAGATTCTGGTTCCTCCGAATTCCATCTTCATCCATGGATAATACTTTCCATGATTACGCATAACAAGTCCAAAATCACCGAGTACAACTGAACTTCTCGTTTTCAGAAACATATTCTGCGGTTTTATATCGCGATGAATGAATCCTTGCGTATGAATGTAATGGATTGCTCTGCCCATCTGGCTTGTGTAAGCTTCGACTGTAGAAAGGGGAAGTCGTTCTCCAGGGGCATATCGATCAGCAAGTGAGCCAAATGGTGCATATTCCATTACAAAGTAAGACCAACCATGCTCTTCCTCTTCTGCATAATCGAAAACTTGTATGACGTGAGGATGAGTCAGCTGTGCAAGAGTTTGTGCTTCGTTGAAGAATAGTTTCTTTGCAAACAAGCGCGCATTGCCCGCGAGTACTTCTTGAGGAAACAGTATCTTAATTGCTACTATCTTCTTAATGTCGATGCGTTCGGCTAACCAGACATCAGTATAGCGACCCTCGCTTAAAAGTTCCAGGAGCCGATACTTACCAATCCGAGAATCATCTCTAGACATAGTATTATTCATTTCTACTGATCAATGTGTTTTGACGCAGCAGCACTTTTGACTAGGAACTATGTTTCACGACCGAAATCGTGTGTTTGATCGTTGAACCACTATTATCACTTGTTCTACTCATATCTACTTGCATGTGTAAACTTAATCTTGTTGTTTATAGCTGATTCAAGTATGAGCCGCTACCATTATGTTAGACGTTGGAACGGGGTTTGGATGAAAAAAGAGACTGGAGACAAATTAACTGTTTAGTCCGGTTTCTCTGGTTTTATTGTCTACAGAAAAAGAGCTAGCAAAGAACAAATCTTGTCGAAATAGATGATTCAGGATTTAGTATTTCGATTAACAACAAGGTCGGATATCTAATTCATGTATTCTTAATGCAAAAAAGTTTAGTGAAAGCATCTTAGATAAGATGAAAGATTGGGGCTAAAGTGCTCCACATTTTCTTTTCCGCTAATGCTTATGGAGTGAGTATTATGTAACTTGGGTATATTCTGTACTAACATTTTTAAGGATGAGCACGAAATATTGCTAACTTGTAGAAGAGATGTTAACATAGGGGAAACCACGACCAACTGTTCCACAAATATATAGGGGAAAACCAATGGTTATGGAGCAAGTGCGGAAGCTTAAAACCTATAGACTATCCTTGGATGAACTAAGCAATCTAGCACCAGATATTTTATTGAGTGATGCTCCCACTATTTCCTCCAGCCTCTCACCTATCGAAGTTTGCCAAATCATAGGCGAATGGTATTCAGCTCTCAGTAGCGAAGCGCGACGTCATAATGCAGGACAATTCTTCACTCCACCTATCATTGCTCGCTATATGGCAAATGTAGCCGGGCAACTTCATAATGAAGCTCGCATACTTGATCCAGGTGCAGGTGTTGGTATATTAGCCTGTGCTATTTGCGAAGCCGCCTTAGTATACAAGTTAACAACCCTCTCCATTGTAGCTTATGAGTCTGACCCCCTACTGCACGCCCTTTGTTCTTTCACACTCAACTTTGCCCGCGATCTCCTACACGAGCATGGGATCGAACTTACTATCGAGTTATATCACCAGGATTTTATAGAAGCAATGGCAGAAGAGATAACACAGGCATCCCTGTGGTCAAGTGGTTTACGACCGCAACAACCCTTTGATCTGGTCATTCTCAATCCTCCTTACTTCAAGGTGAATCAAGTTGACATTCGAGCCAAGCGCGTAAAAAATATCGCTCAAGGGCGTACAAATATGTACACCATGTTCATGTCTTTAGCCGCCTCCTCCTTACGTGTGGGAGGACACTTTGTATCGATAACACCGCGTTCTTTCGCTTCTGGTGCATACTTTAAACAATTCCGCCAGCAGTTTTTTGGGGCAATCAGCCCTGAACTGATTCATGTATTTGATTCGAGACGATCTGCTTTTGAAGATGCTAATGTTCTTCAAGAAAATATTATTCTAGCAGGTGTTAGAAAAGGTATAACCTCGATTAATTCTCCTATGGTCACTATATCTCAAAGTCGAGGGTTGAAAGATCTCATTCATTCCCTAACTCAACAAGTTCCACGTCGACTCATCATTGATGACAAACAAAAAGACCCAATTCTGCACTTACCAACTAGTGACATTGACACCCATCTCTTACAAGTATTTAGACGCTGGGATAATCGTCTATCAACATTCGGCTTGGAAATATCAACAGGTCCTGTAGTGCCCTTTCGAGCCTCTGATATGCTAACCTCCACTGAAAATGTCATGCAAGGCAAAGCAGTCCCTCTTCTTTGGTTACAGCATATACACCGTATGAATATTGAATGGCCTCTTAACCACTTCGATAAACCTCAAGGGCTAATTCAATCAGCTAATCCAAAATTACTTGTAAAAAATACTACTCAGATTATTCTAAGACGATTCAGTACTAAAGAAGAACCTCGTCGTATTACAGCAGCAGTTTTGTCGGAAGACACATTTAACACTGAACTGATAGCTTTAGAAAATCACCTTAATTATCTATATCGCCCGAGTGGTAAACTAGCAAATGATGAAGCAATTGGCATATCAGCATTCCTTAACAGTACTCTCGTTGATCGATACTTTCGCATTACAAATGGCAATACCCAGGTTAACGCTACCGAATTAAGGAAGCTTCCATTTCCTCCATTAGAACAACTTATCCGTATAGGACAACAAGTAGAGACTTTGAAAATCAAAAAAGATTTCGATAAGACCGAACATATTGTAATGAAGGAACTCGGGAAAGATTTAATTGTGGGAAATGAAGAAGACGACATCCAACTTCCAATACTTCAAGATTCGAGGATATCTATGGGCAAAATTCAGGAGGCACAGCGTATTTTACAAGAACTTGGTCTTCCTCCAGCGCAACAGAATGAGATTAGCGCTCTCACACTACTGGCACTATGCAACTTGAGCGAAACGTCACCCTGGACAAATATATCAAAGGAGACTATTACTGTTCACAATATGATGGGTTTCATGAAACAGCACTATGGCAGAATCTATGCAGAAAATACACGTGAGGTTGTACGTCGTCAAGTAATTCATCAGTTTGAACAAGCTCGCTTAGTGGATCGCAATCCAGACGATCCGAAACAACCTACCAACAGCCCTAATACCTGTTATGCATTAACAGAAGACGCTCTTGACGTGCTGAGACAATTTGGGACCCAAACATGGGAAGATTCCGTAACATATTTTCTAGAAAAAACATGGCGCATTGTGGGAACATTACCAGCGTAGTCGCCAAGCCGTGGCTCTTCCACTCAAACTAGCCGATGGCCAACAACTTTACCTCACACCTGGAAAGCATAACCTACTACAAATTGCTATTATCGAGAAATTTGGTCCACGTTTTGCAGCAAATGCTATTATCCTCTATTTAGGGGATGCAGCTAACAAATTCATGATTTATGAACGCGAGCGATTAGAGCACCTGGGCGTACCAATTACTACCCATGATAAGCTGCCTGATATCATCCTTTTTCACAAAGCAAGAAAATGGCTGTACCTCATTGAGGCCGTGACATCACACGGGCCTGTTTCACATAAACGTCGGCATGAATTAGAACAACTATTAAAGGAATGCACAGCAAAACGGGTCTATATTTCTGCCTTCCTCGATTTTGCTGAGTTCAGACGTCATACTCCACATATTGCCTGGGACACTGAGGTTTGGATAGCTGAGATCCCAGAGCATATGATCCATTACAATGGAGAGAAATTTCTAGGACCGTATGAATAGCACATGAAGCTCAATGCAGAATATGATCCTCAGGCATCCCCAACAACACAGCCGCGCCCACAATTGGCGCATTTTCACCCAGCATGGCCTTTTTCAACTCCAGGATTGACCCTTTCAGAATAGAATTCACTTTCTCTTGTAGCATAAGTAGAAGGAATTGGTTCTTTAGCACAATAGCACCGCTTAAAGCAACAACATCAATACGAGTTATTTGCGCCAGGTTAACCAGACCAATAGCGAGTTTATCGGAGAAGGTTTCCCAGAAGGCTCTGTCTGTAATTTGAGAGGCGGGATATCCATAATGCAATTCAATCTGCCTGCCGCCAGTAAATGTTTCCAGGCATCCTACCTGCCCACAGAGACACTTCAAAGAATTCCCATCAAGGATCTGGTGTCCTATTTCAATCGAAGATATAAGCGTTTTAGAGGCTTTACCAAGATGTATGGCTGCACCTGTTCCAGTTGAGACCGTCAGGTAAGCGCATCTATCGATTTGATGCAGGATACCGAATTGCTTTTCAGCCAACAAACCACACACAGTATCATGTGCAAGCCGAACAGGGATTTGTAATCTTTCAACAAGATCCTCGGCAAATGGCCTATCGACATATTCAGGGAGGTTCGGTGCAATTCTAACTGAATGCCCATCTTTGGCTATACGCGCTGCAATAGATACGCCAATACCCGCAACGTGATGTATATTGTGAGCCTGGATTGCAATGATGATATGATGGAGTTGCTCTTCATAACTTTGATGGGTAGGGAACCTGGCTAAGTGTATAAAGTCTGGTGCATCCAGCGATTCAAATACACCTATACGTGTATTTGTACCCCCGATATCTACACCAATATAATGACTCGAACCAGTCGGCGTAAATCGTGTATATGTCATTTGCCTCCTCGTGAGAATGAAAGATCTGTATTCATGCAAAGATTATCACACTCGATTTCATGCACCTTATCATGGCTTAACTTCAGCATGCTCTAAACGTGCCTGGACATCAACACAACAATGATGCTAGACTTCACTTTATAGGATAATACTCGACTTGAAGAATCCTGCTCTAACCTGGGGAAGAGTCGCTACTATTTATGACGGAATTCACCGAGATCGAAACTGCAAGATTATGTCTGAGACATTTTCAGGATTCAGACGTAACACAATTCATGGTCTATCGCAATG
>Ga0116218_1002120_pt1 | contig 11350 bp, 7 predicted proteins | sample Sb_taG_2_FD_88966 | JGI IMG/M metagenome (GOLD analysis project Ga0116218, IMG submission 88966) | Peat soil microbial communities from Weissenstadt, Germany - Sb_50d_5_LS metaG | ecosystem: Environmental > Terrestrial > Soil > Wetlands > Peat | place: Germany: Weissenstadt | collected 2010-09-21 | reverse complement strand
TCCCGTGTTGTTTATGCCGCTGCGAGAGATGGTGCTTTCCCAAAATTTCTCGATCATCTCGATCCAAAGACAGGATCTCCCAACCGTGCCCTAATCATGTTGTTTAGTTCCGCAGTGGCGGTCCTGGTCGTCTTCTACTTTTTCAACGTAGACCTCGAAATGGCTCTTCTTATCCCGAGCGGTGCGGCTATTATTATTTACGTCATTGGATCAGCTGCCGGAGTCAGGCTCCTGAAAGAAAAAGGTGCCAAGAGAATTTTACCAGTGATATCACTTGTAATTTCTATCATGGTTCTCCCGTTCATCGGAGTCTTGCTCTCAGGAAGTATTTTTGTTGTGATTTTGGCTCTACTCTACGCGACGTATGCTAGAAAACGTCAGGTGCGATAGCAGAGTCTAGTGAAAGTATCTTCTTGACATCGAAAACTAGTCCAAGTATGATAATCAGAGAGTTGAGACCGTCAGATTTTGAAGGCCTCGGTGAATGTTATAGTTCCTACTATGAAGAACGAACACTGGATCCATCTTTTGGACTCACTCTACGACCCAGCAAGCCATCATTCAGTCAGGACCTAGAATGGTTCTCTCAGTTCTTCAAAGGGATTGAAGAAGGAAATAACATCGGCATGGTCGCAGAACTGGATTCGCACATCATAGGATTTTGTGAAATACAAAGAATTAGTGTCAAACCCGACCTGGCTCACAGAGCGGAGCTAGGCATCTCAGTCAAGACGGAATATCGTGGCAGGGGTATAGCCACATCTCTCCTTAACGAAGCTTTGGAGAAGTGTAGAGAGAAATTTGAGATAATCGAGCTTTCTGTCTTTTCAACCAACACGGTTGCAAAGAGACTTTACGAGAAAGCTGGGTTCAAGATCTTTGGATCAAGACCAAAATCAATCAAGAGAGGCGAAAGATACTTCGATGAAGAATTAATGCGACTAGCTCTAACGTGAAATTTAGAATAGTGTCGTCTGAAACTGTTCGACTGTTCGAGGTTTCTTCTTTTTCTCTTGTTTCTGATCACTTTCGATCTCTTCAGTCGAACTGAGGCTGACCTCCACGATTTCTGGAGTTTTGATGAAGGCCGACTGGATCAATCCCGACCTAATTTCTTCCTCGACGACGCCACCCATGAAGTAATCTTTCATGTCGGACTGGTGTCCTTCGGGCTTGAACAGAGTTGCAAGCTCTTCTGAAGCGAGTATGAACCTCGATCTAAGATACTCGCCGACATCGTATTTGTGGGACAGTCGTAGGCCCAGTTGCAAGTATTTCTCGACCGAGCCTCGGGTAACGGAAGCCTGTAGAGTTCCGTCGCATGAGAGGCATACTCCCTTTATCGGCATCCGCCTGTACTTTGCCGAACAGTCCTTGCACCTGAATCGCTGGGAGGTATACGCTTTCGTGTTACCGATTATGTCTGGAAGCAGGTGGGTGCGGAGTACCGATCTGACCACGTCGTGCGGATTTACCGCGTTTATCTTCTCCGCGATCTCGATCTGTCTGTCGAGTTTTTCGGTGAGAGTAACAAGGGTGGAGTAGCTGGATCTATTGTTCTTAACAGTGATCGTGTTTGTGTCATGAGTGAATCCAAAGCCGTAATACTGCTTTTCTGTGTCGAGCCTATCTTTTACAATCTCGATGAATTTTTTTGCCTCGCCTGGTGTAACCTTCTTCTCCGCCGCCTCGTAAAACTCCAGCGGGTACACAGAAGCGACGTCCATGTGATGCGCCTGCCTTTGCACCTCTTTGGGCAAAATCAGCGGCTGGATCAACAGCGGTGCATCCATCAACCCGCCGATGATTGAAGGAAGGAATTTTTTCGAAAAGTTGAGCAGGACGTCCATCATCAGGAGGATCGAGTCTCCGTCACCGTCGCAATCTCTCCTCTTTGCCGAATGCCAGTACGGCGTTGCAAAGCATGCCTGCGCATTCGAGAATCCCACGACCCTGCCAACTATTCCCACCGATGTGTGCGGCGCGAGTCCTATGATAAGGTGCCCAATCAGGTCCTGCGGATTTTCAACATTGTAGTAAGGTTCGAGGTTGTATTGATGCACCAAGAGATCGTCAACGTACTTTGCGACGGAGACAAGAAACGTACCTGCTTCGAACGGCACTATCACGTCCTGCATCAGCAGCTCCACCGTCTGGTCGTCTCGCTCCAGGGGCTTCCCGTACATATCGAGCGAGTATCCTATTTCCTTGAGCTTGGCTATGTTTGTCTGGATCTGCTTTGGCTTAAAGTGCGTCAGTGGAACGTTTGTGGCATCAAACCTGATCGTGCCGTCTCGGTAAACAGAAAGGTCGTATTTTTGTCGGAGCAAAACTTTCTCAAGTCGCTCCGGGATCTTCAATTCATTCGTCAGTCCCAGGACTCCCTTCAGAGGTTTTTGTGGATTGTAATCTACCCTGAGCGAGGCCTTGTGCAGCTCCTGTTTCAGCGGATATTCGAATCCGGAAAAAAATCTCAGCTGTCCTCCACAGGCCGGGCATCTGGTCGCCGAAGCTTCTGGAGCTCGAGTATGGCACTGTGCGCAAACCTTGAAGAGAACCGGAATGGAGTCGCAGAGAGCGCACTTTGATGTTATGCATCTCGTCCCGCATTTAGGACATTCCGAGTTCACAATCTCGATGGAGAGCCCGTGGTTTTCGGAGGCCAGCAAAATGTCTCTGGACATCCCCACGGACTTGCCCACAGGGAATAGTCCCTGAACTGGCGGGCGCATCTTCCTCGGCATGCCTTTCTCGGGCCTCCCAACTCTCACTCCCACGAACGTAGAAGACTTGTTTTTGATCACCATATCAGAGAGCTTTCCAACGAGTTCGCAGGTATTCGTCCAGCCTTCACCGGACAGTTCTTTCGTCCTCTCTCTTCGCAGATCCAGGCACTCAATGATTACTAGTGCATCGGTGCCGGTTACGATCATCTGGTTTTCAGCAAGAAGAGAATGTTCTACTCCCAACTTCTCGAGAATCGGTTTCAGGGCAGCGTCGCTTCTGAGTGAAACGAGCGCTTCGTTATCGGACACTGTCGATCCATCTCGGAGCCGGATCAATTCCGAGGGACTGATCTGGTCCCAGTAAAACAGGTACCTGGGATGCAGTGGTACTTGCATGATGTGACAAATATTTTGTGCTTCGGAAAAAGTTGGGAAAACGTGAAGTGGTTCCTTCATGAGCCTGTCCAGCCGTGTCCCTTCGATTCCCAGATCCGCCGCACCTGATGCAAGCCCCGAGTATCGTTGTTTGAACGCTTCGGCGAAATCCTGCACCCACCACTCCTCCACGTATGCAGATGGAACAAGTTTGTAGTTGTTCTCGAGGAAATCCCCGAATGGGATTAGAATGTCGCCAAGGTAAAGTATCGAGTCAAGCTGCGCCGCAAGCGAAGCCGCGTGCTCTGCGTCCTTGACCCTCAGTACACTGCCATCTTTGAGACGCACGATTGGAGTTTCGAGCGTGTCCACAATCGCGATACTCGCACCTTTCCCCGGCATGTCCACCTTGATCTGCGTTCCAATGACTATTGGGAAATTGAGCAGTGAGCACACTGCTGGGTGGATCCCCACTGCGTGAATTCCCGTGTTTGGCGCCCTCCCGTATCTCAAGCGAAACCCACCGGGTTTGTTAGGCATGGAAAGCACCGGCCTCCCCGAAATCACCTCTTCAAAGTGAGAGGAACTAGCCTTCGTCTCGTCAGTTCCCTGCTGTTTTCCTCCAGAGAGTTCGGAAAGCCACGACCAGTCGTCGATTCCGAGCTCGCCAAGAAGCTTAAGCAGCTTCTTTGATTTTCCGACCACTCCGTCATTGAGGACCCTGAGTGCTCCACCCCTCACCCTGTTGGAAGAGATCCGTTTCATGTCACGGTGAACGACCACTTCGTAATTGTCAGTCCACACGCCGTCGATTTCCACGGGTAGGTTTTCTATGGCCTTTTGAACGTCCTGGTCAGTGATCTTGTACTGAAAGTTACCGACGTCCCGCTCGTAGATTCTAAGTTCTTCGACAAACCGCCCAACTTCGTCATCGAAACCTGATCCGATGTACTTGTCCAGGCCAAGAGATTTCCTGACCTGATCAGCTATTACAAGTGTTAGGGCAGACTCTGTTCCACCTGCAGATCTAATCGGGCCTGCAAACTCTATGCTGAGATAGTCTGATCCGTTCTGGTTTTGCTTTATTCGAACCGCGGAGACGCCCTGAATTGGAGCAACGGTTACGCCGTCCGTCACTATCGCGAGCCCCAGTCTGACAGCGGCTTCAGCGGGCGTCTGACCTTCGGGAAGAGGATATTTTCCGGAAGCTACTTCTTTTGCAAGGATCAGCGCCGCAACCTCGGTTCGACTAGATTTCATCAGTTCCCGGAGACGATCCGCGATCGGAACTTCAAGCAATTTCGCCACTCTATCAGCCAAATCGAGCGCAAGAGGAGACTCGACGATCAAAGATGGGTCTGATCCCTGACTTTTCGCCTCAGCGGCGAGTGAGTACTGTTTTTGGAGTTCCTTTTCGATCAGGTTATGGTACTGCAAATATGAAGTAGGCTTTACAGTACTCTCCATTGTGATATATCACACATCACTTATGTGATACTGTCCGGCATATCGCAGTGAGTATAGAATCAAAATTACCGCTTTCCAACATCGTCCCAACAACCACTATATCGGCGCCCGCGCTTGAGGCGAGGTTGGCAGCCTCAGGAGAAGTTATTCCTCCCCCCACAATTAGAGTTCCTCCATAGACTTTTCTAACGGCTGAAATCATAGCCTGTGATACTCTGCCATCGACGCCCGATCCTGCCTCCAAATAGACAAAACGCATGCCGAAATATTCCGCAGCTAGCGCATACATTGCTGCAAGGCTGGGCTTATTTGGCGGAATTCCCTTCGCCCTGCCTACAAATCCAGCTGCTCCTCCATCTCCAATGATAAGGTACGCCATCGGGATCGCTTCAAGATTGTACTTTCTTATAGCTAAAGCACCCAAAGCCTGTGCTTCCGTAATAAAATAGGGATTATCCGAATTCATCAGACATGAAAAGAAGATGGCATCCGCGCTCGGTGACACACCTGTGACATTTCCCGGGAACAGTATCACTGGTGATGTCACAGAAGTCTTGATCGTCCTCACTACCTCTTCAAGTTCAATCTGATCTACTGCAGTCGAGCCTCCTACGAGAATAGCTCTCGCTCCGCAGTTTTCAACTCTTGCAGCTATACTCGCTGCCTGGGAGGGAGAAATATTCTCGGAGTCTAATAGCCCGACGCAGATTGTGCCCTGAGATTTTATGAGATCTCTAAGCTTCGATTCTGTTTGCCTCAGAGGTAGGCGCACCCGTTTGTCCCGCGTTGAATCGATCAACAAACTCGTTGTAAATATCTATAGGCTCTTTCCCCGCGTTCGGGATCTCTTGACTTGTGCCGCAGCTTCCGCATGAGATAATAGTAGTTGTTTCCTTCGGCTGCAATCTCACCGAAACCATACCACAATTCGGACATGTGAAAACTTTAGGCAGTGTCTTTTTGACTACGTGAACTACTCTTCTTCGTCTGCGACCCAATTTTCTTTCTTACCGCCATATTTCACGCATCTCCGAACGCATAAATTAGTTGCTAGACGGGTGTTATAATAAATTGAATATACGCAGTCGAAAGTTATCTAGATTGCAGCAAATATCATGATAATGTCGATTAATTTCAATTTTTGGGTATCATGAATTCGTAATACGTTTTTGTATAACGGTCTGCAGATCCGGATCAATGCTGGAAGACATTCGGAGTGACACCATTGCTACTTTTCTTCTGCAAAAAAGCAATTTGACAGAAGTTCAGCTAGACACGATTCTTGCCTCGGAAGAAATTGGAAATTTGGACTTCAAGAGAGGATTGAGAGAGAAACACAAAGTTTCGAAAGGATCTTTTGCCAGGACACTCAAGCAAGCTCGGGATAATGTAGAAGCATCGATTTATACAATTTTCTTGCTAGCCTATCTTGATCTGGTGCGTCCAGAAAACATCGTACAGTTTAGTCGAAATACTCGTATGCTGGGGGAGTTGAAAAGTGCGAAACCGCAAAGGGAAGACCTTCTGAAAGTCATGGAAGCGATGGAAGAGTACACCCAGAGTTTTGCCAAAGGCAAGCGAAAGCTTATTGTGTGATATAGCCTTTCGATTTTGTGATGGCCGTCACGACTGATGATTATATCACGATAATTTCGCTCGGCATCTCGATTGTTTCCGTTGCAGTTGTGACTCTTGTATCCGCTCGTCTGGGAAGACAAATCAAGCAGGAATATCACAACCCAGAGGTATCGTCGTCAGACAATCAGGTAGAAGTTTCTGCGATTGTTTCTGAATTTAACAGACGACTGAAGCGGCTCGAGGAAAATTTGGTTGATCAAAAAGTGAAGCTCGAGATTATGGAACTGCGAGCCTCTCGATCGGCTCGGGGTCCAAGCCTGCTGGATCGCGAATTAGAAACGGAGAGAAATGTTTCACAACGTGATGAGCTACGAAATCCTGTGATGAATCTGGAACGTCCGTCGATGGAAAAGGCAGCTGAGGCTACCGGCTCAAGGGTTCCCTTGCAAAGACAGTTTCCCGATCCGGATAAGAAGCTCGGTGTTACTGAATTGGAGGCGCTTCGATTAGTGTTTGAAGGCCGTGGCAAGATCAGTGCCAAAGAGATCCAGCAAAGAATAGGACGGACTAGAGAACACACTGCTCGGATGATGAACTCGCTTTACCATAACGGCCTGGTGGAGCGTGATGTGACAGTCAGGCCTTTTTCTTACTCTATCACGGAGAAAGGTCGTGATTTGCTGAATGGTTAGTACTTTAATTTTCGCCAACGGGTTTGAACGATTCTCAGAAGAATCGGTTTACATCATACAATCAACATATTATCCTTCGAGGGTAATGAGGGCTAGTAAATGTCCGCAAAACAAACATCAAAAAGCAAGATTAGGTTTGCTAGATATGGGCCCTCAGATCATTATGAAGAGGTTCCAGCTGCGGGCATGTGCATCAGCGTATTCGCGCTTGTGAGGCGAGCTGGCAAAAAAGGCGTCTTGCTGGGACAACCAAAGCAGGACGCTAGATGGGCTTCTGAATGGCTCAGCGCTTGGAAATCATACTCCGAAAAGGAACTTGCCGATGCCTACCATCAGTGGAGACTACCGTCGAGTTATCTTAGAGAGGGGGAACATCCTGAAGATGCGATCAAGCGGATAATGACAGATCAGATTGGGATGGGTGAATATTCTATTTCTAAGAAGGGCCCTCGTGTATTCTCGTACTCAACACTCTCAGACTGGTATCCGGGAAATAGTCACTGGGACCTCGCCTTCGTTTACGATGTTAAGGTCAGGTCCAGAGACAAGCAAAAAGAAATCCCGAAATGGTGGCAGGAGCTTCTGTTTGTAAAGAAGAAGAAGGATTTTCGCGAAAAAGACTATGGCTGGAATGAGGATTTTATGCATGACCTCGGCCTGGTCGAAGATGAAAACGCACCAAAGAAAGAGGATCTTTGATCTTCTTGAATTAGATCTCCTGTTTTGGAGGATGCACGTTCTTGAAGATAATTGTTTCACTAATTGTGTTCTTGCTCGTGGCTTCAAGTCTGCTGGGATCAGTAATTCGCGCAGATTCTTTTTCAAATCAAGTGGTTCTTCCAGCGGCTCAATCAATTTCTGTACCTTCGGGGTACTCTATCCCGTTAGAAATAGATACTTTTTCAAACTCTAGCTGGATAGATTACTATGTTAGTAGCAATGTTTCAATTTCGACGGCACTAATGAATTTACAACAATTCAATACATTCAATAATAGTAACACCGCTGATGTTTCAAACGCCATAGTGGATCGAAACGGAACCACCGATAATGAAGACGTTCACGTCTCCGCTGGCACTTACTATTTGGTATTTTTTGATTATGCGCAGTCCGGCACGGCCAACGTAACCTTCTCCTACCAAGCGTATCCTGTCACGCCATTTGTCTACGGTCCCCTGATTCCGCCGATACCTACAGGCATAGCGTCCTTTGGAATAAACAATGGTTCAGGTAATGCGATACCTTACGAAATCAAGACGAGTAGTGTAGTTGGAGTTGCAAATATTTCTGCAATTCAGGCGTACAACTCCTCGGCTCCCAGCCTTAACAACACAGTCTCGGGAGCCACTTTACAGCTTAATGCTATGCTGGTTGTAAACCAAAATAGGACGCAGTATGTGTATTGGGCACAGGACACGCCTGATTTCGTGACAAACACTACTCAAGTCTCTTACAACGATAACTTTTGGAATAACACGAACCAAGCCGGGTTTTTGTCAAACCAATCGGTCACCTCTCCAAACGGGAACTCTGTCTACCTTACGAATGTTAACGGTACATCGCAATATTACTATGGAACTGGTACGAACAACTTCACTTACGTCGAGCCTTTCAACATTAGACTTTTGATGAACGAAAGTGTTCTCTCTAGAAGCGTTCTTTTGCAAATTGGGGCCCAGGTGCTGCGCAACGGTACCCAGACGTCAATCGAGCCGATCTTCTGGTTTGATAACATTACTATAAACGATCCCGGAGTTCAGAACGCTTACTTTTACGTTTCTGGGAATGATTCAACTCCGGTCGGTACTTTTTATGATGCTGAGCTTGTGTTCGCAGGGGAATCGAATGCAGAGGCCACTAACTTTACCCAAATGGATTCGACACTGGGTCTTTATTACCTGAACGCTTCTTCCAATGGATTGTCCGCATTCCCCACCTACTACAGTTTTGGACTCGATACTGCCGAGGCAACTTACAATTTGCATGTGCAGTACGCAGAAAATGGGGTAGCCCGAGTGACGGTAGGTTCTCCCAACTACATCTACCTGACCACTGGTTCCATTTCTATTACATCCCTATCGACTTCATCTGCGCAGCTCTCTTCGTCTGTTTCACTGGCCTCTAGTTCTTCGACCTCGAGCCAAGTGGGTGGCGATATTTTGAGTAATTATCTTCTGGTTGTGATTCCAGTCTCTGCACTAATGATTATTCTAGGGGTTTTTGCGTCAAGGGGCCGGCGTTACTCTCGGAGGATGTGATGTAGTCAGATCATCTGCAGACGGAAATCTTGTTTTTTGCATTATGACCCCCATGAACGGCAATATTGGTGTTAGCATATCAAGCAATGGAATTATCGGGAGGCAATTATGGATTTCAGATACCGATTGTAGATTCCATATCGAAATTCGTTCACAAAATTGTGCAGCCCTAATTCTTGTTTCTGGCAAGTTATGCTTTATCCCACTTTTTCAGTTTGCTCTCGCTTGTGCGCTAAATGTCAGAGTCTTCTCACTCCAAGCGTGGCATGTTTGTTGTAGGCATTGTAGGGTCTATTGTCGTCGTTGCTCTAATGGTCGGAGTTATCCTTGTTCAAACTGGATCAAACGTCAACGAAGTTTCCATTTCACCTTCTTCTACATCTCTGGTATCAGAAAGCAGTTCGCAATCTGATTCCACAACGAGTTCAGGAACTACTAGTAAATCGTCAGTTACTACTTCCTCATCGACCTACACTGGCCCTACCGGTATCCTTGGAGTTTCTTTAACAGATCCACCGATCGTTCCACCCGGAGTTACCAATGTTTACATTTCTTACTCGAATATTCAAGTCCACGTAGCCGACGCAGGTAACCAGGACGGATGGTATTTGGTCGCCGAATCTGGAAGTGTGGACCTCATGAGCTTGGTGAATGTGAGTCTGACGCTCGGCAGTGCCGCAGTCCAGACGGGTGTTTTCAATCTAATCTCCTTTAACATAACTTCGGCCGCGGTGACGATAAATGGACAGAATGCAACTGCTTACGTTCCAGCAAACAGGATCAACGTACCTATTCTTGGCGGAATCTCAGTGTCTTCCGACAATTCTTCTGGAGTACTCGTAGATCTGAGCCCGGAGGTAGTCCCGTATCAAAACGGAACCTCGGTGTCCTATGTTCTTGTGCCGGAAGCGAGAAGTCTTCCAATACCTAGAGATGTTTGGAACTACAGGCTCGAAGTCAAAGGAGCAAAGCTGGACGAAATTCAAAACCAGACTTGGGTCTCGCCGGCCGCCGGGCAGGTTGTAGTCACTGGTGTCCATCTAACTCCTAACTCTTTCTCGCTTACCCTGCAAAATCAAGGAACGACAAATGCGCGCTTTTCGTCCATAGTTTTGGGACAGGTCTTGCCATTGCCTCAGTGTCTGGCTACTTCTACGACTGATTCCCCCAGGCCGGCGGTTGAAAATGGCAGCTACGTCTCGGTGTCTGTAGAGGGTGAGTCATTCGTTGGAGCGCAGTCAGTATTCATTGGCGGCAGGGTCTATCCCTCACCAAGTGTTACGAACGCTACTGCGGCAGTACTTGTGACTGATCCGAATGGTGTCGTCGTAGAGTCGTTGAATTCTTCCGTTGAAGTTTCTGGAGCGTTCCATGCCACCTTTACTGCGGGTGGTTCCGAATTGCCATGGGTGGGAGGCTTGTATACAGTGTCCGCGATCTATAACGGGACCACGGGTAGAGCGTGGTTTAATTGGACACCTGCGGTACAAACTACAACGACTACATCTTATGACTACACCAGCACGACTGCATCTTCCTCCGAGTATTCTTACACTGCAACCATGACTTCAGAGTACCCAAACTCGACTTTAGCTCATCCCAGCAATCTTACAGTTCTGACTAACGGCACTTCGTATTACGGCCAAGCGGGAGTCCTTGTATTCGGCGGGGTCAGCCCTACTCCTACCACCCCGGACTACTGGGTTTCCCTCCGCGTTTTGAACCCGAACAGAGTCGTCGTGTTCTCAACCGAAGCTCAAGTATCACCCAACGATCGGTTCAATGCCTCTCTTGTCTTCGGAATGGCGTCAGGTGTCAACGCTGGAAAATATCTTTGGCCTAATGGAAAATACCTCGTCTATGCGTATAACCAGGGCGTGTTTTCAACTACGAAATTCCAATGGAGTGGACCCAGTCCAGTAGTAACCTCTTATACTGAGATCACAACCAACCAGACGAGTACGACTCTGAGCAGTGGAGGATTCCAAAAGTACTTTTGTGGCCTTTACTCAAGCCAAGACCATGGTCGTCTTCCACCCAGTTTCCCTGTCGCCTATTATGCGATCTTTGCCAACGGGACTCTCTATCCAGTCAATTATACTTCATTAATTCTCAATAGGATCTCATCTTCATCTAGCGAGCACCACAATGAAAATGGTTCCACCTCAAGCCTTGTCTCTGGAACTCCAATGACCTACACGCTATCGCCTGGTCAATCTGTCACATTCACATTCAATGGTACAATCGACACCTT
>Ga0116218_1002117_pt1 | contig 11356 bp, 7 predicted proteins | sample Sb_taG_2_FD_88966 | JGI IMG/M metagenome (GOLD analysis project Ga0116218, IMG submission 88966) | Peat soil microbial communities from Weissenstadt, Germany - Sb_50d_5_LS metaG | ecosystem: Environmental > Terrestrial > Soil > Wetlands > Peat | place: Germany: Weissenstadt | collected 2010-09-21 | reverse complement strand
TGGTAGAGCGGGTGCTCGCGGTTCCGCTCGAACTCGAATTGATCTGCGTGGATGACGGTTCGCGCGACGGTTCGCGGGAACTTCTCGCCGAAATGCAGGGGCAACACCCAGCGCTCCGGGTTTTTCTGCAGCCCAGCAACGAGGGCAAGGGAGCGGCACTCCGCCGCGGCATTCAGGAAACTACCGGTGATTTCGTGCTCATACAGGATGCGGACCTGGAATACGATCCGGGGGATTATCCGATCCTTCTCGATCCGCTGATTCAGGGCAAAGCCGACGTGGTTTACGGCTCGCGCTTCCTGGGCGCCGCCCCACATCGTGTACTCTACTTCTGGCACTCGGTGGGAAACCGCGCCTTGACGCTGCTCTCCAATTGTCTTACCAACATCAACCTGAGCGATATGGAGACTTGCTACAAGGCTTTCCGGCGCGAGGTCATCCAGTCCATTCCCATCGAGGAGAACCGCTTCGGATTCGAGCCGGAGATCACAGTCAAAGTCGCCAAACGACGCCTGCGAATTTACGAAGTTGGCATCAGTTACTGGGGACGCACCTACGAAGAAGGTAAAAAGATCGGATGGAAAGATGGGGTTCGGGCGATTTGGTGCCTGCTGAAGTATTCCATCAAGGAACCGGTGGTCGCGGTCCGGGCCCCTGCCGCCGTACACGATTCATCCCCCGGGTCCACTCCGGAACGCGCTTCGGACGCCAGAAACTAGCGAGAGATCAATGGTCACCGGTATCCATTCCGAAGTGAAGCTCGAGATTTATGAATGGAAAACGGGCGGGCCGGGTCCATCAACTCGCTCTTTGGGGGAACACGATGTGCACGTGTGGCACGGTCCGCTGAATCTTTTTTCTCCTGAGATTCCGCGGCTGCAGGAGTTTCTGTCAGACGACGAAAAAGAACGCGCCGGCCGTTTTCATTTCGAGAAGAATCGCAATGAATATGTCTTGAGCCGTGGACGATTGCGTATCCTCCTGGCGTCGTATCTGAGCACTTCGCCCGCCGAACTCTGCTTCACTTATTCGACCCACGGCAAACCCAGCCTGAACACGCCGGCACGCGGCGCCACCCTGGCCTTTAATGTGTCGCATACCGACGTGTTCGCGGTCTGCGCTTTTGCCTGGAATCGCAGGGTTGGAATCGACGTCGAGCGCATCCGCGAGAATTTCGACCCCGAACAAATCGCCGAGCGATTTTTCTCTGCGGCGGAAAGGCTCGCTCTACGGAATCTTCCCGAAGAGCAGCGGCACGAAGCGTTCTTCCGCTGCTGGACCCGCAAAGAAGCTTACATCAAGGCCATAGGAGAAGGTCTGTCCCATCCCTTGCACCAGTTCGACGTGTCGTTTACGCAGGAAGAACCGGCAGCCCTGCTCGGCACTCGGCCCGATGGGGCAGAGGCGGGACGCTGGTGGCTGCAGGAGATACCTCTGCCCGCCAGCTACATTGCCGCCCTGGCGGTTGAGGCCGGGAGGACCGCGAGCGGTGAGTAACCTATACCTACTGGGAGCGAGGCAACGAGAATTGCTCTTGCGAACCGAGGAGGAATATCGTCTGTACGACTCTGCCCTGATCCTGCAAGTGAATCCGGAGGTGGAGGAATCGAGAATCTGCTTGGAATACAAGAGCCCTCCGGAAGTCCGGGCCAGTGATGAAGCTTCCATCGTCTTCAAGGCCGGTACCCTGAGCGGCCGGAATCTTTACGCTTGTACCTCTACCGAGGTTCTTGTGCTTCAGGTCCCGGAATTCAAGCGGATCGGATACGTTTCGCTCCCCTGCTTCAATGATCTGCATCACGTCGCGCCCACTCACGACGGCAACCTGCTGGTGGCCAATACCGGTCTGGATATGGTGGTGAAGTTCACTTTGGAAGGTAAAGTACTGGCGGAATGGGACGTGCTGGGCGAAGATCCCTGGTCGCGATTTTCGCGCGCCGTGGATTACCGCAAGGTGGAAAGCACCAAGCCGCATCGGTCGCATCCCAATTTTGTATTCGAACTGGGGCACGACGTGTGGGTAACTCGTTTATCGCAGCGTGACGCGGTCTGCCTCACTAACCCTGAGAAGAGGATTAGCATCGGGGTGCAAGGGCCGCACGACGGTGTGGCGTTTGGCAAACATGTTTACTTCACAACCGTGGACGGGCACATCGTCACTGCAAATCGTGATTCGTTGAAGGTCGAGCAAATCGTGGATCTGAATGTGATTGACAATGAAAGGTCAGTCCTGCTCGGCTGGTGTCGGGGCCTGTTGCCGCTCGATGAACGCAGACTGTGGGTAGGATTTACGCGGGTCCGCAAGACTAAATTCCGAGAGAATGTCCTCTGGATCAAACACGGATTTCGGGAAACAGGAAAACCCACTCACATCGCACTGTACGATTTGGCCGCGAAGCGGTGCCTGCAGGAGATCGACCTCGAGCAGTATGGACTCAATGTGTTGTTCGGCATTTATCCGGCCGAACTAGAGCCCGCGCTTGAACGTACGCCTTCAGCCGGCGTATTGCATACCGCGAGTTCGAGGTCGCAGCGCCCGCAGTGAAGGCTACAACGGACACGGATGAGCTTGAAAATTCAAGCTGTGAAGAATGTGGCCTCCAGTTGGGCTGGCCTGGGCACCAGCATTGTAGTTGGATTCTTCCTTTCGCCATTCATCCTGCACCACCTGGGAGACGATGCGTTCGGCGTTTGGATCCTGGTGTTCTCGGTCACGGGTTATTACGGGTTGTTTGACTTCGGGATTCGCTCTTCCCTGGTTCGGTATGTGGCCAAGTTCAAGGCCACGGGTGAGATGGATCAGCTTGCCCGGCTGATCAATACCAGCTTATTCAGCTACGGCTGCGTTGGACTTTTCCTGATGGCACTCACTGTCGTGGGGAGTCTTTATGTGGGCCGGTTCTTTCATATTCCGCCCGCGCTTCGTGGCGACGCCCGCATCCTTTTCTTTATGGTGGGAACTGCCCTGGCGCTCGGCTTCCCACTTGGAGTGTCCGGAGGCATTCTTGAAGGATTGCAAAGCTTTTATGTGATCAATTGGACCCAAATCATTTCGACTTTACTGCGCGCCGTGCTGATTCTTCTGGCTCTTTGGCACGGCTTGGGACTGAAAACAGTAACTTTGATCACTGTGGCGCTTCCGCTGGCCGGTTCGGCGGTGAATTTTGCAGTTGCGCGACGTTTAGTCCGCATCCCTTATGGATTGCGCTATGTGAATCGCGCAACATTGCGGCAAGTGGCCGATTACGGCTCGGTCACCTTCCTGATCATCGTGGCCGGGCGGCTGCGCTTCAAAACGGACGCAGTAATCATCGGCAGTTTTCTTTCCGCCTCGGCGATCACATATTTCTCGATTGGGGCACGGCTGGTCGACTATGCCGGCGACGTGGTCAGCAGCCTGGCGCAGATCTTCACGCCGATGTCCAGCCAATTTCACGCGACGGGGGATTACGATCGGCTGCGCAGGATCTTTGTGACTGGGAACCGGGCCTGCGCGCTGACGATGTTTCCTGTCTGCACCGCCCTTGTCATCCTGGGAAAGTCGGTGATCGAGGCCTGGGTCGGACCACGCTATGTCTCCAGTTACACCATTCTGCTCATTCTCTTGATTCCTTCGTCCCTCTACTACGCTCAAGCCACATCCAACCGGATCCTGTTCGGCATGAGCTTGCACCGCACGCTGGCGGTGGTGGTGTTGCTGGAAGGGATCGCCAACGTAATTCTCAGCATCGCGCTGATTCGGCCATTCGGCATTGTAGGCGACGCGATCGGAACGGCGATTCCGTTATCGTGCACCGCGCTATTTTTCCTGCCCCGGCACTTATGCCGGCAGCTGGGCATACCTTTGTGGGGGTTCGTACGGGAGAGTCTTCTCTACCCGGTTCTTTTCTGTCTTCCCATGGCGCTGGCTCTGATGGCGATGCAGCACTTTTTCTACGCCCACGGTTACTGGCAGCTCGTCCTGAATCTGTCTGTGGGCCTGACTGCGTATAGTGTCGCTCTGCTCTGGCTGTTTTTTACGCGCGAACCTACCGGGGTGCAACTGCGCGGCAGAATGGTGGAGTATTTTCAGCAGGAGAGCGGCCGATAAGGGAAACAGAGGGCGTCACCTTAGCCGCCACTCGTGGTATATTCATGCCCGTCGAGGGTTTCCGCCTCGCATCCCCTGTGCGAGTCCTCTTGAACCAAGGTGGTCTCCCATGCGGCTGAACCGGTGGTCTTCGCTGTGACCCACGCTTTGGTGGTCCTGACCGTAGCTCTGTCTCTAACGCCGGGCGCTTGGGCTAAGCCGAAGTACAAGGTGCTTGCGGTCATTCCCGGCGGGCTCTGGAGCGGGCTGACGTTTGACAACAAGGGAAACCTCTTCGGCGCGACCACCGGCGGCGGTGACTACAGTGAGGGTTCAATTTTCGAGATGACGCCCGATGCTAAAGGCAAATGGACGGTTACTACGCTGTACAGCTTCAACTCTAAGACGGACGGAGAGGCCCCGAATGGCGACTTGATTTTCGATGCAGCTGGGAATTTGTACGGCACAACGCCGGTCGGCGGCACCTACGACCGCGGAACAATCTTTGAACTAAGCTCCGGTTCGACCGGCTGGACCTTTACCGTGCTGTATGCGTTCTGCGAGCAGTACAGCTGCCCTGATGGGGGCGGCACATCGGCCGGCTTGGTTCCGGACAAGGATGGAAACCTCTTGGGCACTGCCGGTTCGGGTCTCTACGGCATGGGGGTTGTCTTTGAGCTGACGTCGGGATCGAGCGGCTGGACCTACAACGTTCTCTACAGCTTCGGCTCGCGACCCCACGACGCATCTGGTCCTTATGATCCGCCAACGGTCGGCAAGTCTGGGGACCTGTATGGCACGACCAGAAATGGTGGGTTGTACGGGGCCGGTACCGTCTTCCGTCTGCGGCACGGATCGGACGGGGGGAAGGACCAGTTGCCGTATAGTTTCTGCCGCGGGGGGTCCCCTTGCCCGGACGGGATGTGGCCGTTGGACGGAGTTGTTCTTGACGGCTCAGGAAATGTCTACGGTACAACTACTCGCGGCGGAAACGCATGCTATGGCGGATGCGGCACTGTTTTCAAGCTAACCCGCGACCCGCATGGACGCTGGGCTCACAGCGTGCTATACGGGTTCCTGAAGCCGCGGGACGGATTCGAGCCAGCCACCGCGATTGTGTTTGATAAAGCAGGGAATCTGTACGGCACCACTGGAACCGGTGGGACCGGCTCATGCTTTGATGGCTGCGGGGTGGTCTACGAGTTGAGTCCCGGCCCTCACGGCGAGTGGAAATATAAGGTGTTGTACGAGTTTCCTAACCCGTCCGAGAGCCCGCCCGATGGGCGGCTGGTTCTCGATTCGAAGGGCAATTTGTACGGTACCGCTTTCAGCGTCGTGTACGAGATCACGCCGTAGCGCCGCCCATTCGGTATTCCAAGATTCAGACTTCTGGGCGACGCTAGGCAAATTGCATGAGATCAGATTTAATTCCGGGACTTGAACCAAAATGCGGAACTATTCCTCGACCCACTCTACGCCGCAGGTGTAGCACTTCCAGCTATTCTTGCGGACCGGCACGGGAAATTGCAGGAGAAGCCATAGGCCGTAGGTCCAGAAGCGATCGATTTTTTCAAAGCCGATATCGAGCGAATAGCAACGCGGACAACGCGGCTGGGCGTAGTCTTCGCCAACTTCCGCCTCGCTGAATTCGGGCGGGATGGGCTCGTCGAGCAGGGCGCGCGCCGATTCGGCGTCCTGGCGGCTGACCTGCAGACGGATGCCGCCGATGGCATTGGACAGAAGCCAGTCCATGCGCACCAGATTGCCGTCCGCCAGCACGCATGCAATCCCCGCCGACTCCAGCTTGCCCTTGGCCAGCAGAGCTTCGGGAACATCGCGAAAGTGTTGCAGGGTGACGAGTTGGGTCAGCATATTCGAAAGGACCGCGGCCACACTCAAGGCTCTGCGGAGATTCTCCGGCCAAAAGCTTTCGGGCCGCAGGGTCAGAATACACGATGGCTCCGGGTACGGCTACAGGTGCGGGTTTCGGTAGTAGTGCGGTCTGCCCGCTGCCTTTCTTTGCGCCCCTTTGCGAATCCTTGGCGCACTTTGCGGCTCAAGCCCGGGATGACAAGCCCGGAAAAAGCAGGTCCCTGCACTCCGCTTCGCTTCGGTCGGGATGACAAAGTCAAACCTTGGCCGCGCACGGGCGAGGACGCCCGCGCCCACATTCGCTGCCGCAAAAAAGAATGCGCTCCGTTTTTTGCGGAGCGCATTTAGCAGCTGATGGCTTGCTATTGGACGGTTAAGGTAACTGTCACGGTATGGCTCAGGGGATTCGAGCCGGCAGTTGCAGCCGTGACCGTCACCGTGCTGGTACCGGTGGGCGTTCCCGGATTGGTTGGCGTGCTACTGCCTCCGCCGCACCCTGCCATCCACAGAATCGAACAGGCTAGCAGGACAAACAGGCCAAGCAGGAGCATCCTCCGCATGGTTCGCTTGCGCTTTCGCGCCGGAACCAGCAGCCCCATCAGGCCGGGCAGCAGCAAGGCATAGAATATCCGGCGGCTGCGCTCAAACGGATTCCGCAGTTCTGACGCCGCCATCGTGCTGATGGTGAGGGTATAGCTGGTTGTCGTGTTTTTCGTAGCCGTGCAAGTGGTCTCCGAGGGCAGCGGCGAACAAGTGAAACTCAGTGCCTGGTTAAAGCCGCCCAGCGGCGTGATGGTGAGCGTGGTCTCCCCGCTCAACCCGGGAGAACTCACGGTGACGGTTGTGGGATTGGCCGCGATCGTAAAGTCCTCCACGTCCAACGACGCTGATCCAGTCGAACTGTTGAAGCTTGTATCTCCGCTGTAGTCTGCATTGATCGTGTAGATCGCCGCCGCGAGCGCGCTGGTGCTGTAGCTGAGGCTCGCAATGCCGTTGCTCAGGTTTTGCGGCGTGCCGATTTGAGTGGACCCATTGTAAAAGGTCACGGTTCCAGTGGGCGTGCCGCTGCCGCCGCCGCAGACATGTTTTACGGTGGCCGTGAGGGTCACGCTGACGTTGGCCTGGTAGTTCACCCCGGTAGGCACGACGGTGAGCACTGTGGCGCTGGGGGCTTTCCCTCCGGAGACACTCGAGTTCGTCACAAAATTGCACGCGTCCACCGAGCCCCACCCGGTCACCTGGTCATAGCCTGTACCCGCGTTGTATCCGAACTGGTAGGGAGGCGTGGATGGGCAATTCGGTGTGCCCTTTGTGCAGGGAACTTTGTTATCTCCGGTGGTAACGTCGTGAAAAGCAGCGGGGTTGCTCGCCGCTAATGGGTAAAGAATGGGATTGATGTTGCCCTGCTTGTTTCCCAGATACTGATTCTGCAAGGTCACGATGCCGGCAAAGACGGGCGTCGAGGCGGAAGTTCCGCCGACGATGTCGAAGTTGCCGCCTGTGCAACTGCCGCCACTGCATAAAATGTAGCCATCGTGATCCGCCGAGGCAGTCATCGCTATATCCGGCACATCACGAACTCCGTCAGCGGGCACGCCCACACCGGTCTGCCAAGAGGGCTTGGGAAATCCTTTGCAGCCCGTGATCGCACAACTGCTGGCGCCGCCGCCGCTGGCTACCAGCGAGCTATCGGCCGCCGAATCGTTCCACCCCATTTCCGGGATGTAGGAAATGGCAGACCCGCCGTTTGCGTTGTTGTTCGTATTCCAGTAGGTTCCGCCGCCTTCGTCAAACTCGTTGCCGCCAACTCCCGTGACTTCGGGGCTACTGGCGGGATAATTCACGGCCAAGCCCAGACTGGCAACGTTGTGGCCGTAGTCACAAGCCGCCGCGCCGGTATCCCCGGAGGATGCGAAGAAGGTGATCCCTTCAGTGTTCGCTTTCTGCAGCTCGATCTCGAACGGCGCAATGTTGGAGGCGCCGGTCTGAGACTCGCATAAGCCATAGCTCATGCTGATTACCGGCGCCAGATCATTGTCAATGGCATATTGGGCTGAGGTGAACACTCCTCCGTCGTTGACGTCACACTTCACAAAGATGATGGTCGCGCTCCGCGCCACCGCACCCGACCATTCCAGATCCAGATCAGCCTCGACCTGATCACCCGTGATTCCAGGGTCGACACAGCCTGTGGCGAGGACCTGGGTAGGATCGTTCTTCGACAGCTTGAACATCGAACGGAAGGTGTCAATGTCCGATGTCGCAATGTCGGTTTGCCCCACGATCACCAGCTTCTGTCCTGTACCGTTGTAGCCGGCGGCGTAAAGCGGGGCGATATCGTAGATGGTCGCCAGATCATCGGGCGCCAGAAAGTGTTGTCCGCCGCTGGTGTATTGGCTGTGGAGAACGTAGGGCAGCATCGCTCCGCCGGGGTTAAGTTTTCTCCGCCCCATCGCTCTCAGGCCGAAGTTGTCCAAGCCACGAAAGGCCAACACCACGTCCGCCAGCGCCTTGGGGATGGAGGGATCGGTCACGTTGGCAAAATGCATCTCTCCATCCACCTTGTAGCGATGGATTTCCGTGTGGAAAACGCTCTGCACTTGACCCGCAGTTCCCCGGAATGCAATCCAGTCATGGCCGCGGGCGACTTGAACGATGCCGAAGCCCTGGGACCGCAGCCAGGCGGCGATCCTGTGCAGATCCCCGGTGCTCAGGCCAAAACGTGCGGCATACTGTTCCGGAGTCAGCCAGTTGTGATAATTCGGCGAGTGCGGGTCTTGCTGCTCGGCGAGAAACTGTGTGAGGTCGGCTTGCTGGCTCGCGGAGGGCTGGAACATTATGGTGATGTATCCCAGCTTGAACGACGGCTCGACCGGCCCCTGGTCGTACTCCGTCCGGGCTTGGGGCGAAACGTGGCCTTTAAGAACTACGGTCTGGCTATTGTCTATGGTGGTGAGGACACGGTCAGGCTGTGCCGCCCAAGCGGAACCAGCTGCTAACAGCAACAAAGCAGGAAGGATCCGCAGCGATAATTTCATAAGTTCTCCTTGGGGCAACGCGGGTCTCGATTCCCGGAATGGCTGCTTGCCCATAACGATACGAACGCACCAAAGACCTTCGACAGGTCACGAAAGTACATAGCGATAGAGGAGAAACGGTTGGCTGGAACGTACCACAACTTCCATACGCGAGTACAGAGGGAGTTCCGAAGCGGTTAAGTTTTGTAGACACCCGGCGCAAAGCGTCACCATCCGGGGCCTGATGCTCTAGTCCGCATTCGCTGCGTGGGGCGTTGAGGCTGGCAGTGCAGCGCCCGACAGAGTTGCCCAGCCGCGGCGGGAGAGATCCCAGAAGATCAGATAGCCGGCAACACTTGCCACCAGCAACAACAGAGCTCCCCAGAGCCACTGCTGGAAAACCAGCTTGCCGATCCCGAACAGGCATCCGTAAACCAGAATGACGCCCATCACCCAGTTAAACGCGTTGCCGGCCACGTCGCGCACTTCTGGCAGCTCAGGAACGAGTTTGGCGATTCGCTTCCAACCGTGCACGGTGGGATGCACGCGTTTGTAGAAGGCGACCAGTGTCGGCTCCGATTCCGGCTTGGTCACAAAAGTCGCAATCAGCCAGACAATGGTGGTGATCGCGCCGGTGATGAGCGCACTTTTCGCGTACACGACCGCGCTGTTGCCCGAGAATTGCACGCGATGGAGTCCGAAAGTCACAGCGGCGGCCGCGATCATGGCGGAGATTTCGCTCCATGCATTGATCCGCCACCAGTACCAGCGCAGAATGTAAACCGCCCCGGTGCCGAAGCCGATGTTCAGCACCAGGTCCCAGCCTTGCTTGATGGAGGTCAGCTGCATAGCGGTATAGCCGCTGACCAGCACCAGCAGCACGGTGAAAATTTTGCTGATCAGCACGTAATGCCGCTCGCTTGAGTGCCGCACCATGAATCGTTTGTAGAGATCGTTCACTAAGTATGAGCAGCCCCAGTTCAGTTGAGTTCCCACGGTGGACATGAACGCCGCCAGGAACGCAGCGACCATCAAGCCGCGGAGCGCGGGGGGAAGGTAATCGCGCAAGACCATCACATAGCCCTGGTCGGGATTTTGCGCGAAGGCCGCGCTGGGGTGAAGGCCGCCGTTGGGTGAATATACGACAATAGCCACAAGACCAGTGACAATCCAGGGCCAGGGGCGCAGCGCATAATGCGCGATGTTGAACCATAGGGTTGCGCCTAGCGAATTCTTTTCGTCTTTCGCGCTGAACATGCGCTGGGCGACGTAGCCGCCACCGCCGGGCTCGGCTCCCGGATACCAGGCCAGCCACCACTGCATGACCAGATAGACGAAGAACGTGAGCAGGGGGAGGGTCCAGAGCGCGTCGGTGGTCCAGCCCAGATGAAAGTCCGGCAAAAACGAAACTGGGTCCGCAGTTTGCACTCCGGTCTGGCGAACATTGTTCTCGATGGTTTGCAAATGCACCTGCAGAGCTTGCATGCCGCCAATCTTCGCCACCGCGACCCAGGCGAGGACGATGATCATCGTCATCTTGAGCGCGAACTGAAACAGGTCCGTCACCAACACGCCCCACAAACCGCCGATGAACGTGTAAATCCCGGTGAAAGGAATGATCAGGAAAATGCAGATCAGCAGCGCCGTGGTGTGAGGGGCGCCCAGCGTGTACTGGAAGACGTGTCCGCCGACGGCCAGTTGCAACACGCGACCTTCAGCGATCGCCGGACCCAACAGTACGGTGATGATATTGATCATGGCCTGCGTAACCCATCCCAGGATGAAGCAGTTCATGAACAACCCGAGATAAACCGCTTTGAACCCGCGCAAAAATGCCGCCGGCTTGCCTCCGTAGCGGATTTCGACAAATTGCACGTCGGTCAGGATTTCAGCGCGGCGCCAATAGCGCGCGAAAAAGAACACGGTCAACATGCCGCCGACGCATAGGCCCCACCATATCCAGTTGCCGGCAATGCCGGACTTGGCCACCAGGCCGCATACCAGCAACGGCGTGTCGGCGGCGAAAGTCGTGGCCACCATGGAAGTTCCGGCCAGCCACCAGGAAACATCGCGGCCGGAGATGAAGAATTCTTCCGTGTTTCCGCTGGCCCGGCGGCGATAGTAAATGCCGATCAGCAGATTGATCAGCAGGTAGCCGGCGATGACGATCCAATCGGTCGAAGTAAGAGGCATGGCGTGGTCCGTTTCGCGGACTCTCCTGATCCTTCTGCCTGGGATTTACTCCCTGCATCTTACCGCGAGACGAAGCGGGAATTAGGACTGCGTTGCGGTAGTGGCGCAGTTGGGGATATAGATACCGCATCGCTCTCGCCCTTTTGTCATCCTGAGAGGCTGTGACTTTTTGAGTTCTAGCATTTCAGGATGACATGGCCTTTCA
>Ga0116218_1002111_pt1 | contig 11389 bp, 9 predicted proteins | sample Sb_taG_2_FD_88966 | JGI IMG/M metagenome (GOLD analysis project Ga0116218, IMG submission 88966) | Peat soil microbial communities from Weissenstadt, Germany - Sb_50d_5_LS metaG | ecosystem: Environmental > Terrestrial > Soil > Wetlands > Peat | place: Germany: Weissenstadt | collected 2010-09-21 | reverse complement strand
TTCTCCGATCCCTCGCTAGGCTCGGGATTTCGGCTGCGGGCTCCCGCTTCGCTCACCCCCGCAAACCGCCTCAAGTTCGAATCTCTCCGGGCGCGCCAGATGTTTCTCCGATCCCTCGCTAGGCTCGGGATTTCGGCTGCGGGCTCCCGCTTCGCTCACCCCCGCAAACCGCCTCAAGTTCGAATCTCTCCGGGCGCGCCAGACTGATTCCGAGAGCTTGGAGGGTGTCCGGGGAGGTTGCACAAAGTCCTCCTTCAAGGCGGGCGGCATCATTGTCGTCCTCCGCCAGCCGGGCGTCAATCGAGGGTCCAAATTCTCTCAGAGTGGGCCGAAAGTCTCTTTGCCATCTTGCACCGGAGAAGGTAGGATGGATGGCGTTTTGGCAGGCGAGGGTGACTATGACGAACCTGGGGCAATGTCGGGGCTGGATTTCGAGGATACTTCTACGGGCGGCAAATTCGGCGTTCGCAATGGCCGCTGTGCTGGTGCTGGGTCTGGCGGCGATCGAATCGGCGCAGGCTCAGACTCTAACTACGCTTTACAACTTCACCGGGGGGACCGACGGGGGAAGTCCCTACGCAGCTCTGGTCCAAGACGAAGCCGGTAACCTCTATGGCACCACGCTTGTGGGCGGCGCTTCCAAACACGGGACTGTGTTCAAGGTGAGCCAGAGCGGCAAGGAGACCGTGCTGCACGCCTTCACCGGGGGAGCGGACGGGTCATGGCCTTTCGCAGGCCTGATCCGGGACAATGCCAGCAACCTCTATGGCACCACCCAGCGGGGCGGCTCTTCCCGCCACGGTACGGTCTTCAAGGTGGATACGAACGGAACCGAGACGGTTCTGCACAGCTTTGCCGGGGGGGCGTCGGACGGATGCTTCCCCGTCGGAGGCTTGCTCTTGGACAAGGCGGGGAATCTCTATGGCACTACGTATCAATGCGGCGCATCCGGCTACGGAACGGTGTTCCGGATAGATACCAGCGGCGCCGAGACCGTGCTGCACAGCTTTGCCGGAGGATCATCGGACGGGGCATACCCCTACTACACCAGTTTGATCATGGACAAGGCGGGCAACCTCTATGGCGTCACCGAACAGGGTGGCGGGGGCAACAGCAATGGAGTGGTGTACAAGCTCAATAAGAGCGGGACCTTGACCGTGCTGTACGGATTCACGGGGAGATCGTCGGACGGGTGCAATCCCCTCGGATCTCCCTTTATGGACAAGCAGGGCAACCTCTATGGTACCACCCACGCGTGCGGCGCTTCCAACGAGGGAATCGTGTGGAAGGTGAGCAAGAAAGGTACTGAGACCGTGCTGCACAACTTCACTGGCAAGTCATCGGACGGGGCATATCCCTACGCGGGTGTGATGATGGATGCGAAGGGCAACTTCTATGGCGACACCGAGGAGGGTGGCCTCGCTAGCGACGGCACGGTGTATGAAATGAGCAAGACAGGCACGATAACCCTGCTGCACACCTTCATTGGGTCGGACGGGGCAAATCTCTTTGGGGGGTTGCTTCGCGACTCAAAAGGTAATTTTTATGGCACTACCTACCAGGGTGGCAGCAGTCGTTCGGGAACGGTGTGGAAGCTGACACCGTAGTCACGACGGCGATGGCGCAATAGCGCGTAGCGCAGAATTCGAGGTACAACGTGTTCATCATGGTGGAGCGGATACAATAGCTTCCGGGAATCGGGACGATTCCGCCGCCTCGTTGTAGCTTGACCCGTAGCAGGAACCCTCTGCCATCTCTCCACTTGGAGACCCCACTCCCCACTTAGTACTCTCACTACCGTACACAGTCTGTTCTCAGGACGAACTCGGCCCACGGCCCCGATTCTGTGGCTTTTTCTTGACGTTACCTTCGTACCGACGCGTAATTCCCGCTCAGACGCTAAACTGCCGATATCAAGAACCCATGCCCATGAGTAACAACACCAATGACATCTTCTCCGGAATCGCCCAGCAACTTTCGAAACTGGAAAAACGCGACTGGGAACTGTGGACCATTGTGTCCCTCGCCGGAGCCCTGGTTGGAATCGGGCTGCTCGCGCTCATCATACCCGCGGACTTTCTGAAACAAGATAACGTTCATTTCGAGATTACGGTTTCCCGGCAACTGGTCGTTGGCCTCTTTGTTCTCCTGGTCTTGCTCAACACCTACCTGGTCACCCGCCGCCTGGAACTGCGGCGGGCCCGAGAAACCGTGATCGCCACCACCATTCAGAACGAGTTGATGCGTCTGCAGTCATTTACCGATCCTCTGACGGAGGTTTATAACCGCCGTTCTCTCGAAGACATGGCGGGACGTTTCATCAGCCACGCCCGGCGCCTGAACCACCCGTTGACGTTCTTGATGGTCGACGTGGACCGGTTCAAGAAAGTGAACACTCGCTATGGACACTTGACGGGCGATTTTGTGCTCGCTGAGGTTGCCACATTGCTCCGCAGTTCCGTGCGCGGCTCCGATGCCGTCGTTCGCTACGGCGGCGACGAGTTTCTGGTTATCCTGGCCGACACCTCGTTTCAAGACGCTTATAAGGTGGTGGAAAGAATCGCAGCTTACACTCGCGATTGGAACAGTGCCAAACACCTCGAGGGTTTCGAGTTGAGCATGAGTATTGGCCGCTCCGAATGGGCCAACGGAAGGACTCTCGACCAAGTCCTGGATGCTGCTGACCGCGACATGTATGCCAGAAAGCTTCCGGAAAGTTCCCCGGCTGATGCCACACTGCTGTCTGCAGAATTGTCATAAGAGCTGGTCACCGTTTGATGTATGTACGCGCCTTGGAGCGTGCTGCATAAGCCTGCTACAGAAAGCCTGCTACAGATTGAAAAAGCGAAGGGAAAATCAAATGCGGAAACAGAAGGGTTTTTCACTGATTGAGTTGCTGATCGTGGTTGCGATTATTCTGATCATCGCGGCCATTGCCATTCCGAACCTGTTGCGGGCGCGCATTGCGGCCAACGAGTCCTCTGCGGTCAGCTCAGTTCGTACCATTAACACCTCCCAGGTCGCTTATCTTTCCAGCTATCCGACCGTGGGTTACGCGGGAACCATCCTGGCCTTGGGACCTCCGGCCGCGACCGGTTGTCCGTCCACTGTGACCCCGACCTCGACCAGCGCTTGCTTGATTGACTGGGTACTGGCCAATGCGACCGTCCCTGCCAGTCCCAAGAGCGGTTATTATTTCGGTATGGGCGTGATCGCAGCCGGCGGCCTGAACCTGGGCTACACCGTCGGCGGCGTTCCAGCTGCACTGAATACTACGGGCGTGCGCGGTTTCTGCTCCAACAACGATGGCGTCATTCGCTTCACGGCTGTCGGCAACACCGCTCCGGTCACCACCAATGCGGCTTGCGCGGCTTATACCAACTTGCAGTAAAAAGATAAAGGCATCCCACGCCTCTGACGGACGTTTGGGATGCCGGTTATGGGTTAACGTAGTTTCGAGCCGCCTAACCAGAGGTCCGGGCACCAGGGGTTTCGGGTCGCCCGGGCCCTCTTTAGGCGTCTGCCTAAAGATACGTCCATTTCTCCTAGCCGCAACCATCGGCGGAAACTGTTACGAAAAACGAACAATGCCCCGAGACGGCCCACCGGCAGCCAGTTTGACCTTGGGTCATTCACCAGGCAACGTCAGTGAAAAAGGTTCAGAGTGTTAGTCGCATCATCCACGAAGTAGACGCCTTGTTCGGGCACGTCCACCAGTCCGAAGAGAGCACCGGCTCCATTGCCGCCGGTGTCATCCAGTAGCACCTTGTTAACTTGATGGCCGTCAGGTGTTGTTTCTACCATGTAGCCATCGTTGCCGTTGGTGGTCAGGATGTCGCCGTTTGTCGCTAGTGCCAAGCCCAAGGGATCGTTCAAAGCGCGGTTCTTTGAAACCGTCCTGCCCGTTCCATCCGACGTGTTGCGGGTCAGCGGGTCTTCGATAGCTACAATGCGGTTGTTGAGACTATCCGCTACGTAGAGCAGTTGGCCGCCATGGTCACGCCGATAGCTGTGGCTGAGCCCCACTCCGGTCGGCCCGATGACTAGCGCTGCGGGATCGGTCCGCTCAGCAAAACCCGAACCGATCACGGTCATTTGCTGCAGGCTGGGCATCGAGTTCTTCGAAATAATCAGATCCAGACGCACCACCGTGCCTTCGTTTACGACGTTGCCGTTACCGGCCACGGTACCGTTCAGGACGTTAGTGACAAGGAGGCTGGCGTGGTTGCCGCCATCCACCGCAGCCATGTCCCAGGGGCCATTGATCAGCGAACCATAAAACGTTTCAGCCACGTTCCCACTGCTGTCGAGAACCAGCAAACATCCCGCCTGCGCGGTGTCTGCCTGTCCGTCCGTGGTCGGCAAACTCCCGACAATCACCCACCCGGAGCGGAGCGCCACCAACGCTGTGGTCAAGCCCACTCCCCCCGGACACGGGCCGGGCAGATTGTTGGGATCGATTTGGGCAAACAAGGTAACCGTCCCACTCGGCGTAATCTGCACGACGGTGGTGCCGGTACCCTGCAGATTCGAGCTGTTGTTAAAGTTGCTGATCAAAATGTTTCCCTTGACTAGCGCCCCGGTGGTAGCTGGAACGCGAACAATTCCGTAGGGATTGACATCGCCGTTACCAGGAACGGTAGAAGCAATGGTTTTGATGGTGCCGGCTTGGGCGCTGGCGAGGGCAAGCATGACCGTAAGCACCACTGCGAAAACACGCGGGATGCGAAGGTCTAGGTGGGAATCCAGATCATGGAATTTCATAGTCTTTTCCTCCTGGGTGTAGAGAGCATCAGCAGGTGAGGGATTTCTAGCGTTGGGTGTGAATCGCTCCCCGCTCGTCAGATATAAATCTATAGAGATCACGACGCCTGACTGTCCGCAGAATGTCGGCAATTTGTCAAAACTATGTCATTTTTTGACCTGGGTGACGTGGAACTCCAGATTTCAAGGGTCTGCGTCCCACCTCAGCAACGAGTTGGGACAAGGACTCCAAACCGCGCTTGGAATCCATGCGACATCGCCGCGACAATCAAGTGAGCCGAGATCGCCTGTAGAATTCTCTCCATGGGAAAGTTCCAGCCCTGGGCAGAGCCGTGGTGGGTCAACCTGTTGATCTTTATTCCGGTCATTGTATTTCTGCTGGGGCACGGTAAGCCATTGCTGCTCACCCGGCACCGGCTCCTGATGATCGGGATCTTTGCCGCCGCATTTGGTTTCGTAGAAGCGGCCGTGGTGGTTTACCTGCGCGCGGCAGTCGGTCTGTTGCCGGGTTACATGGGGACCTTGTCAGATCTGCAACACGCCTCGGAAACCTATCAGCAGGCCAAATCGATCTCCCAGTTTCCTCAGAGTCTGCTTGCGATTGAGACGTACCGCGAGGCGGCCACGCTGGTCATGCTGGTCAGCTTTGCCCTGCTGGCAGCGCCCAAAGCGCGAGAACGGTGGGCAGCATTCCTTTGGGCTTTTGCCATCTGGGACATCACCTACTACGCGGGTTTATGGGTCACGGTGCGCTGGCCCGCCTCGTTCAAGGATCTCGATGTCCTCTTTCTTATCCCTGTGCCTTGGGTCGCACAAGTGTGGTTCCCGGTGCTGGTGAGTGGGCTGTCCCTGGCTGCGATCGGAATGTGCAAAAAGAAAACGGGGTGAGTGGCGCGAGAAATAAATACCGTGTCACAGCTGCTTACTCCCTCGCCCTTGATTCCGTAAACCTCGTTCTCGCTGTCCCGGCGCGACCAGGTTTCAGGAGGATTGAAGGCCTCCAAGTCTAAACCTGCAACAATATTCACAGTCAGGCCGCGACGACGGTGAATCTTTCTTACATCTCATTCATCCTAATGACGTGGGGTCGACGATTTGCGCTCACCTTCTTAATCGTGGGTGAATGATTCTCCTGCCTTGCCGCACGCGTCGCATGAGAAGTTGATAAACTGCGTAGGGTGGGACCGTGAAGCGCCAATGTGAACGCCGCGCGGAGAGGCAACTCGCGGCGTAAAGTACGCCGTCAAAGTGGAGTTACCGACTGAACGTGATCGTGAAATTCTGATCCGGTCCCAAGGGAGAAGCTTTTCTATGGTGGCGAGCGAGCAGACATTGCTGACCAGCAAGCAACTGGACACCTTGAGCATCAATACCATCCGCACCCTCGCCATTGACGCGGTGCAAAAGGCAAACTCCGGGCATCCCGGCGCCCCCATGGCGCTGGCCCCGGTGGCTTACTGCTTGTGGCAGGAGTTCCTGCGCTTCGATCCGTCGGATCCGACCTGGCCCAACCGCGACCGCTTTGTGCTGTCGAACGGCCACGCTTCCATGCTGCTGTATGCCATGCTGTATCTGACCGGGGTTCGCGGGGTGAATCCGGAATACCAACGCCTGAGCGAATTCGCCGTGACTTTAGACGACATCAAGAGATTTCGCCAGATTGACAGCAACACGCCCGGGCATCCCGAATATCGCATCACCGCCGGCGTCGAAACGACGACTGGACCCTTGGGCCAAGGCGTGGGAAACAGCGTAGGAATGGCGATCGCTGCCAAGTGGCTGGCGGAGCGTTTCAACCGGCCTGGCTTTGAGATCTTCAACTACAACGTTTATGCCTTCTGCGGTGATGGCGACCTCATGGAAGGCGTGGCTAGCGAGGCCGCATCGTTGGCCGGACATTTGAAGCTTCCTAATCTCTGCTGGATTTATGACAACAACCGGGTAACGCTCGATGGCCCTGCCGACTGGTCGTTCACCGAGGACGTGGGCGAGCGCTTCCGCGGTTATGGCTGGAACGTAACCCGCGTTTCCGATGCGAATGATCTGGGCGCGCTGGCGAATGCCTACCACAATTTCCTGCAAACCCACGACCGGCCCACCCTCATTATTGTGGACAGTCACATTGGATACGGCGCGCCGCATAAGCAAGATACCAACGAGGCGCATGGGGAGCCGCTGGGCGATGAGGAAGCGCGGCTGGCCAAGAAGGCATACGGCTGGCCGGAGGATGCCAAATTCCTCGTGCCCGATGGAGTGCTTGAGAATTTTCAGCAAGGAATTGGCAAACGCGGACACGAGCTGCGACAGAACTGGCAAGCCTCGTTCTCTGAGTACGCGAAGAAGTTTCCTGATCTGGCGGATCAGATTCACCTCATGCAGCACCGCGAACTTCCCGACGGATGGGACAAGAATCTGCCCACCTTCCCCGCTGACGCAAAAGGCATGGCCACTCGCGACAGTTCCGGCAAAGTCCTCAACGTGCTGGCGCAAAATGTTCCCTGGGTGATGGGCGGTTCGGCGGATCTGGCGACTTCAGACCGGACCCGGCTCAAGTTCGAAGGCGCGGGAGACTTTCAGCCGGGCAGCTACAGCGGGCGCAATCTGCATTTCGGAGTGCGCGAACACGCCATGGGAGCGGCGTTGAATGGCCTGGCGGTGTCCAAGCTACGCCCGTATGGCGGCACATTTTTCAACTTTAATGACTACATGAAGCCCTCGGTCCGTCTGGCCGCGCTCATGGAAATTCCCACGATCTATGTGTACACGCATGACTCGATTTGCCTGGGAGAAGACGGCCCCACGCACCAGCCCATTGAGCAGTTGGCCCAACTGCGGGCGATGCCGACGCTGATCCTGATTCGGCCGGCGGATGCCAACGAAGTCGTGGAAGCCTGGAAAGTCGTCATGCAACTGAAGCAGGAACCTGCGGCCCTGGTCCTCACCCGGCAAGCTGTGCCCACATTTGACCGATCCAAATACGCCCCCGCTTCTGGCGTGGCGAAAGGTGCGTACATTTTGGCGGATGCGCCCGACGGCAATCCGGAGGTCATTCTGATGGGAAGCGGCAGCGAAGTTTCCCTGTGCGTGGACGCTTACGAGCAACTCAAGTCGCAAGGCGTCAAGGCACGCGTGGTCAGCATGCCGTCATGGCGTCTCTTTGAAAAGCAAAGCGACGAATACAAAAAACAGGTTCTACCGCCCGCTGTGCGAGCGCGAGTCTCGGTCGAGGCAGCGGCTACGCTCGGCTGGGAGCGGTATGTCGGCCCGGATGGCAAGATGATCGGCATGCACCGCTTCGGAGCGTCCGCGCCGATCAAAGATTTGCTCAAGAAGTTTGGGTTCACCACGGATACGGTCGTCGAGGCAGCGCGGGCGGCCATCGCGCAATCGAAATCGTGACGGTAGTGTTGACTTAAACTTTGTCATTCCGAGGAACGAAGCGACGAGGAATCTGCAGTTTTCTATGGATGGAGAAGAACTGCAGATCCCTCGCTTCGCTCGGGATGACAACAAGATCAGAATTTTGTAGACACGCAGTCGTTGCGCCAATACTAGGAGGACGCATTTATGGCAACTGGAATTGTGGAAACGGCAAAAGCTACGAATCCTCTGAAAGATCTGCAGAAGTTTGGCCAATCCGTCTGGCTGGACTACATCCGTCGCGACCTCTTCACCAGCGGAGAATTGAAACGCTTGATCGAGGAAGACGGCCTGCGCGGCATGACCTCCAATCCTTCCATCTTCGAAAAGGCTATTGCCGGCAGCACCGATTACGCGGACATCCTCGCGTCGTTGCGGTCCAGAACCGGCCTCGACGCTAAAGCTCGCTACGAGATCATCGCCATCCGCGACATTCAGGATGCCGCCGATACTCTGCGCCCGATTTACGACAGCACCAAGCGCCGTGATGGGTACGTGAGCCTGGAAGTTTCGCCGTACCTCGCTCGTGACTTACAAGGCACGCTCGAAGAAGCGCGCCGACTATGGAAAACCGTGGCCCGCGAAAACGTGATGATCAAAGTTCCCGGCACCACTGAAGGCATCCCGGCCTTCCAGCAGTTAATCAGTGAAGGCATCAACATCAATGTCACCCTCCTCTTTTCCCAGGAAGTTTATGAGCGCGTGGCCGAGGCCTACATCACCGGACTGGAACAACTGGCGGCACGGGGAGGCGATGTCAGCAGGATTGCCAGTGTGGCCAGCTTTTTCATCAGCCGGATTGACAATTCGACTGATGCCATTGTCGCCGCGCGCCTCAAAACTTCGAAAGATCCGCGCGAGCAGGAACAGTTGAAGAGTCTGCTGGGCAAGGTTGCGGTTGCCAACGGGAAGCAAACTTACCAGAGATATTTGAGAATCTTCAGTGGCAATCGCTGGAAAGCGTTGGCCGCGAAAGGCGCGCAGACGCAGCGCGTCCTGTGGGCCAGCACCAGCACCAAGAATCCCAGCTACAGCGACGTGCTCTACGTGGAAGAAATTATTGGGCCGGACACGGTGAACACGATTCCGCCGGCCACATTGGACGCTTATCGCGATCACGGCCATCCCCGGGCCAGCCTGACGGAAGATCTCGAATCCGCCAATCGAACCATGGAGACTGCCACCAAGCTCGGCATCTCCATGAAAGAAATCACCGACAAGCTGACCGACGACGGCGTGCGCTTGTTCGCCGGAGCCTTCGACAAGCTGCTTGAAGCGGTGGAGAAATCATCGAAAGCAAAGTGAGTTGAAACGTGAGCCAGCAAACCGCAAGAAAAATCAGTCCGCCTAAACACACGCTGCCGGCAGTGCTGGCGGCGCTGATCGAGCAGAATGTTGAAGACTGGCAGGCAGGCAATAAGCTGCGCCGCCTGTGGCAGCGGGATGCATTACTCTGGACCGGCAACGATGAAGCCAACTGGCAGGGCTGGCTGGGCATCACCGAAGAGCAGATCACTCACCGCGAGAAACTTTACACCTTAGCCCGCGAAGTGAAGAATGAGGGCTTTACCGATGTTCTTCTGCTCGGCATGGGCGGTTCCAGCCTGTGCCCGGAAGTGCTTGAAAAAACTTTTGGCAGAATCGCGGGTTTCCCGCAACTGCATGTGCTCGATTCCACCGACCCGGCGCAGATCAAGGCGATCGAAAACGAAATTAATCTCGCAAAGACCCTGTTCGTGGTCTCCAGCAAGTCGGGCTCGACGCTGGAACCAAATATTTTCAAGCAATACTTCTTCGAGCGGGTGAAGCGGGCGGTTGGCGCCGAAAAGGGCGGCAGCCGTTTCATCGCCATCACCGATCCGGGCTCTAAGATGCAGCAGGTTGCCGAGTCGGACCACTTTCGCCATGTCTTCCACGGTGTTCCCAGCATCGGTGGACGCTACTCGGCGCTATCGAATTTCGGCATGGTCCCCGCAGCCCTTATGGGTCTTGATACCACCAGGTTTCTCGACCGCACCGAAGAGATGGTCGAAGCCTGCGCTTCGTCAGTTCTGGCGCGGGAAAACCCCGGCGTCGTGCTGGGAATTATTCTGGGCACGGCTGCGAAGAACGGCCGCGACAAAGTTACGCTCATTACTTCGCCCGGCATTTCCGATCTCGGCGCGTGGCTGGAGCAGTTGCTGGCCGAGTCCACCGGCAAGCAGGGCAAAGGAATCATTCCCGTCGATCGCGAGCAACTGGGATCGCCCGGCGTCTACGGCAACGACCGCATCTTCGCTTATGTGCGCCTGGACTCCGCGCCCGACGCGGCACAGGACGCGAAAGTCGCGGCGCTCGAACAGGCGGGACAACCGGTGGTGAGCATTTCTGTTGGCGACAGTTACGATCTGGGTCAGGAATTTTTCCGTTGGGAAATCGCTACGGCCGTGGCTGGATCGATTCTCGGCATTAACCCATTCGATCAACCCGATGTGGAAGCCAGCAAAGTTGCCACTCGCAACTTGACTGCGGAATACGAGAAAACCGGCTCCCTTCCCTCCGAAAGACCGGTTTTGGAAGAGGGCGGGATTAAGCTGTTCACAGATTCGAAAAATGCGGACGCGCTGGCGAAAGCTGCAGGAAATGACAAATCGCTGTCCGGCTATCTCCGGGCTCATTTCAACCGCATCGGCGCTGGCGACTATTTCGCCTTGCTCGCTTTCGTTGAAATGAATGCGGAACACGAGGCCCCCTTGCAGGAAATGCGCCACAGCCTGCGTGACCAGAAACACGTTGCAACCTGCCTGGGATTTGGCCCGCGATTCCTGCACTCGACCGGCCAGGCCTACAAGGGTGGACCGAATTCTGGGGTGTTCCTGCAAGTCACTTGCGACGATGCCACGGATCTACCGGTCCCTGGGCAAAAGTACACGTTCGGAGTGGTCAAGGCTGCCCAGGCGCGCGGAGATTTTCAGGTGCTGACGGAGCGCGGTCGCCGGGCGCTGCGCGTCCATCTTGGCAGGGATCTGAATGCCGGGCTGTCGAAGCTGCTGGCAGCATTCCAGCAAGCGCTGAACTGAGTTCGGACCTCTGTGTCCATTGTGTCCTCCGTGGTTGAGATTTTCCGCCGGGGAAGCGCCACAGAGGAACAGAGTGAAGGAGCGGACGTATGCGACTAGGCATGGTAGGCCTTGGCCGGATGGGCGCGAACATGACGCGCCGCCTG
>Ga0116218_1002110_pt1 | contig 11390 bp, 7 predicted proteins | sample Sb_taG_2_FD_88966 | JGI IMG/M metagenome (GOLD analysis project Ga0116218, IMG submission 88966) | Peat soil microbial communities from Weissenstadt, Germany - Sb_50d_5_LS metaG | ecosystem: Environmental > Terrestrial > Soil > Wetlands > Peat | place: Germany: Weissenstadt | collected 2010-09-21 | reverse complement strand
TGTAAGATGGCCTGGGGAAACCGTTGAATTTTTGCAATACACAGACCTAACAGCAAACCTACGGCAGTACTGAAAAGGAGGATGTAGCTCAAGTGCACCCAATTTGCGGAGATAATAGAGAAGACGACACTGTAAACAGCTATACCCAGAAGCACCAAAGCAAGCCAGCCCTCGCCGGGTGTAAGTCTGAACTGATTTTCCTGTGATTTATATCCTGAAGAATATGCTTTGTGTCGATAAGGATCACGTTCAAGTATTCGATATTCAGGCTGATATGGTCTATTCAACTCTCGAATTTCAGCGATCTCAGGGGGGCGAGACTCGACTACATCAGACCTCATACACAGGCTCCTAATAGTATTGTTGCTAGAAAAGATACCAACTGCGAATCCCAAAGACTCTCGCAAGCGGGGATAACAAACCCATGAAGGCACCCGCAAGGGATACCCCTTCTCAACACGAAAGCCCGTGCTAAGGCTGTTGAAAGGGTCAAATACCATCAAAGCTCTTCAGGGAAAAGCCACATGTGACCACTCTTCAACCGGGAATGTCATTCACCAGCAATGTCTAAAGGTTCACCTATCAACTCTTGATCTTCGCACACTTACCCCACAGTATATGCTTTTCTTAAGCTGACGTGTATTTAACGAACATCAGGTATATTGCATCGGACTTTTACAGTATACGCCAGGAGCCTTCATTTTGTTGCATCATAGACCATTTAGGCTAAATCGAGACATTCTAGCCATATTCTGACCTCTTTACGCAAGTGAAAAGCGGCGTTTGCCGAAGAAAAGGAGCAGGAGACTTGCACTGAGCGAGAGACAGACGGCTCCAAATACGAAGGAGGTTGAGAGATTCACATTCGTCTGCAACCAACCAGCGGCTGTTGGACCGACACTAAATCCAATACTCCAGGTGACTCCATAAAATCCACTTAAGGTTGCTCGATAGCGGTCTGAAACTTGCTCCATAGCAAAAGCGGCATATACTGGCTCGATCAACGTGCGCATAAACGAGCGAGTATACTCACCCGCAACGGCTAACCAGAGTGTGGGTGCGAAACCAATGAGTATCATCAAGGGCGCGCTCAGATACATGACCGTGGTAATAATACGCAACTTGCCCCAACGTTTGACGAACAAAGGCGCTGTCAGTGAAAAGATACCCCCTGCAAGACCTGAAATGGTAAAGATGACGCCTAAAGCGCCAGGAAGAAGAAAGAAACGCAAGATGAAGTAGAGCTGAATAAGCGCAACCACAGCCCCTTCGCCCATTGTAAACAAAAGATCTGGAACCAATAACTTAGCAAAGAGCGGTACTGGCAATTTCTCTTTGGGCTTTAACTCCACACCAGTATTTTTCTGAGATCCTGTTAAACGTTGGCGTTTCGGTTCGCGTAAGAACCACAATGGCAACCCAAAGATGAACGTGCTCAACGCTGCTGCGAGCACACCATAGCGTAATGCAACAGTGCTAGCAGCCGAAACGTGCAGAATGGACGCTGCAATCTCTGGGATGGCTCCTCCCAATAAATTGCCAAACGCGCCAACGCCAAGCAACAGGAAACTATTCAGAGCAAATACTCCAACACGCTGCTGCTCGGTTGTACTCTCTGTTAATAGCGGCAAGTTTGTGACCCAATATGCTGTTGAGGCTACACCTTGCAAGAAAGCACAGGTGAGCAACCAGAGGGGAGCAGTACCTAAGGCAATGCCTGCAAGAAATAACGGCGTCAATATTGCGGAGACTATTAAAACTGGCTTGCGCCCAATCTGATCGGCAAGTAAGCCTACAGGTATGGCACTAATGAGCGCTCCAATTGCAGGCATCGCACTAAGTAGGCCAATAAAGTCTGGTTGATACCCAAGGCTATGAGCATAATAATTGACATTGAGTGTCGCAATTGTTAACTGAAAGCCCTTTCCAAGGGTGAAGAAGAGTAACAGATAGACATTGCGTGGTAAATGTAGCACTGACAGGGTAGAACGAGATTTCCGAGGCAGAACCGTATTGACTTCTTCCACTTCCGACTTCGGCTCCAAAGACATGTCTTCAACTCCAGGTTTGCTAATAAGTGCATGCACATAACGTATCATACCAGCCGGGTGTTGAACAATGGACAAAAGGACAGGAGAATATCAGATACAAAGCTATACACAATGCATTCAGAAACGCTGCTGCCGCAGCTAGTGCTCCGCACTCATCTGAACGCAAGGAGGTTCTAACAAAGCTTAGCAGATGATTGGAAGAGGCTTAGTATTTTTATTGTTGACTTGTACAATCGAGTTGTGTAGTTTAAAGTGATAATAGCAAATGCGTAAAGCAGAGACTTTTCAGCGAATATATAGATATGAATAATCGTTTATCAAGTCACAGCATTTGCAGATGTTTTGACTAAAGAAGTAGCAAAAGGAGAAATCTAACATGACACTTTCGAGTTTAGTTCTTGCAGATGTTAGCCTCACGGCAGTAATATGGTGGATTGTGGTCGGTTTAATCGCCGGTTTCCTGGCAAGTCTGGTAATGCGCGGCGGCGGTTATGGTATCGTTGGTGATATCATCGTTGGCCTCGTGGGAGCGCTCATTGGTGGCTTCCTGGCAAGCCTGGTTGGCTTAGGTGCAAGCGGATTCATAGGAACGATCATTGTAGCCTTTATTGGCGCGTGTATTCTGATCGCAATACTGCGTGCCGTTGCTGGTACTACGGGACGCCGGCGCACCTTGTAAGAAGGTAGAGTTTTTGAAGAGCTTCTCTAAAAGAAGCTATAGGGCAGGGCAGCTCGTTGAGCCGCCCTGTTTGTAGTTTCATTTACTATAATGAAAAGCTGCACTGATCATCAGCTGTGTTTTCGCAACACAGCTATGAACCCTTTTGTACCGCTTTCAATAGTCCTATATCGACGCCGAAACCTGTATGATTTGAAAAGGCTTTGTGATTGGCTGTGAGTAGCTTTTGCCCTGGCGCCGTTGTAATCAGATCTTCAACCGATGTATTTGCGGGCAAGTTACCCTTTTGTTGCGCTTGTAGCAAGAGAGCTGCCAGGGAACTGACGATAGGGGTGGCAAACGATGTACCGGACCAGTATGCCCACCCGTGACTCTTGTCAGTATACTCATCGGGTGGTGTTTCACTTGCCGAGAGCGTCGGATAATGCGAAGAACTATGGAGACCAACCACGGCATCCTTCACCACAGCATGTGTTTTTACGAAAGGTTCTGGTACAGGCGGAACAGGCTGTGGCAAGGCACCGCCGTACGTTGCAACGCCGTTATGATTAGGCGGTATCGAGGGGTAATCACTATATGGTGTCGCCAGCCCTTCTTTGTCTACGGCACCAACTGAAATGACCTCTGGAAATGCCGCAGGATAGCGTGGCCCGAAGCGCTGTGATACTCCGCCATTCATACCACGAAGATTGTTCGCATCCGATTCGTTGCCTGAAGAGGCGACAACCACTGCGTTTTGTTGTGTGACCAGACTCTGAATGACCGTACGAAAACCATCAAGAAGTTGGTCTATCTCTTGTATCATCGCCGCAAGTCCTCCAGCAGGGGTACTACCATCTGAGAACCAGAGACCTGGCAAATCCGCGTCTGGAGCGACGATAATCATGCTGAGATTGACGACGACTTGTTTGAGATCTTCCGTCTCCATACGTTGTTGTATCTCCTGGAGCGCGTTAAGAATCATGCCCAGATCACCCACGCCAGAATCATTTAAGACACGTATGCACTCAATTTTCGCGTTGGGAACCAGGTCGTGGAGAATACCAGTGACAAAGAGACCGTGATCGGACATTTTGAAGCCGAAATGCCGCCCATAGATATCTTTACCTGTTTGAATGTTATCAAGCCTTGCAGGTATCGTCTTGGGGGTCGGAATTACTATCGTTGGCGGAACGCTATCCATAGCCGCAACCACGCTTTGCAGGAGCACATTCTTATTGCCAATATGCTGAGCCGCCTGCCTGATATGAGCCTCGGTGGGCATCGTATCAAGTACAAAAACAGTAACACCATCGCCTTTCAAGGCTTTCAAACTATCCGAAAGATCTGGCAGCGTGAAATGCCAATGTGTATGAGCACGGTCCTCTGGTACGGGAATAGGCTCCGATGCCGGACAGGCTGATCCTATACCAGGAGCGCCTCCACTAATCCAGTTCGGAGTCGCAGATACGAGAGGGATAAGTCCATCTTGTTTGAGCTTGTCCAGGTTCTGGTTGATCAACTTCACGACAGCCTTTGTAGTGTCAGCAGTTGTCGGACCTTCTTTCCCATTGCCATGCTGAGAAGACGAGGGCGCAAGCGATGGATTGCTGCAATGAAAGAAACACATTGCCAGCGTCCCCTGACCTGAAGCAGGGGTAAACAAGTACTTCCCCACGGAGCTATTCAGATCACGCATTGGAGTTTCCTGACCATTCCCCTCGTTTCCTGGAGTGGCGTTGCCGTGCTGACGAGCCGCTAGCTCACGTTGCTCAATTTCTCGTTCAAGCAACTCTATTCTGGCCTCAAGCTCTTCAAGATCACGCTCAGTAGGTGTCTTATATGGCTGATCATCACTGGTACTAAGTCCGGTAAACGAGGTGCGATGACTGACTACTCGCTCCAACACCTCAACTTCTGCCTCAAGTTGCTCAAGCTCCGCTTCAAGTTGCTCAAGCTGATTCAATGATGGTTCTACGGGATGCGGGACATCTTTGAGTGTAAATGATCTAAGCTGAAAACCATTTGCGACAAGAAATTGATTCAATTCATTTAAATTGAGTGAATCAATGACCCGCTCCATTTTCTCCGCACGATCCAACGGAGAGTGAAAGGTAATGGCTACCTGATTGGCCTGCCAATGAACGACAGTTTGATTCCACCAGGGTGTTCGCGATTGTTCTTGTACCTGACTTTGCATTTTGTTCCTCCAACTATGTGTGCCTCATTTATTGTAGGGCCTGATTATGTAACGCTGCAACAACAGGTTTTTGGGCTATAGAAAGCGCGCCAGTCTCACCGACAAGTCGAAACGCCGCCCAGAAATATGGATGGGCATACATAGATGATTGATGGTGCAGGAGATAACATTGAGATTCACGCAATGCCTCTGCCCTTGTCTTGCCATCCAGCAAGCCCAGATAAAAGTGCTGCATGAAGGCATTTGTGACAGTATCTTCGACTGGCCACAAGCTCATCACCAGGGACCTCGCGCCTGCTGCCAGGAATGCCCGGCCGAGGCCAAGTTGCTCGTCACCGCCGCCGATAAGCGCCTTTCCAGTTTCGCAGCCGCTCAGTGTCACCAGTTCGCATGCTTTCACATCCAACTGAAATGCATCAAGCGAGTTGAACTGCCCATCAGCCAGGAGGACGGAGGAAAAATGGGGTGCGTCCAGTCGCACGCGACCATGCGTTGCAATATGAATGATCGGACTTCCCGGAGCGTTTGTGATTAAACGTTCAATCGTCGCTTCTTGTTCAAGATAACACGTTCCTCCTAATATGTCAGCGAGCATCGTTGCCTCATCAAGCATGCTCCGAGCTTGTCCGTTCCCCGCATAACCAAAAATCAACGGTGATTTGTTTGTGGAGGGAGATGGTGCTTCAGAATGTTGGATAGACCTGTCCTGGACATTGTTCATGCGGCTCAGCAAGTTGCTAGCAGGAAGATAGCTCACCTGGAAGTGCTCAATTATGAACTGTTGACCGTCGTGAAGTGCATGAAATGGAAGATCATGCAATGGACCATAAGGTACGATGATCAAAGAGTTGATGTGAGATGGCAATGTTTTGATCATCGGTGCTATGAGGATCGTATACAGTTTATGCAGTAGACGGCGAATCGCCTCTTGCGGCGGATGTTGTATATCCGACCAACCTTCAGCTTGTAGATGAGCATACAGCAATGGCAGGAGCCGTTCCAGGTGCTGGACAGCACCTGGTACTTCGTATGTAACAAGCGACTCAGCTGTCAGCACAAAGATCACCAGCTCTTCCTGGAACATAAAGTAAGCCAGGAGGCATTGTTCAGGTCTAAGCTGCTGGCGAAGTTTTGTGATATCTACATGATATGGATGAGATGTAGCCCTTTGTTTGCTTCGAGAAGAAACACTGCTCGTCGTTTGGTAGAGATGCAGGCGTTCAAAGAGATCGCTCAGCTTCGCCTCACAGTGTATAAGTTGTTCCTCAACCGTGTGTCGATCAAGAGAAAATGTCTCTAATGTCGTAGCGTCGGCAAGCAAAGTGCTGTACTGGCGATAGCGTTCCTGCCACTCATTGAGTTCTTGTTGCAGACGCAGGATCGCCATGCCAGTAGCTTGTGCCATCGGATCAGGGGTATCATGTGCACTGATGTATGTTCCTCCGCGCTCTCGCGATGCTCTTGTCATGCGTAAATGTTGCCGCAGGGCTGTAGAACGCGCTCGTTCGAGGTAGCCGAAAGCTCGGGTGTACTGCGACTGCTGGAGACAGAGGGTAATCATTTCCTCGTAGACTGCCCAGGTCGTATGCAAAAACGTCGGTGACAAATCAAATCCGAGATGATCAAGCATACGCTCTATTTGGGCAATTGCTGCACTGTAGTGCCGTGTAGCTTTCCTAGTGTCTCCCTGCAACGCGAATAAGCGTCCTAGCAGATGGTAACTCTTATAAACCTCTTCTTGCAAATTATACTGACGCGCCCGCGTGACCACCTGTTTGCTGAGCGCGATAGCTTGCTGTCTATCTTCTTTCTGGCCCATAGCTGTCAAAGCACTCGCCATAACTATATCTGCACCTACCGAACGTACCACCAGATTTTGCGTATCGAAGTATACTTTGAGGCGATATGCTCGTTCGTATGCTTCACTGGCGCGTCCCATTAGGAGCAGTACTTCTGCCTGTTGGAGTTCTGTGATCGCCGCGTAATAGTGGAGTTTCCCATTGCTGAGGAGTACTCTCGCTTCATCAAGCGTCGTCAGGGCTTGCTGCAAATTTCCTGATGCAATCAATATTGTTGCATATTCACGTAGAGCATCACTTTTCTGTAGAGACATATCAAGTTGGCGTTGGATGACTACCGACTCTTCTGCTAACTGGCATGCCTCTTGAATGCGATTCAATTTCATCAGACATTTTGCCATCCAGAGCTTAAACAAGGCCAGCAGTGGAGGTTCATCAATCTCGTCCTGAGTCATCGTGTCAAGTGCTTCATAGAAGTGGCGCAAGGCGGAGCCGAAATAGCCCTGCGTATAATCAAGATCGGCAAGGTTCATATCCGTATTGATCACACAGCTTGTTTCATGGAGCTCTATAAAACTTGCCCTGGCCCGCTGTTGCAAGCGATAGGCATCTTCAAAATCACCGAGCATAGCCAGTGCGATAGCCTGATTGCATTCTGCAATAGCTACCTGTCGTTTGATACTCTGGTCGTTTTGATCTGGCAGCGTGCGATAGACCGCTAGCATCTGTTGATACAAAGCTAGCGCATCTTGATAGCGACCGCTGTACTCGTAAATCAATGCGGTGTTGCTATCAACAACACAGGCCCAATACGGTTGACCGATACGAATGAATGCTGCTCGGGCACGTTTTGCCTCTTGTAACGCTTCGTCGACTCGCCCAATCCAGGCAGCTGCTAGAATCCAGCTGATTCGGCTACGTGCCCAGTTCTCTTCGTCTCCTAGCCGTAGGAATTCCGTACCAGCAGTATCAAGGCAGTCGATAGCTGCTTGATGAAAACCGATGACGCGTAATGCATCACCCTTCGCTTTTAGTCCAAGAGCATGAGAGGAAAGATGGTGGACACGATCGCCAAAAAAAGTCAGTATTTCAGCCAGCTTAAGCGAGACAGTAGGATTGATAAAAACATGTTGCAGGGCTTCATCAGCTAGCAGGACACCGAACTCTGCATGATCGCTGAGATCAGCTTCATATTCCACGATGAGTCGGCATCCTTCTTCCAAACTGAGGTCGCGTAATTGTTGTAGTAACTGGTTAGTATCCATAGGTTGTTATTTGCTCCCAGAGTTGAACTGAGATAACAAAAAAACGACATTCAAAGAGTTTTGGCCGTCAGCTTCTGTAAATAAAAGGATGGTAGACTCACTCGAACGTGATATCCTCAATCACGAGTTCGCTGTTGGGTAAATAAATAATCATGACAAATTGGCCAGTGGGTACCGGTTTGAAGACAAAATTGCCAAGATCGTCTACCTGGGTGCGCAATAGTGGAGGGGAAGTTGGTTTGTCTCCATTGGAATTCAGAGGTCCGGGAGCGGAGTAGAGCTCAGCTGCTACTCCTTCAAAGATTTCTACACTCTCATCAGGATCAACGCTGGTAATAATACCAAGCAACATGCGTTCGCCTTTGCTTGTGAACGAAAGATGAAGTGAAAGGTCGACGGTTTCGGCTTTATACTGGCGCGGCCATGGCGTTTCGGAGGAATCGCTACCACCACGTTCAGCAAAGGAATCACTACCACTACGCACAACAAATTGCGGCTGTGTGCGGAAAACTCTGGTGGCAAAAATGGGACGTAAGAAAGCTCGCGGAGAGAAAGCAGGTATTGGCAGTTCGATATCTAGAGTGCGCAAAAATGCGCGCGTTTCCGCAACTTCGTTAGCACATAGCGGACAATCCAGCACATGATTTGCTATTCTGATGCGATCTTCCTCTGATACTAGATCGGCACAATAGAGGCTTAATTCCTGGCCAGATGGGCATTGACTGCGATAGAGATGTGACAGCAGGTATGTGTTGGTTTGTTTGTATCTGGCAAGTCTTTCCTGGCAGATTTCACATTGTTGGAGATGATTGTTGGCTTCCGTGGGCAATGCTTCGTCGTCGAGAGCAAAGCTTATGAGCTCCTCGTCGGTGGGGGCTATTGAGTTTAAACAATCCATCTTCAAAATTCCTCTCATTCAATACTATGGCACTTAGTTTTCTTTTTAGCAAGTTTGCAGTTTTTCTTATTCACACATCTAAAAGGGGACTGGTGATGTGTAAGGCCGCGTCAGCACAGACTTTAGGAGTTTCTCGCTGCCTACTGCGGCGAGAAAGGAGTGATGTGCGGGAACACCCGTACACTCCTTATGTCGGCGATACTTTCGGTCGCAACATCCTCATGATAGGACCTTGCAAGGGACTTTGCCCCCTGCACCCCTTACGTCTGTGTCGCTAAGAATCTGTATCTACCATCCAATTGGCATGTCTCGAATACAATACACCCTATGCTTAGAGACTGCGTCCTAAGAATTCTGCCTTTCCTGCTTGTACATCTTGTTGTATAGACGTGGCTGTTACTTTTTTTTGCATATGAGTCTTACGATTCACCATCTCCAAGACGCCAGCGAATCTGATCACGATTACGTGTGAGGCGTTCAACGATATTACGAGTAAGACGATAGACTTCTTGAATATCGCCAAATTCTTCTGGACGGAAGCGTACAATATCCCTGGCTTTAAGTCCATTGATATAGAGCAGATAGGCAAGCCGACACTCACGCTCATTTGCAAGCAGCCCTTTGATTGCTTCCCAAAGATCGTTACTCTCGTAATCGTCTTCGGTTGCTGGCTCTTCCATATAGTGCGTATCTGAGCCAGGATCGGGGAGCGGAATTTCTCGCGATCGTGAATAGGCCCGCAGGCTGTCAATGACAGCTCCTTGAAGACAAAGCTTCAGGTAGCGTAACGCGGCTGCCATGGAGTCAAACTCCAGGGTGTTTCTTGTAGAGGCGTGCCAGACACGAACAAACGTCTCATCTACATAATCTTCTTCAGATTGATGACGACATGCGACATCCCTCTGAGCATGATTGCGTATCCACCCTCTTACGATTGGGCTGAAGCGCTTTTGTAGAAGTTCCCAGGCGTCCATGTCATGCTTGACCATTGCGCGATGGAAAATTTCCAGGCAGTACTGGTCGTTGTATGGTTCCTTGTGGCGATATTTTTCAATTTCGCTCATACAGCGGTCTGCAAGCGCTGCTAAGCTCATATGAGCAGGTAGGTCTTCCATATTTATACTCACTATGGACCTACTTTCTTAAGAGAGGGCCTGCTTTGTTTTCTCAAGGTTTTTAGGGACGGTAGTCCTTAAAAACCTTGCTTTCTTAGACTTGCAAAAGCTTTGAAGATAACAGAGTTGACCCTTACATGCTTACGATGGATTCATAGATACGAACTCTTACACATTAATACAATTCCAATGTTATTATAGACGTATTATACTTGTGTCTATCAAATAGGGGGAGTAAATTTACGTGTGTTTTCCTTATTTTGAACGTTTTGTAGTCCGCAAAAGTCGCTGTTTCGAATGGCGTTATTAGAAAGAACTATTCTACTCATTAGCTTAACGTGCTGATCAATAACTGTCAAGAGAAAAATGCCTTGCCTTCGTATGTGAAAGCTTGTATACTTTATTTGGTGGTTGATGTATGAATAAACTATGTACATGGGTTTTTGAGTTGTTTGGAAAAGGCTGAGGGTTAGACTGACCGAAATAAGGTGATCGGTTACAATTAAACCGGGAACGGCCATGAATAAGCGCATTTTGCTGGGTATTGATGCCCCTATATCACCTGCCACACAGCACGCACTGCGTTCGATGAGCGAGTTTGTCGAGCAAGCAGCGCCGTTGTTACAAATAGTTTTACTCCATGTCATTCCTATCCCATATTTCTCATCACCAGCCCTGGGTATGTCCGCCGGACATATGCAAACTACATTTTTTACTTCCGAACAACGTTCTTTGGCCGAAGAAGCATTGCGGAATGCATCTACCGAATTGCTCAAACAAGGTATCGATTCGAGACAAATTGAAACACTCATATATACGGGCGTTCCTGCAGATCAGATCACCAAAGCGGCTGTCGAGCTACATGTCGATTTTATTGTTGTTGGCAGTCGTGGTAGCTCTTCGAAGCAGAAGGTACGCCGTTTTTTTACAGGAAGTACCTCGCGCAGTATTTTACAGCTTGCTCACTGCCCTGTTATGATTGTTAGCTATCCACAATCAAGGCAACCTGCCGATCTCGCGACCTGGTATGAAAAGTCCATCAGACAATACCTGCAAGCACACACGAGCGATTTAACTGTACTCTCTCCCCAGGAAGTCGCGCAGATGTTCGTGCCACCCGGCAAAAAGGCTGTGGGACGAAAGGAGATAGCTGCTGCTGTTCTCGCGCTAGAACATTTAGCACGAGGAGGGATGCTTTGCCGCCACGAAGTTAAGGGTGAAATGAAGTATGTGAATGATTGAACATTCCCCACCCCTCCCCCAAAAAAAGAATGTGGGGACACCCCACACACCGCTTAGGGACTGCGTCCCTAAGAACCCTGCTTTATTTACAACAGCTTCATGAGTTCATCCGGGGTGTTGACGGGAGCCTGGCAAGCGAAGTTTTGGCAGACGTAGGCAGTG
>Ga0116218_1002108_pt1 | contig 11391 bp, 11 predicted proteins | sample Sb_taG_2_FD_88966 | JGI IMG/M metagenome (GOLD analysis project Ga0116218, IMG submission 88966) | Peat soil microbial communities from Weissenstadt, Germany - Sb_50d_5_LS metaG | ecosystem: Environmental > Terrestrial > Soil > Wetlands > Peat | place: Germany: Weissenstadt | collected 2010-09-21 | reverse complement strand
TTCAATATCTAGAGCACGCGCGCGTGGGCGCCCGGTTGGGACGGGGCAGGGCCCCGTTCACCACACGAGCTTTTTACGTGCGATACTGAAATTTATGGCGCTGCCGGATTTTACTCCTCGGGTGGGGAACGATCCCAAGTCGGTGGTGATTCACTTGACAACGGGGACGGGGATGGAGATTGAGTGGAAGGATGGGCACCGGTCCGTCTATACGTTTGCGTTTTTGCGTGATGCTTGCCCTTGCGCGCTTTGCGAGGATGAGCGGACGAAGGCGAAACGCAAGCCGGGCGAAGCGGCGAAGCTGGCGCCGGGGGCTTTGCCGATGTTCAAGCCGTTGGTGAAAGCATTGTCGGCGGAGGCAGTGGGCAAGTATGCGCTGAAATTTTCGTGGAACGATCGACACGATCTGGGGATTTATTCGTGGTTTTATTTGCGGGAAGTTTGTCCTTGCGCGGAGTGCGCGGCGGCTCAACTCAGGGGCTAAAGCCCGCAGTCATCAATGATGTATTATCGCAGCGGTGAACCGCTGCGCCACCCAAAGGCGAGTACAACCCCCGGTAAGCCGCTGCGCCACCCAAAATCAATCGCAGCAGCGACTCTTGCGTAAGCCGTTGCCTTACGCCCTTGCAGCAAATCGACGTGAATCGGAATTTCTTGGGAGCTGCTTAGCGCCAGGTGCGCAGCTGACTGTCAGAGGGGGAAACGATCATGGGTTCGTGGTGGGCTTTGGTGGCGTGATCATTGATCGCGGTTGCGGCCTGGGTGCGGAGGTTGCCGGCCTTGGCATCGAAATCGAGCGTGCTCACGCTGTGGGAACAGCGGGTGCACGTGAACTTCATGCCGCTCTTGATGCGCTCGATTCGGTAGGCTTTCACTGTTTGCATTGTAGCCCTACGCGGGCGGAAGCGATGCACTCCATGGTGGGGCGGCGAAAGTAACTCTAGAGCGAATTCAGAGTTGCGGTGGCTACCGGCAGTTGCCGAGCTGGCGCTCGGCTTGGACGGGCGGGGGCGCCCGTCCCCACACGAGCAAAACTTCCACATGAGCAAAACCCCCACACGGGCAGCCTCGCTCTCAGCCTTATTTGGCCAGGCGGTTGTATTTTTTCAGGACTTCGCGCAGGCGGTCGTGGGGCAGTGCTCCGACCGTGAAGTCGTTGATGCCGGTCATGGTCTCGGCGGCGACCATGGCGTTGATTATGGCTTCCTCCGTCGCCTCCACCGTGGCCAGAAAGATGGGGTTCATCTGCTGGTTGGACAGCATTTTCAGGTCGTGTACGCCTTCTGAGCCACCTGCTCCGGGATTTGCGGTGGAGAAGGCAATGAAGATGTCGCCGGAGCCGTCGCCGGAAAAGCTGCCGTCGCGGCCGAGTCCTAGAGTGGCGCGGCGAGCGACGCGCTTCAGTTGCGTCGGAATGAGGGGGGCGTCGGTCGCGACCACGATGATGATGGATCCGAAGTCTTCGTCGCGAAAGGTATGATCGGTGATTTCCTGACCGGCGGGGACACCGGCGATGCGCAACTGACTGCGCTTTCCGTAATTGCACTGCACGAGTACTCCAACCGTGTAACCGCCGAGTTTGGCGGGAAGGACGCGCGATGAGGTGCCGATTCCGCCTTTGAATTCGTTGCAAATCATGCCGGTGCCGCCGCCAACATTGCCTTCTTCGACCGGACCGCCATGGGCGGTATCGAGGGCGTGGAAAGCATGTTCGGGCTTCACGTGGAAACCGTTCATGTCGTTCAAGTCATCATCGGCGGTTTCGGCGACGACCGGCAATGACCAGAAATAGCCCTCGGAGTCGGGAGGACCTTTCTTCATGCGCCACGCGATGACGGCGTCGCGCACGGCGCCTACGCTGCTGGTGTTGGTCATCATGACCGGTCCGTCGAGGAGGCCAGATTCCTCGAGCCATGTGGTGCCGGTCATTTCGCCGTTTCCGTTGAGCGGAAACCAGGCGCCAAATACGGGATCCAGGGAATCTTTGCCGCGGGGAAGAATGGCGGTGACGCCGGTGCGGACGGGGCCTTTACCGACTACGAGCTTGCCGCTGCCGGAGATGAGCGTGGTGTTTCCGACTTCGACGCCCTTGACGTCGGTGATGGCGTTGTACGGGCCGGGTGTACCGTCGAAGGGAACGCCGAGGTCTCGGGCGCGGGGCTTGGTTTGGGCAAAGGTGAGAGTGCTAAGAGAGAGAATCGCGGCTAGGAACGGGAGCGCCTGAAATCGCGTCATAACTTGAGATCGCGCCATAAGGTGTTGTTCGATAGATGGGGTGTCGGCGGCAGTATAAAGCATGGCTGCCTCGTTCGCGCGTCTTCAGGGACTGTGCACTTAACCAACGAAGAGCTGAACCACAGGGAGCACAGGGGTGGCACAGAGGGCACGGGGAAAGGCTTTACTGCGAACTTGGAGGGTTGGCATTCCAGGCTTTGTCCGGTGGACAATCTACAATATTCATGAAAACGGGGATAGAATCCTGCTTGGGTACAGGCCTGGTTCAGATCGGCGTCGGTCAATGGTTGCCGGGCGACGACTTCAGGCGACGCGGTGCCGACATCAGGAGATGAAATGGAAAACTGGAAGCGGGCGGTGATTGCGGGATCGGTGGGAGCGGCGACGATGTTGCTGATGAAGGGGAAACGTCCGGCGGCGGTGCTGGTGGGAGGGGTGGGATTGGCGGTGCTGGCGTCGGAGTATCCGAATCAGTTTGCGCAGATTCGTGACGAGCTGCCTTCGTATGTGCGGCAGGGAACGAAGTTTCTGGATATGGCGATGAGGATCGGCAGCAGGATTGAGGAGTTGGCGGAAAAGCGCGCGGCGCGGGCGTTTGAGGAGTTGGGGGAATATTGATGTGGTGGCAAGAAACGGGGCAAAGCCCCGTCACCACACGCGCGCTTCGACTAGTCGATTCCCAGTTGTTTGCGGGCTTCGGGGCTTAGGCGTTCGGGAGTCCAGGGCGGATTCCAGACCACGTTGACGTTGGCGTTGCGGACGCCGGGAAGTTGCTCGACGCGGGACTTAACTTGGGCGCTGATGTTGACGTGTTCGGGGCACCCCTGGGCGGTGAGGGTCATATCGACGGTGACGTCCTGTTGGCCTTCCGGCACGTCGTCGAAGCGGATTTCGTAGATCAGGCCGAGATCGACGATGTTGACGGGGATTTCGGGATCGTAGCACTGCTTGAGTGCGTTTAGAACGTCGTCCTGGACGATGGGCATGGTCTTATTCTATAGCGAATCCGCGGGTTGAGGCGATTACAGCAGGTGCGAGCTGCGCTCGGCTGGGCAGCCGGGGGAGGCTGTCCCTACGCGGACGGGCGAGGCGGCCGTCACCACACGAACGGGCCAGAGGCCCGCCACCACACGAACATGGCCATTAATTCTGAGTTTCAGAAAAAACTGCAAGTCTTCCTCGCCGCGGCCATTGTGCTGGCGGGCGGACGCGCCGCCTACATCGTTTACGAACGGCACGAGGCGATGAAGGAAGGCGCCGAGCCCAGGCAGGAAATTTTGCTGAAGGCGGACTACTACGTTACGCCGAAGAAGTTGCATCCTTATGATCTGAAGTCGGCACGTCAGTTGACCGAGCAACCGGTATGGGTGAAGCTCGGTTATCAGCTTACGTACTATCCATACGATCGGGAACGGCGCAAGACGGATTTCGGGCATGAGGCGGGATTGCTGCTGCCTTTGCAGAAGCTGGCGATTCAAGACGTGGTGACCGATGTCGCCCCGAAGGCTCCGGGGATGAAGCAGGTGCTGGCGGTCTTTTCGATGGAGGGCAAGGGTTATGCGGCTGCGATTGGAGCGGAGAAGGGCGGCGAGTTCAAGATTTACTCCGATGACATTTTCTTCATCGAAGATCCACACGAGCTTTACAAGCACTGGCCGGCGGATATCTGGCAGAAGATTGATGCTCATGAAGTGCTAGCGGGGATGAGCGAGTTACAAGCCAGCTTCGCGATTGGATTGGGTATTCCGCAGGGTTCGGGCGATTATGGGTCGAGAACTCTGCGCTACACGAATGGAGGAAAGCCGCTGGTGATCGCGTTTGAGAACGACAAGGCGGTTGAGATCAAACCGGGGTCGTGAGGGTATAGTTCACCGCCGAGACGCAGAGTTCGTTGAGAAAAACGCTAGGAGATGCCTAGGCGCGCGCGAACGAACTCGACTACTTCTGGCGTCACGTAGTTTGGCGGTTGGATCGCGAAGGTTGGACGATCGACCACCGGCTTCAGCGAGACACGCTCCCAGGCCGGACCCCTGGAGTTGACGACGGAGTGCAGCAGGACGGCGTCGGCGCGGTCGAGAAAGGTTTGCGCAGAGGCTTTGAAATCGGCGGTCTGCGGGTCGAGCACGGTCAGATAGAGATCCGGCTTCACGAAGCGCAGGATGCTGTTCGATTCGATGATGACGTTCTGCGTCGCGGCGAGGAGCTTGCGAATGCGCGGAATGGCTTCCGCGAGATGCCCTTGCTCGGTGCGAACCCACCAGGAGTGATCGGCTCCGGCGACCAGGAAGCGCGAGGTGTCGGATTCGCCGGAGCGATCTTTTTCTTCTGACACAGCCCAGGAATGATCGGCGGTGGCACAGTCGCAGGCTGCGCCGTTGGCGGAGCAGATGCCGTGTCCGTATTGCGTGATTTTTAGGGCGGTCCAGTGGAAGCCGGGCAGAGCTGCGATCAGGCCGGCAACGACGCTGGTTTTGCCGACGCTGCGGGAGTGTCCGCCGATGACTAGGATTGGCATGGGAAAGCAGCTCTTAGCTTTTAGACGTTAGCTCTTAGCCTTTGGTCCGAAGCGCGCGGCTTGTGGCGCTGCTGAGACGCGGCGAGCCGCGTCTCTACGGAAAATTCAGTCTGAAGCTCAGCGTTCCTTCTTCGCCGACCTTGATACGAACGCCAGTTCTTTAAGATACTCCCTTACTGGGCGGGCGGGCGTTCCCCAGAAAACGATTCCCTTCCCGCGCAGTATCTTCTTTGGGAGGATGCCGCCTTGGCCTCCTATCATTGCGCCGGATTCTACGCGAGCATGATCCCCGATGCCGACCTGGCCTCCCATGACGACGTCGTCTTCGATGGTGACGCTGCCGGAGAGGCCGGTTTGCGCGGCGATAATGACGTTCTCGCCGATCTGGCAGTTGTGGCCGATGTGCACCAGGTTATCGATCTTCGAGCCGCGGCGGATGCGGGTTTCATCGAGGGCGCCGCGATCGATGGTGGAGTTGGCTCCGATTTCGACATCGTCTTCGAGCACCAGGCGTCCGATTTGGGGGGACTGCTCGTAGCGACCGGTCTTGGAATCACGAACGTAGCCGAAGCCTTCACTGCCGAGGACCGCACCCGCCTGCACGACGACGCGGTCGCCCAGAGTTGTGCCTGGATAGATGGTGACGTTCGTATCGATTCGGCAATGACTTCCCATTGCCGCGTTGTCCCCGATTACCGAGCCCGGGCCAATCGTCGTTTCATCGCCGACCTTGACGCGTTCTCCGAGAATTGCGCCGGGGCCGATCGCTACGTTCTTGCCGACCGCAGCGGAAGCGGGAACGATCGCGGAGGGATGAATGACGCGGTTGCGGTCGGGGTCGCGAAGCAGCCGTGCGGCTCGGGCAAAGGTTAGCCGCGGCTGGGACGAAATCAAGATGGGTTTGGACCCGGCGTTGACGGCGAAGTCTCCTGCGATTACCGCTGCGGCGGACGAGCCGAGGGCGGTGTCGAGATATTGGGCGTCGTCCACGAAGACGAGGCTGCCGGCGGTGGCGGATTGCAGGCTGGAGACGGTGGTTACGGTGGCGGAGCTGTCTCCGAGGAGACGGCAGCCGAGTTGCTCGGCTAGATCGCGCAGGGTTCGCTTCATGGTTCTCTATTGTCGCTTTCCGGGGCGGGTGTGTACAACGCGGGAGTGACTGCCCGAGCTACGCTCGGCTGGACAGCCGAGGGCGGCTGTCCCCACGCAACCCTTGACGGGCGAGGGCGCCCGTCTCTCCACGACCACACTTGATTAGTACATTGGCGGCTCGCCGGGGGGGCGAGTTTTCCAGCGGCGGTGCACCCATAGCCACTGGTCGGGATAGCGGCGGATGAAGTCTTCGATGACGCGGGTGAATTTTGCGGTGTTGGCGACGATGTCGGCTTCGTTATCGTTGGTGCGAATCAACTCGACGGCGGGATCGAAACGCAGGATGTACTTGCGCAGTGTCTTATCCCACACGGTAAAGCCAGGGACTACGGCGGCATCGGTGCGAAGAGCAATGCGAGCCAGGCCGCTGGCGGTGCAGGCCGGGATGCCGAAGAAATCGACGAACACGCCCTGTGGCGGGGTCATGTTGGTGTCCATGAGAATGCCGACGGTTTGGCCGGCGCGCATGGCGGAGAGCAGGCCGCGCACGAAGTCGTCTTTGTCTACGGTGCGGTTGCCGTGCATGGTGCGGTAACGCTGGAGAAGCCCGTCGATGTAGGGATTGTCGAGGGAGCGCATGACGATCGACAGCGGGTGCCCATGCAACGAGTGAGCGAAGGCGGAGACTTCCCAGGCTCCGAGGTGTCCTGTGAGAAACAGAACGCCTTTGCCGCGCGCGCAGGCGCGCTCGAAGTTCTCAAAGCCGTCGTAGACGACGACGCTAGAAACATTCTTGCGGGTGTAGCGGGGAAAGAGGCAAACTTCGGCGAGCTGGCGTCCGAGGGAAATGAATTCGCCGCGTACCAGGCGGCGGCGCTCGCGCTGCGAGATTTCAGGAAAGGCGAGCGTCAGGTTGCGGATGCCGACGCGGCGCAGGCGTCCGTGAACCGCGTAGACGGTCAACCCCAGTGTGATTCCGGCGGCGCGCGCGACGGGACGGGGGAGTAAGCCTAGGAATTTTATCCAGGGCCAGACTAGAGCGTACTCAAGGTGTTCTCGCACTGTGCGGAGTGTAGGGGGTCGAGGCGTTGCCACGCAAGGCGGGTGAGAGACGGTGGTCAGAGATGTTTAAAGGCGCGGCTTTGCCCCGCCTTGACGGGGCAGAGCCCCGTCACCACACGAGAGCTACTTTGCCGCTTGCTGGGCCCACTTGGCCAGCGTGCTCAAGAAAGGGTACGCGGTTTTGGGAGCTTCGATCTCTCCCTTGAGCGAGGTCTTGAAGGGCACCATGCGGCCATAGAATTCGCGGGTGCTGCTTTTGTCCTGCTTGATGACGGCGCCGGCGAGTTCGAGGCCGGCGAAGAGGCCGCGGGAGCGCGAGTAGGTCAGAACCTCCGCCCTCATTTTCCAATCGGTATCGGCGGCGGCGTGGCGTCCGACGGGGCCGGCGGCCGCGCTCGCGTCCGCGCCGAGTTTGAATTGGCTGGAGAGCAGGTTATCCATGCCGTTCTTGTTCATGATCAGCATGACGACATCGGTTGCCTGGCCGCCGATTTGTAAGCCGAAACTGCCGCCGCTGATGGTAAAGAAGGCAGGCGCACTCCAGCCTTTTTCAGTGCGGCAACTGGCGACGCCTTTGCCATAACGGCCGCCGAAGACGAATCCTCCGTTGAGCAGTGACGGAACCACGGCCACGCATTCGGCCGATCCAAGAATTTCTTCCGGGATGCGCTGATCGGGCGCGCCTTGGATTTCGTCGAGCACCGTGCCCGCGGCTTCGACCCGCCCGGAGGCCTTGGTGTTGGCGTCCGGGGCCTTGGTGTCGTCGTCAGTATTGGCGGAAAGAATCGTTGTTTGGGAACATGTCAGGAAACCGGCGAGCAGCAGCAGAACGAGGGATTTTCGCATCATGCCTCACTTGGGATCGATAGGGATTCTATTGTCCTATTTGCCGTCTATTTTGCTAACTATGATTCTATTCGATGCGGGCTGAAGAACGGGGGATTACCGCGATTGAAATGCTGAGGAGTGATCAGGGTGAGTCATGGTGAGAGGCAAAAAAAATGCGGGGCTGAAAGCGGCGACCCTAATCTCCGTTTCCAACCCCGTCTCCCAGGTTCTGTGGTAGGTGAGGCGAGTATGCGGCAGGTGGAGAAAGCGGACAAGATTACCAGGGTCACTGTCCCTTAGTAACCAAAGAACGGCGGGGGAAGGCGGGTCGACGCAGTCCCGGCCAGAGGGCCTGGCGGGGAGCAGGGTTCGCTTAGCAAACGTTGATTTTTCGACCACAGCCGCGAAGAGGCGGGGGAAGATTCAGATGCCGGCTACCCGATCCGTCTCTGCGGGAGTGTGAAGCCAATCTTCGTTCGGCGATTGGATGGAGGGTTCATCAGCTGCCTGATGGCGTCAATGATTTTCTGGATCGTGCCGTCGTGGGTCTCCACGTGCTCTTCCAATTCCTTTATCTGGTGGGCAAATTCTTTGTTTGCGGCCAGCACTTGACGAAGGCGGACGAAAGCGCGCACCACGAAAACGCTCATTCTTACCGCCTGCTCCGAGTTGAGTACGGTCGCTGCCATGATTGCGCCGTGTTCAGTGAAAGCGTATGGCAGCGAGCGACGGCCACCACGGCTGATGTTTGAGGTCGCAAATTGCGACCTCAAACATTTGTTCTCTCGGGGCGTGAGCTGGAACATGAAATCCAGGGGGAATCGTTTGCGGTTGCGTTTCGTTTGTTCATTCAATCGCTTGACTGGAACTCCGTAGAGCTCGGCCAAAGCGGTATCGAGAATGATTTTCTGTTGGCGCAGAATCACGATGCGGGATTCGATGGGGACCACGGCTGCTCTTCGACGAACTGCTGACGGTTGCCGGGTTTGTCCGGGTTCTTGCGAATGGACTCTCATCCTGTCATCGTAACGGTCGTTGCCGGTGGGTGCTATGACGGATGAACACTCCGAATGTGACGAATCCGAACTCTAAGAAATATGTGATGCTTACGTTTGTGTTGTCTGTATCGAGGTAAGCACAGTTGCTGCGGTGAGCGATACATGTGCGTTGAAGACGCATGGAAGCTAGCGACGGATATGGCGGTCAATGTTTGAGGTCGCAAATTGCGACCCCAAAGCTGCGAACTCCCAGGGGGCAAGTTGGAACATGAAATCGGAAAGGACATGCTGTGAAGCGACGCAACGCTTAAGAAACTAAGTGATGCTGACTTCGGTATACGTCCCGTACACCTGCCGCAACGCTTCGCAGATTTCGCCTACGGTGGCGTAGGCGCGAACCGCGTCGACAATGTACGGCATGGTGTTGACGCTGGAAATGTTGCCGTTGGCGCCGGCAGTGGGGGTCTTGGCGGCAGCATGTTTTAGGGCATCGAGCCGTCGGCGGACTTCTTCGTTCGAGCGGCGGGCGCGCAGGATCTTGAGTTTCTTCTCCTGAGCGCGGGCCACCGATTCCCCGATGTAGAGAATATTGGGCGACCCTTCTTCGATGACGAAGTCATTCACGCCGACGGTAATCTTCTCATTGGCTTCAACGGCGCGCTGGTACTGGTAACTGGCTTCGGCAATTTCTTTCTGCGGATATCCGCGCTCAATGGCTTTGACCATACCGCCCATCTGATCGAGCTTTTCGAAATAATCGAAGGCGCCGTTTTCCATGTCGAGGGTTTGCTTCTCGACGAAGTAGCTTCCGCCGAGCGGATCGACTGTTTGCGCCACGCCTGACTCGAAGGCAATGATCTGCTGTGTGCGCAGGGCGATGCGCGCGGCTTCCTCGGTGGGCAAAGCGAGCGCTTCGTCGTAGGCGTCGATATGCAACGACTGGGTGCCGCCGAGCACTGCCGCGAGTGCCTGCAGGGCGACGCGTGCGATGTTGTTCATCGGTTGCTGCGCGGGCAGCGAGACGCCGGCCGTCTGGGTGTGGAAACGCATCAGGCGGGTGCGGTCGCTTTTCGCGCCGAAGCGGTCTTTCATCAGGCGATACCAGATCTTGCGCGCGGCGCGGTATTTCGCGATCTCTTCGAAGAAATCATTGTGCGCGTTGAAGAAGAAGCTGAGGCGCGGACCGAAGTCGTCGACGTCCAGGCCGCGGCGGCGCGCCCACTCGACGTATTCGACACCGTCATAGATGGTGAACGCCAGTTCCTGCAACGCCGTCGATCCGGCTTCGCGAATGTGATAGCCGGAGATGGAGATGGTGTTGAAGCGGGGCGTAAACTTCGATCCGAATTCGAACGTGTCAATCACCAGGCGCATCGAGGGCGCGGGGGGATAGATATATTCCTTCTGCGCGATGTATTCCTTCAGAATGTCATTCTGGATGGTGCCGGAAATCTTCTTCCAGTCGGCGCCTTGCTTTTCCGCCACCACCAGGTACATGGCCCAGAGCACGCTGGCCGGTGAATTGATGGTCATCGATGTGGTGACGTTTTCGAGACTGATGCCGTCAAAGAGGATCTCCATATCTTCGAGCGAATCGATGGCCACGCCGCACTTGCCGACTTCGCCTTCACTCGCCGGGTGGTCGGAGTCGTAACCCATAAGAGTGGGCAGATCGAAGGCAACGGAGAGTCCGCCGCCGCCATGTTCGAGAAGATATTTGTAGCGCTGATTCGTCTCTTCGGGCGAGGCGAAGCCGGAGAACATGCGCATCGTCCAGAGCTTGCCGCGATAGCCGGTCGAGTGAATGCCGCGCGTGTAGGGCGGTTGGCCGGGATAGCCGAGGTATTGGTCGTAGTTCCAGTCGGCGGGCAGATCGGCCTGAGTGTAGAGGCGGCGGATCGGGGCGTTCGAGATGGTACTGAAACGGGCGTGGCCGTGCTCGTCGAGATTGGTTCCGGTGGGAGCGCCGATCGGTTTTTCGGGAGCCTTCTCCAGCGTCGGCGCGAGCGTTTCCTCCGCCCACTCTTTCTCCGACCGAGCGGGATGACGGCCTTCAAGGACGTCGGAAATCGGGCTCTCGGCCACGGCCTTGAGCAGATCGGCTTTCGGTTTGTTTTCAGGCATTCCGTTCCCCGCCTCAGTTTCCACTATAAGTTTGATGATAGAGGACCGATTGCCATGCTGCAAAATGGCGCGACCGACCGAGCGGTTGGGGGAAGTCAAAATCAAAATCTTAACCACAGGGGAACACAGAGGACACAGAGGAAATCGTCAGATGCCTAATGCCGCTTGACGCTTGTTTTCTTCGGCACCTATGCTGGTCTTCGTCTCGGTGGAGGAGAATCTGAAAGCCTTTCGGCGGCTGTTGCAGCGTACTCCGGTGTATGGCGCGTACAAGGCGCTGGGCCATTATCCTGACTACTGGTATTGGATCCTGCGCGGGCGACCGTTGCGATCTCCGCATCTGTTGAAACAGAAAGTCGTCCGCGAATATGGCGAGAAGTTTGGGCTGCGAACATTGGTCGAGACGGGAACCTACTACGGCGAGATGGTCGCCGCGATGAAGAGTCGTTACGACCGCATCTATTCCATTGAATATGTTCCGGAGCTGGCGGAGCGAGCCGCGCGCAAATTCGCGCGCGATGAGCACGTTCGAATTTT
>Ga0116218_1002107_pt1 | contig 11400 bp, 16 predicted proteins | sample Sb_taG_2_FD_88966 | JGI IMG/M metagenome (GOLD analysis project Ga0116218, IMG submission 88966) | Peat soil microbial communities from Weissenstadt, Germany - Sb_50d_5_LS metaG | ecosystem: Environmental > Terrestrial > Soil > Wetlands > Peat | place: Germany: Weissenstadt | collected 2010-09-21 | reverse complement strand
GGCCGGGGTGCGCCTGATGCGCTCCGAGGATGTGATCGCCCTGTGGCGCGAGGGGGAGAGGCGGCTGCGGGCCGCGCCGCCGGCGGAGCGGCCAATCCTCGAGCGGGTGCGGGACGAGATCGTGCTCGAACTGCGCCGGCGCCTGGGCGGCCCCTTCACGGCCGATGAGCTGGCGGCGCTGTACCTGGAGCAGGGGACCGACTGGGCGTTTCAGATCGCGACGCGGGTTGCCCCGAACGCCCCGTACGCGTGGGACATGACGACCGTCGCCGGCGCGGCGTGCGCGCGCTACCTGCGTGAGGCGATCGACTACGCCGGCGGCCGCCGGACCAACGAGGACTAGTCCGAGTCCTCGGATTCGTCGCCGCCGGCGCGACGGATCACGATCTGGTCCTCCTCGATCGCGACCTCGACGGGGCGGTGGCCGGCCCAGTACTCGGCGTAGATCGGGTCATCCTGGACGGCGGGATCGAGCCACAGGCCGTAGCCCTCCTCGCCGTGGTCGAAGGTGGCCTCCAGCGTGGTCGACTTCTTGCGGCCGCGGGTGCCACGGCCGCCCCGGCGGGCCCGGCGCTTGGGCGCCGGGGGCTCTTCGTCTTCTTCATCCTCTTCCTCGGCGCGCTGGATCTCGGCCGCTTCGAGCTCGGCGGCGATCAGGGCGTCGTCCTCGGCGCGGAGATCGATCTCGTCGTCGAAATCGGTGGCGACGCCGTCGTTCTCGACATCGGGCTCGAGTCCCTGCTCGCGCTTGAAGGCTTGGATCTGCTGCACGGTTACCTCGAGCTGATGGGCGATCCACGCATCCGTGCGTCCCTGGCGGACCCATCCGCGGATCCGGTTCAGCTCTGGGCGAAGCGATCGTCTTGGCATACGTGGCGGAGACTATTACAGGGCGGCGATCGGAGGCTCTAGGTGTTCTAGAAAGGCTTGTGTATCGGCGCAAGTTGCCGCTATGCTGGCCCCGGAGGGCAGTCCGTGCGCTTATCGAGACGGCGCGGCTGCGGGCGGTTCTTCTCGACAACAGGCAAGCAGGGAGGCAAATCCCCATGTTGGTACTGACCCGGAAGTCCAATCAAAGCATCATGATCGGGGACGACATCGAGGTCTCCGTGCTCGCCATCATCGGTGAGAAGGTGAGGATCGGAATCCAGGCTCCTCGGGATATCCCCGTGTTCCGCAAGGAGGTCTATCTGGAGATCCAGCAGGAACGCACCAGCGGTAAGGGCGCCCGCGAGGAGGTCGACGCGGCGCTTCGGGGACTCGGCGACACCTAGGGCTTAGCCCAACAACCGGTAGAGCGTTTCGAACATCGCCGCCGTCACGATCAGGGCGGTGGCGATCAGCGACAGCGCCAGCATCCAGAACCGCATCGAGCTCCGCTTCTGCTCGCGCTGGTGGTGGCGCTTGCGCGAGCGCACGACTGCCCGCTTGCGCAGGTTCTCCCTGCGGCTGCGGTCCAGTTGCATCTCGTGCCGAAACTCCTGCTCGAGCTGCGCGAGGCTCTGGCGCATCTTCATCGCCATCGGTGGCGCGAGCGTACCAGGTTATGTTGACCGGGCAGACGCGGTGCCCGGGCCACATACCAGGCCGGCCGAAGGCCGGCCCTAATGAACTACCTGGCCCTCGTAGACCCTCACGAAATGTAGGTAGTTGTCGGCGATCTGGGACGCTGCGGCTTCGCGGGAGACCGAGCCGGCGAGGAACGCCTTGAGCGCGTCCCACCAGATCGAGCGGCCGATCGCGAAGCCGATGAACCCCTCGACGGGCGCCGCCTGGCGGAGCCAGTGCTCGACCTTCTCGGTCGAGGCGCCACGCCCCAGGAGCACGCACACGACGCCCTCGCGGCCCTCGCCCGAGCGGGTCTCCTCGGCGAGCATCTCGGCCTCCTCGCGCTCGTCGACGCCCTCGATCTTCCAGACGTCGACCTCGATGCCGGCGTTCTGAATCGCCTGGATCGACTGCCGCATCAGCCCGGGGCGGAGCTCGGCGTCGTAGCGGTCGGTGTCGCCGTCGACAGAGGCGAGCTGGCCCTCGGTGGCGGGCACGAGCAGCTCGAACAGGAACTTGCGGCCGTTGGCGTGGAGCCAGTCGGCGAGCCGCTTCAGCCGCTCGAGCTGGATCTTGTTCAGGTCCGCGTCGTCCTCGGCGTTGTAGCGGACGAGGACCTTGGAGAAGTCGGGATCGAATTTCTCGATGTGGGCGGCGAAATCATCGCCGTACTCGAAGTCGAACTCGTTCTGGCCGGACTTCTCGACCGGCATTGCCAGCTTCAGCCCGTCGGCGCGCGTCCGCTCGGGGATGTCGGACCCGAACTGCTCGTCGACGAGCACGCCGGTGGCGCCCGCCTCGGCGCCGCGCCTGACGGCCTCGAGCATGCCCTCGAAGATCAGCCGCTTGGCGTCGGCGATCGTCGCGGTCTGCTCGGGGGTGGGGTCGCCCTCGATGCCGAACATCTTCTTCTGGAATGACCCGCGGTGGTCGAACGCGAGGATGTACAGCTTTCCGTCGTAACCAAGGGGCATCTGTTGGTCCTTCCAACGCGAGTGATCGAGTTCGGTCCAGTCTAGGGCGCCTCCTGTTTGTAGGCTGCCCCGCGTGGAGCACGAATTCAACGGCCCGCCCTACACGATCGGGATCGAGGAGGAGCTGATGATCCTCGACGCCGAGTCGCTCGAGCTGGTCAACGCGATCGAGTCGTTGCTGGAGCCGGTGCCCTCGGGGGAGATCAAGCCCGAGCTGATGGAATCGGTGCTCGAGGTCTCGACCGAACCTTGTCCGAACACCGCGCTGGCGGGCGAGCAGCTGCGCGCGCTGCGCCGGCAGGTGGCCCAGAGCGCCGAGGCCAAGGACCTGGCGATCGGGTCGGCCGGCACGCACCCGTTCGCGATGTGGGAGGACCAGCGGATCGTGGCCCGGCCGCGCTACCGGGACCTGGTCTCGGCGCTGCGATGGGTCGCGCGCCAAGAGCTGATCTTCGGGATGCACGTACACGTCGCAGTCGACGACCCCGACAAGGCGATCCACGTCGCCAACGGGATGCTGGTTCACGTCCCGCTGCTGCTCGGGCTGTCGGCGAACTCGCCGTTCTGGCGCGCCGCCGCCACCGGGCTCGCGTCGGCGAGGACGCCGATCTTCCGGGCGTTTCCGCGGGTCGGGATCCCGCCGACGTACACCGACTGGGAGGACTACGAGCGGCGGATCGAGTTCATGATCGAATGCAAGGTGATCGAGGACTACACGTATCTGTGGCACGACGTGCGGCCACATCCGAACTTCGGCACGGTCGAGGTCCGGGTGATGGACTCCCAGACCCATATCGAGCACACGCTCGGCCTGGCGGCGCTCGTCCAGGGGCTCGTGAAGGAGCTGTCAGAGCACTTCGACGCCGGCAAGCAGCTGTTGCGCTACCCGTACGAGATGCTTGACGAGAACAAGTGGCTGGCGGCGAGGCACGGCCTCGAGGGCGAGCTCGTCGACCTACCCCACCCCGATCGGGTGCCGACGCCGGCGCTGGCGCGACGGCTGCTCGACCGGGTCCGCGACCACTGCCAGGACCTCGGATCGGCCGACGATCTCGACGCGATCGAGGACCTGCTCGAGCGCGGAAACGGCGCCGCGCGCCAGGTCGTGGTGTACGAGGCGAACAACGATTTTCACGAGGTGATGGCCGAGATCGTGAACGCCACGGCCGTTTAGCCCTCTGAAGAGGGCCGGGGGCTCTCGCGCAATGCTTACAATCGTTTCGTGAGCACTGGTGGTCCGGATCTCTTCGTGATCTGCAAGAGCTGCGGATCGGAGGTAAGTCCCTACATCACCGAGTGCCCGTATTGCGGCAACCGGCTGCGTAAGCGGGCGCCGAAGCTCGATCGGGAGGGTCGCGTCGCTGAGAAGAAGCGCCGGCGCCGGCCGCCGACGCCGGCGCTGCCGCGGCTTCGCAGCGGCGAGATCCCGGGGATCCGGGCGGAGTCGCGGCCGTACGCGACGATCGTGCTCGTCGTGCTGGGGCTCGCGGGCTGCCTCGTGTGGCGCACGTCGGTCATCGGTCTGAACAGGCTCGCGGTCGTGGGCAAGCCGGGGGCCGAGTGGTGGCGGCTGCTCACGGCGCCGTTCGTCTACAACAACATCGGCTACGCGTTCATCGCGCTCGGGACGATCGCGCTGTTCGGGTGGCTGCTCGAGCGCCGCCACGGTCCCGTGCCTGTGGTCGCGCTGTTCCTGGTCGGTGGCGTTGGCGGAATCGCCGCCACCGCTGCGGCCTATCCGGTCCCGATCGTGCTCGGCGGCAACGGCGCGGCGCTGGCGCTGCTATGCGCCTGGGCGGTCCCGGATCTGCTGTCGCTGCGGGCCGGCGAGGAAATCGAGGGCGACGTGCTAGGGGCGGTCGTGATCGGCGTGACGGTCGCGCTGCTGCCGCTGGCGGTCCGCGACGCGAGCTGGCTGGCCGGCGGCGTCGGGGCGGCGCTCGGGCTCGCGATCGGGCTGCCGCTGGCGCGGATGCAGGACCGGTTGTAGCCCGGTTACGAGACCCGGATCGTCCCCCGGGATCCGTCGATCAGCTCGCCGATGACCCAGCCCGGGATCGCATCGGCGTACGCGGGTGGGACGGCCGCGAGCAGTCCCCCGGACGTCATCGCGTCGACCGTGAGCCAGCGGCGCTCCTCGGGAACGCCGGCGTCAAAGGTCGCGAACTCCTCGGCATGAGCTCGGTTTCGCTTGGTCCCGCCGGCGACGGCCTGCTGCTCGGGGTCGGCCAGTAGCTCGAGCACGCCGTCGATCGCGGGCACGGCCGCGGCGTCGAGGCGGGCGGCGAGGCCGCTGGCCAGCGTCAGCTCGTGCAGGTGGCCGAGCAGTCCGAAGCCGGTCACGTCGGTGAGGGCGTGGGCCCTGGCGGCGCGAGCGGCCTGGGCGGCGTCGCGGTTGAGCGTCGTCATCACGGTTATCGCTTCCTGGAGCGGCGCGCCGGCGATCTGCCGTTTGACGGCGGTCGAGACGGCGCCGGCGCCGAGCGGCTTTGTCAGCACGAGCACGTCGCCGGGGCGCCCGCCGGCGTTGGTGAGGATCTCGTCGGGGTGGATGACGCCGGTGACCGCCTGGCCGAACTTGGGTTCGGCATCCTCGATCGAGTGGCCTCCGAGGATCGCGGTGCCGGCCTCGTCGGCGACGGCCGCGGCGCCGCGGAGGATCGCTTTCAGTACCTCCGCGCCGAGGTCCTCGAGCGAGAACGCGACGAGGTTCAGCGCGCTGACCGGGGTCGCGCCCATCGCGTAGATGTCCGACAGCGCGTTGGTGGCAGCGATCCGGCCGAAGTCGAACGGGTCGTCGACGATCGGGGTGAAGAAGTCGACCGTCTGGACCAGGGCGAGGTCGTCGCGGAGACGGTAGACGCCGGCGTCGTCCGAGGTCTCGAAGCCGACGAGTACGTTCGGGTTCCGGTTGTGGTGGAGCCCCGCCAGCAGCGGTCCGATCGCGGCCGCCGGCAGCTTGCAGCCGCACCCGGCGCCGTGGGACAGAGAAGTCAGCGGGACGACCACGTACGTATGATCCTCGATCCGAGTGCCCTACTCCGACGCCGACCTTGACGCCGCGATCGCCGCGATAGGCGATCCGGGGCGGTTGCGCGAGGCGCAGGACATCGTGGCGCGCTCGGCGCCTTCGCTGCAGCACGTGCTGGCGACGGCGCTTGATGAGGGCGGCTGGTTCGACATGGCCCACGACCAGGCGGTGCGGGAGGCCACCGGCGTCGAGGATCCGGCGCAGCGCGAGCGCGCGATCCGGACGCTGCTGGCCGAGGAGACTCGCCTCGGGATGCTGGTCGGGGTGGCCGTGGGGTTCGAGCTGGCCCGCGAACTAGATGAGACAAGCAACAAGGAGGACTGATCGACGATGGAAGTCCAGTTTCTCGGCCACGCCTGCTTCTCGTTGTCCGACGGCGATACGACCGTACTGATCGACCCGTTCCTGACCGGCAACCCGAAGGCGGCGATCAGCGCCGACGACCTCCCCGCGACGACGATCCTGCTCACTCACGGTCACGTCGACCACATCGGTGACACGGTCTCGATCGCCAAACGCACGGGGGCGCCGGTCGTGGCGATCGTCGAGATCGCCAACGAGCTCGGCGAGGAAGGGGTCGACGTGTTCGACCCGAACCTCGGCGGCACAGTGAGGTTCGACTGGGGCTGGGTCAAGCTGGTGCCGGCGTGGCACACCTCGACCACGCCGAAGGGAACCGTCAACACGCCCGCCGGCCTGCTGATCAATTTCGAGGACACGATCCTCTACCACCTCGGGGACACGTCCCTGTTCTCGGACCTGCAGCTGGTGGGCAAGCGCAGCCCGATCGACATCGCGCTGATGTGCATTGGCGGCCACTACACGATGGACCGCACCGACGGCGTGGACGCGGCGCAGCTGGTCGGCGCCAAGACCGTGATCCCGTGCCACTACAACACGTTTCCTCCGATCGAGACCGACGCCGAGGCGTTCAAGTCGGACGTCGAGTCGGCTGGGTACGCGAGCGTGGTCGTGCTCGAGTCGGGGGAGACACACACGACATGACCCACGCGATCGTCCTGATCCAGGCGCAGCGGTCAGCGCTGGCGACGCTGGGTGGCGAGCTTGCCGACATCGAGGGCGTCGCCGAGGCGTACTCGGTGACCGGGGAGTGGGACTTCGTCGCGATCCTGCGGCTGCGGGAGCAGAACGACCTGGCGAAGGTGGTGACCGGCAACCTCTCGCAGCTCGAAGGGGTGAGTCGGACCCAGACGATGGTGGCGTTCGAGGTGTACTCGCAGCACGACCTCGAGGCGCTGTTCTCGGTGGGACAGTAGTTAGGGGCTCTGCCTCGAGGGCCGCTAGCGCGAGGGTCAGTTCAGGGGCGTGCCACCGCCAGCGCTTGCTCGAACGCCTCGACCATGGCGTCATAGGTGTACGGCGCCACCGCCGCCCTGGCGCCTTCGCCCAGCCCAGCCCGCAGCGACGGATCCTCCAGAAGCCGGTCGATCGCGGCCGCGAGCGCGGTGGCGTCGCCCGCCGCGACGACCAGGCCGTCCTCCCCATCGCGGACGAGCCCGCCGGCGGCCGCGCCGACGGCGTCGGTGGCGATCACCGGGCGTCCCTGGAGCATCGCCTCATTGCAGACGAGGCCCCAGGGCTCGCGAAAGCGGGGCGTGGGAACCGAGGGCAGGACGGCCAGTTCGGCTGCGGCATAGGCGACCGGGAGGTCGGGGCGCGGGATCGGGCCGAGGACACTGACCCCCGGCATCGCAGCGGCGCTCGCGGCCAGCGGCCCGTCGCCGATCAGGACGAGCGTGGCGCCGGCGGTGATCTGGCGCCACGCGTCGAGCAGCACCGGGATGCCCTTTTCCGGGACCAGGCGGCCCACGTACAGGACGATCGGGCCGGTGCCGATGCCGTGGCGGACATGGAACCGTTCGAGCTCGTCCGCCGACACGTGGCGGCTGAACAGGTCGGGCTCGGCGGTCTGAGGCGCGATGAACACGTCGTCGTCACGGCCCCTCATCAAGGCGACGAACCGCCGCACATGCTCGCCGTAGGCGATCACGGCGTCGGCGTGGCGGTAGATGTGGCGCGTCGCCGGGAACGCGAGGTCGTGCGCCAGTGAGCGGGGCCGGGCCCACACCGAAGCCCACAGCACGAACGGCCGCCGGCGGAGCTTGGCGCCGGCGTACGCCGCGGGCAGCACCGCGCCGCCCGCGAACCCCGCGATCACCGTGTCGTAGCGGCGTCCGAGCGCCAGCGCTTCTCCGGCGCCGTTCAGCCGCCGGGCGGGGAACGGCGCCGCGCGGAGTTGCCCGTCGAGGTCGGCGAACCATGAGGGCACGTACCGTTCGCCGCCGCCGAAGCACAGGACCTCGAGGTCGTGTCGTTGCGCGAGGCGCTCGAACAGCGGGACGCGGTAGGGCGCCAGATAGGTGGTGAGCAGGGCGATCGGCATGTGTGTGGCGCCGGGCGGCGCCCACACACTAAGCCACGTCTACGGCTGCGCCCCGCGCCCGCGCTGGAACCACATCGAATGATCCTTCCAGTCGTGCGCCATCAGCGCGCCACCGGTGGCGATGACCGCGACCAGCGGTGAGCGGGGATCGCGGTCGATGGCGATCAGGCCGACGCACGCGAGCGCTGCGACTACCGAGCCGGTCGCGCCGTGATGGCAGCGCTGGCCCAGGATCCAGAGACGGCGCCGGAGTGCGTCGTACTCAACGAGTCTCCTCGTGGGATATGGGCCGGGCGAGTGCATCATGCTGCCTCATCTGTATGCCGATTATCGGCCCTCTATCCTGAAAACGTGAGTAGACGGGCGATTCTTCTAATCCTACTCCCCGTTTTTCTGTCTATTGGCGGGTGCGGGGGTTCTTCGCACTCGACCACGTCCCGGAGCGTGGCGAGCAGCTCTCAGGCGCCGACGGCTACGTCGACATCGACGCAGGCCGCTTCATCCTCGACGACGAGCCAGTCGTCGACCACCAGTCCAAGCACCGCGTCCACGACGACACAGGCGTCCACGACGACCAACCCGTCGAGCGGTGGCGCCGGCGTCGGTGGCGGCTCCAACCACAACAAGTCGAACAGCAACGGCGGTTCGACGAATGTTCGCGTTCCGGCGACGTTCGCGATCCAGTCGGGCGGCAAGCTGGTTCCGGCGACGGTGTCGGCGCCGGCGTTCCTGGCCATAGAGGTGATGGTGGCCTCGACCGATGGCAGCGGTTACCAGGTCGTTGTCCATACTCCGACGCCGTACACGCTGGCGGTGCCCGCCGGCGGCAAGGCGTCTTTGCTGATCCCCGGCCAGCGGGCCGGGCAGTACAAGATCGACGTCGACGGGCGGACGCGCGGCGCCCTGTTAATCGGCGGCGAACCCGGGCCGTAGCGGATGGCGCCTTGAAAGAACAGGGCTCCCTGGCGCCGGGACGGGTCTGGGCCAGCAGCTGCGCCGGCGCCACCCCGAGCGAGAACCCGGCGTAGACGACACCCGCGGGCAGCGTCTCGGCGGCGAGGCGGCCGCGCTCGCGGATCGTCTCGAAGCCGATCTCCTCGATGTGGCCGATGCCTAACGAACCCCGGGCAGCGCGATCGCAGCCCGGGCCACGCCAGAGCTATCCGATCGCCGACCCGACCGCCGCCCCGCGATCGGGCCGCAGCAGCACGACGCCCTTCTCGTCATCGAGGGCCCCGAGCACGAGCACCTCGGAGGAAAACGGGCCGATCCGGCGCGGCGGGAAGTTGACGACGCCGACGATCAGCGTGTCCTGCAGCTCCTCGCGCGCGTAGCTCGTGATCTGCGCCGAGGACCGCTTGATCCCGACCTCGGGACCGAAGTCGATCGTGAGCTTCCACGCCGGAACGCGCGCATCGGGGAAATCGTCGACGGCGAGGATCCGCCCCACGCGCATGTCAACCGCGTTGAAGTGATCGATGTCGATCACTCGCGTCTACGGAGTCGTCGTCGTGGGAGTTGTGGTCGTGGTCGTGGTCGGCGTCGTCGTCGGCGTCGTCGTCGGCGTCGTCGTGGGCGTCGTCGTGGTGGTCGTGGTCGGCGACGTCGTAGTCGTCGAGTCAACCGTTGTCGTCGAGGCCACCGTCGTCGTGATCGGCGGCTGCACTGCCGGCTCAGGCGTGGCGGTAGTACCGGTGCCGGCGTTCTCGCCGGTCGAGCCGAGGACGGTCGGATCCGTCTGCGTATCGGTGCGGCCGGGGAGCGTGGCGGGCTTCGTCGCGTCGTGCTTGGGCGCGGCCTTCGGTGTGGCCGCGGACGCCACGAGCGTCTTCTTGGGCGCCGGCGCGCTCTTGGCCTTGCCTGCCTTCGCCGAGCCCTTGCTCTCCTTCACGAACGTGTGATGCGAAGTGTGCGCCGGCGTGGGCTGCACGGCGCGAATCGAAGGAGGAGCGGCGGACACCGGAAGCGCTGCGTGCAGCGAGCTGGCGTGGTGGGTGGCGGTGGCGGAATGATCGACCTCAACCGCCGCGCCGGTGACGAGCGCCGCCGCCGCGAGTCCGGCCGCCGCCTTGGTGGCGATCGCGCCGATTCCGGCCGAGACGAAGCCGCCGGCGGTGGAGCCGACGACTAGCGACCCCCCGGCGGCGGCCGCGGTCGAGCCGGCGGCCGCGCCTGAGCTGGCGGCGCCGGAGCCGGCGGCGGTCGCGCTCGACCCGGCTGAGTGGCCGATGTGGGTGAGCGCCAGCTTCTTCAGAAGCACGAACGGGCCGAGCGGCAACAGCGCCGCCAGCGCCTTGTTCGTGTCCTTGAGCTGGCCACGGAACGTCTCGCATCGCCGGCACGTGCGCAGGTGGCGGCGGACAAGCGCGCTCGGCCGGCGCTGGAGGCCCTCGGCGAGCTCGCCGAGCTCGATCCGCACCTCTTCGCAGGACAGCAACCGCGCCTCGGCGGCCTCGGCCAGCGAGATCCGGGCGCGAACGAGCAGCGACTTGACGCTCGGCACGGTCGTCTCCATCGCCTCGGCGATCTGCTCGTAGGAGAGCGCATCCATCTCGCGGAGCACGAGCGCGGTCCGCTGCGTCTCGGGGAGGTCGTGGATGTCGCCGACGAGCAGCCGGAACTCCTCACGCTCGTGGACCTTGTCGGCCGTGCTGGCGCCGTTGTCGGAGAGATGGACGTCCATCGAGTCGACGCCGACCGACTGGATGCGCCGCAGGTGGTTCAGGCACCGGTTGCGGGCGATCCGGTAGAGCCACGGCCGGACGTTGATCGGGCGGTCGTCAGCGAGCATCGCGTTGAACGCTGCGGCGAGGACCTCCTGGAGGACGTCCTCGGCATCCTCGCGGGAGCCGAGTAGGTGGCGGCAGAAGGCCAGCAGCCGCGAGCTGTAGCGGCTCACGAGGACTTCAAACGCGACCTGGTTCCCTCGACGAACGAGCGCCACGAGGCGCTCGTCGGATTGCAGTCTCAGCAGCGGAGATCGCCCGTGAAGGCTAAGTCCCCCCGAGTATTTGAGTGCTGAGACTTCCATGCGAGCGGTCCGGCAGCTCCTACGGTTCTAGGACTCCGGTAAGCAGGACACGGTAGCAGCGCATTAGTTGCGGTTTTCTAAGAGGATTCGATGAAGTCGTCGCGCGCGGGATTAACATGACACGCGCGCCCGGGTAGACAAACTGGCAAAGTCTGCGCACTTAAAATGCGCCGCTCGCAAGAGCTTGCGGGTTCGAGTCCCGCCCCGGGTATCGACGCAACCTGAGCCGTCACGCGCCTCGCAGAACCCTCCCGCGAACTGTTACGCAGCGCTGGCGTGGGACCGGGCGCGGGAGTTCGTCAGCGCCAGCCCGTCGAGCAGCCGGTCCACCAGTTTCTCGTCGCCGCGGACCTCGAGTCCGCCACGGTCGCGCTCCGGCGAGAACGCGTTGACCCACGCGGCCACGTCGCCG
>Ga0116218_1002106_pt1 | contig 11403 bp, 10 predicted proteins | sample Sb_taG_2_FD_88966 | JGI IMG/M metagenome (GOLD analysis project Ga0116218, IMG submission 88966) | Peat soil microbial communities from Weissenstadt, Germany - Sb_50d_5_LS metaG | ecosystem: Environmental > Terrestrial > Soil > Wetlands > Peat | place: Germany: Weissenstadt | collected 2010-09-21 | reverse complement strand
CTAAAAATTGCTTGCAGAGCACTTTTTAAGGATTTCCAGCATGAAATCAATCAGTGGCCAGTACGAATGTCTTCACCGCTCTGGAATTGGTCTTGACTACTTTACCTCGCGTATTGATCGACTAACTATACAAGCAAATGGACAGTTTATCTTCGTCGTCCAGGACCGCAGCCGGGTAAGCCATGCAGCAAAATCGCTTTTCAGTGGACAACAAGTAGATGTAAATGCTCCAGAGACTCAGCGTAAGGGCAGATATAGCAGTCTGGGAGATACCATCACTTTCAATTTTGATGATGGCACTCAAGAAAATGGACAACTCACGCTTGAAGGTATCCAGCTAGGAAACAATTTCTTCGAAAAGGTCTCTGATTCAACATTACTTCCTCCTACGCACCGTTTGAAAAGTAACATGGAAGATATTGCTAAAGGCTTAAAAATTGCAGGCGCCATTGGCGGAGCTGCAGTCAAAGCAGCAAAGACAATACAAGATACGCTTCAGACTGCTCAGGGAACACAATCAACTTCTGCTACAACATCTTCATCACAAAGCTCAAATCATCAGGCTCAAAGAAATCCAGTAACTCCAAATTCGCCTGCATCTGTTCCCTACCAGGCAGCACCAGAATCCCCTACGCCTCAAGTCCAGCCTACTGATAAGGTACTCACCGAACAAAGTACTGAAACCTTATTCTGCGATCAGTGTGGAGCTCCGGTACGTCCTGGCAAACACTTTTGCAATCAATGTGGAGCGAAATTGGTCTGACTCTTCGTACTTCATTAGTAGTACGAAGAATCAGACCAATTGTCTAAAGGTCTTACCGCGCTTGACTAAAGAAAGGTTCATCTGCTACACTTCCACGCAGTGAATAACCAGAACCAGTATAATCGATAGAAATCCATGTTCATGACCGTGGCAGCAACCCGAGTGCTCTCTTTTTATGTTTCATTCATGACTTTAGTAGTAACTCATCCCCTTTTATCTAAAGGCAAATGTTCTTGCGTCACACTACTCAACCAACAACTTTATGCGAGTCGAAGATATTCAATAATATTTCTGATCGGAGCAATTCAAGAGGTCTAGAAAATGTCGGTTGATCAACCTGCACCTTCCAATATCCAGGAACATCAGCGGTTGCTTGCAGCTCTGCGCGAAAGTGAAATTCTACGTGAGCTTGCAGAACTACTGACATCTTCTCTAGATCTGAACCATATCTTGCAGGTGCTTGTTAAGAGAACAACCGAAGTATGCCAGATTGAACGTTGCGCCGTCTGGTTACTAGATGATTCGCGAAATTTCCTACGGCCAGCTAATTACCATCTCTCCTCTCAACAGTTGAATAGCGACATCATTATGGCTGCTGATCATATCTGGAATCATAGTTCATTGCCTTTCGCTGACCCTGTAGTCCAACGCCTTTTCAACGAAAACGGCATGCTCTTCCTCGAAGATTTAACTACAGAACCAAGCATGCATACCGTTGGAGAAACATTTCTTGTACGCTCTATTCTACTTTTTGCCCTTGTACGTGAAGGCCGACCTGTCGGTATGCTTACTTTGGACGAACCAGGCAAAATACGTAATTTTTCATCTGAACAAATACAACTTGCACGCGCAATCAGCCAACAAGCAGCTATGGCCATTGATAATGCTCGTCTACATCACGATGCTCAACAGGCGGTAAAACTAGCAACAGAGCGCGCCAACACTCTTGATGCTATTTTCCATGCTATGACTGAGGGCATAAGTGTTCTCGACTTAGAGGGTCATATATTAATGCGCAACAACGCTGCTGCCTCTTTTCTTGGCAAAGATAGGTTCATCAGAGATGAACTTGACGAAGTACTGAATCTTCATCCGACCTATACTATCCAGGGACAACTTATCACTGATGATGAATTTCCTGTGACTCGGGCGCTAAGAGGTGAACGAATTCGGGGTGAACGTTTCGTTACTACACGAGCAGATGGGAATGAACGGATTCTAGAAGTTAACATTGCTCCATTATTTGACGCTTCTAAGAAGCAAATCGGGGTTGTAAGTGCATTTCGTGATGTAACTGAACAAATTCGCAGTGAGCAACGAATTCGACAGGCGCTTGATACATTATTACACGTTGCAGAGGCCGTTTCAGGAATTACTGAAATAAAGGATATCCTACATAATGTTCTCGAGAGAGCGCTTGTTACACTAAACTGTGAACGTGGAGTAGTTCAACTTTATGATGAGGAGCACCATCGCTTTACACCATTGTTCTCCATCGGTTTTTCACTTGAAACAGAACAGGAATGGTTTGAAGATCAAAAAGTCTGGCTTCATACCTTATCAGACCAAAATCATAACTTTCAAGAACAACTTTTAGCAGGTCACACCACTCTTATAAACGCTGATCAATGTCCTCATCAACCCAATCCCTTTGATCACTTGATGATACTTACCGCACCAATTCTGCATAACAATCAGCTACATGGGATTATTTCATTAGATAGATCTGTATATCCCAGGCAAGATCAAGCCACTCGCCCTGCCAGGCATCGGCAGTCGCCACAAAAGGAATTTACTTTGTGGGATATAGCTGTTACAGGAGGAATCGCTCAGTTAGCCGGGTTAGCGGTTGATCAGGCTCTCTGGCAACAAGAAGCCATTCATGCCAGGGCGAGTGAAGCAGCTATGCGAGAAGCAAACGCCCTGAAAGACGAATTCCTGGCGATTACTGCTCATGAGTTTCGTACCCCGCTAACGGTTATTTTAGCACAGAGCCAATTAGTAACCCGTATACTTAAACGCCTCAGTGATCAAGCATTGGAAGCTGGCATTACAAAACTACCTCAGGTAATTGATAACCTTTCAGTAATTGAAGACCAGACCCACCAGCTAACCAACATTGTTTCCACTTTCCTTGAAGTATCACGCCTAAACCGAGGAGAACTTACACTTCATTTTGAGGAGGTTGACCTTTCTGCATTGGCTCAGCAAGTTGTTTTACGTTATAGTACTCTTTCAAATGAGCATAGCATTGGCTGCATTATTGAGACAATAGAAAGCTCGTATCTTGTCTTGGGCGATAGCGCACGCCTTCAGCAAATTATTGCCAATCTCGTAGAAAATGCGATAAAATACAGTCCGCTTGGTGGAACAATCAAGGTTTGCTTACGCTGCTATTCAAATATTGAAGGCCAAGCAACTATCGAAGTCTGTGTCGAAGATGATGGTATAGGTGTTCCCATAGATGCCCAGCCACGTCTTTTTGAACGTTTTTATCGCGCTCCCAACATCGAGCGAAGTAATACGAGAGGCATTGGGCTTGGACTATATATCGTCGCCCAGTTGCTAAAGTTACAAGACGGATCAATACGTGTAGAGAGCAGTGGAATCCCCGGTGAAGGCAGCCGATTCATTTTCACATTACCCGCACTAGAGAAGGTGTAAGGACAAGGCATAAGGAGGGGATCTTCCAACCATATGGGCCGCAGTCGCTCTTCACGACCTGGGACAAGAACGTGAGCGCCGTCAAGGTGGCGACCATGCATTGATCAGCGCAGCATTAGCAGAAGATCTTCTCACCGATACACCTTTCCCTCAACAATACATTCCAGCAGTGAAGCAAGCTATCCAAGAACATCGTATGACTGGAGGAATAATCCCACAAACTCTAGAAGGAAGTATACTGTATGATGCCGATAAATTAGATTGTCTGGGAGCAATTGGCATTGGTCGACTTTACTGCATCACAGGCCGCTACAACCAGAAAGTGTATTCCCCCATTCCTGATGATATCATGGAACCAATCGACCCTCACATGATTCGTATTTTGAGGCGCAGACCTGATTACTCCCCCTATATTGAGTTTCAGTTACTTTTTGGAAATCTACCTGATCGCATGACAACCAACACTGGTCGTGAGCTTGCTCATGAACGATTTGACTATATGCAAGAGTTCTTCAACCGCCTGCGACAGGAGGCTGAAGGAGAGCTTTAGAACAGTTCTCCCATGAGAATTACATAATTAAATCGAGCTTCTGCCTCAGCTGAATCACTAAAATGCAAAGTAAACCCAACCTGCGGATGCAAGGAAATATACTTCACAACTACCGGACCGGGATCCTCTACAAGCGTAACAATAACAACACTAGCCGACGAAATATGAGTATTTGTTACCATGACATCTTGCTGGCCTTGCTTTAGAGTACCAGAGCCTGCCAGTGATCCTGATGCTACTCTGTCAATTTTTCCCTTTGCCGCGGCGCTTCTTTCAGACGAAGAATTGCGCTTAGAGTTACTCTTCCCATTGAGTTGCCGTTCAGGTTCGAAATCAAATGAATTTCTTTCTGCTTCAATCGATATCTTGGAAGACTTCTTCTCCGATTTAGGAACAGCCTGTAAATGTACTTTGGTCGTTCGTCCAGCCAGACGTCGCTTCTTCTGTGCAGTTTGAGGAACTGCGACAGAATCAGTAGTAGTCCTCGACGTAACACTGGTAACATCTTTAGGTTCTACACGTACGACAGGTATAGGTTTAGATTGAAGGCTCAATTTAGGGGGAATTATCATGGGGTGCTTACTATCTTGTAAAGCTTCATCGACTTCATCAGAAAAAGGATCTTCTACTAGAACATTATCAGCAAGTGTTTCTTCAATCGATTGCGATAATTCTTCCCTTTTCTTTGCAGAACGAACTTGCCAATCTTGCTGAACATGTTCATCAGAATCACTATGCCATGCCATCATACACTCCTCGTCGAAAATATCTCTTTTACGCTTTCAGTGTGATACACGATGAAATAATTTATTGCAGTATAACACGTCTTCTATCTTGAAAAGATGAACCATAGCACATTTAGGCCAGCTTCTACGCTTAGGAATTTATATTCTTAACCAGAATCAATTGTGATAAACAGCGAAAGTCGTCCAGGCCCAAAATAGGAATAATTGGTACAAATTTGATCTGTGCTTGCAAGTGTAGATTTATATCGCTACAATGCACTATGGGGAGGAAGCCGTTCTATTTTCAAAACGTAAGGGAAGGTTCAAAGCAAATAGTTGGCAAGTATTTAACGCTATTCTAAACCCAAATGTCCTTCAATCATGTATTCCCGGGTGCAATTCAGTTGAATACATGGATCCCACCAGTATTAGGGCAAGCATTACCACTCCTTTACCCGGTTTGAAAGGTCCCTACCGTGCTGTCATTAATATCTCTCAGCGTCAGGATCCGAATGTACTTGTTCTGCAAGTAAACCGTCAGGGCACAGGTGGATCGATCAATGCTGTCAGCCAGATAAATATTCAAGATGAGCAGGACGGTGCATTACTCACCTACGATGCAACCGCCGATCTCGCAGGCCCTATCGCCATCGCAAATAATCCAATCGGCCAGGGCATCACCAAAAACTCACTCAAATCGTTTTTTCAAAAATTAGATGAAGCTATCGTCTAACACATTTGGCTAAAGAAAAGAGCAATCACGGATTCATCATGATTGCTCTTTTCTTTAGCTGTGAAATGATTTCTAAACTACTTCTCCCACCAGATTATTGCGTTTACCATCTTTTGCAAGGGTGGCACCAGCACTCCATCCTTTTCTATTAACCACTCTTCTAGCAAAGTACGCAATTCAACACGCGTTTTCTCATCATCTGGTAAAATGAGCTGCTCTGTCATCTCAGATACTGCCACATCTAGTGAGGGATAGCGCAGACCTGGAGGGAGAGAAACAATCTCCACATTTGCGAATAGACCCATTTCATACAGCACATCCAAAACATGTATGTAACTGGGTGGCAAGCATCGTTCGTCATGATGAAAATGCCGCCAAAGGCCGGCAGTCAAAGCGTCTATATGAGTAGCCCGAACATAGAGGTAGCAACCTTGAAGTGTAGCATCTTGCAATTTGAAAAGAAATGGTTCAATATCCCTGATTGGATAAATCACATGGCTGCAAATTACAATATCAGCCCTGAGATTATCAGGTGCTTCTTGCCATGTCCTGTGCACGAACGATACGTTTCTCAGATCTTTCTCGGTAGCATCCTGGCGGAAGAAATCCAACATAGCCACGCTTGGTTCAACAGCAAAAATGTGCTCAACTTTGGGCGCAAGTACAAGACTAAATCGACCGGTACCAGCGCCTACATCCAGTATACTCGAATGGGTAGAAACTTTATCGCACAATCGGAGATAAAAAGGATCGCGGCTAACTGTATCCTTAGTCGAACGGTGAAACCCACGCGCCCGGCGTTCCCAGAAATCAGCACTCGTTCGGCCAAGGCACGCATATGCGGCATCCATTTGTTGCGCTCGTGCGTCGAGTATTTCATTCCAACGTTGAACAGCGCTTTCCATCAAGATGAACTTCCTGTATTTGCTGTATCAGGAGCCTGCAACTTGGATTTAAGACAATCAAAAAATTGTCCAGTCAAACGTGCCGCTGTGCCATTCAATAGACGAGCACCCACACTGGCTATCGTACCACTGACAACAACAGTTGCTTTCCAATCCATCTGAGTTTCGGCAGTCACTACTGTTGTGAGGTGCATATGACCTGTCATGTCAACTGCGCTTCCAGGCGCTTTACCACGTCCTTTTATTAACATGTGATCTGGTTCCTGCATTTCATCCCGCGTGACGTCCATTGTAAATTTAGCTTTTACCGCACCCACACCCACCGCAACTACTGCTTTCCAGTGTTCTTCACCCAACACTTCCAAACTTTGAAAACCTGGTGCGCATGCCGCCACATTATTTACGTCAGCCAAAAACGCCCATACTTTCTCAATGGGCGCGGCAATCGTCTGGGTACCAGAAAACTCCATAAAATACTCACCTTTCGTTCTGCACGAGATATTCTTGCGGATTACGTTCAAATAGCCTCTTGCAGGCGGGACAACAGAAATAATAATCTCGCCCATCAAGATTGCTGCGATGTCGGGCTGTACTTATTTCTACTATCATACCACACACGGGATCAATAGCCGTCTCAGGATTACTAGCAATCGCAGCCTGGCTAGATTCAAGATGTTCTTCACCAACAAAACGAGAAGACTCTTGATTGACTAATGGACCACGACGACGCACCTGTACCAATTCACTCAGAATGCTAGCTGCAATCTCTTGCGGGGTAACCGCTCCAATATCAAGCCCGGCCGGTGCCTTCAAACGTTCAATTTGTTGTTCTGTTAATCCTGATGCCCGCAAATACTCCCGGCAGGCCTCTGCGCGTCTATGACTGCCCACCATGCCTACATATGCAGCAGGACTGCGTAACGCCTGCTCCAAAGCATCCTCGTCATACTGCCCATGTGTGGCAACGAGTACAGAGGTACGTTCATCGATACGGATAGTACTTAAATCGGCAGAATCGATCTGTATTACCGTAAAGTCAAGGACTGAAGCAAGTTTCTGGAGCGCTGCGATTACAGGTGAATCACCTATAAGCAGTAGTTGAGGTTGAGGCAGATGTGGTTCCATATAGATATCAAGTATACCTCCGCTGGTGCAACTCATCGGAAAAACGCGCACGCCGCTTCGTTCGATCCCCACCTCGGGTGCGCCCAGGCGTAACAGGTACGCGTCGTCTCCTTCACGCAATATACGTAATGCCTCACGCAGTACAACAGGTTGCGCACAACTTCCGCCAATCCAACCTGTGATCGTAGCATTTGCCTGAATTATCGCCTGTGCGCCAGGCTTCGCTGAGGTAGGCCTTTCACACCACACCACCGTCGCCAATACAAATGGTTCACCGGCTTGCGTTAACCTGTGTGCAAGTTCAAGTATCGTATTTGACATGGTATCTTTCCCGGAAAAGTTTTCCTTTACATGGATAACCTGGCATCCATAATGGATACCAGGTCTTACTATTGAAGTTTATGGCTAATCCGAAGTCAAGCCTTTCTCCTTCAAGATACTCCATACCTTCCACGGTGTAATAGGGATATCAATATGTCGCACACCTACATGAGTGAGTGCATCAATAACAGCGTTGGCGATTGCCTGTGGAGCGCCGACTGTCGGTGATTCACCAACACCTTTAGCCCCAATCGGGTGATGCGGCGAAGGCGTATAGGTTTTATCGGTTTCCCAATGTGGCGTCTCCATCGATGTGGGGATCAAGTAATCCTGGAAGTTGCTTCCGCGAATATTTCCCTCTTCATCAAACGATATCTCTTCAAACATCGCGGGAGCAAGCCCTTGCGTGAGACCGCCATGAATCTGCCCCTCTACAATCATCGGATTAATAATCGTGCCACAGTCATCAACTGCCATAAAACGGCGTATATGGACTTCACCTGTTCCCCTATCGATATCCACAACACAGATGTAGCTGCCAAAGGGATACGTTAGATTTGGAGGATCATAGTAGTTCACTGCCTCTAAGCCTGGCTCTAGATATGGAGGGCAGTTCGTATAAGCAGCAAACGCCAGTTCCTGTATAGTTTTACCTTTTCCGGGACTGCCTTTGACATAGAAACGCCCTGGCTCCCATTCCAGATCCTCTTCGCCTACTTCAAGCAGGTAAGCAGCGATCTTTTTGGCTTTGTCTCTCACTTTTCTCGCAGCCAATGCTGTTGCAGCTCCAGCTACAGGTGTACTTCGGCTGGCATACGTGCCCAACCCGTACGGGGCAGTATCCGTATCACCATGCTCAACATCAATATCATCTGGAGACATACCTAATTCAGCAGCGATAATTTGTGCAAATGTTGTTTCGTGGCCCTGCCCCTGTGTTTGTACCCCAATACGAGCCAGCGCTTTACCAGTAGGGTGCACACGAATCTCACAGCTATCAAACATCTGAATGCCAGCAATGTCGAAATGCTTACCGGGACCTGCGCCGACAATTTCAGTGAAGCTCGATATACCGATACCCATCAGTTCCCCTCTGGATCGCTTCTCAGCCTGCTCGCGACGTAAGGCCTCGTAATCCACATTCTTCATTGCTAGCTGCAGCGCTGCTTCGTAATTACCACTATCATATGTCCAATTCAAAGCAGACCTGTAAGGAAAAGCCTCTGGTTTGATAAAGTTCTGCAAGCGCAGTTCAGCCGGGTCTTTCCCCACTTCACGCGCCAGGCTATCCATCATACGCTCAATGAGATACGAAGCCTCTGTAACACGGAATGAACATCGATATGCAATGCCACCAGGAGCTTTATTGGTGTGGACTGCGTCCACCTCTACAAATGCGCTTTTAAAATCATAGGAGCCTGTGCAGATGTGGAATAGGCCTGCAGGAAACTTCGTTGGCTGTGCAGCCGCGTCAAATGCGCCATGGTCAGCTAACGTATACACGCGTAACGACTGGACATTTCCAGCTTTATCTGCAGCAACCTCAGCTTTGATATGGTAGTCACGGCCAAAACCGGTGCTGGACAGGTTCTCAGTACGGTCCTCAATCCATTTCACTGGCTTGCCTGTTGTGATTGACGCGACTACAGCGCACACGTAGCCGGGATAGATCGGCACCTTGTTGCCAAAACCACCTCCGATATCAGGTGAAATGACGCGGATACGATGTTCTGGCAGCCCGGCGACAATGGCAACGAGCGTTCGAACCACGTGTGGTGCTTGCGAAGTTATCCAAAGCGTAAGTTTCCCAGTTGCTTTATGGAAATCAGCCACGCAGCCGCAGGTCTCAATTGGCGCGGGATGAATACGCGGTATGAACATTTCTTGCATGACAACTACACCGTTGGCTTGAGCCTCGGCGAAAGCTGCATCAGTTGCCTCGCGCTCGCCTGTCTCCCAGTGATAAATCTGATTGGTCGGTTGTTTCTCCTTCTTATCTGGACGAAGCAAAGGAGCATCTGAATCAAGAGCTTTTTTGGGATCGACTAACACTTTCAGCGGCTCATAATCGACATCGACTGCTGCCACGCCGTCAGCAGCAGCATACCGATTGGTTGCTACAACAAAGGCCACTTCTTGCATCTGGAAATGTACCCGATCCAGCGCAAGTACTGCCTCCGTATCCGCAGAGAGCGTAGGCATCCATGCGAGTCCCGCCGCTTCCAGGTCTTTACCAGTTATAACAGCTAAGACGCCAGGAACCTTCAGGGCTTCACTGATATCAATATTCTTGATAAGTGCATGAGCATAGGGGCTACGCACGATATCACCATAAAGCATTCCAGGCAACTGGACATCATCAACATAATTGCCCTGCCCGCGAATAAAGCGTGCATCCTCTTTTCGTTTGTAGGATTCTCCCAGGCCATGAGTAAAAACTTCAGTAGCCATTATTCGCCTCCTTGACCGGCGCTTACCGGAATCTCTTCAGCAGCCTGCATCTTTGCGGCAGCATACTGAATTGCTTTGACGATATTTACATAGCCGGTACAGCGGCACAGATTGCCCGAGATGCCTACACGGATTTCATGTTCTGTAGGATTTGGGTTGCGTTGCAAAAGAGCCAGGCTGGTCATCATCATACCTGGAGTACAATAACCACATTGCAATGCATGCTCCTCATGAAACCCTTCCTGTAGGGGATGTAATGTGTCGTTTTGTTCCAGACCTTCTACAGTCATGAGTTGTCGCCCGTCGGCCTGTACTGCAAACATGGTACAGGATTTTGTGGCTTTAGCATCCACAAGAATAGTACATGCTCCGCAGCTCGTTGTATCGCAGCCAATGTGCGTCCCTGTCAAACGTAAAGTGTCACGGATCCAGTGAACAAGGAGTGTTCGAGAATCAACATCCTCCTCATAAGATGTGCCATTGATAGTAACTGAAATATGATGGGTGCTCATACTATTCACCTCCTGTAGCTCGGGCGAGCGCTTTTCGCAACGCGCGTACAGTGAGCGTATGCACCATATCGCGTTTATATTCAGCAGGGCCGCGTGTATCACTTATTGGTTGTGATGCAGCGGCGGCAAGATCTGCAGCCTGATGTATGCTAGCATCATTCAGTGGTTTACCAAGCAATGCTTGTTCAGCATTTCGTGCCTTTATCGGTGTTTGCCCGACGTTAGTTAGACCAATGCCTGCATAGTTTACATTGCCATTCGCGTCTAGCGTAATATAAGCTGCCACCCCAGCAATGGCATAATCTCCTACTTTGCGTTCCAATTTTATATATGCTCCACCACTTCCGTGGACGGGTGCGGGAACGCGTATCTCTGTAAGTATTTCATTTGGATGAAGAGTCGTCTCGAAAGGAGCATCTGTAAAGAACTCCTCAATAGGTATTACTCTCTCACCCGCAGGACCGACAGCAACAACCCTTGCTCCCATGGCTATCATAGTAGCGGGATGATCATTGGCGGGATCGGCGTGAGCAACATTACCCCCAACCGTCGCCCAGTTGCGTACTACAGGGTCTGCTACAACCATCGAAGTTTCAAATAAGATGGGGTAGCGTTCACGGATAAGGTCGGAGCTATCCAACTCCGACTCACGTG
>Ga0116218_1002102_pt1 | contig 11428 bp, 8 predicted proteins | sample Sb_taG_2_FD_88966 | JGI IMG/M metagenome (GOLD analysis project Ga0116218, IMG submission 88966) | Peat soil microbial communities from Weissenstadt, Germany - Sb_50d_5_LS metaG | ecosystem: Environmental > Terrestrial > Soil > Wetlands > Peat | place: Germany: Weissenstadt | collected 2010-09-21 | reverse complement strand
GGCGCAACTGGCCCAGGAAGGGCGAACGCGGTGACCTCGCCAGATGCCGACACCTTCGCGATCTCGTAGGTTAATTGATCTGTTTCGCTTCTAGTCGACAGGCCGACCCAGAGTGTGCCGTCAGATGCAGTGGTCAGGCCAGTGATGTATCGTACGCGTGGTGGCATGGCCACAGCTCCGATAGCACGGCCTTGTGGGGTAATGCGCCCCAAAGTTGTGCCGGCGATGTACCACAGATTACCATCTGGGCCGCGAGCAATCCCGGGCAGCGGGATCGCGGTCGGAGGATTGGGGACGGCAAACTCGGTGATCACGCCCTGCGGGGTGATCCGCGCGATATCGGAGTCCGTAAACCAGAGATTGCCATCCGGCCCAACCGTCATGGCGCCATAATTCCTACTGTTACCAGGTAGACAATACTCCGATACTGCTCCCGTACGCGTTGGATTGGCAGCCTGGCTGCAGGTCTGTTGAGGGGATATGAGGAACTGCCACGCGAGACCGACTGTTGCGAGGAGCACAAGAGCTACGATGAGTAAGATACGTCGCCAGGTATGCCGTGGTCTCTGCTTTGATCCACGACCTGAAGTGGGGGATTTCGACTGCAGTGTCAAGTTATCTGTTGACATGACACACCCTCCTTCCCTAGAGCTTCAAGCGCTGAGTGCGCAACATTGGTGAGTCGGTGTTGCAGTCTGTGATGGGTCTGATCGGCCGCTAATCATCGATGACCATAGTGTCGCGCTACGGCTGATACGCTACATAATCTTACAATGGCGTAGCGCGGCGCGATCACCCCGCGATCACATCGCACTCAACACGACTGAGACCTCGCTCTTAAAGATACGAATTCTTGTATCATACTCAGATTTATTTATATAGTATTGAATTCCCATTTCTATCACATTTGTGGTCTTCATTGTCACAGAACTATCACAATCACAATGGAATTTTACGGCAGAACTCCAACAATCGATGAATGAGCTCAAGCGAACCTGCTGTAGAGCCCGCAGGGTCGCTTGAGCTGCGAAGGATCGGGTACTGGATGTCTGCAAGTCCGACCGCGCCGCTTTGGTGGAAGCCACCCTATAACAGAGAACCTCAAAGATGTGATCGGTCAGGCTTGCAGCCATGGGCGGCGTGATGGGAACACCTTGCTACTTCGCTTTGCTCAATACATACCACTCCGGTTTCTAAATATGCAACTACTTCAGAACAAGCGATAATTACGACGATCCTGGCAGGATTAGTTGTAGTAATAGCAGTAATACTTTCGTTTCCCCTCTGGATGTTTTCAATGTGGGCTTTGGGCGCATCAAATGATGTGCTTGATAAAACGGAAGTGCTGCTCTGGCTCTCTTTCCTGTTAGTACCAATTTCCATCGCTGGAGCCTATTGGCTGGCACTGTTCAGGTTGCGCAGCGTAAAAGCGTTACGTACCTGGCTAGAAACGTTTGGATTCAGCCTGTTCTACTGGCTAGTGATACCCATTTTACTGGGAGTGGGCTCTGCAAACCTTGCAACTTCTCAATCAAAGCACGGCCTTTGGTCCAGGTTCATTTGGCGGTCCATGGGATATTATCATGCTTGCCGGCGAGGCACTGGGGTTGATCCTGTTCGCAATTTAGCCGCCTGGACAACATATCGTACGTTACTGAAAGCTTGGCTGGCCGGGAAAACATCGACGTCAATAGCGAGTGGAACGTGAGAAAGACTATCACCTAAGAGTGCGTTATGCTGATGTGAGACAGGTGGCAAGAGATGATGAATACTCGTACGTATTCATCTCCCGCTTTCCATTCGCCATGGCCCATGTCCATGAACGTGTTCGACCTTTATATGCGTAATATATCCCGGCGGTGAATTGCTGGGTGGAAAATCACTTCCCGGCCCCAAATATACCTGGGCTAGCTGGTGCAGCAATTCGGGCGCGCCACCTTCGGTAATACGAGCACGTCCCGAGATTACCAGGTAGTTTTCCAGCAGCCCGGTTTTCCCTCCAGTCTCCATTGAAAGCGAGACGCGATCATCATGTTGAATGTTCTTCACCTTTTTCCACGAGCCAAGATGGGCGCAGACAATTTCATCACCGTCGAGGCCAACCCATACAAGTGAGATATGCGGGCTTCCATATGGCACGAAAACGTGGTATGTCTTAGATAGGTGCCAAAACTACTAATGAAAGGCGAAAAATTTGATGCAAACTACCCCACAGCAGCAAATGAAAATCGGCATTATTTTAGACATAAGTGAGGATTCTTTGGATGGACGGACGCCGACCTTTCGCGATTTGCGAGAAATGGCTCTGATCAGCGAACGGGTGGGCTTCGACTCTCTCTTGCTGGCTGACCATCTCATCTACCGTTTCCCAAATCAGGCTGAAAGCGCACCCTGGGAAACTCTGACTATGCTCAGCGCATTGGCGGCTGTGACAACACGTATTACACTCGGCACGCTCGTTCTTAGCACCTCGTTTCGTCCCCCGGCAATGCTGGCGAAAATGGCCGATGCGCTAGACGAGATTAGTGAAGGGCGCTTCATTCTGGGGCTTGGTGCTGGTTGGCACCAGCCGGAATACGAGGCATTCGGTTATCCGTTCGATCACCTGGCAAGCCGCTTCGCTGAGGCCATGCAGATCATTGTTCCATTACTACGGGAAGGGCATGTCGATTTTCATGGGCAATACTACCAGGTTAACAACTGTGTCCTGCGCCCTCGTGGACCCTCACCTGCTGGCCCGCGTATATTGGTGGCTGGACGCCGTCCACGCATGCTGCAACTCACTGCTCGCGACGCCGATGCCTGGAACACAGCCTGGCATACCGATGCAGCCATCGTCAAAGAACGTTTTGATGAACTTTCGCAAGTGTGCACAACTATAGGGCGTGATCCTGCCAGTATTGAAATGACGGTGGGCACTGATGTGCGTCTTCAGCCACGTAAGGAAGATGGTTCGACTGATAGAGCTATTTCAGGCACACCTGAAGAGATCGCCAGTCGCTTACGAGCCTTTGCTGGCGTGGGTACCTCGCACCTGTTCGTAGCGCTTGATGCTGTTACACCTTCCAGTATCGTACAGTTGGGACACATAGCTGATCTGGTACGCCAGCTCTGAAGTGAAGAGCAGTCTTTGCAGGAAACGATTAACAGCTCACTAACCAGCAGCACTATGACTGGATTGACTCCTGATGCTGGAAAAGGTCAGCCTCAAGCCTGGGCTTGATAATGGATGTCCAGAGTGCATAACCTTTCGCACTCGGGTGTAACCTGTCCCAGATATACAGATCACGCTTGGGTCGTCCATCTGAGCCAAGATACTGGTTGGTCATGTCAATCAAATGCAGCCGAGGATCGGTTTCCGTGTACGCTTTTATCTGTTGGTTAGCCTCCTGGACAATCGGCCACGTTTTCCAGCGAGACGGTGTAGGCGTGATAGCAATATAATAGATAGGCGTCTGAGGTAGAGCAGCACCCACCGTCTCGACAAACGCGACGTATCCCTCGAAAACCTCTTGCGCTGTTTTTGGCTTGAACCGACCCAGGTCGTTTGTTCCCGCAAACAGGACTATCGCTCTTGGGTGGTAAGGGATCACGATTTGATCTGCATAGTAGGTTACCTGTTTGATTTTCGCTCCGCCGAACCCTCGGTTGATTACTGGAAGAGGCGCCATATCCTGTTCTAGCGTCTTCCAAAACCGAATGCTAGAACTCCCGGTAAATACAATCACGTCCTCATGTGGCTGATGCTGCTGATCCAGCTTTTTGAAGATGTCTATCTGCTTTGCCCAAATCTTAGGGTCATCGCTTGATATCATGCGGACAAATCGCCAGATGATCAAGCCAGTTATGGGAGCAAGTAACGTGACCGCACCTACTACCCATAGTCTGTAACGGCTCAGAATGTTCATACTCTGTCTCTACCTTTCCCAATCATCGTCTGTTTGAATATCACGGCTTGCGTTGTATCTCTCGATAGTCCCTTATCTACACAGCATCATAGCATATTCCGGTGGGTTCGAGCGATAGCAGTGGAGCGCCATATCAATGAATGCGCGTAGCGAAGCTATCGTAGGTTCTATTAGATTCCTCAGATGTAGGGACAAGGGGTGGTAGGGGCGATTGCGCTGTCCTGATCTCTTTTCCGATTCAGCACCCGATTATTGGTGGAGCCGTTAACTTTTAGTTAGAGGAGGCATTCCATATACCAGATTCACCTGTGAACTGCCTTTGCTGGTTAAGAGCTTTAAATGTTCCTGTAATATCCCCTCCTATTTTAATGTCTCCATCAAAGGAAAGGAATGATGAACCACCAAGTACGGTAACGGTGAATTGGAGATGCCCTGTACGAGTGACTGTCCCTGTAAAGTGGCCAGCCATACCCAGTCCCTTGAAGTAACCCGTGATGTTCCCACTGTTTTGATGAATTTGTGTGAGGAACAAACTTGTTCTTTCATTATTCATCAGGTCAAGAACAGTCCCTGCATAAGAATTACTGATATCTGGATACGCGGAAACACTAGTTGTAACATTGGAAGGAGTCGTCGTAGACAGAGAAGTGGTTGATGCATGAGTGGGGGTAGCTCCCTGCGTGATAGAAGAAGTATTGTTATGTTGTAGAGCAAGCAAAACGAGTGCCGTTCCGATAGCTATCGTAAGAATGGCAGCTAAAACGATAAAGAAGAATGTTCTTTTTCTTGCTTTAGGAGACTGAGACTGGTGATGTAAAGCTGGAGATGTGGTTTTCAAAGGTTTAAATTGTTGTTCAGGAACAACTTGGAGTTTAGCAGGAGCGTGTGATTTCAGAAGAGGAGTAACCACTTGCTGCTGTGGACTATGGCTGTTCAACTCCTGCCAGAAATCCTCGACTGAATTAAAGCGATCATGACTACTGATACTCATTGCCTTCTCAATAGCCATTGCATTTGCCCATGGCACAGATGGTGCGATGAGGTGTACTGGTACGAGAGGGTCGATTCCTCTGCTGCCTGTGACTCGTGTTATGGCATCAATAGGTATATTACCGGTTAATAATGTGTACAGCGTCGCTCCAAGGCCATAAATATCTGTACGAGGATTGGTACCGCTTCCATACTGCTCTGGTGCTGCATAGCCGGGTGAACCATGACGAATAATTGTTGTTGTATTATCTTCGATGTACTCTTTCGCCAGGCCAAAATCAACGAGAACAGCATAGCCACCTCTCGTTGAGACGATAATGTTCGATGGCTTAATATCTCTGTGGACGATCGGCGGATTTTGACTATGTAAATAGATCAGTGCATCGACGATAGGTTTCATTACAGCTAGAACAAGGGGTAGTGAAAAACGCCGTTCTGGTTGCTCCACAAGCAGAGCATCCAGATTTTGTCCCTCAATGTAATCCATGAGCATATATACCCGTTTGAGTTTTTCGTATTCAAACACCGTGTAAACGTGGGGCAATGCTCGGTGATTGAGTCTTTTGAGTATCTCCGCTTCAAATATGAAGCGTTCGCGGTCTCGTGCATTAGGATCAATTACCTCTTTGAGAGCAAAAAGGTGCTCCTTGACATGCCGATCCTTGACCAGGTAAACAGCGCCAAACCCCCCTTTTCCAAGAAGACTTTCTACGATATAGCGTTCTCCATCAGGATGTTGGATCGTAGCTCCAACGGGGAGCACCATCTGGTCTTGTAACACGCTTTACCTCGCATGGCATTACAATTATTTCTTCATTATAGATTGAGCTTTCTAGTCGAAACCTGCAACATATTACTAAATTGTTCGAAGAAAGTCAATTATTTTTGCTCTTCATGTGTCTTTTTGTAATATTCTGCTATGCTTGGGATAAATGCAGCGTCCGAATATCTTCTACTTGAAGAAACTCAACAACATTAAATTTGAAGCTCAACAAGTAGTAGTTACTCAATTGCGTATCAATCGTCTTTAATCAAGGAGGGTAATGTATATTATATGTACGATTAAAAAGCACATTTGATGGAAGGAGATGCAACAGTGAAGATGAAATGTACTTTAGCTTCTTTGATTCGTCGTTTATTCCTGGCACTCGGTATCATGAGTATAATCGCTTTTGCTGCTCTATTTGGCATACAAAGGCATCCCGCGTCAGCTGCAAGCCCCTCTTACGTACGTGTTATTCATGCTTCTCCTTTTGTTGGAACCGCTGACGTCTTTGTTGATGGCACGAAGTTGCTGAGTAGTTTCCAGTTCGGCGCTGTTACGGATTATGTTGCAATCCCCGCGGGACCACACAAGGTGCAAATCGCCCTGGTTGGGAAAGGAATTGGCGCATCGGTTATTTCAGAAACATTGGCAGTCAGTCCTGGTGTTGCTTACACGGTGGCTGCTACAGGTGCGACGCCATCGAGTCTAGCACTGCAGGTTTTTATTGACAATAATCTTCTCTCTCCAGGCACAGCCAAGTTACGGTTGTATCAGCTTTCTCCTGATGCTGGTTCGGTTAGTATGGATACCGGAGGGAATTCACTGCTAAGTGGAATAGGGTATCAGAGTGCCAGTAACTATGTCGCGATTGCCGCAGGTACGTATACCGTAGGTGTGGACGCTTCTAGCAATGTATCCTTGCATGTTTCAGCAGCGCTGAAGGCAAATACCGTGACAAGCGTTTTCACCGTCGGGCTTGTGCGTGGTACACCTGACATTCAGCTTGTTACCTCGCAGGTTCAAGGTCTTCCTGGCGTGCCAAACACCGGGAGTGATCCAAATGCGTTTACACAAGCAAATAATGTGCAACCCCTTGATGGGTGGATGTGGCTTGTAGGATGCATGTCGCTCTTACTCATTGGTAGTGGTATCTTCGTACGCCGCCTTGTAGCTCAGCAATAGAGATGAACATACGGAGGTTCTGCGTCTTATGCATGCTTTCCGAATGAGAGCGTGCCTATTTGCCATAATCATGGTATTGGCATTATCTGCATGTGGCTCTGCCCTGATTTCTGAAATACCAGAGGTTCGCGTGTCACATACAACGGACGTCAGTACCTCATCGACAGTTCTTCCAGTAGGGAAGGTGGATTCGGCATTGAATCCAGTACGCCTGATCATACCCGCTATTGATATCAATGCTCCTGTTGAGGATGTAGGTACCCAAGCGAATGCAGATTTGGCGACGCCAACACAAAATCCTTGGCAGGATGTAGGTTGGTACAATCTGGGTCCACATCCAGGTGAGCGGGGAAGCGCCGTAATTGATGGACATCTTGATCGTCCAGGTGGATTTCCAGCAGTATTCTGGAATTTACGCGATTTGCACGTTGGTGACGATGTACTGGTGAAGAATGCCTCGGGAAAAACATTACGTTTTCAGGTAACACGCATTGAGCTGTATGAGCCTCAAAACGCGCCTATTCAAGACATTTTCGGTAATTGGGGAGGAACGTTTCTCAATTTAATCACCTGTGCTGGAGATTGGATACCGAGTCAGCATCAGACGAACCTGCGGCTGGTGGTCTATACGTCTTTAGCTAAGGTGTAAAAAATGAATGAAGCGAACAGCAGCGTCACCTCACCAGCGAGGATGAGCGCAAGGGTCATCCCTACTATATGACGAATCGACTTACCAGGTTCGTGTATAGTAGGGGCGGGGCAGCCGCGTCTGGGGGACGATAAAGGCAGCCCCCGCACTGGAAAGCTCGCGACTCTGCTGTTCACTTGACCGATTATTTGTCTCTTTCTCCACTTGTCAGAGCTGCCTGAGCAGCAGCCAATCGTGCGACTGGCACCCTGAATGGCGAGCAACTCACGTAATCCAACCCAATCTCATGGCAGAACTCGATACTGTTGGGATCTCCACCATGTTCACCACAGATACCCACTTCCAGGTCCGGGTTCGCTTTTCGCCCGTTCTCAACTGCCATACGTACCAGTTGTCCTACACCATCACGATCAAGTGTCTGGAATGGATTAAAGGGGAGGATTTTCACTCTCTCCGTAGCTCCAGGTTCCTCCAACCCATCAACGTATTTCAGCAGGAACTTGCCCTCGGCATCGTCACGGCTGATGCCAAAAGTTGTCTGAGTCAGGTCATTCGTGCCAAAGCTGAAGAATTCGGCTACGGGTGCGATCTGACCAGCAGTCAGAGCGGCTCTTGGTAGTTCGATCATCGTGCCGAATTTATAGGCAATGACGGAACCAACCTCAGCAGTAACCTCCTTCGCCACTGCCTCAAGTTGTCGACGAACTTCCTTCAGCTCATTGACATGGCCGACCAGCGGGATCATGATCTTTGGATGGATCAACTTCCCTTCTTGAGCGAGTTCGAGCGCCGCCTCCAAGATTGCTCGAGTCTGCATCACATTAATCTCTGGGAAAAGCAATCCCAGTCTGCATCCGCGCAAGCCAAGCATGGGGTTCATTTCGCGCATCGCCCCCACTGCTTCCAGCATCTTACGCTTCTCTTCCAGCTCTTGTGGGTTGCTTCCATTTGTTTCGAGTCGCGTCACATCCACCAGCAATTCTTCGTAGGAGGGTAAAAATTCGTGTAATGGCGGATCAATCAAGCGAATGACCACCGGGTAACCTTCGCCAGTCTTGGGATTTATCATCGCCTCGAAGATGCCTTTGAAGTCGCTACGCTGGAAAGGCAACAGTTGGTCAAGCGCTGCCTGGCGTTCTTCCTTGTTCTCTGCCAGGATCATCTTTTGCACAATAGGCAGGCGCTCCTGCTCCATAAACATGTGTTCGGTGCGGCAGAGTCCAATGCCTTCAGCGCCGAATGTTATAGCACGCTTGGCATCACGTGGATAATCAGCATTTGCCCACACGCCCAATTTGCGAATTGTATCTGCCCACTCTAGCAACTGCTTCAGGTCAGTCTCTTTATCAAAGTCGGCGTCAACTGTCTTGATAATGCCAGCGAAAACCTGTCCGGTCGCGCCATCTATTGAAATATCATCACCTTCATGGATAACGATATCGGAACCAACCACGCGGAAAAGACGCTCTTCCTCGTGAACGCGAATGCCCTCCGTTCCTGCAACACACGGGAGACCCAGGCCACGAGCTACAACTGCCGCGTGACTTGTAGCGCCACCGCGTGCAGTCAATATACCCTTAGCAACCAGCATGCCATGCACATCATCGGGGCTGGTTTCAGGTCGTACCAGCACGACTGGCGTTCCAGCCTTGCCCAGTTGTTCTGCGCGGTCGGCATCAAAGATAGCCTTGCCGGTAGCTGCGCCTGGTGAAGCATTCAGGCCTTTTGCCAGCAGTTTTCCTTCTTCTTCAGCCTTCTGCTTTTCCGACTCATCGAAGCGTGGCAGCAATAATTGATAAACCTGGATTGGCTCGACACGCTTGACCGCTTCCTGCTCGCTGATTAAGCCTTCGGCGACCATATCGACAGCTACTTTGACAGCCGCCTGAGCTGTGCGCTTAGCTGAGCGTGTTTGAAGCATGTAGAGATGGCCTTTCTCGACCGTAAATTCAAGATCTTGCATATCTCGATAGTGCTGCTCGAGTCGGCGCGCGATTTCCTTGAATTCCTCATAGACATGCGGCAAGTCCTCCTGTAAGCGAGCGATCTTTGATGGGGTGCGGATGCCAGCCACGACATCTTCACCTTGAGCGTTCAGGAGATATTCGCCATACAGTTGTTTTTCTCCCGTGCTGGGATTACGTGTGAAGGCCACTCCGGTACCACTATCGTTGCCCAAATTGCCGAATACCATGCTCTGTACATTGACAGCCGTTCCAAGGTTGTGGGCAATCTTATTGAAGTTCCGATAGTCGATAGCTCGCTTGTTGTTCCACGAAGAGAATACAGCCTCGATAGCCTTTTGCAACTGTGAGTTGACATCCGTTGGGAATGGTTCACCAGATTGGCGTTCGGCAATCTGCTTAAATTCAACCACCAGTTTTTTAAGTTCAGCGGCGGGTATCTCGGCATCGGTCGCCACTCCTGCCCGCTCTTTATAGGTGTCTAGTACATGTTCGAAGTCCTGCGGGTCTGTATCAAGTACAATCTTGCTGAACATCTGGATGAAGCGACGATAGGCATCATACGCGAAACGCTCGTCTCCAGTTAGTTTCACCAGCCCCTGTACAGTTTCATCGTTAATACCAAGGTTCAGTACCGTATCCATCATTCCAGGCATTGAGAATTTAGCGCCCGAACGTACCGAGACCAGTAGCGGATTCTCCTGCTTACCAAAACCTTTGCCTGTTTGTTGCTCAACGATCTTGATACCCTCGCGCACTTGTTCCCACAATCCCTGAGGAAACTGTTTGTCTGAGTCGTAATAAGCGTTACATGCTTCAGTAGTAATCGTAAAGCCTGGAGGGACAGGTAGCCCTGCGTTTGTCATCTCGGCAACGCCCGCGCCTTTGCCTCCGAGCAATTCGCGCATATTGGCGTTGCCTTCACTAAATAAGTACACCCATTTGTTTGGTGACTGTTTCACTGCCTCATCCAGGCCTGAACGTGTAATTTGTTGTGTCACAAAAATCCTCCCAAAGTGAAATATTATGCGTTTAACACTATTGCTCTAGCCCAACGTAATACGTGGCGAGCGCTCTGGATATAACTACTGGCCTGTTCGGCGCTGATTACCTCATCGGCCTCTTCAGGTGGTGTTTCTAAGTGAAATGCTTCTGGATGGAACGGCGTCAAAATCGCCAATTCTTCTAGAATTTCCTCAGGCGCGCCTACCAATGCTCCAAGCGCTCGTAAATCGTGGTCATACATGCTTCGACGGCCAAAACGCAGCAGGCTCACCGATTGAGTGGCCTTTTCTGCTGCCTGATTAGAAAAATCTGCGCATGCAAAATGTCTTCCGAGACCCAGCTCAACTCCCGATGTTGCCATGTCCTGTGCAGCTTCGGCAAATAACCCTAATGCCCCCTGAAGATCGCTATCTGATTGAACGGCAGTGTCCTCGTCATCATCTCTGTGCTGATACAATGTCGATGGAGGTAGTGCTGTTTCTTGAGTAAGACTTACTCCCTCTTCGAGTAAGCGCTCCAGTTCGGGATCACCCTGGTGTGAAACTTTTTGATCGTGCCAGGTTACTTCATCCTGGCTAGGGTAGTCTTGTTTCCTATTGCTGGCATCCATTTGTGGCATAATAGACTGAGTCCTTGCATGCATCATTCATAATTCAAATACCTTGCATATCTTATTCCCCGTACAGCATCGTGTCAATGCTCATCATCTCGAATTCTAAAGTGTAAATGGAACTTCTATAATCCCGGTATCGTCATTACTATGTGGGCAGGAGCGGGGGTTGGATATAAAATGGACTGGGAGCGACCTTGAAGGCATTGATTCCAACATATCCGTTCTGGAGTCCTACGTGGATTGGCCAGAACGCGGCTGCAATGGAGAACATTCGCTTGTCATTCTGAGCGTCAGCGAAGGATCTCACACGATGGGCACCGAGATTCTTCGCTTCGCTCAGAATGACAAGGG